>ERZ773359.400-NODE-400-length-61896-cov-17.652237_pt1 | contig 61896 bp, 68 predicted proteins | sample MGYA00374955_ERZ773359 | MGnify/ENA primary metagenome ERZ773359 (study PRJEB29098, sample SAMN04486028) | biogas fermenter metagenome | study: EMG produced TPA metagenomics assembly of the Biogas fermentation microbial communities from Germany - Plant 4 DNA1... | reverse complement strand
ACCATGCCAGGAGGGCTCGATGAGCAGGCCGCAGGCAAGTTCCAAGAGTACGTGAGTGAGATGAGCAATGGGGAAATGAAGGTGGAATTGTTTCCCGGAGCAGTCCTCGGAGGGGAAAAGGAGCTGCTGGAACTTATCAAGACCGGCGAGGTGGATCTGGTGGTGTTTGGCGACTTCCCCGTTGCTACCTTAACCCCAGACCTTGCCCCCATGCAAGTGCCCTTTCTGTTTCCGGATTATGATTCCCTCTTTGCTGTCTACGCCGGTCCCATTGGGGAGGCCATCAACAAGGTCTTCGCAGAGAAAGCTGATATGATGCTGCTCGGTGTGCAGCGGCGAGGGGCTCGCAACCTCACTGCCAATGTCAAGATCACATCACCTGAGGACTTGCAGGGGATAAAGCTGCGCTTGCCGGAAATCCCTGTTTGGGTTGATACGTGGAAAGCAACGGGAGTCCTCCCCACCCCGGTAGCCTGGCCGGAAACCTACAGCGCCCTGCAAATGGGCGTAGTCGATGCCCAAGAGAATCCCTTTGAGACTATCCTTACAGGGAAGATTTACGAGGTCCAAAAATACATCATGCTCACTGAACACCTGCTTAGCGTGTATCACTGGACCTTCAGCAACAAGAGTTACCGCGCCCTGACTCCCGAGCAGCAGGACATCATTCGCAAGGCCGCCGATAGAGCCCTGGCTTGGGCCAACGCGGAGGCGGCAGCCCGGGAAGAGGAAGCGAAAGAGAGACTAATCGCCCTTGGCATGGAGCTTGTCGAGGTCGACAAAGCAGCCTTTGCCGCTGCGGTTGAGTCGACTATCCAACGGATCGCCGGAACGTGGCAACCTTGGATCTGGGATGAAGTCAAGGATTTCTTGCAATAGGGGCGGGCCGCCGCCCCTTCCTGTGGAGGAGTGAGGGCTGTGAAGAAACGGCTTGAGGGGATCGGCGCTTTCCTGCTGGCTGGTCTTGTATTCATTGTCCTTGCCCAAGTTCTCTTCCGTTATGCACTTCGGATCCCCGTTCCTTGGACGGAGGAGCTTGCGCGGTTTTTGTTGGTCTGGATCACTTTCATCGGAGCGGCGGCAGTTCAGGCAGATGACAGCCATCTGCGCATCGACTGGGTCATGGCCAAGATGGGCCCCAGGAGCAATCTCATCCTAGCCCTTGTCAGGGCAATCCTATCCCTTCTCTTTGCCATCTGCGTCTTTCTCGGCACCGTTGCCAGCATGAAGGTGGCTTGGCCCTATTCGGCCGCCTCGATGCCCAAACTCAGTATGGCCGTCTTTTACGTTCCACTGGCCTTCTGCAGCCTGTTCATCGCCATCAAGGCTCTGGTCGATGTGAAAGGGATACTGTCCCCCGCCAAAACCGGAAAGGAGGTCCCGCCATGGAACTGATGCTTTTTGGAGGCTTGCTGCTCCTCCTCATTGCCATCGGCCTCCCCATCGCCTTATCCATCGGTTTGACCGCAATTGCCGTCATGGCCCTCCAGCGAGGCATCCTCACTCTGCCCTATGCCGTTCTTGCCCAGCGAATGATGTACGGGGTCAACAGTTTTCCCATTCTCGCCATCCCCTTTTTTCTGTTGGCGGGAAAACTGATGAACACCGGCGGGATCACCGAAAGGATTTTCCAGTTTGCCTCGAAGATAGCTGGTTGGTGGCCGGGGGGGCTTGGCCATGTAAACGTTTTGGCCAGCATCATCTTTGCAGGAATGAGCGGCTCCGCGGTAGCCGATGCAGCAGGCCTTGGGACCATCGAAGTGAAAGCCATGCTGGATGCAGGTTATGATCGGGAATTCAGCGCAGCAATTACTGCGGCCTCTTCCATCATTGGTCCAATAATCCCCCCCAGCATCCCCCTAGTCATCTTTGGAGTGATGGGTGAGGTTTCCATCGGCGCTTTGCTCATTGGCGGGATCATCCCCGGGCTAATGATCGGAATCAGCCTGATGCTCCTCATCTTCTGGACAGCCAGGACGAAAGAGTATCCTGTCCATCCCCGCCCTAGACTGGGAGAAGTAGTGCGTAGCTTTTTCGATGCCTTCCCAGCCTTGGTAACCCCCGGGATCCTGATCGGTGGCATTTTCTCAGGCATTTTCACTCCTACGGAAGCGGCGGCCGTGTGCGTCCTGTATGCCTTGATTATTAGCGTCTTCCTCTACCGGGAGATATCTTGGGCGGGGTTACAGCAGATCATGGTCGAGACCTTGCGAGATTCGGCCATGATTCTGTTCATCATCGCCTGTGCGGCCCTCTACGCTTGGGTTCTGATTCGGTTGCGCATCCCAATTATCCTTGCGGAAAAAGTCTTCGCCGTTTCCAACAATCCCTTGACTATTCTGCTGGTCCTCAATCTCTTTTTCCTCGTGGTGGGATGTTTTATGGAAAGCCTAGCTGCCATCACCATCCTAACACCTATCCTTGTCCCTTTGTGCTCCCAGGTGGGCATTGACCCCGTCCATTTCGGTTTAGTGATGGTACTCAACTTGATGATTGGGCTGTTGACTCCCCCGGTGGGGATGTGTCTGTACGCGGTATGCCGGGTGGCGGACCTTCCCTTTGAGCAAGTAGTCAAGGCAATTCTTCCGTTCTATGTGCCTTTGCTAGCCGTTCTGATATTGATCACCCTGTTCCCTGGATTGGTCCTTTTTCTGCCCAGGCTGGTGTATAGATAAGCAAGACGCCGCCTGCAGGCGGCGTCTCCCCCAACTACTTTGTTGCCAAGACCTCTGCGCACCGCGTGCAAAGGGTCTCTTCCACCAGCTCCGCGTAGTAGCGCCAGCAGCGCGGACATTTTTGACCTGGCGCCTTAATCACCTTCACCGCCAGATCCCCTTTGTCTGAACGGAGAGCATCGGCTGGAGCTTCCGCGAGGGGATGAAGCTTAACCTCGGAGACGATGAACAACCCAGCCAGCTCCTCCTGGAGGGGACTTAAACAGCTGATTATCTCTTCGTTGGCGTAAACATCCACAGCTCCCTCGTTGGAGCTGCCAATCAGCTTCTCAACCCGACTCTGCTCCAAAGCCTTGGCTACTTCTCTCCTCACATCCATGAGGACGCTCCAGCGTGCAGCCAGCTCCTCGTCCAACAGCCGAGGATCCGGTTTTGGCCACTGGACTAGATGGACGCTGGGCTCCTCCTCAGGAAGATGCTGCCATACTTCCTCAGCAGTGTGGACCAGGATGGGCGCCATCAAGAGGACTAGGGTCCTCAAGATTTGGTAAATGGTCTGCTGGGCCGATCGCCTCGACAAGGAAGAGGGAGCATCACAGTACAGTCGATCCTTGAGGACATCCAAGTAGAACGAACTCATGTCCACTGTACAGAAATTGTACAGGGCATGATAGACCAGGTGAAAATCGTAGTCCCGGTAAGCTTGGACCGTCCGCTTGATGAGCTCCTGCAGCCGGTGCAAAGCCCAGCGATCGATCTCGGGCATCTTGTCGAGGGGAATATCCTCCCGTTGAAAATCGCTGAGATTGCCGAGGATGAACCGGCATGTATTGCGGATGCGCCGATAAGCTTCGGAGACTTGCCGCAGGATGTCCTCGGAGACTCGCACATCGTTTCGGTAGTCGGAAGAGGCGGCCCAAAGGCGAAACACATCTGCCCCATACTTGTTGATCACTTCCGTCGGGGCAATGACGTTCCCCAAGGATTTCGACATTTTCCTTCCCTCAGCATCAACGATGAAGCCGTGGGTTAAGACGGCTCTGTAGGGGGGCTCCCCGCGAGTGGCGACAGAAGTCAACAAGGAAGACTGGAACCAACCCCGGTGTTGGTCGGAACCCTCAAGATACAGGTCGGCAGGCCAAGTCAATTCTTCCCTTTGGGTGAGAACACCTACATGGCTGGTGCCCGAGTCAAACCATACGTCCATGGTGTCCGTTTCCTTGGCAAACCTGCTTCCTTGGCAGTGGGGACACCGATAGCCGTCGGGCAAGAGCTCCTCCGCGGAGCGGGCGAACCAAGCATCGGACCCTTCCCGACCGACGATGGCCGCAACGGAGGCAATGGTCTCCTCATTGAGGATGAACTCGCCACAGTCTTCACAGTAGAAGATGGGAATGGGAACCCCCCAGACCCGCTGGCGGGAGATGCACCAGTCGTTCCGCAGCCGGACCATGTTGGCGATTCGGTCCATGCCCCAGCTGGGCACCCACTGAACGCGGCCGATTGCTTCCAAGGCCTCTTCCCGAAAACCTTCCACGGAAGCAAACCACTGCTCCGTCGCCCGGAAAACGACGGGCTGCTTGCATCGCCAACAATGGGCATACTGGTGGGTTATCCCTCCTGCCCCCAAGAGCCGGCCAGCCTTTTCCAAGTCCGCGATGATCTCTTTGTTGGCCATCTCTAGCTTCATGCCCGCATAGCGTCCAGCGTCCGCGGTGAAGACGCCCTTGCTGTCCACCGGAGCAAAGACCTCAAGCCCATAGCGCACTCCCACTTCATAGTCCTCCAACCCGTGACCAGGAGCTGTATGGACACAACCAGTTCCTTGTTCCAAAGTGACATGTTCGGCCAAGATGAGGGGAGAGTCCCGATCAATGAGGGGGTGTTTAGTTACCACGCCCTCCAAGTCGCGGCCATGCCAGCTGCCATTCGTGACAACCTCCCCCAACGCCAATTCCTCAGCCACATGCTGGACCAATTCCTTAGCCACCAACATCTCTCCCTGCGGGGTTGACAGCAGCGTATACTCAAAATCAGGGTGGAGGGCGATAGCCATGTTCGCCGGGATGGTCCACGGCGTCGTCGTCCAGATTAGCACCTGGCGGCCCGCAAGGCCCATGCCTTTATCGTCTTTAACGGGAAAGGCGACATAAATTGAATGGGAATCCTTGTCCCTGTATTCGATCTCCGCCTCGGCCAAGGCGGTCTCACAGTCGGCACACCAATAAACTGGCTTAAGCCCCTTGTAAATGTAGCCTTTGGCCGCCATCTGGCCGAAGACTTCAATCTGCTTCGCCTCGTAGGCTGGGGTGAGGGTCAGGTATGGGTTCGACCAGTCGCCCCAAACTCCCAACCTGATGAACTCCTCCCGCTGAATATCAACAAATTTCAAGGCGTACTCACGGCACTGGCGGCGAAAATCAAGGACGTCCATCTGGTGTCGATCTAGTTTGAGGTTCTTGATGACCTGCTGCTCGATGGGCAATCCGTGGGTATCCCAGCCGGGCACATAGGGGGCCCAGTGTCCGTCCATCGTCCGGGACCGGACCACGATATCCTTGAGCACTTTGTTCATTCCGGTGCCGATATGGATATGGCCATTGGCGTACGGGGGGCCATCATGCAAGACGAAGCGAGGCCTTCCTTCTGCCTTGCCCCGTTCCTGTAACTTGGCATAAATATCGTTCTTCTTCCAGAATTCCTGGATCTCAGGCTCCCTCTTTGGGAGATTAGCCCGCATCGGAAAATCTGTCTTGGGCAATTGCAAAGTCTGGCTGTAATCCATGACTCCTCCTCCTTCAAGTCCCCATAAAAAAATCCCGCCCCTTCCGGGACGAGAGAGTGACTCCCGCGGTACCACCCCGCTGCACACAGTTGTGTGCGCTCTTAAGCGGATAACGGCCGCAACCGACGGATCTTACCCATGTCCGCGACACTTCAGACCGCAGCTCCAAGGTGATCTTCATCCTAGGCTTTCCCACCGGGCTTCCACCCTCCCCGGCTCGCTGCAGCCAAACCTAAGACTACTCTCCTTTTCATCGCCTTTGCCTCTATTTGCGTGTATTATAACCAACTAGCGACCAAAAATCAAGAGACTCCCTGAAGGGTTATTGCTCCTCTTCGGCGCTAGCCACTTCTGTCTCCGACAAGGCTTTGGTGAGTTGCTCCTGACCAATACCGCTGTCCTCGAGCATAGCCAGATACTGTTCTAAAAGAGCCCGGAACCTAAACCGGAAGGACTCTCCCTCCCGTTGCAGCTCCTCTAGACGGGCAAGGGATTCTTGTGCCCTCTCCCGTGCCCGTTGGAGGATGGTCTCTGCCCTGATGCGGGCCTCCTCCAAGATGGCTTCCCTTTCCCGCTCGGCAACTGCCTTCAGGTTCTCCGCGGTTTGTTTGGCCGTTTCGAGGGTATCGACGATGGTCAGCTCCATCCGCGAGTACTCACCAAGTCGCGTCTGTAGTTCTTTCAAGCTTTCTTTTAGACTCTCGTTTTCTTGACAAAGCTCCTCATACTTCTGGACTAGTTTACCTAGAAACTCATCCACCTCTTGTGGGGAATAACCTCTCCATACCACTTTAAACTCGGCTTCGTGGATGTCCCGTGGTGTCAGCACGTCCCTACCTCCTTCATCGATAGCGCACCAGGAGAATGCTTTGACGCCCTTTCCTGGTCGTCCCCAGGATATCCTCGATGACAACTCGCCCTCTGCCCCGTATGGACAGGACATCGCCCTTCTTCACCGGGAACGCAGGGTTTGACACCGGCTGCCAGTTCACCCTGACCTTCTGGGCTTTAATCTCGCCAGCCATCTTGCTGCGGGACAGTCCATACCCGGCTGCTGCCACCGCGTCCAGCCTTAGGGAAGCGACCGTAGCACGAATGGGCTTCACTTCTTCTGGCTCGACCGCCAACTGCTCCAGCTCAATCGGTCTTACCGCAACGGGCACGCCCCTGATCCTGGCCAAGTTATCTTTCACAAAGTCAGCGATTTCGGCCGCCAACAGGATCTGGCAGCCTCCTTCCATTGGCAGGATATCGCCAACCTTCTCGCGGCGCAGCCCCAAACCCATCAGGCGGCCCAACACATCCCGGTGGCTTATCTTGGTAAACCGGAAATCTCCTTCTGCCTGCAAGGCGACTACAGGCGGTTCGATATCGTCGGCAAAGAAATAGTCGGGAAGCAGACTGAGCCGCTTTCGCTCGGCAGCTTTGTAGCCCCCATTGAGGCGGAAGATAAAGCCTTTAAGCCAGCGGACAATCTCCAAGGCTACCTTCTGCCCGTGGGGATCTAAGAAATCGCCGTGCTCCGGTCGGTTATACCTATAAGCCTGCTCAGCCAAATCAAGGATGCGCGCGGCAATCTCCCGGTCTTCCCCGACGAAAGGCTCAAGCAGGCGTTCCCGATCAAACAAGTGCACCCTCCCCCAATAACTTAATAAAGGATGCCGTAGACGATGCCGATGACCAACCGCTCTAGGATTCCTAAACCAAGAAGAGCGATCATCGGCGAAAAGTCAATCCCATAGTGATAAGTGGGGAGCAAGCCGCGACAAGGCTGGAGGACAGGTTCAGTCAAGTCATAGACTACCCTAACGGCCGGATGATAGGGATTGGGGTTCACCCAGGAGATGAGGACCCGAGCCAGCAGGAGCCAGCGGTAGATTGAGAAAGCCGTTCGCACCAAATAAATCATGATATACAACGGGAGCAGCCTCCTTTACCTCTTGCCCAGCCGGCAAGACCGTTCCGCGGCGCGCAGGACCGCTTCAATGAAAGCGCTGCGAACGCCCTTTTCCTCAAGGACTCGCATCCCGGTAATGGTTGTACCCCCGGGGGAGGTCACCATATCCCGTAGTCTCGCTGGATGCTCCCCAGTTTCCGCGGCCATGACCGCCGTTCCCAGCACGGTCTCGAGGGCCAGTCGGTAAGCAGTTGACCGGGGCAGTCCCGCGGCAACGCCGCCATCGGTGAGGGCCTCAATGACGGTCAAGACAAAGGCAGGGCCGCTGCCGCTAAGGCCCGTCACCGCATCCATCAATGGTTCATCGACGACGACGACCTCCCCCACCGCGGCAAAAATCTGTCGACCAAGCTCGAGGGCGTCATTGTCAACGTGCTTGCCCGGACTTAAAGCGATGGCCCCTCGGCCCACAAGACAAGGGGTATTCGGCATCGCGCGGATCACGGGCACACAGGCGGATATGCGGCTTTCGATAAAAGCCAACTCCACGCCGGCCGCAATCGAAAGCAGCAGCTGTTGGCAACTTAGCCGTTGGCCGATTTCCTCCAAGACGGGGCCCACAACCTGCGGCTTCACGGCCAGCAGAAGCACATCGGCATTGTCCGCCACCTCCAAGTTGGAGGATGCAGCCCGGACCTTCGCGCCCTCCGCCGCCTGCGCCGAACGGTTCCCATCCAAATCGCTAATGATGACTCTGTCTGGGGCAAACAGGCCTTGCCGGAGGATCCCCGTCAACAAGGCGGAGCCCATGGCTCCGACGCCGATAATCCCCAAACGTTCCTTTCCCGTCGCCATGCTCAAGCCCCCCAGCCTATAACCGGTCCAAAAATCCTCGACTCAGGCTCGTCTCATCGGCGTCGATGACGACATTGTTTGGCGCAAAAAGGTAAATGCCGTCACCCAATTGTTGAACAGAACCGTCCAAGGCATAGATTGTCCCGCTAGCAAAGTCAACGATGCGTTTGGCTAGGTCCCTGTCCAAATCGGTGACCCGGAGAATCACCGGCCGCCTTCCTTTCAGGTGATCGGCAATCTGCTGCACTTCATCGTACGAAAGGGGTTCCAGGACGACAACTCTAATGGGCTGCCTTTGACTGGGCAAGTTCACCACTGGAGCAGGTGTTCGTTTACGCTGCCAACGACTTGGCTTCTCCTCTTGGACAGGGGGGACGACTTCCGGTTCTTCCTCGTGCTCCACCTGGACGCCCATCAAACCAAGAACCCGATCCAAAAACCCCATACCCTTCCCTCCTATTGGCCCCTAGCTCCAAAAATCGCGGTACCCACCCGGACCATCGTCGCTCCCTCTTCGATCGCCACGGCAAAATCATTGCTCATCCCCATGGACAAATGATCCATAGACGGTGAGGTCTTATCTTTCAATCGTTGGAACAATTCATGCATGCGGCGAAAGTAGGGACGGACCTTCTCCACATCGGGGTCATATGGGGGAATAGTCATCAGCCCCCTTACCCTTATCCCGGGCAGGTCCTTGATCTCCTCCAGAAAGCTTTCTATTTCTTCCGGTGGTATACCTATCTTGCTTGCTTCCCCGCCTATGTTCACTTCCAACAAGACGTCCATCCTGCGGCCGGCTTGGAGGGCCCTGCGGCTTATTGTTTCAGCTAACCGCTTCGTGTCCACCGATTGGATCATATCGAACAGCTCGACCGCATGTCCTGCCTTATTTCGCTGTAGATGCCCCACCATGTGCCAAGTGACCGGGCCCTGGATCAGCGGGATTTTTTCCTGGGCTTCCTGGACCCGATTCTCCCCGAAATGTCTGATCCCGGCTTCAAATGCCGCCTGGATGCGAGCCGGTTCCACAGTCTTGCTGACGGCAACCAGGGTCACCTCTTCCGCAGCCCGGCCGCTCGACTCGGCCGCTCTAGCTATTTCATCCCGTATCCGGGCCACATTAGCCTTGATCGCATCCAAAATGTTCACCCCCATTCATTCTCTACGCGGGACGCGGATACCTTCTCTGAGCCACAGTCCTCCGCTAATAACCCGAGTTCCCCGGGGCAGACCGTCAACACAGACTAGACCATCCTTCTCCCCCAAGACAGTGACAGTTTGAAAGGCAGGGCCGTCGACGGTGCGAACGTAAACACCCACTTGTCCACCCCTGGTCCGCAGCACCCTCTTGGGCAGGATGGTCCCCTGGTGCCTAGCAGTGATGACTTCCGCCCGCAGCTGCCTCAGCATGTCAAAAGCCGGCAAGTAGCGATCGATGCGAAAGAGCACTCCCTGCCATTCCCCTCTAGGCCCTAAGCCTTCAACCCGACCGGGGAGCTCCCCGCTGATGCCAGGCAAGCGAAACCACAACCGTTGCCCCGCTCGATAATCCATCGACTCAGGTTCAAGATAGCCTAAGAGGAAGAGGGCGTAGTTGTCGATCAGCTTGAAGAGAGGAGCCCCTTCCTTAATTACTTCGTCATTACGACGGGTTTCCCGCACCGGCGAGAGCCCGCCCACTTGGGAACGGGATAGCTCAAGGGCCCTCTGGGGCGTCAAGATGCCTTCCAATCCATCCATCTCATAGCGAATGACCCCCGCTGCCGGGGCGTTCACATGGTGGACGACTTCCTGCCACAAGGTTAGGTATTCCTCTACTTGGGACATGAGTTCCTGCCGCTGCTGGGCATTTGCCCGGCTTTGCTTCTCCCTTTCCTTGAGGAGCTTTTCCTTTTCCTGTTGCAGTGCAGGACGCTTGTCCTTTGGTGCGCCGGTCAGCTTGACCTCCACTTCGGTGATGGCTTCATCTATTTGGTGCAAAGCTTCCATGGCTTCCAGGTCAAAACGGCGCACCTTCTCACGGGCTTCGCTCAGCCGGGGCTGAATGTCCTGCTCCCGCGCTTCATCCCTTATCTCCACAACGGTGGTTCCGGCGGGCACCCGCTGTCCTTCTTTGATTAGCAAAGTCACCCGCCCGCTTCCCGGGGCAAAGACCACCTGCTCCCGACGAATAGCGAGCACTTCCAGCTGGCGCGAGATCTCCAAGACCCCCGCCTCCGCCCTAATAGTTCGGATCATGAGCCCGCCCCGGCGATGGACCACCGAACGGACAACGCTAAAGGCACTAAAGAGAATAATGGCGCTGATGAGGAGTAGACGAAAGTTGACCCGAGGACTTCGCGACAGTACGCGGTTCATCAGATACCACTACCCTTAAGAAAAGACCTGAGTATCAACACTAGGCCAATGGCCCAAGTGTAATAGGAAAAATAGGTTAGGCGGTTGGAACGGATCAACCTGAGGAGTAAACTGACGGCAAGATAACCCGAAACGGCGGCACTGACGGTGCCCACCAACAGGACGCCTAAACCGGATTCCAGATCGAAGGCTTGCAGTTGACCAAGCTCCAGCAAGGCAGCCCCGCCAATGGCCGGTATGGAAAGCATGAAGGAAAACCGGGCGGCCGTTTCCCGATCCAGCCCCCGCAATAATCCAAAGGCAATCGTCGTGCCCGATCGGGACAGGCCGGGCATGAGGGCCAAAGCTTGTCCTAGGCCAACGAAAAGGGCATCCTTGGGACGAATCTCTTCGATCAAGATCCCATGGGCCTTTGCCCTCCGGTCGGAAAGCCAAAGGAGCCCCCCCGTCGCCAACAGCGCCCACCCGACCACATCGGTGCGTTCAAACAGCTTCCCCACCTTGTCGCTGAATAGTACACCAACGAGCCCCGCGGGGATCGAGCCCACGATGACCGCCCAGAGCAAGGATAGACCCTCCCGCCGTCGATGGGACCCTCGGTCAATCAAGCTGCCCAAGGCCGCGATGATCTGGCTGATCTCTTCGCGAAACACGACCAACACGGCAACAAGGGTGCCTAAGTGAACACAAACCTCAAAGGTGACCCCGGGCAAACGCAAGCCCATCAGCTCCTGTGCAACTACCAAGTGTCCGCTGGAGCTTACCGGCAAGAATTCCGTTAGGCCCTGGACAACTCCCAGAATGAGCGCCTGCAGAGGACTCATGTGGCCTCTCCTTTCTGCTGGTGTAGTCATTCTGTGACTGGGGAAAAAATCCCTCCATCACTCCCCGCTATTTGTCAGGGACAAGCTTGGTCACTAACGTCACGAACCAAGAAGTGAAAGGCAGCGCCAGTAAAGCCGTGACTACATTGAATATGGTATGAGCGTTCGCCGTCTGCAAAGCTGGATCCGGGCTGGTGGCAGCCATCATAGGGACAAACCAGGGCAGTAAGGGGAAGAGAGCCGTCACACCTAGAATGTTGAAGAGAAGATGGGCCGCCGCCGCACGTCGACCGGCAACGCCCGTTCCCAGGGACGTCAGCAACGCAGTAACACAGGTGCCCACGTTTGCCCCTAGACAAATGGATACAGCAAGATGGAGGCTGAGCAAACCCTCCCGGGCCATGGCGGCGACCATGCCCATGACGGCGCTGCTGCTTTGCACAATCCCAGTGACCGCACATCCCAGCATTAAGCCGTAATAGGGATCATGAGCCTTCTCGGCTAGCCAATGACGAATAGCAGGCTCCTGCTCCAGACCAGCACAAGCCAGGGAGATGAGGTTGAACCCAAGGAAGACGCTGCCGCTCCCGAGCAAGATGCACCCCAGGTAATAGAAGTAGCCGCGGCGGCTACAGACAACCAGGATTAACCCCGCGCCAATGAGGGGCAAGGCGTAGGAATCCCTCGATAAGGCCAGAAGCTGCAAAGTGAAGGTGGTGCCTACGTTTGCCCCGAGCATGACGCCAAAGGCTTGCCCATAGTCCAGGAGGCCAGCATCAACTAATCCCACCAACAGGACGGTCACCAGACTGCTGCTTTGCGCAGCTGCAGCAGCCAGGGTCCCGCTCAAGAACCCGACCATACGGGTCCTGGTCAGTTGGCCGAGAAGAGCCCGCATCCTTGGACCTGTGGCTTGACTCAATCCGTTGCTCATCACTCGGATCCCAAGGAGCATAATCGCAAGACCCAAAAAGACCAATATGAAAGCCATTCCGCATCGCCCCGGATAATTGTATGTACGGGCGCGAGGGAATAGACTTCACGGTACCAGGCTGATTAAGCAGCCGGGCTGCAGTTGGGGATCGAGGTGAGTTGAAGGATTGGAACTGATGATGCGGATTATGCGTCCTTGGCCAAACCTCAAGGGCTCCACCACCATGGTGATGCTCCCTCGCCGCACTTCCACGTAGTGGGGTTCAAATTCATCCCAGCCTTCCATCACCTCTTCGATGGGGAGGATTGTATACATCAGCACATCCTCACCCTCCCTCACTGGCCTTCGCCTCATCGATGAGGGCGTTGAGCTTCTCCATAGCCTTGGCCAGGCCCCCCAGCTCATCCATGAGGCCTACATCCACTGCTTCTTTGCCGACCAGCACCGTCCCCACATCTCTGACCAACTCGCCGGTACGAAACATCAATTCCCGCAGCTTCTCATCGCTGATCTTGGAGTTGCTGACGATGAAGCGAATCACTCTATCCTGCATTTTATCCAAGTACTCGTAGGTCTGGGGGACGCCGATGACCATGCCAGTCAGTCTGATCGGGTGAATGGTGACCGTTGATGTATCGGAGATGAAGGAATAGCGGGCAGCGACGGCGATTGGAATCCCGATAGAATGTCCTCCACCCAAGACCAATGACACCGCTGGCTTGGACATGGTCCTGATCATTTCCGCGATGGCGAGTCCCGCTTCGATGTCACCGCCGACGGTGTTAAGGATGATGAGCACTCCCTCGATCATAGGGTTTTGCTCGATGGCTACTAGTTGGGGAATAACATGCTCATATTTCGTCGTCTTGTTCTTGGGAGGCAAGACTACGTGCCCTTCAATTTGGCCGACGATGGAAAGGCAATGGATGTTCGACTCCACAGGTGCCGGCGGGGCCAGCTGCCCCAACTGGCGCATTGCCTCAACGGTCTGATTGACCAGTGGCTCACCTTGTTCCATCTTCGAGCCTGTGCCTTGGACTGGGTTCGAGGCTTTGTGCACTGCGGGCTTCACCTCTCAGGCTACTGTCTGTTACAGCGGTTAGTATGTGGTGAATCCCGCAGAAATATTAAACCTCCATGATGATCGGCAGGATCATCGGGCGCCGCTTCGTCTTTTCATAGAGAAATCTACTGAGGACTTCCCTCGTTCGGTCCTTGATGATCCCCCATTCCGTCACCTGTTGCAGCTCACATTCATTCAGAGCCATCTTCACCTTTTCCCGTGCCTCTTCAATCAGTTCCTCCGACTCCCTCATGTAAACGAAGCCGCGGCTGACAATATCAGGGCCGGCCACGATCTCCGCCGTCACTTTATCGATGGTCAGCACCACGATCAAGATTCCATCCTGGGCCAACACCCGCCTGTCCCGCAGGACAATGTTACCTACATCACCGACGCCCAGTCCGTCGACTAGCACTTGACCTGCGGTCACCTTCCTGGTCTTGCTCGCTCCCGTTTCATCGATCTCGATGACATCCCCTAGCTCACAGATGAGAATACTGTCGGAGGGGATCCCCACCATTTCCGCCAAACGGGCGTGCTTGACCAACATCCGGTATTCACCGTGGACAGGGACGAAATACTTGGGTCGACACAGGTTGAGCATCAGTTTCAGTTCTTCCTGGCTGGCATGACCTGACACGTGGACTCCCGAGACGGCATGGTAGATGACTTCCGCACCCTGCTTGAATAAGTGATTAATGGTCCGACCGATCAGTTTCTCGTTGCCGGGGATGGGCGATGAAGATATCACCACTGTATCGCCGGGGATGATGCCAATATCCCGGTGTTCGGCCATGGCCATCCTGGTCAACGCGGACATAGGCTCCCCTTGACTGCCGGTAGTGATGACAGCTACCTGTTCCTTGGGCAGCCGGTCAAGCTCCTCCAGTTCCACCAATAGATTCTCCGGAATCCGCAGATAACCAAGCTCGGAAGCAATGCTGACCACGTTGACCATGCTTCGGCCGATGACGCACACCTTGCGATGATGCTCATAGGCCGCATCGAATATCTGCTGAATCCGGTGGATATTGGACGCGAAGGTAGATACAAGGATCCGTCCTTTGGCCTGGCGGAACACATCTTTGAAGGTTTCGCCAACTACCTTTTCGGACAGAGTATAGCCAGGACGCTCCGCGTTGGTGCTGTCGGACAGCAGCAAGGTTACCCCTTTATCCCCTAGCTCCGCCAGTTTGTGAAAGTCCGTCGGACGGCCGTCAATGGGCGTCTGATCGAATTTGAAGTCGCTGGCAAACAAGATGATGCCGGCAGGCGTATGGATGGCCAAAGCCACCACATCTGCGATGCTGTGATTGACATGGATGAATTCCACTTCGAAAGGCCCAATCCGTAGTCTCTGGCCCGCCCGGACGCACTGCAGTCTGGCTTTGCCGTTGAGCCCATGCTCTTTCAGCCGTGCTTCAACTAGTCCTAAAGTAAGCCTCGTTCCGTATACTGGCGCATCAACGATGGGCAGCAGATAAGGCAGCGCGCCAATGTGGTCCTCATGACCATGGGTGAGGAGAATGCCGCGCACTTTTTCCTTGTTTTCCTCAAGATAGGTGAAATCAGGGATTACCAAATCGATGCCAGGCATATCCTCACCGGGAAACATTACTCCAGCATCAACGACGAGGATTTCACCATTACACTCGACGACAGTTGAATTCTTGCCAATCTCCCCCACTCCCCCCAAAGGGATGACGGAGACAGTGTTTGACTTTTTGGGCATTGACAGGTTAACACCTCCGAATAAGTTGACTCGCGTTCAGAAAAACACAAAAAAGGCCCTTTTCAGGGGTCTTGCAAAGAGACCAGGACCCGGCGCTCCGTCCTGATCGATAAGCTTGAGGAAAAGCCGTCCCAGAATTCTCGATGTTATTATATCCGAGGGGCGGGTAAAGTACAAGGCGGTAGATGGCACAAGGCCCGAAAACATCGCAAAATTGATCTAGCCGAGCCTGAGGATTCTCCAGAACGGCTGAAGGTAAGACAACCCTCACTCCCCTTATCGTCCGTTGGGATGTGTTTCTTCAGATGGTCCGAACATCCTCACCATGAAAAAGGTGCTTGGAAGCAAAGCTCTTGCCTCCAAGCACCCCATCTCGAGCAAGGGTCAACCGCCTTTGACGATGGACATTAAGTGTTTAGCTTCCTTGGCCGTGGGGGCTACTAGGACCAGGAACAGACCCCGCGAGGGCAGCTCTTGCAAGACCAGCCGGATATCCTCCTCTGTAAGAGCTCCCCAAAGGATCAGCGGCTTTTTCCGCAAGATCTTTTGCAGGTAGGGCAGCATTTCTTCCATGGAAGGTCCGCCCACATCGAGGTTCACCTCAATAGCCTTCAAGCCGTCGATACTGAGCAAGTCATCCAGGATGAAAAAGGACGCCGGATGGAGGTGAATTGCTGAGTACGGGTAAGCGTTGCTCAAGATGGTATCCGGCTCGAGGAGAAACTCCCGATACAGGGACGGGGAGAAGAGGGCCGACAAGTCCTCTTGATACCATATGCACTGGCCCGGGGTCCAAACATGGTAAAACCCCATGGAGGTGCCCCCGTGAAACTCGGGGATGATCTTCTTTTGCGCCTGAATCACCTTGAGAAAGGCACTTGTTGCGACCGCCAACAGCTTTTTCACCTGATCAGGACGATCGTACAGATCCATGATAAACTGGGATTGACCCCGGAGCGTCCCCGCCATATCCGACGGTCCCCGCAAGATAGGCTGACCGACGGGAAAACGCCCGTTGGAATGCTCAACCAACACTTCGATGAACTCTAAATATTTCTTGAACCAGGGATTCTCTTCGATGCGGGCTATTTTGTCTAGATCGTCCCAGTCCTTCAGGGTGGCCTCGACCCAAAAGCTCTCCTCAGCACCATATATCTTGCAGCCCAGCATGCCCTCCATCCAAGGCAATGCCGCAAATGGTTCGGCCACCCAAAAAGCATCTTGGCCCGTTTCCAGGCTCTCTTGATACTGCCGCTCGTAATCGGCTAGAAAATCCTTCGGATTGATCATCTCGGGCAGGATCTCTTTGTTGTGCACCAATAGGGGAGCAGCTGCTTCAAACCGTTGGGCAAAGAAGTAGCTTCCCAAGGAAAAACTGACGACCGGCCTGTCCGTCTCCTCCATCCGCCAAAAACGATAATGCCTGTCAAGTCGCGTCTGTAAGTCTTCCATTCCGTTTACCTCCATGCTGCGTATGTTATGGCATCAGCCAGTTGGGTATGGCCATCACCAAGCCGGGAATATAAGTGATCAACAACAAAGTGATTATTAAGGGAATGAGGAAAGGCATCGTGTCTTTGACTATTTCTTCAACCTTCAGCCCCGTTACGCCGCTGAGGACAAACAAGGACATGCCAAAGGGCGGGGTGATGAAGCCGATCATCAGATTCACGGTCATGACTACGCCAAAGTGCACTAAGTCGATGCCTAGGTTCTGCAGAAGTGGGATGAGAACGGGCACCGTTAGGATCATGATCGCACCTAATTCCATCACGCACCCTAGCAGCAGCAGCAAGATATTGAGCAGTAATAGGACGACATATCGGTTTGACGTCACCGACAGGACAAAGTCAGCCATTGCATGGCCGGCCCTGCTCCTAACCAGTATCCAACCGGCTGCGGCGGCAGCAGACAAGATGAACGTAACGACGGCAGTGCTATACACCGTGTCGAGGAGCATGGCCGGCACGTCTTTCAGCTTTAGCTCCCGATAAACAAAGGCCGACAGGACAAAAGCATACCCGACAGTCACCGCCGCGGCCTCCGTCGCCGTGAATATGCCTGTCAACATGCCCCCGATGATGATGACTGGGCTGAGCAAGGCCGGCAGTGTATCGATGAAAATGGCGGCCAATTGGCGCAGGCGAACCCGCTCTTCTTTGGGATAACCCCTCTTGAGCGCGAGGAAATAGACAAGGAGCATCATCGAGATCCCCATCATCAAACCGGGGATGATGCCGCCTAGGAACAGCTTGCCCACTGACTCTTCGGCAATGGAAGCATACAACAGCATCGGAATACTAGGTGGAATGATGGGCCCTATCACCGAGGATGCTGCGGTAACCGCCGCGGAAAAGCGTTCATCATAACCATGGGAGGTCATCGCCTCCATCTCCACCAGGCCCAAGCCCGCCGCATCGGCCACGGCCGAACCTGACATCCCAGCAAAGATAATGCTGGCTACAATATTCGCGTGGGCCAGACCTCCAGGTATGTGACCAACCAGGGCCTGAGCAAAATTGAAGATGCGATAGGTTACTCCTCCCACGTTCATCAACTGGCCGGCGAGGATGAACAGGGGGATCGCCAACAATGTATAAGAATCAATCCCAGTTAGCCACTTCTGGACAGCAGCCACAGTTGGAAATGGGCTAAAGGCTAAAGCAAGAGCACTTGCAATACCAAGAGATATGGCGATTGGCATACCGATGAGAGCGAAGAAAACAAAAGCGACAACTAGTGTGGTCAGCAATTCCTGTCACGCCTCCTTTCTGGTATGTCCATTAGATGGCTTCATGTCCCTCCCGAGTTGGAGCCGTAAGCTTTGCCACATCGTTCAGTACCAGCTCGATAGTGTAAATGAGCATGACCACGGCGCTCAAGGGCAAAGCCGCGAACATCCAACCCTGTGAAATGCGCAGAGTCGGGAACTTCGTCATCCTAGCAAGATTGTAAACGGTATAACCTTCCTTCAACAAGAACAGGAAAAAGGCCAGAGCTAGGACATCGCAAAACAGGCTCATCAAGACCTCGGGGCGCGACTTGAGTCGGCCGATGATGATCTCAAACCTGATATGTCCCCTCTTCCGCAGTGACATGGCTGCCCCCATGAGACACATCCAAATGAAGGCTATCCTGTTGACTTCCAAGGACCAGGCGAAGGAGATTTTCAGAATGTAGCGGAACAAGACCTCGATGAGAAAGACCACAACGATGGTGATAAGGCAGATGCTGCATAGGTACGTCAGAATCCGATCGATTGCATTGTTTAGCGCCCGTAGCACTTACCTTCCCTCCCTCGGGGCGAGGTCGCGGCGGGACCCGCCGCGACCTACGGACCTAGTTCTCTACCGCACGGATAGCCGCAATGACTTCAGGATCGTACCACGATTCCTTGGCAAGTTCGTCGTACAGGTCGGCAACCTTCGCCCGGAAGCTTTCGATGTCGGGAGAACGATTGATCTCTAGACCCTCTTTCTCCATCTGCTCGAGGGCCCACTCGTCCTTGGCCGCCAGCTCAGCAAAGGTCCACTCGGAGATTTCCCTAGCCGCCTCAAGCATCACTTCCTGCACATCCTTCGGCAGGCTGTTCCACTTGTTCAGGTTCATGGTCAGGGCGCCGCCCATCCAGATGTAGTTGATGACGCTATAGTACTTCTGGGTCTCATGTGTCTTGTTAGTGTATGTGTGTTCTGGCGCATTGTCCTGGGCGTCAAGGACACCTGTCTTCAACGCCATGTACACATCCGGCCAAGCCATGGCGACCGGAGCAGCGCCGAACTTCTCCCATACTTTTACGTACGTATCGATTTCCGGCACCCGGATCTTGATGCCCCGAACATCATCAACATGATTGATGGGCCGTTTCGAATTGCTGATATTCCTGAATCCGATATCGTAGATGGTCAGACACTTCACTCCGTACTGCTCGAAGCCATCCATAAACTTCCGCCCGGCATCGCTGTAGATGAACCTTTGCACGTGGGCCCTGTCCTTAAACAAGAAAGGAAGCTCCAGCAGCATGGACTCGGGATAGAAATGGGAATGGAGACCTACGCCAGCCATGCGCATGTCAATTGTTCCAAGGCGCATAGCTTCAATGGTCTCCACATCGCCGCCCAACTCACCACTATGGTAGCAGTCGAATTTTACTTTGTTATTGGTTCGTTCTTCTACCATCTCGGCGAAGCGAAACATGGCTTCCGTACTAACCGATGATCTGGCTAAGATACAATAGACGCTGATGGGGATCGGCTGCGCAGCAACACCAATGGCCATCGCAAGAACCAACCATAGAGCCAAAGCTACGACAAAACTCTTGTTTCGCATTAAGAACTCGCCCCTTTCCTGTTAATAACTCGTTTACGCGTTAACAATGATAATTCAAAAGAGTCTGTTGCCCACCCCCTCAAGATGAGATCTCTAACGCCTGGTCGCGTCCCGCTCTGATATGACTGCGCATCGCGCCCTCGGCACTAGCGACATCCTTGTTCTTAAGAGCCTCGATGATGGCCAAATGCTCGCGGCAACTGGCCCGAAACCGCGTTGGTATCCGAGTTGTTAGAGCCATAATCCTTTCATTATGGTTGAAAATGTCCCCGAGAAATTGGATGAGCAGTTGATTCTGTGATTGATGAGCAATGAATTCATGGAAGTGCCGGTCAACGGCTATCTGGGTCTCCAAAGGTATTCTCTCTTGATTGGCCTCCCGGGCTTGGATATCCAAAAACGTCTCTTGGAATTCAGTTAGCGAGTCTTCGGGAATGAAGTCGATGGCCAGCCTGATGGCCAAACACTCCAGTGCTTCCCGCACCTCAAAGAGTTCACGAACATCCTGGACGCGGATTTCACTGACAAAGACTCCTCGCCCAGCAACCCGTCGCACTAGTTTCTCCTTGCGAAGTCTTTCAAGGGCTTCCCGAATGGGTGTGCGGCTCACACCGATTTCCTCGGCCAATGCGCCTTCGGCGAGAAAATGACCCGGCGCATACTCCCCAGTAAGGATCTTTTTCCTAATCTTAGCATAAGCCATATCTCTTAAAGTAATTGGCCGCATATCACCCATCCTCTTGCAATGCCGGAAGATTCGCCCTGTATACAATAAGTATACTTAAGGCATATCGGTCTGTAAAGGGTCACTAGACGATTTTCGAGGCACTTAGCGGCTTGTCCCGCAAGAAAACGTGCCAACCAGCCCGAAAATTTCGTGATATCGTCTTTTCGACGCAATCTAACACGGGCCGGGCAACGCCCCCATATACGACAAAAGCGCCCCGAAGGGCGCTAGGTCAGCTTTCGCTAGTCCAACAAGCCAAGTTCTCTCAAGCAATCACGAATCGCATCACGCTGTTCATTGGTCGGTTCAACCAAGGGCGGACGATAGCCTCCCACGTCAAACCCGCTGAGGTTGAGAGCGGCTTTGACGGGGATCGGATTGGTGGTGATGAACATCACCTTGAACAAGGGCAACAGCTCAAGGTGAATCCGGGTCGCTTCCTGTACGTCCCCGCTCAAGAAGGACTTGATCATCTCTTTCATGCGGCGGCCAACTACATGGCTGGCGACGCTAACGACACCAATGCCGCCAACAGACATGACAGGCAGGGTTAGACTGTCATCCCCACTGTAGATGGCAAAACTCTCGGGAGTCTTGCGGCGGATTTCCGCCACCTGCTCCATGTTGCCGCTAGCTTCCTTCACAGCTACCACGTTATCAAGTTCCGTCAAGCGCGCGATGGTATCAGGCAATAGATTCTGACTGGTCCGTCCCGGTACGTTATAGAGCATCACGGGAAGCTCAGTACTTTCGGCAATCGCTTTGAAATGCTGATAGAGGCCCTCCTGGGGGGGCTTGTTGTAATACGGGACCACCAGCATGATCCCGTCCACACCCACCTTTTCCGCGGCCTGTGTCAGCTTAATGCTGCCTGCCGTATCGTAGGAACCCGTCCCGGCAATGACGACCGCCTTACCTCCGATTGCTTCGGTAACCGCCTGGTACAGCCCCACCTTCTCCTCAAAACTAAGCGTTGGCGACTCTCCCGTCGTGCCGCAGACGACGACCCCGTCGGAACCCGATTCCACCAGCCGCGTCGCTAACTGGGCCGCCTGATCATAATCGACGGACAAGTCATCCTTGAAAGGAGTAACCATGGCCGTAATCAGGTTACCGAACTTTCTCACGCCATTCCACCCCCTGTAAATCATTTTGCTCTGGCATTAAACTCATCGTGCAGTGCACGTACAGCTTTCTCAGCGTCTGATTCCTCGACCAAGCAGGAAATGTTGGTATGGGAGTCGGCGGTCTGATGGATCCTTACCCCGACCCTGTTTAGCGCGGCGACCACACGAGCCATGACCCCCGGCACACCACGCATGCCGCCTCCCACCGCTGAGACTTTGGCGAACCCAGATCTTACTTCCACTTCCATGGGAAGATCTCCTAGGACATTGCGGGCCTTCTCAGCGGCTGACTGTAAAACAGTAAAAGCAATCAGGCCAGGATTGACTTGAATAAGATCGATGCTTATCTGGGCATTGCCTAAGCGCTGGAAGACTACTAAACTTAGATCCTCATCGTTGAACCGGAGTATGAATTGGGCAAGACCCTTAAGGTGGGTGATGCCCGTGACGACCCGATCGGCAGTGACGGTGTGATAGCTGCCAATCAACGTCCCATTGCCTTGGCCGTCCAGTCCCTTCACGGCTAAGGGAATCTGGCCCTCCATGGCTATTTCCACAGCCCGTGGGTGGATTACCTTCGCTCCCAAATGGGCCATCTCCATAATCTCCTGGTAGCTCACGCGGGTGAGCACCTGCGCCTCGGGCACCAGGCGCGGATCGGCAGTCATTACGCCATCTACGTCGGTGTAGATTTCGGCGAGCTCAGCCTTTAGGGCAGCTGCCAAAGCGGCAGCCGTCGTATCGCTGCCGCCCCTGCCCAAGGTGGTAATCTCCCCGTCCGCGGTCATTCCTTGAAAACCAGCGACCACCACGATCTTCCCATCGGCGAGTTCCCTGTGTAGACGTTCGGGAACGACCCTTAGAATCCGCGCATTGGTGTGTGAACTATCCGTGATGATCCCCGCCTGCCCCCCCGTCAGAGCAACACAAGGGTACCCTTCCTCCCGGAGAGTGCGGCAGAAGACCACTGCGGAGATGATCTCGCCACAGGACATGAGCAGGTCCAGCTCTCGCTCCCCAACCAAATCGCCTGCCAAGTCAAGCAAGGTATCTGTTGCATAGGGCTGGCCCTTCCGACCCATGGCGGATACCACCACCACAGGCCGATAACCTTGTTCGATGGACTCTGTCACCCGCCGCCGACACTTCTCCCGTCCTTCCGAGGTGGCCACTGATGTTCCACCGAACTTCTGAACGATGATCCTCATCGCTCTCCCCCACTTTACAATAAACCATTAGCCACCATGTACTCGGCAATCTGAACAGAGTTTAGGGCCGCTCCTTTGCGAATCTGATCCCCCACTACCCACAGGTTCAAACCGTGGGGTACCGTCCGATCCACCCTAATGCGTCCAACGTAAACCGGATCTTGATCGGCGACATCTAGCGGCATGGGATACTCCATCACCTCGGGGTCATCTTGGACCACAACTCCCGATGCGTCGGCAAGGAGTGCCTTGGCCTCCTCAGGGCTGATGGGCTTGGCAAACTCAACGTTGACGCTCTCCGAATGACTCCGCAAGACGGGCACCCGCACTGTCGTCGCCGTAACCTGGATGGTCTTATCCCCGAAGATTTTCTGGGTTTCGTTAACCATCTTCCATTCTTCCTTGGTGTAGCCGTCCTCCGCGAAAGAATCGATGTGGGGAATAAGATTGAAAGCTATCTGATAGTGTTTTGGCGCACTCTTATAGGGCAGGACCTTGGCTTCCAAGGGACGCCCCGCGGCGTAGGATTTCACCTGTTCGACCAGTTCATCCATCGCCGCAGCTCCAGCTCCCGACACCGCTTGATAAGTTGACACCACGATCCGCTTGATCCGAGCCCGGTCGTGGAGGGGCTTTAGGGGAACCACCATGATGATGGTTGAGCAGTTTGGATTGGCGATGACGCCCTGATGCTGGTGGATATCCTTGGCATTCACCTCGGGCACTATTAGCGGAACCGCGGGATCCATCCGAAAAGCACTAGTATTGTCGATGACCACCGTTCCGGCTTTCCGCGCGGCGTCAACGAATTCTCGGCTCACACTTGCCCCCGCAGTGAAAAAGGCAAGATCGACCCCGGCAAAAGACTCGGGGGTGACTTCCTCGATGATCATCCTTTCCCCATCCACGTTCAACTCTCGCCCCGCGGAACGGGCAGAAGCCAAGAGTCGCAGCTTACCCATGGGAAAACGTCTTTCCAGGAGAATCTGCACTAATTCTTGACCAACAACTCCGGTTGCACCTAAGATAGCCACGTTGTAGTTGCTCACTGGAATATCGCCTCTTTTGACAGATTTCGTTCACTCACGACTTGTACTGGATAAGGACCGGTTGAATCTGCTTCCCTTGCAAAGCTTCGACTATGGTCGGGATAATTAATCGCATGTCGGCAACAAGGGAACAAGCCTTGTCCACAGGGTTATCCTGCCCAAAGGGAACCATGTAGATATTCCTTGCGTTTAACAAAACGCCCAAATTTTTCGCATTGGCCCCAAGTCCATCGTTAGTGGAAATCGCTACGACCACCGGCCGGTTATTGCGCAAATGGGCCTTCGCCGCCATCAACACCGGGGAGTCGGTAATAGCGTTGGCCAGCTTGCTAAGGGTATTGCCGGTGCAAGGAGCTATGACCAACACATCTAACAGCCCTTGCGGTCCGATAGGTTCCGAGTCAACGATGGTATCGAGGGGTTCTTTGCCAGTCAACTGCTCGAGTAATCCCCGCCAATGATCCGCTGTGCCAAATCGTGTGTCTACCTGGGCCACTTCCGTGGAAATGATGGGAATCACATCTGCACCCGCTGCAACCAAGGCCTCGACCTGGGGTATGACTTCAGCGAACGTACAATAGGAGCCCGTCATCGCGAATCCAACCCTTACATTCGTCAGATCCACATTGAATCCCCCCTTAACGTTCGCCAGTCCTGTCGCCCAGCAAGCGGAGGATCATGTCTGGATAGGTCTCGGCCAGTATCCTGCCAGCCGATAAAGGTGCCACCTTCCCCGGGAGACCCAACGCCAACTCAGCTTCAATGCCGAGACGCCTAGCAGCGGCGAAGTCAGTCCCGCCAGGGTGGGAGGCCAAATCAATGACCAATGCCCCTTCAGGGAGTGCTTCCAAGACCTTTTCGGTGATTACTAGGTGGGGAACGGTATTAAAGATTACCTGAGCCTTCGCGGCTACTTCGGACAGTTCAGTCAAATTGCGGGCTTCCAAGCCCATCTCCCGGGCCCGGGCCAACTGGACAGGATTGCGGGCAACAATCACCACTTGGGCCCCCATGGCGGCCAACAACCGTCCCAGGGTTACCCCGCAACGACCGAAGCCGACCACCACACAGGTACTGCCATGGATGGTCACGGGCAAACGCTCCATGGCCAATTGGACGGCGCCTTCCGCGGTAGGGATGGAGTTTAGGATGGCAATTACGTCATCCTCGGCCGTCTCCACCAGTCGCAACTGATACCGACGGGCCAGCTCCTTAACGGTAGGCTTCGCCACGCCGATCAAGAGCGGTGTGCCCGGCGCCAAGCGACTGCACAATTCATCATTCAAACAAATACGCGCTCCAGGTAGGGGACAGGACCTAATCCAGCCATCTTGGTCGGTGTTGCTCATGGGGGCAATGACGATGTCCACACCATCTACCCCTTCGAGGGGATCGGCCACTGCTTCCACATCCCCTGGGGGTAGGGACTCTGGGGGATAGGCGATCGCCTTTACCGTTGCCCCCTCAGCCGCCAAAGTGCGCAGCAATTCAATCTCCCTACCATCGCCACCTAAGAGGGCGATGCGGATTCCCACGAGTCGCCCAGCCATTGCTTCTCCTCCTCCTGCCAAACGACGAGACCAGCTTGGTTTTAGTATATGATGGCTTGCAGGAGGGGGTGCTTGTCCAGGCTAATCCGCAAACAGCAGCCCTTCTAGACCATACATCACCCCCTTGATCGCGCCAACCCGCCGAACGGCCAGCAACACTCCAGGCATGAAGGAGTCGCGGCTGAAGGAGTCGTGGCGAATGGTGACCGTCTGTCCCTCCAAACCGAAAATGACTTCCTGGTGGGCAACTAGTCCCGGCAGGCGAACGCTATGAATCTGAACACCGCCAAAATTGCCGCCCCGCACACCTTTCACTTTCTCCACAAAATCTTGGCCTTGGTCTTTTTCGCTGCCGCCGGAGCGATTGCTGAGGATCATCTCCGCCGTCTTGATGGCGGTGCCGGAGGGCGCATCGATTTTCTGGTCATGATGGAGCTCAATGATTTCAACTTGAGGAAAATAGGGGGCGGCTATCTTGCACAGATGCATCATCACTACGGCTCCCAGGGCAAAATTCGGGGCAATCACGCAGCCGATGTCCCGCTCATCACACAGTTCCCGGATCCGCTCCAGCTCCGCCTGGCCCATCCCCGTCGTGCCAACTACTGGGCGGACGCCGCATTCGACAGCAGCAACGATATTGTCAAAGGCTACCATGGGCGTGGTGAAATCGACCATGACATCGGCCTTGCTTGCCCTCAAGGTGGTGACAAGATCCTTCTGGACAGATATCCCCAAGGGACTCATGCCAGCGAGGATGCCGAGGTCTTCCCCCAGGTGGGCAGGATCAACTCCCCCCACCAACTCCAAATCCGCCGCATTGATTACTTCCTTGAGAACATGTCGACCCATCCGTCCCCCGGCGCCGCTGACGACCACCCTAATTGCCACTGGCGATCCTCCCCTTAAGCAAGAACATGCCCATTGCCTGTATGTTGCCTCCATTTTCCTACAAAAGATTCTGCCTGTCAAGCAAAGGTCCAGACGCGCAAAAAGACCGTTAAACGGCCTTTCTGCATCCACTAACAGGTCTTGTTAATGGGTCTCTACATCGTCTGCTCCATACTCCTTCAAAACATCGACAGCATCGTCCAGCTTGCTCTCATCATCGGACTCGATCACTGCCAGGATCTTGCCCCGCTTGACTTCTTCCTCGTAGTAACGGCCACGGTCTTCGGGAATGCCAAGGTCAATGAGACCCCCGGCCACCCCACCGGCCACTGCTCCCGACAAGGTCGCCGCCAAAGGCCCAGCGGCAACGATGGGGCCGATGCCGGGAATGGCTAGCGCTCCCGCACCCGCCAGCAAGCCGGTCAACCCACCGAGGGCTCCGCCCCACGCGGTTCCCTCGGACACGTCCATAGCTCCCATTTCGCCGCCCGTTTCCATATCGCCGCGGCCTTTCTTACCCGCGGTCTTAGCCACAATGGAGATCTCTTCTGGGTTAAGACCCTTGTCCCGCATGGCGCTGACTGCTTCTTCCGCCTGATTGCGGGAATTGAAGGTCGCAATTACTTTTCCCATAAGTGAGCAAGTCCCCCTTCCTGGTAGTAACTTCGCTCCACTATTGTGCCCACCAACGGGACAGCTATACATCAGGGCTTGCCCACATCCCGAGCCTGGGACATATCAACGATCAACAAGTCCAGTCCAATTTTCTTGATCCCGTGCCACGGCAACATCATCCACCTTTTCCGGTCAAAGCGGCGGGCACCGGGAACAGGGAGGATGAGCGCCGTCAATCGTCCCGTTTCCGTATCAATGATCGCATCAGCCCGATCGAGCAGCCCCAGGCGAATCCCCTCGTCGATGCTGATAATCTCCTTTCCGGCTAGCTCCGAGTAAAGCATTCCCATCACCCCCTTCAAGTGTATGCACCCCCTCAAAAGGATATCTCCCAACCCAAGTTGACTGTTTTTTCGGGAACCCAGTAAGCATCGAGCCGACCCCGGTCGTAGCGTCCAAGCTCCAGGAATACCTGGCTCCGTCCAAACTCCCGCGCGGCCCGCAGGTAGTAATAGCGGTTCTTATCTTCCCGCTGCCGGACCTTGCCAATCCCCCGCACCGTCCATTCCTTCACTTGCAGGTCAAGCTGAAGCCGCCAACGTCTTTCCAACTCTTGAAATCCCACTGCCGCGGACAGCCAGGGAAGGATCTTCCCCCGGACGCGGACGCGCCGATCCCATCCCGCCGCCTGCTCCACCGCCACGAAAGCGCAGCTCCAAGGACCGCGATAAGCTTCCGTCTCTAGGCGATGTTGACCATTGCGATCTTCAAAGCGCACCCGCCAGCGCCAGTCCCGGATCTTCCACCCCAAGTAATCGAGGACCATTCCTTCATCCCTTTGCACACCCGCCAGATCGGTGAGCCGCTTAACTTCGAGCAATACCCGGCCCCAGCGATCGTGGCGCCAGCGAATCCCCACGGTCGAACCCCGCCTGTCCCGCCGATAGGGATCTTCCCAGTTGGCCCAAGATCGCCATCCTTCCCCGATGTGTTGATAAGTCCAGGAAACGTGACCCCAAGAAGTGGGATAGCGGAAGGTAGCCAGACCTGCCCCATCTTCACCGTCCCTGTTGATCTTGCCGATAGCTCCCCCAAGTTCCAGCTTGCCAAGGAGGGCGCGAGCGTAGACATTATACATCCACGCGTACCAGTCCGCCTCCAGGTGCTGGGCGATGCCGGCACAGCCCAAGTGAAGCCCATCGCCCCGCCACTCCCATTGGGTCCCTGCCAAGTGGCCCGTGCGGCGGGGATAGGGAAAGTCACGCACATAAAGGCCGACAAACCGTTGTCGGCCAACATCCCCTACCAGCACTCCTCCACAACTATCCTCGCGGCGAACGCCTTTCGTCACCATCCGGAAGGGATCGGTGAAGCTGATATGTTCATCATTGTACATCAGCCGCAAACTCCAATTGCCAGGCGCCACTCCAAGTCGCCCGGACAATAGCCCCCACTCCTCCTGGGACTTTCGCCCCAACTCTGCTTCTACGTGGGTCAAGGAGCCCACCCGGCCATAGTGGAGAATCGGGCGGAGCAAACCCTCCTCCCATTCCATACGCACACCGAAGTTCACTCTTCCTGGACTTGCTAACAATAACAAGATGATGCCGGTGTACAGAAACAATTGGACCCGCTGATACCACATGCTAAATCCCCCTTTAGCATGGGCCGGCGGGCCCGGTTAAATCTAGATTAACAAATCGATGCTAAGCAGTCAATCGCGGGAAGGAGCCTCATATCCCCTGCGGGCAGAGGTGCCATGCTGACGTTTGAAATTCTCTTCGTTCTTGGCTAAATAACCCTGGTAGAGTTCCTCTGGAGAGATGTCGCACTTAATGCACATGCTGACGAAGAAGTGGAGGATGTCCACCAGCTCTTCCTTGACCTTCTCTCGGTCCACAGGCTGGGGGTTTTTCCACCACTTGAAATTGACTTCGTTGAGGAGTTCGGCAAGCTCAGCAACGATGGCGAGGGTTTCTTTTTGCAGCCAGGTGGACAAATCGTACTGCAACCCGCGGCTTTCGATGAGCTCCTCATCAAACTTGCGCTGCAACTGAAAAATGTGTTCAAGTCGATCCACAAAGCAACCTCCTATCCAGCTTGCCAAAGGGCATCTTCCGTGGGCCCAATAGCCGCGGCGGTCAGCGGGCTCGACAGCAACCGTTGGGCAACTCGCTGAACGCTTTCGACGGTGACGGCATCGATTCTCGCCGCAACTTCATCGGGGGTCAAAATAGCCTCATAAAACAACTCCGACTTCGCGATCCTGCTCATCCGGGCTGCAGTGCTTTCCAGGCCGAGCATCAGACTTCCCTTCAATTGCTCCTTCCCCCGATGGAGTTCCTCTGGCGTTACCCCCTCTTGCATCAGCCGGTCGAACTCATCTTGAATTATCCGGACCACCTGGGGAACATTTTCCGGCCCCGTCCCCACATACACGCCGAAGACCCCGGCATCCTGGAAACATGTATGGTAGGAGTAGGTGGAATAAGCCAGTCCCCGTTCTTCCCGCAGCTGCTGAAACAGCCGGGAGCTCATGCCGCCCCCGAGGATCACATCGAGGACGTAAACGGCAAACTTGTCTTCATCATGGCGAGGGACGCCAAGTCCCCCGATGCAAAGATGCACTTGCTCAATGTCTTTGTATCTAAAGGCGGCCTTGCCCGGCTCGTCCACCGGCGCCAGGCTGTTGGGCAAAGGACGGGAAGGGAGGGCGGAAAAATACCGGGTGACCTGATCAACTACCTGGTCATGGGCAACATTGCCGGCCGCGGCCACCACCAGATTGCCGGGGACGTAGTAGTCGGTGATGAATTCCAGCACCTCTTCCCGCTTCATCCCCCGGATGTTCGCCTCAGTGCCGAGGACAGACAACCCCAAGGGATGGTCCCCCAAGACGGCGCTAGCAAAAAGATCATGGACCAGCTCATCGGGCGAGTCCTCACACATCCGGATTTCTTCAATCACGACGTTCTTTTCCTTTTCCATCTCTTCCGGATCAAAGACGGAGTTTAAGAACATATCAGCTAGCAACTCCGCGGCCATAGGCAGCTGTTCATCAAGGATCCTTGCATAGTAACAGGTCCGCTCCTTGCCGGTAAAGGCATTGAGCTGGCCGCCCGCGGCATCAATCAGTTCAGCTATCTCCCGGGCAGAGCGGGTTGATGTGCCCTTAAACATTAAGTGCTCGATTAGATGAGAAATGCCGTTGTTTTCTACCGTTTCGTTCCTTGAGCCTGTGCGGAACCAAAACCCTAAAGACACCGTTCTAACGTACGGGATCGTCTCCGTAACGACTCTGATTCCGTTTGGCAAGATCGTTTTCTGGTACAAGCAGTCTACCTCCCCCACCGCCCAACACAATATCCCCTTTATTATAGATTCGATCTTACGGGATGTAAACGAAATCCCGGAGAATGCCTGTCCTGCCCGAACTTACCGGAAGGTCTAGGGCCGCCTGCGGGGAAAAACTGAGCGACTAGCCAACTGTGAAGGGTGAAACCTGTGCAGGCCTTGTTAATTTATCTACTCACTATCTTCCTCTCGCTAACGGGCTTTTTCGGAACTAGACAATCCACAACCGAACTTGCGTCCCCGGTGGAAGTAGGTGAAAGTGCCCTGGTGGGAGGGGAACAAGTAGTCCTGCGGGAAGGTCCCGGGGGCGCCTACGCCCCAGTGAAGACCCTCGCCAAAGGTGAAGAACTCCAGGTAATTGCTGAGCAAGACGGCTGGTACCAGGTGCAAACGAGCACGCGGGAGGTCGGATGGGTGGCAGGCTGGCTGCTAAAGGGCGATCCCATGAGGAGCTCCGTCTCCCATCGGCCCCGGCAAGTCATCGGCTACTACGTCGATGACCTGCGCCAAACCGGCTATGAATCTCTGGTTGCTAATGACCATTGGACGGCCGTTGCCCCCTGGGCCTATATGCTCGATGGAGAAGGGAACCTCCAAGGGAAAACGCCCGCCAAGGTGCTGGAGCTGGCAGGCAGCCGGGGGAAACAGACCCTAGCCCTCATTCATAATTACCATGGGGACAAGTTCGACGGCGACATGGTAGGAATGCTTCTGGCAAACCCTCAGGCCCGGCGGCAGGCCGTAGAGAGCATCCATCAGATGCTCAGGCGTTGGGGTTACAGCGGCGTCAACATCGATTTCGAAAACGTCCCCCACCAGCAACGGGAAAATTTGAACGCCTTCATGCAAGAGCTGGCCGATCGCTTGCAGCCTGAGGGACTGCTCGTGACCATGTCCGTCCCCGCCAAGACGGATAAAACGGCAAAGGCTAGTTGGACAGGTGCCTATGACTATAACACGCTGGGAAGAATAGTGGACGGGCTTCAGCTGATGACCTACGATGAGCACTACCGGGATGGCTCCCCTGGCCCCATTGCGTCCATTGGCTGGGTCGAAGATGTCATCACCTATGCCCTCAAGCATGTCCCCCGAAGCAAGCTCTACCTGGGAATCGCCCTGTACGGGTATGACTGGGAGGAGGTTGCCCCCGGTCAGTGGACGGGCAAGGCCATAACCCAGCGAGGAGCCGCGAGCCTCGCCGAGACGAAAAACGTGCCAGTCAACTGGGATGCCGTCCACAAGGTCCCCCATTTTAGCTATACGGATCTGGGCAATCGCCACGTCGTCTATTTCGAAGACCGCTACAGCCTGTCCCATAAACTGTACCTGGTCAACAAGTACGACTTAGCGGGAATTGCCCTCTGGCGGCTCGGCTTTGAAGACCCGGCCGCCTGGAGCATCATCGGACGAAGTCTGCGGCCCTAGTCATGCCAAAGGAGCTCCCCGACGGGGACTAGTCGGAGACTTTTCGCCCGCAGCCCCTCAATCAACTTGGGCAAAGCTTTGACAGTATTGGCCTTCGGATGCATAAGGATAATGCTGCCGTTTTCTGCCTTGGGCACTATGCGGTCGATGATCTCCTGGGGTGAGGGATCCTGCCAGTCGCGGGTATCGAGGGACCATAAAATCGTCCTGTAACCAAGGGAAGCCGCGGTGGCGAGAACCCGTTCATTGAATTCGCCGTAGGGCGGGGCAAAAAGCTTGTTGGATTGGCCCGTCAATTCATCGAGAAGGACTTCATTGTCGACGATGAGCTTTTCTAGATCCTTGGCCGACAGGCGGCTAGGATGGGCATGCCAGTAGCCGTGGTTGCCTATCTCATGCCCCCGGCTGGCAATCATCCGGGCCAGGGCCGGGTTCGCCTGCGCCCAGCGACCCGTTAAGAAAAAAGTCGCGACTACCTGGTATTTGTCGAGCACATCAAGCATCGCCGGCAAGATTTCCTCCCCCCAGTCAACGTTCACCGCAAAGCTGGCGTAGGGGCGTTCCGGGTTGCCGCGGTAGACAGGTTCGAAAAGACTGCGCCTGATGGTGGGCAGGATATCCTGGACGACCAGCTGAACCCGCTCCCCCGGGGAGGCCGACAAGATCTTGGCAACGGTGGCTCCCACATCGACCCAGGTCCCCACCACTTCATCATGAAGCTCCCCCGTATGCTCATCATAGTAGGCATCCTGCGGAAGAGTAACGTACTCCTCAGCGATCATCGCTACCTCCCGATACAGCTCATCTTCCAGCAGTCCCCCGATGGGCCGACCCTCGAGGGTAACGCCCGGGCGTACACCGCACACGTAGCGGCAGCCCAGCTGCCAAAGCCCAGGCCCAACGGCCCAAAGGAGGATCAAGCCGATAATGAACCCACCCCGACGGATCATCCTCCGGGTGATGACAAGGGAAAACATCCTCTCACCTCCTTGCTCTACTGCCGTGTTCGCCCGGCCTTGCTGGGCCGCTGGGTGCCCGAGTGTTTCTCAATGTAATATCCCTCTTTGTAAATCAGCTGGGAGACGGGGACCACTTGATACCCTTGGCTGAGCAGTCGCGTGAGAATCTCATCGACGGCAGCTGCCGTATGGAGGCCATCATTGTGAAAGAGGATAATGTCCCCCGGTTTGACTCTCTCCATAATCCGACGGACAATGTCATCTTTACTGACGTTTTTCCAGTCCAGGGAATCCAGGGACCATTGGATCGTATAATACCCCAACTCCGCTGCCACTTCGATCACCCGATCGTTGTACTCGCCAAAGGGAGGGCGAAACAAGAAGCTGTCCTGATTGGTCAATTGCTTAATCAAGGCGTGGGTCTTTTCCAGCTCTTCGCGAATTTGACTGGCATTGAGGTTGGCCATATGGGGGTGGGTGTAGCTGTGATTGCCTATCTCATGGCCTTCAGCGGCGATCTTCCGCACATACTCAGGGTTTTTTTGCAGCCAATAACCGGCCAGGAAAAAAGTAGTCTTCACACCATGGCGCCGCAGCACTGCCAGCAGCCGGTCAGTTCGCTCTGTACCCCACATGGCGTCGAATGATATGGCGACTTTCTTGTCGGGCACTTCCACCTGGTAGATAGGGACCTGACGGGCAAGGAGCCCGCTGACTGTCTTCACCGCCTGACCGCCGACGAACTGCAGCAAACTGACTAGGACGGCCAGGGCCAGGAAACCAGCCAGCAGCTGTAGGCGAGTCCTGATGACGATGACCAATGAAAACACCCCCTGCACAGGGCTTTCTCCTCATTCCTATGCTAGGAGGTTTGATGGTATGCTAGCGGGCAAAGACGTGATTGCCGATGGTGACCAGCTTGGTCCTGGTAGCCCAAAAATCGGGTCTGGTGGTCTTGTGGGGGTTGTAGAAAAACAGGGCGCCATAGGTTGGGTCTTCTTCGGAAAAGGCCCTCTTGGCCAACTCCACAAACTTCGCCGGGACTGTCTCGGGCAGCCCCGATTCGACCGGAAGGAATTGGCCCGGCTGGTAGATGACGTCAGTGATCGTATCGGGAAAACTAGGGTCGCGGAGCCGGTTGACGATGACCCTTCCCACCGCTAATTGACCTAGTTCCGGCTCGCCCTGGGCCTCAGCATAGATCACTTTAGCCATCAATTCCAACTCCTCGGGGGTGACCTCCCTTGGCGGGCGCTCCGGTGCTCCCGAAGGCACCTTCAGCTGCATGCCCACACCGATCAGATCAGGATCATCGAGGCTGTTTAGGGCGATGATTTCCTTGGGATGGACCTGCAGTATCCGAGCCACTGCGTAGATCGTGTCCCCCGGCTTGACGGTGTACACTTCAACATCCGCAGCTGCCGGCGAGGTAAAGAGCCCGATGGACAGCAACAAGAGGACCAACCGGTGCAACGCTTTTCACCCCCTTACGGGGATGTTCGCCTTCTTTGGGCTTTTTCCTGCTAATCGCACCCCAGCTTGTCCAAGAAACGCAATACCGGATTATCATCAATCAAGCGGGAGAGAGAATACTTCTCGCTGTAGAGGTGAATGCCAATCAACAGCAGGAGGCTAAAGGCCCGCATGGGCCCTGCAAGACCGATGATGCCAATGCCCAGCAAGGCTCCTAGGGGATTAGCCCCGGCATCGCCCATCATCACAACTCGCCGCATATCCCACGGGAGGTAGGCGAGGACTCCGCCGATGACGGGCAGCAGCTGCCTCAAGGCGCTAGTCTCCCCGATGCAAAAGAGGAGTAGAGATCCTAGCAGGAAGGCCTTGCCGCAGCGTCCAGGCCTGAGGTCCAAGAGGTTTAGGGTATTGGTCGTTAAGGCGATGATCAAGGCGTTAACCAAGAGCCCTTCTTTACCCCCGCTGAACAGCGCTGCTCCTAGGGCTAAAAGGCCACCGTAAACGGCTTTCAAAAGCCCCGTGCTGACCTTCCCCTGCAAGGCGACGCGAAGATGGCCCCCAAGGCCGCGATGGGCATGATCGCCCCAAAGATCGTCGACTAGGCCCAAAAAGCCAAAGCCAAACAACACAGTGGTTAAGAGGAGCGCATCCTGGATTCCATAGACGCCCAGCCAAAGGCCCCCGACGAGACCAAGGGAGGAGCCAAGCAAGAAGGAGACTCCCATCCCCGTCGGGACGAGCTCACCGCGAAAGTTGGCCCGGCGAAGAAATCCTTCCCGGGCCAATTCCGCAAGGCCTCTTAGAGGCCAAAGCGTCCCAAGGGCCCCAAGGAGCATGACCGCCAGGATCACATCCGATCACCAACGCGGGCGGCCAAAGCCAAGAAGATATGCCAGAACTGCCGGCCCCGGTGGCGAAAGCCGGTCAGATTCCGGCCAGTGCGCGCATGGTCCATGTTTACTTCCACCTCCAACACCCGGTATCCCAGCCGCAGAGCATCGATGGTCAGCCCCACCTCTGCACCAAACCCCGCGGCAAATCCGTTGCATCGGTCCAATATCTCCCGCAGTAGGCACCGTTGACCCGATAGGGGTTCGCGCAGCTGCTGGCCGGTCAACAGCAAGATCCCCCGTTTTGCCAGGCCCTTGGCGAGGCCAAAGCCGCCTCCCTTCCCCAATCGGGGAAAGACCCCCACCGTCATGTGGGCCTGTCCAGCAAGGACGGGAGCCAGGAGCTTGGCCCCTTCTATAGCACTGAGGCCCAAATCGGCATCCAAGGTCAAGATGACATCGCCCCGCGCTCGCCTCAAACCGGCATTCAAGGCCCCTCCCTTCCCCAGATTCCGCTGGAGACGAATGACCTCGGCCCCCGCCTTTGCTGCCAGGTCCCCCGTTTCGTCGACGGAACCGTCATCGATCACGATCACCTCATCGACCTGGGGGATGGCGAGGGCTGCAGACACCGATGCCTCGATCCTAGCTTCTTCATTGAGGGCCGGCATCAGCACCGAAACCAATCCTTAGCCCACCCCCATTGCCGCTGCCGCCTCGGAGTTTTCTCCGGCCGATAATAAAAACACCAGGCTGATTAGTCCCGCCGGGGTATCGACGTTATCTACCATAGGAATGGACATTCGCTCATAGTCCTTTGCGTAGGAAACTGGGGCGCCGAAAGGCTCAGCGCCAACTACTAGTATCCGCCTCGGAAACAGGGCTTCGATGAGGGGCCGATCGATTTCTTGAAAGGTCCCCTCCCCCGCCAAGGCTCCACCTATCAACACCACCCCATCAACTGATTGACGAGCTTGGGGATCTGTGCCAGGGGCAACCAAGTCCACGATGCTTTCTTCCCCCTTCTCTTTTCGAGGGTGGATGACTTCAGTAACGTTGGCCCCCGCCTCGCGAAGGCCGGCCGCAACCTGTGCGATGCAGTCTTTATCTGCCGCGGTTCCAGTCACCACCAGCAGTATATTTCTCCCTGCCAACCTGTCCTTAATGAGAAGGGGCTGGATGGACCGAACCAGATCCCGGTCTCGTTCTAGTTCCTGGGCCAGCCTAGCCAGATTGGCCTCCAGTTGTTCCCGTTCGTCCTTTAGCCGAAGGAAACGGACTTCCAGTTCGTCCACAAGCTGTTGCTGCTGCTTATCCAGAAAGCCTTCCTGGCCAAATAGGCTGTAGCCGATCAGAATGCCGATGCCTAAGGCTAAGAAGACCGCCACTAGTGACCCCAAATGGTAGCGTAGATCAATTAGCAAGGCCCCCCTCCTCTACCTGGCAAGCATTACCCTCAGCACCAGAAGCAGGAAGCGCCCAACTTGGCGCAGAGAATCCGATAGCAACAGGAGGATCATCACCGGAACACAAGCTGCCAAGCCAAGGGAGAAGACATATCCAATGCGGGGCCGTCCCCGGTAAAGCTTGCTGACTCCCTTAGCATCCACTAAGATTTCCCCCACCTTCAGTCTTACCAGGAGAGTGCTGGCCATCCCCCGCCGCCCTTTCTCGAGGAAGTCGATCATATTCGAATGGCTCCCCACCGTAACGATTAAAGCAGCTCCTTTTTCGTAAGCAAGGAGCATCGCGACATCTTCGCTTGTGCCGGGAAGGGGCAGTACGTGGGCCTTAAGTCCTTGTTCTTGTATGCGGCGCAGCCCCGGAGCCCGCCCATCGGGATAAGCATGGACCACCAGCTCCGCTCCTTTCCTTAGGGTGGTGTCGCTGACGCTATCCATGTCACCTACGATCAAATGGGGCCGATAGCCAAGTTCCACCAAGATGTCGGAGCCCCCATCCACCCCAATGAGGACGGGCTCAACCTCGTCGATGTACGAACGAATAGCTATTAGGTCCTCCTTTGCCCGCGCCCCTCTGACGACAATAAGGGCGTGCTTTCCCTGCAAAGAAGTCTTGATGGGCGGCAGCGGAATCCGCCCTAAGATCGCATCTTTTTCCTTCCAAGCATAAACGAGGGTATTCGCGGCGAATCGTCGCAGCTCTTCCTGCAAATTCCTGCGGCCCATGGCCATCTTTTCCATTACCATGTCTAGGGATAGCATCTGCCCAAGGCCAACCACCCGGCCCCCCACCAAGAGTCGGTTGTCACGGATTTCTACGCTGTCGCCATCCTTGATGGCCTCGATGGCCGAGAGTCCCACCTTATCCAAGACCGGGATGCCTGCCCGCAACAGATGCAAGGGACCAGGGTTGGGGTAGCGACCCGTGATCGACTCATCGCCATTGACGACGGCCCTGACTCCACAGCGGATCAGGCTTTCCGCAGCCACCTCGTCGATATCCCGATGGGCGATCACCGCGATCTCCCCAGGCTGGAGACGTTTCACCAGGCCTTTGGTCCTCTTGTCCACCCTGGCAATACCCCGGATGGCCATCGAAGCACCTCCATAACGCGCTAAAGGGGCCATGCCGGCCCCTTCTAGCGATAGTATGCCGCGATGGTTCACCCGTCATTCCGCCACTTTAATTCCCAGTCGAATTCTGTCGGCTAACGTGGCGATAAAGGAAGAATTGGTCGGTTTGCCCTTTTGGGAGTCAACGGTGTAGGCAAAGACTTCGTTGAGAAACTCGATGTTTCCCCGTACGTAGGCCGTCTCGATCGCGTGGCGAATGGCCCTTTCCACCTTTTCCGCAGTGGTATTAAACTCCCGCGCTATGCTCGGATAAAGATCCTTGGTCACGCGGTTGATCAGGCTCCCGTCTTGAATGACCCGCATGATTCCTTCTTTAAGGTAAGCATAGCCCTTATAGTGGGCAGGTACGCCGCACTGGATCAACTGCCGAACGATCTCCGCCTCCAAGTGATTGCTCTTACGATTATAAGCTTGACCATCATAAAACCGCGATCCCTGGGTCAATTCTTTGGCTCGCTGCAAAAGCAGCTTGACATCAAAGGGCTTCACCATGAAGTAGTCAGCTCCAAGGGAAAGCACTCGGCTCAGGATCTCTTCTTGGCCAAACACGGACATGACGAGAATCCTCAACTCTCGACGATCCCTTTGAATCTCCTCGAGGACGCCGATTCCATCTAGCTCGGGCATAACCAGGTCTAATAGCAAAACATCCGGCGTTTCCCTGTGGAGCACTTCCAAGACGCTCTTGCCATCATGGACAATAGCGAGGAGCTCCAACTTAGGATCGGAGGCAATAGCCTCAGCTATCTGCTGACAAAATCCCCGATCATCGTCCGCCACCAGCAACCTTGTCGGCATTGGATCACCTTCTGGGTAAGATTCTCTCCCATGGGCCTTCTGGGATCATATTCGGCACTTTTCAGCACAATTCCTGCCAATACTGTCGAGATGTTGTAGATACGCCGATCAATTATGTCAACTTCTATAAAAAGTGTTAGCTCTACAAATACCTATCCCTCCAATTATCGGGGTTCAACAGTTCCTCCCCTAAATACAGGTGCAGGCGGGAAAGCCACCAGCGCCTTCCCGCCTGCACTCGTACAAATCACCGATTAAGCCTTGTCAGAAAGAAATGGCGCCTCCCGCGGTGAAAACATTGGTCTGGACCTTCTTCAGTTCACCTTGATAATCATCCCCGGGCTCAAGGGTGCCGCCTTTGTACCCGATGACGATGTTGAGGGGCCAAAGGACGGGAAATCGCAAACTGGCACCGTACCGGGCCATGACGGCTTCACCCTCCACTTCCCCGCCATCGGTTGTCTCAACCCACGAAAAGCGAGGCGAGTGCTGATAGTAGCCCTCGAGAAGGACGCCGTCCAAGTCAGCTAAGGCCCGTCCGCCGACAAAGAAGCCCTCCCCTTCGATCTTAGCCGACCCAAAGGACAGGTCCTCGCCTGTGTATCCGCCACCAACATAAGCCTTCAAAGGCAGAGGCCCTAAGGGGAGTCGCAATTCAACGCCGCCGGCGTACATGGTGTAGTCGGCCTGGGGATTTTCTTTCTCATCCATCAGCATCAGGTAGCTGCCGCCAAGCCTGAGCAGACCCAAGTCGACGTTCCCATCGAAAACCCAGGCCCGTTCTTCCAAGCTTGACTCTTCCCCATGCTCGGCCGTTGCCTTTGTCCAACCCACGCCACCGCCCAAGGTGGTCGCTCCAGCTGCTCCCGCAAGGATTAGTACTGCTGCCAATGCTCCGATCAAGGGCTTTTTCACCTGCAGTCACCTTCTCCCATCCTTCTTGTTCCAAGTAAGCTTATTAAAGTTCATTTTGGGGTACTACTTCCTTCGTGGCCCCAATTCCCATTCCTGCTGTTAACAAATGGGTGGTTTCGAGAGTTCTCACAACAGCTTGTCCAGGCAGGAGAAGGGATATCCCTTTCGGAGGAGAATATATATGTTGTCCCTAAGGAAGATAGAAGGAGGAAAGTGATGGGATTCTTAGAGCAGCTAAAGCCGTTGTGGGGAACAGCCAAGACCGTTCTCCCAATTACGCTTTTCATGGTCGGCTTCAAGACATTCTTCCTTAAGCATAGTCCCGAGAACCCGAAGACCTTCATCGGCGGCATCGTCCTGAGTATCTTGGGGCTGCACTTTTTCATCAAGGGGGCGTCAATGAGCTTATTGCCCATGAGCGACTCCCTTGGACGTGATTTGGTTGTCCTCGACAATAAGCTGGCAATAGCCCTATTTGCTTTTGTCCTGGGCTACTTTGGCACTTTGGTGGAGCCGGCACTGAGAATTCTGGCACTGGAAGTCGAAGAAATATCGGTAGGTGCTATCCCTTACAATGTATTGGTCCACGCTGTAGCCTTTGGTTTCGGTTTGGGCATGGCTATGGGGATCTTGAAGATACTAAACAACATTCCAATTAGAACCATCATCACGCCGATTCTGATCCTATTCCTGGTCTTGATTCGGCTCGCACCGGAACAGTTCGTCGCCATCGCCATGGATTGTGCCAGCGCCACTACCGGGCCGGTTAATATCCCGATTAACATGGCCCTGGCCATAGGATTAGCGAGCATGCTTGAGGTCACTGACCCGTTGCTCGCTGGATTCGGCATCGTTGGCTTGACATCCATGGGGACAATCCTGTCGGTGTTGTCCCTCGGGATCTTGAGCAGGTTCTTGTAGATGTCAGTCGGACCGGCCAGACCACAGGGGTGGTGAGCCAGACCGGACAAAGAAAGAGATGACTGCCAGGTTCGGTGGCTCCCAACCCATATTGGTTGCTCGAGCAAAGACTTAGGAGGATTGTCGATGGATTACTTAGCGATTATCGCGGTCGTCGAGCGGGGCAAAGCTCAGGGACTAGTAGAGAAGGCCAAGGAAGCAGGCCTGCTCGGCGGGACTATCTTGTATGGACGGGGAACTGGAGTCTTTGAAGCTCCTAAACTCCTTAATCTACATATTGAATCCTCTAAAGAAGTCATTCTAATTGTGTCGCCGCGAGACGCATACCGTCCCATTTACGATGTGCTGGTCGAAGCCGGCAAATTCCACGAACCAGGGAAAGGGATCATCTTTACTTTGCCCGCGGATAACGTCCTGGGGCTTAGCGAGCCCGCGGGCAGGGAGAAACACAAGTAGTCAAGCTGTCCTGGGAGGATTGCCTATCTGCGTGTCGCCAATGCCGGATTCGTATAGCATCCACTCGGCCATGATGCCAAATCCCCTAGTTGGATCGCTGATGAAGACATGGGTGACCGCTCCGACTAGACGTCCATCTTGAATGATGGGACTGCCGCTCATCCCTTGAATGATGCCGCCCGTTCGCTCTAGGAGACGGCTGTCAGTTATCTGGATGACAAGCCCCTTATCATCAGGCCGCCGCTGCCTATTGACTTTGATGATCTCCACAGCGAAGCGCTCCACCTTTTCGCCTTCCAACACTGTCAGGATTTCCGCCGGACCTTTTTTGACTTGATGGGCCAAAGCAACTGGTATTGGCTCTCGATAATAGTTGTTGCCAGGTAGGACGTGGAGCTTGCCAAAGATGCCGAAGCGGGTGTTCTTGTCGATGGTGCCAACCACATCGCGTTCATCTTGGAAGATGCCAATTTTCTCCCCCGGTCGTCCCCGCAGGCCCGTTTGCACCCCCGAGATCTGAGCTTGGACTATATGACCCCGGTTAACCTGAATCCGACGATTAGCCGCATCGGTGATCATGTGGCCCAGAGCACCGTACCGCCCTGTCCGCTCATCATAGAAGGTTAGAGTCCCCACACCGGCAGCGGGATCCTCCAGCCACAGCCCCAAGAGGAAGCTCGGACTGCGCCCTCCATTTCTGCCGACCTCAACCGGCCTGATGCGGGTCCGAATCACCTGTCCATTGCGCAGCAGCTCAACATCCAGTTCCTGACCTAAAGCCCCGGATCGCTCGACCATGAACCGCAACTGGTCAGGATTGTAGATGGTCGCATTGTTTAATTTCAGCAGGATGTCACCATGCCGAATCCCTGCTTCCTGGGCGGGATAGTACTCTTTGCCATCGGTGCCGAGAAGAGGTATATGATCCACCACAATCAAGCCCGCGGGGGCCAACAAGACCCCGATTGCCTGTCCCCCCGGCATGACCTTCAGCTCCGGGACGACCTCCACCACCATCTCCCGAACCGGCATTCCCCACAGGCTGATGAGCAGACTGGCCTGATCGGGGCTGGTCGGACCAATTTCTAGATTTCCTTCGGAGATTTGAATGAAGTCCTTTTCCGCAGGAGAGACAAGGGTGTAAGGCGGGAACAGGCGAAGGTTCAGGCTGTCCCCAGGAAGAACACGCAAATGTTTAGGCAAGGCATTTAACAGATGCACCTGGATGCCGATGAGGAAGAAACAAATAAGAAGCCCCCACCACAGATAAGTAAGAAATCTGTTTCGCCGCACCATTCATCTACTCCCCACAGCCCATGACATAAAAAAAGGCGAATCCGCCTAGAGCTATCATGCCCGTGGAGAGTAGTTTTTATGTCAGCAGGGGCCTTGCAGGGACCCTGCTCATCCTGCCAGTTGTTTGATGCGGCCGGCCCGGTTTAAGAGCTCCCGCGCGTGCTGTCGGGCAGTGACCTCGTTCCCGCCGAGCATCCGGGCCAGTTCTTCGAGGGCTTCATCCTTCTCGAGTCTGGTCAAATTCACTTTGGTCGTACCATCAGACTGTTCCTTTTGCACCCGATAATGGCTGTCGGCCATGCTGGCTACCTGGGCTAGATGGGTAACCACCAGGACCTGTCGATTCCTGGCTAGTCTCGCCAATCTGACGGCGACCTTGTCCGCGGTATGGCCGCCGATCCCCGCATCGACCTCATCGAAGATCAAGGTGGAGACGTGATCGCCTTTGGCTAGAATAGTCTTTAGCGCCAACATGATCCGGGACATCTCACCGCCGGAAGCGATCCGGATGAGGGGCTTGGGTTCTTCCCCCTGGTTGGGAGCGATGAGAAACTCGATGCGTTCGGCCCCTCGCCCAGTGATTCGCACTCCATCGCCCAGGGAGGTGCCGCCCTCATTGGCCAAGAAGGCCACCTGAAACCGGGCCCGAGGCATATTGAGCTCCTCAAGCTCCCGCCCAACCGCCTCTTCCAGGCGCGCCGCATGGGATCGCCGAAGAGCGGACAGCTCCCCCGCCAATCTTTTCAGTTCCCCTCGCAAGGTTTCGGCGCGAGCCTGAAGTTCCTTGTGCTCTTCGTCCTGCTTTTCTTCCAGTTCCAGGGCCGCGGCCATCTCCGCCTCTTTGGCGATGATTTCCTCAATGGTTCGACCATACTTTCGCTTCAAATGGTTGATTAGCTCCAGTCGCTCTTCGACTTCTTCAAGCCTCCCCGGCCGCGCTTCAATGGCCTCCCCGTAGGTGCGAAGCTCCCTGGCGATTTCCTGGACGAGGATCTGGCTCGACTGGAGACTCTCCCAAAGTGGGGTTAAAGACTCATCCATCCGGACTAGACTTCCCAGGGTTGCCGTCCCCTGGCCAAGGAGACCGGCGGCCGACAACTGGCTTCCATACAAGATCTCGTAAGCGCCCATCACCCCTTCATAAAGGGCGTGGGCATTCTGCAAAACGCGCCTTTCTTGTTCCAGTCTTTCATCCTCACCAGGCTGAAGACGAGCCCCCCTGATCTCATCCACTTGATGGAGGAGCAGCTCCCGATCCCTTGCCCGGCCAGCTAGCATGTCTTGCCACTTATGCAGCCTGTCGACTATTTGCCGGTACTCCACGAGCCTTGCCTCAAGCCGCCGGCGCAGGGACAAAGCCTCATCGCCAATGAAGGCGTCGAGAAAGTCCCCGTGAGTCTCGGCGCGCAACAGCGACTGGTGATCATGTTGTCCATGGATATCGACTAGGGCTTGTCCCACATCGGCGAGGATATGCAAGGGAACCACCCGGCCATTTAAGCGACACCGGTGCCTGCCGCTGCGGTTCACTTCCCGGGTGAGGATCAGGAGTCCATCCTCTGGTGGATAACCGAGCTCGGTACAAAGTCTGCCAACGGGCGAATCTGGTTCTACTTCGAAGCAAGCCTCCACTAAAGCGCCCTCTGCTCCGCCCTTGATGCTGTCGACGGTCGCCCGCCCGCCGAGGACGGTGCAAACCGCATCGATGATGATCGATTTGCCGGCGCCAGTCTCCCCCGTCACAATGTTCAGTCCCGGCATGAACTGGCACTCGAGGCGCTCGATAAGGGCGTAGTTGCGTATGTGGAGTTCCCTTAGCATCCTTTGTCCCCCCGGCTACTTGCGCAGCTGTCCCAGGCGGGCGAGCACTTCTTTGACGGCACCATCGAGGGGGCTTGCTTCCCCTTGCCGGACGATGACCAGGATGGCATCATCCCCGCCAATGGTGCCGACAACTTCCGGCCAAGCCAGGTCATCTAAAGCAGCGGCAACTGCCTGGGCTGTACCGGGCAGGGTCTTGATGACAATCAAGTTCCCCGCATAATCAACATCGACCACATAATCACTAAACGCCCGCTGGGCCCGGCGCAAGACATCGGACGCTCCCAGCCGCTGGGGCCGTACATAGCGATAGTTGCCCCCTTCATCGGCTACCTTGATCAGCCCCAACTCTTTGATATCCCGGGAAATGGTGGCCTGGGTAACAGAAATTCCCCGCTTGCGCAATTCTTCCGCTAATTCCGTCTGGGTGGCGATGGCCTTCGATCGAATGATGTTGAGCATGGCTGCTTGACGAACGTTCTTCATAGATCAGCCTCTACACTTCGGGATGGGCTAAGCGATTGCGCAACACCTCATAAAAGCCCCGTCCCATCATTTTTATTACCCTCGTAGTCTCCTCCGCCCGACAAACCCAGATCTCATCTTCAGGCTCCAAGGTGGCCTCACAACGTCCATCGACGGTGAGGACAATATCGGTATGCATTGCTTTAACCTTTACCCTCACCCGCTCTTGCGGCAAGGCAAGGACTGAGCGGGTGGCGGTCAAGGTGTGGGGACAAATGGGAGTGATGATCAGGGCAGCCAGCTGCGAATTGACTACCGGCCCACCGGCCGACAGGTTGTAAGCTGATGAACCGGTAGGGGTGGCGATAATCATTCCGTCCGCCGCAAAATTGCCTACCAACTGATCGTCAACAGTGGTCTCCAGGGTGATGATCCGGGCAACGGGGCCTCTAGTGATCACCGCATCGTTCAAGGCGAGGAACACCCCAAGGCACTGGTTCCGCCGCTTCAGCTCAACCCGCAGCATCATCCGCTCTTCCACCTGGTACTTGCCCTGGAGCAGGAGCTGCAGACCTTCATCCAGCTCACCAATCTCCAGCTCCGTCAAGAAACCTAAGTGCCCAAGATTGACTCCCAGAATTGGCACACCTGTCCCGGCGGTCAACCTAGCTGCCCGCAGAAAGGTGCCGTCCCCGCCAAGGACGATCATCACGTCTAGGTCCCGGGTTAGGTCATCAGATAATGGCCCGTCCACCCCAGACAAGGACGAAATGGCCTCTAAGGGCGAGTAGACCTGGATGCCGTCTTCCTTTAGGGTCCGGATAACCTTATTTGAGGCCTCCACTGCGTCCGCCTTGTCAAGATGGGCAAGCAAGCCAACCCGCTGCACCCGTCATCGCCACCTCCCACGTCGTATTTAATTCTTCGCCAAACCAATAATTTCCCCTTCCCTATCCCATCAACCAGCGATGGGCATCATCAACTACCCGCTTGATTTCTTCCTCTAGCAAGATCGTTGCAGCCCCGTGCTTTCGCCAGTAGATCAAAAATTCAATGTTCCCCTCCGGACCGGTGATGGGTGAATAGGTTAGACCTGCTGTCTGCCAGCCCAAGGCCGCGGCCGCCTGGGCAACTTCCAGCAAGACGTGCCGATGAACCGCAGGATCGCGAACGACCCCTTTCTTCCCCACTTGCTCCCGACCAGCTTCAAACTGGGGTTTCACCAGGGCAATGACTTCACCATCGGGGGTCAACAGGTTCCAGAGAACATCCAGGAATTTCCGGATGGAAATGAAAGAGACGTCCACAGTTGCCAAATCCGGAGGTTCGTCAAGATCCCCCGGATTCATATGGCGGATATTGGTCCTTTCCATCACGACAACCCGCGGATCGGTCCGCAGCGACCAAGCAAGCTGTCCGTAGCCCACATCGATTGCGTAGACCTTGCCCGCGCCGCGCTGCAAGAGGCAATCGGTAAACCCCCCCGTGGAGGCGCCCACATCCACAACGACTTTGTCCATCACATCGATCCGCCACAGGTCCAGGGCCTTCTCCAGCTTTAATCCACCCCTGCTGACATAGGGAAGATCCTGCCCCTTCACCTCGATATCCACCTCGGGGGGAAACTTGCTGCCGGGCTTGGTCACCCTATGGCCATCAACGTAGACAATGCCCGCCATGATCATCCCTTGGGCCCGCTGCCGACTGGGGGCTAAAGAGCGCTGGATGAGAAGCTGGTCGAGTCGAACCTTAGCCAAGGGACTTCCTCCCCTCCCTGGCGAGAGAAAAGGCCTTTTGGGCATAGGCGCTAATCGCCTCCGGCGTCAGCCCATACTTTTCGTGGAGAACAGGGCAAGGTCCGTGCTCAACAAAAACATCAGGCAGGCCGATGCAACCGATGAGCCTGCCATCGGGGAGGAATTCCCGGACGGCGCTGCCAAATCCGCCCATTAAGACGTTCTCTTCAACGGTAATCAGATAGCCCGGCGTATTCTCAATCAAGTCCACATCGAGCGGTTTGACGAAACGGGCATTGACCACCCCCGCATCGATGCCTCGCCGGGCCAGGAGTTCGGCTGCCCCCTGACAAGGTCCTACCATGGAGCCGATGGTAATGAAATTGAGGTCCTTCCCCGTCCGCAGCCTTTGCCCCCGGCCGAGGAGGATAGGCTCTTCATGTCCGAGGGGAGGTAGACTCCCGCGAGGGTAGCAAATGGCGACGGGGCCTTCATGGGTAACGGCCCAGGCTAACATGTCTTCCAGTTCCTTCCCGTCCTTAGGCGCCATGATGACCAGACCAGGGATAATCCGCAGGAAGGATAGATCGAAGGCTCCGTGGTGGGTGGGACCGTCTTCTCCGACTAGACCGCTTCGGTCGATGGCCAATACCACCGGCAGCTCCTGCAGGCAAATGTCATGGATGAGCTGGTCGTATCCCCTCTGCAGGAAAGTTGAGTACATAGCTACGACCGGCCGCTTCCCCCCGACGGCCAGTCCTGCCGCCAACACCAGGGCATGCTGTTCGGCAATGCCCACATCGAAGAAGCGATCGGGAAACTGTTCCTGGAATCGGCTCAAGCCCGTCCCTTCCGCCATCGCGGCGGTAACGGCCACAATCCGGTCGTCCTCCTTCGCCAGCCGACAGAGCATTTCGCCAAAGACCTGACTATTAGACCGGCCATTATCGCCAGATGATGCGGCCGCGATGCCATGGTATCGTTTGGGATTGCGCTCCGCTAAAGGATGTCCCTTGCCCTTAGTGGTCACCACATGCAAGAGCACCGGACCTTTCATGGCCAAGGCGTCCCGTAGCCCCCATCTTAACAACCCGATGTCATGGCCGTTCAATGGTCCGTAATAAGAGAACCCCAGCTCTTCAAAAAACATCCCTGGGACAAGGACCTGCTTTAGGGCGTCCTTGAGTTTGTCGACAACTCGGTGGACAATCCCACCAAAGGCAGGGATTTGCTTCAGCAAGTTTTCCAGCTCTGTCCTTGCCTTATACAAAGTGGGGTCCATCCGCAGCTGGGTAAGATAGCGGGCAAGGGCCCCAACGTTCTTGTCAATAGACATTTCATTGTCATTTAGGATCACCAGTAGATCCGTTCCCCGGTGTCCAGCGTGATTTAGGGCTTCAAAGGCGAGTCCTGCCCCCAGGGCGCCATCACCGATGACGGCTACCACGCGGTAATCTTCCCCGGACAGGTCCCGGGCCTCGGCTAGGCCCAACGCCGCGGAGATGGAGGTGCTGCTGTGGCCGGCACCAAAGATATCGTGGAGACTTTCCCCTCGACGGGGAAACCCGCTAATGCCGCCATACTGTCTGAGTGAAGCAAACCGATCCCGTCGTCCCGTCAGGAGTTTATGGGCATAAGTCTGGTGCCCCACATCCCATATGATCTTGTCCCGGGGACTGTCGAGAATGCTGTGGAGGGCAATCGTCAATTCTACTACGCCGAGATTGGCCGCCAAGTGCCCCCCGCAAGAGGAGACAGTGCTGATGATCTCCTGCCGTATTTCCTCCGCCAGCTGGTTCAGCTGGCTGGAAGTTAAGGCCTTCAAGTCGGCGGGTGAATTGACCGCGTCTAATAATCGAGCCATGTTAGTCGCCTCGTTTCCCTTTCCGCTTCCGGCCCTTGTTGTTCTTGGACCGTCGATTATTCTTCCCTAAGATGGCAATCCCGGTGCCCTTCTCCAACCAATAAAGGAGCCTGCCGACAGCAAGGACGATATCATCAGCATATTTCAACGCAATCACCTTGCCGCAAGCTTTGCCGGCAACGGTCAAGGCGGCAATCAGCCCCACCAGCAAAGTGGTCACTACCGGCTCTTTCAGTCCTGGCAGCAACAGGAGCAAGCGCATCACCACTGCCGTTGCCACGGCTCCGCTGAGGGTGCCGGCTACATCACCGACCATATCGTTGGCAAAATTGGCTACCTTGTCAGCATGGCGGATGAGGCGGACAGCGTGCTGTGCGCCGGAAACCCGGTCAACGGCCATGGCGTGGAAGGGCTCTTCCCGCGCGGCGGTGACAGCAACACCGATGATGTCAAAAATGATCCCTAGTCCGACGATGACCAGGAGCAGAATCATGGCGGGGAAGAGGGTAAAGACGGTGAGAAGGGTTTGACTCCCCAGTGAAATGACCACTGATAAAAAAAAGGTCGCTACGCCGACGGCTAAGAACCGCCGTATCTGTGAGCGAAAATTCGGATCGCCCAAGGAAAGGAACACCGCCTCCTTAGGGTATGTATGGGCCGGCAGCACGCTGAGTAAAGATTGTGGCTTCAGGTCCAGCAGGTTTTCCCACAGGCCTTCCGAAGATGTTGCCATCTTGGCGGTTTCCCCTTTACGGCCTGCCTGTTCTGTCGCCAAGAACAGAGCTAGATCACCACTTAGCTCACATCGCAATCCCCAACGTGCCATCCACCGGAAACAGTCTAGGAGTTTTCCTCAACGACGCTAATTGCCTTCTAGCCCCTTTTGCAAGATGGCTTTCAAGCAGTCCAAATCAAGATCAGGTTCTACGGCCGCTGAACCCTTCTTGTACCCTGCTATCCGACCACCCCACTCAGGGCAGGCTACGCTGCACCCAACGCTAAGTACTGCCAAGACAGTTGATGCATCGCGTGCAGGTTCTACCCAAGCCGTAACCGATAGCCACGAACTTGGGTCTCCGCGGAAAGGGGGTCAACGCCTACATGCCTTTGTAGATCGCCCCCATTTCCTTAACCCCCAGCAACAGCCCCCGACTGGGCTTCGGCGGCCACCACCAGGGACTTCATCGATGTGCCCTTAACGGATTTTTAGGCCCGTCTTCAAAGGCAACCGCGCCGACTAGAATACTGCGCCGGCCCACTGTTTGGTGTAGCTGTATTATAACACACAGCCCCAAACCCCGCAAGCAACCACGTTTCCCGGCTCATCTGTCCCTGTGCAAGATATAGTCGATAAGCTCGCGCAGGGGCCACGCCTCCTCACCTAAGCCCGCAACGGCCGCTAACGCATTGGCAGCTGCGGCCTGAGCAGCCTCTTTCGCCTTTTCCATACCAAATAGTGCCGGATAGGTCGCCTTGCCATGGCTTACATCGCTGCCAACTGGTTTGCCGAGCTTGTCCGCATCGCCTTCCACATCCAAGATGTCGTCAGTGATCTGAAACAAAAGGCCAAGCTCCCGGCCATAGGCCGTCAAGGAAGCAAGCAGCTCCTCCCCTGCTCCCCCAACCATGGCGCCCGTTCGCAAAGCGACAGCAATCAGGTCCCCAGTCTTATGGCAATGAATGTACTCTAAGGTAGCCCTATCCACCTGCTTGCCCTCCGACTGGAGGTCAACCACCTGGCCGCCGATCAATCCTTCGCTCCCAACGGCCTGGGCCACCTCGGCAACGATATTGACCACCACATCGCCGGGCAGGGCAAGGCGAGTAAGCAAATAGAAGGCCCTGGTCAGCAAGGCATCGCCGGCCAGGAGGGCGATGGCTTCGCCGAACATCTTATGATTCGAAGGCTTGCCCCGTCGCCAATCGTCATCATCCATGCAGGGCAAATCATCGTGGATCAAGGAGAAAGCATGAATCATCTCCAAGGCCGCCGCCAAAGGCAGGGCCGTATCCCTCGAACCCCCGGCCATCTCGGCAGCAGCAAGGGCTAGAATGCCCCGCAGACGTTTGCCTCCGCCCAAAGTGGAATAGCGCATGGAACGGTGCAAGATCTCTGGCACGACATCATCGCCGGGCAGATACTCTTCAAGGGCCTTTTCGATCAACTGCGCCCGGCTTTGCGAATACTGCTTAAGATCCTTCACCTTCATCCCACTCCTCCTTGGGCAAGATCCCGAAGTTCAGGGCCAAAACCCTCATCCACAAGCACCCTAATTCTTCCTTCCGCCTTGTCCAAACACTCGTTGCAGAAACGCACCAATTTGATTCCTTGTTCAAATAAGGCCAGGGATTCTTCCAGGGTTGTTTCGCCGCTTTCCAGCAGCCGCACAACCTCTTCTAACAATTCGCAGGCTTCTTCAAAGCCTATTTCTTCCCAGTTGATTTCCTTCACGAGCCTCCACTTCCCTCCCGGTGAATCTGCTGAACCTCGGCATGCAGCCTTCCTTCCCCAAGGATGATATGCAACATGGCACCGACCCGGGCATCCTGGGCCCGGCGCAGAATCTGCCCGTCGGGCAGTTGACAGATGCTATAGCCCCGGGCCAAAGTCCCCAGGGGACTAAGGAGCTCTAGCCTGCCGGCAAGGCTAGTCAGTCTCTCTTTGCTCAACCTGTATCCGTTGCGCACCGCAAGCAGCAATGAGCGCTCCCTCTCATCTAAGGTGAGCCGGAGCCGATTCAACCTCTCTTCCGGCCGTTGGAGGACGCTTCGCTCCGCCAGGCTCATTACCTGCCTTCGCCCTTGGTCAACGCGCCTTTGGGCCATCCGGCAGAGGCGCTCATACAGACTGTTCAGCTGCCCTGTGATGGCGCGAACGTCTGGAACAGCCAGCTCCGCTGCCGCGGAAGGGGTAGGCGCCCGGTGATCGGCAACTAAATCCGTAATAGTCACATCGGTCTCATGACCGACGGCAGAGATCACGGGGATGGAGGATGCATAAACGGCTCTAGCCACCCCTTCATCGTTGAAGGACCAAAGGTCCTCGAGGGAGCCTCCGCCCCTACCAAGGATAATGACGTCTAGCTCGCCGTAGCGATTGCATAGCTGCAAGGCCTTAATGATGCTAGCTGGACCTTCACTGCCTTGGACGATGGCCGGGGCGACGATAATATCGATCTTGGGATTGCGGCGGCGAGCGACGGTGACGATGTCTCGCAGGGCAGCCCCTTGCAGGGACGTGATCACTCCGAGACGATGGGGAAAAGCCGGCAAAGGACGTTTCCGCTCCGGATCGAACAAGCCCTCTGTGGCCAGTTTCTCCTTCAGCTGCTGAAAGGCAAAATGGAGGAGTCCCTCTCCCGCCGGGAAGACCTGCTCTACATACAGCTGATAATCTCCGTTAGGCGGGTAGACGCCGATCCTGCCTGCCGCCACGACCTCAAGTCCATCGCGGAGGGGAAAAGAGACTGCTTGTCCATAGCGGCGAAACAAGACGCAGCGCAGGCGCGCCTTGGCATCCTTGAGGGTGAAATAAGTGTGGCCCGAGATGTGCCGCTTGTAGTTGGAGATCTCTCCCCGGATCAAAATGCTTTGCAAGACCGGATCGGCAGCTATCGCGTCTTCAATCCGCCCCGTTGCCTCGGCCACCGTCCAAACCTTTGGTTCAGCCGGCCACATCAGAGCTTCTCTCCAACCTGGGACCGGGCAATGGCACCCAAGACCCCGTTGACAAACTTGCTCGATTCCTCATCCCCGTAGACCTTGGCCAGCTCGACAGCCTCGTTGATAGCTACCCCAACGGGGACAAGGCGCTCATACATGCTCTCAAAGACGGCAATCCGCAGGATGTTTCGATCAACATTTGCCATCCGGTCCAACTTCCAATCGATAGCCTTAGAACTGATTAACTCGTCAATAGACTCCCGGTTCTCCAGGACTCCTTGCACGAGCTGGCGACAATAAGAAGCAGCCGCGGGCGACAAACCATCGGCTGCAATGGTGTTTTCCAGGCTAAGGTCCCGATCGCACTTGCCGACGTCAATCTGAAAAAGCGCCTTCAGAGCCGATTCTCGGCCCGCCCTTCTACTCAACAGTTGAACCCCCCCATCAACGCGGCCACAAACGCCTGAGCAGTTCCGGCAGCTCTTCCCTTTCCACTAGGCTGCCGATAAAGTATCCTATCAAGAGACAAGAACCAATGAAGAGCGCTCGCCAAAACCCAAACCGCAGGATGAGCAGCGCCACGACCAGCCCGATGACGCTCCCCCAAAAGCGGCCTTTATGGCGATGGACCGCCCTCCGTATCTGATCCCACAGCTCCTCCATCTGCGGAGCACCTCACTTCCCCTACTCTACCCTCGGCTTCTTGTCCCGGACCAGACTCTTTACTTTCACCTGAACATCCGCTATGTCTAGTCCCGTTGTCTGTTTCAGATACTCCTTTACGCCCGCCTGAACCGCTTCGACCACTGCGGGGATGCTCACATCAGGCAAGACCTTCAGACTCAAAAGGATACCCACTCCTTCCGCGCGGGCCCGAACTTTTGCCTCCACATCCTGCACGCCAACCACTTCTTGGGCTGAACGCCGGATGAGGCTTTCCAGAACAGACATGCTGATGTGAACTTGACCTAACTGACTCTCCCATGCCAAGGGAGGGGCGGTCCCCAAATCACGAAGGGCCAGTCGCAATATGTAAAGGCTGAGCAACAACAAAATAACGCCGGCTATCGTCGGCCGTGTGCCGTCAAACCGGGCGATGTAATCCAGCCAGTGGAACACTTGCTCGGCCGGATTCCATCCCCAGCCCAAGGCAAAGGCCAGCAGCGACATAATAAGGGAAACCAGGGACAGAGCCACCAGGATCACGCGATCATATGCCCGCACTGACATCTCCTCCTCTTGCTGTGCGGGTTACCTAACCCGAACCTCCTCGGGCTTTTCTTCCTGGGGGAAGTGGACGCCCTGGATATTGACATTGACCTCAACCACCTGCAGTCCCGTCATCCCCTCGATGGCCCGCTTTACATTCTCCTGGATTTTTGTGGCCACATCCGGGATCCGCACTCCGTAGTTGACGATGATGAACAGGTCTACTGCGGCCTGCTCCTCCCCCACTTCCACTTTGACCCCCTTGGAAAGGTTCTTGCGTCCAAGCATCTCGGCGATGCCGCCAGCGATGCCGCCACTCATTCCGGCAACGCCCTCAATCTCGGTAGCGGCCAGTCCAGCGATGATGCCTACCACTTCGTTGGCAATTCTCAGCTCGCCCAGTTCCGTCTTATCTTTCGTATCAGCCAACTCTGTCCACCTCCATTTGCTGGATGCACCCATAGTATATCAAAGGATGGTGCCAAGAACAATCAGAGAGCGTTCTTGGCCAGAAAGCGGGTCTCGATAAAGTCCGTTGACAGTTCTCCCCGGCGAAAGAACGGGTCGTCGAGGATCTCTAGATGGAACGGAATCGTGTGGGCAATGCCCTCAATGGCAAACTGCCGCAAAGCTACTTTCATACGGTCAATGGCTCGGTCCCGGGTGGGTGCCCACGCGATCAGCTTGGCAAACATAGAGTCGTAATACGAAGGCACAGCCCACCCCTCGTAGGCGGCACTGTCGACGCGGATCCCTGGCCCTCCCGGCGGACGATAGGTGGTAATTCTCCCCGGCGACGGCAGGAAATTGCGGTAGGGATCTTCAGCGGCAATGCGACACTCGATGGCGTGTCCCTTCATGGTAATGTCTTCCTGATTGCAGCTCAAAGGCTCGCCGGCGGCAATGAGGAGCTGCTCCCGGACAAGATCAACCCCTGTTACCATCTCCGTCACCGGATGCTCCACCTGGATGCGGGTATTCATCTCCATGAAATAATAGCGGCCTTCACTGTCCAGGAGAAACTCCACTGTTCCCGCATTAACGTAATCGACCGCCAAGGCCCCTTTCAGGGCAGCTTTTCCCATGGCTTCTCGAAGCTCATCGGTCATGATGGGACAAGGAGCTTCCTCCAAGAGTTTTTGGTGACGACGCTGCAATGAACACTCCCGTTCACCTAGATGGATGGCCTTTCCATAAGAATCAACGAGGATCTGGATTTCAACATGTCGTGGTTTGGTGACGAACTTTTCGAGATACACAACGCCGCTGCCAAAGGCGGCCTCCGACTCGGCCCGCGCCGGGGCTAGAACGCGAAGCAGCTCCTTCTCATCATAGGCCACCCTCATCCCTTTGCCCCCGCCTCCTGCGGCAGCTTTGACGATAACCGGATAACCAATCTCCCGGGCAATACCAGCCGCCTCCCGGTCGCTTTCCACACCGCCCTGACTTCCAGGGATGACGGGCACGCCCGCCTCCTCCATGGCCCTCTTCGCTGCGGCTTTATCCCCCATCCGCTCAATAGTCTCCGGAGAAGGCCCGATGAAGGCCAGTCCATTAGCCCGGCAGATTTCGGCAAAATGGGCCCGTTCGGCCAGATACCCATAGCCAGGATGGATGGCGTCGGCCCCTGAGATGAGGGCCGCGCTGATGATGTTGGGAATGTTGAGGTAACTTTGGGATGATGGGGCCGGGCCTACACAGTAGGCCTCGTCGGCGTAGGCGACATGAAGGGAATCGGCATCGGCCTCGGAATAGATGGCCACCGTTCTGATGTCTAGTTCTTGGCAAGCACGGATAATCCGGAGGGCGATCTCCCCCCTGTTAGCGATCAACACCTTGCGAAACAACTCTTCTCCCCCTAGCCAAGTTTCTCAACGACAAACAAAGGTTGGCCGTACTCCACGGGCTGTTCGTTTTCCACCAGGATCTCCTTGATGATCCCGGCAACATCAGCCTCAATCTCATTCATCATCTTCATGGCCTCGATGATGCATAGGGGCTGCCCCTCGGCGATCCTGTCGCCGACTTCCACATAGGGAGGAGCGTCGGGCGCCGGCGCCCTGTAAAAGACGCCGACCATCGGTGCAGCGATGATCACCGTCTCTTCTTGCACCTCCGATGGCTCAGCCGGCAACACCTGGCCGGTCACCGGCAGCCGCGGAAAGGTCTCTTCCGGTCGTTGGCCCTCTTGCGCCGTCGAGACGACTGCTTTCTTCAGGTATAACCGCACCTTGTCCGTCTCTAGTTCGAGCTCGGCCAAATTGCTGTCGCTTAGCGCCTGTATGAGTTCCTTTATCTCATCTAGATTCATCCATATCCCCCTTTAGGATCAAGGTCAACCACACAAGTATATCTTTACCATATTCTGAGGAAAGCCAGCCCCGGAGGCATAATCCCCGGGGCCGGACAGTTGAGCCATGGGTGTTTCTTTCTTCTCGCTAGACCAAAATCCTCCTTCCGCGGGAAAAGTCACTGCTCGACTCCGTCAATGATGGTGATCCTTTCCATGGTCACCCCAGCCAAACGGTTGACCACCTCGCCAATTTGGGCCGCTTGCGCCGCATCCACCTGACCATCCACGACTACGTTGGCACTATCCGCGGTCAATACCACAACCACATCCCGGTGTCCCTTGGCCTTGATTAGGTTTTCCAACTCCGTCTCCTTGTGACTCAATTGGGTCAGGTGCCAAAGCCGTGCCTCCGTCTCTGCCCGGCGGGCCGGTTGAACGGTGGGATCCATCAAGATTTCCTCCAGATAAGCAGACTGTCGGCTGCGGGAACGCTCCCTTTCCCAGCGATATTCATTGAAGAAGTCCGTTCGCAGAGGGGCAACTTCCACCAACTCTTCGGGAACGGTAGTAGTCTCCGTTCGTTGGAGGGGAGCCGTTACCGACACAGTCTCTTCAATCTCCATCAACTGCCCGTCAACCAGGTCCTGCTGCTGCGGCTGGGCCTCGGGAAACACATATAAGTAGCAAAGCCCAAGAACAAGCAACACGAGGGCCAACAAGAGCAATCGGCTCGTACGCTTACTGATGACGTAAAACACTTCCCTCACCTACTTTCTCGGCATGACTTCGATCCTGTGGGCCGGCACCCCCAGGACTGTCTCCACCGCCCGCAAAATATCGAGTCTCACCCGAGGGTCCCTGGCCCCTTCGGCGATTATCAGTACTCCGCGAATAGGGGGCCGACCTTCCTGAACAACGATGGGCTGCTCTCCCTTGCGGGCATCATCGGCGACAAGAACATACTGGATCGTTGTCCGCTCCTCGGTGATTTGTCGCTCAACGCCGGCGCGATCACTATCGACGGTAGTCCTCACCTCCTTTGTCTGATTGGCTAGATACTCCCGTCGGGGGCCGTCGGCCGTCAGCAAGACCCTTACCTCCCCCACCCCGGCGATCTGAGCAAGGGCCTCAGCCAGGGACCGTTCCAGGCGGGTCTGGAAATCGGACCAGCTTTCTTCGGGAGCTGGCACCAACGCCGGCTCGGCCAGACTCTCGACTGTGGGTTTGCGTTCGGGAGCGGTACTCACCAGGAGAACTAAGCCCGCCAGGAGAAGGACCACCGTCAGCTTCGCCCGCCGCGCCTGGGCAGGGTTGAGGTTGAAAAGGCCATCATCATCTCCTTGTTCAGGTCCTTGCCGCCACCATCGATGCCAATTATCGAGAAGTCCCACTGCTCCCACCCTCCCTGTACTGGACATGGACTGCCCCTTGACTGAGACCGTAGAATTGGGCGATAAAGGGGGTTATTCTCTCATCCCACGCCTCCTGCCTCTCCCCGGGCATTAGCTGCAGCTCGACGATGACCCTATCGATGCGGCCGTCAGACAGCACCGCCTGGACTGCCGCTTCTTCTATCCCAGGGGTCAGGGCGAGAAGGGCCGCGGCTTGGTCGTTCAAGCGGGCAACGTAGTCTCCCCGCAACCGGGCAAGGGCCCTTTGCCTCAGGCTCAGGCCTGCTTCTAAGGGTACACTTCCCCGCTGCCCAGCGCCGGCAGGCAGCTCCCAGTCGATCCTTAGTCCCGTCAAGGCCAACATTGGCTCAAGAATTGCGGCAATCAGGACAAGGCCAATGAGGAGCTGGACAAAACCCCGGATGCTGTTCTTGGGCAGCAGCGTTTCCAGGAAAACCACAAGAAAGACTAGAATAATCAGGTTTTGCAGCCATTGTCGCAAGGGCGCTCACCTCGCAAGGGCAGCCAAATTGCCCACGCCAATGATCATGGTTATGGCCACGAAAAACATGAGGGCGACAGTCCCCACCGCAACGAACAGTAAAGCTAAGGAGTCAGCCATGGAACCTAGGGCTTGCGTCAGTCGAGGGTCGCTGATGGGCTGCACCATCGCCGCCACCAGCCGGTAGAGGATGATCGCGGAGGCGATTTTCATCATCGGGAAAGCGGCAGTCAAGGCTACGGCCGCAAGTCCCAAGGCGCCAATGGCGTTTTTGATCAATAAAGAACCACCGACGACCACCTCCACCGCGTCGGCGAACATGCCCCCGATGACCGGGACAAAGGTGCCCGTTAAGAACTTAGCGGTCCGCAAAGCTGCCCCGTCGGCCACTGGGGCAATAGCCCCCCGAACAACCATGACCCCGAGAAACAAGCTAAAGACAACGCCCAAGAGGGCAATGCATCCTGTCCGCACGAGGCCCGCTAAGCGCGACAAGGGAAACTCCGATGAGAAGTTGCCGGCAACCCCCAAGACGGCGGCGACAAAAATCAATGGGAATACCACGCCCTCGATCAAGGTGCCGACGGTCGTGGTCACGGCAAGAAGGAGGGGACTGAAAATGGCGGCGGAACTGACAGCCCCTACAGCTACGAGCAAGGTAGCCATTGTGGGCAGTAGGGCCTGCATGAAGGATACCATCGCGTCAATCGTCCGGCTGCCCACTTGGGCGGCACTGTGGAAGCTGTGCAATGCCAGCACCGTCAGCACAGCCATGCAGACGGCAAAGGCAAGCTCACTAGCTCCAGCGGGAAGACCCCGCTGGAGATTCTGCAGCAGGGAGCAAAGGACAACGAGGACTATCAGTTGCCCCATCAGCCGCGTTTGCAAAAAAACCTCTCCCCACAAGTAGCGGAGCATGGCCAATATGATCTCCCCTAAGTCGGCGAAGCCTTCTCCCCGGATAATGCTCCGGACATCGAAGGGCGGCAATAGTTCCCGGACCTGTGGATCCAAGTCGGCCAACAAGGCCCTGATCCCGGCAAGGTCTAGTTGGGACAGCTGCTCTTCAATGACGATGCTCAAGGGGTCCTCCTGGGCTTTCGTCGCCAAAGGCAGTAGTAAGACCATCCCTATGCTCAACCAAATCGTCAGTCGGCAAAACACCCCATCTCCCCCTACGGCAGCAGACCAACCAAGGAATCTAAGATGGCAACAACCACCGGGATGGAAATCATGAGAATCATGATCTTCCCCGCTATTTCAATGACCAAGGCCACCGCTTCCTCACCCGCATCTTTGCTGACTTGGGCTCCCAGGGCAGTCAAGTAGGCAATGCCAATGCTGCGCAGGATTACGCCCAAGTAGAACCCGCTTAGGTCGGCCCGTTGGCCTAGCTCCGAGAAGACTTGGAGAACCCGGCCCAGCGGACCCATGAGGATGAGAAATACGCCCACCACGAAGGCGAGACTGAGCTCCGGCGCCAATTCAGGATATCGTTTGCGCAAGTGGGCGAGCAAGACCGTGATGATGATCCCCAGCCCTACGATGCGGGCAATATCCGACACAGCGTGTTACCCCCTCACCAGAGGCGAAAGGTGGATTCCACCCGCTCCAGGAGCTGAGACACCCAGGGAAACAGCCATAACAGGGCCAAGATGATGCCCGCAAGTCCGAGGGCATAGGCCAATTCATCCCGCTTGGCTTGGATGAGGACGATGTTCAAAATGGCTACTAACAGCCCTAAACCAGCTATCCGCATAATTAGCGATGTGTCCATGCTCGCTGCCTCCCTGTTTAGTAGAACAAAAGGATCAGGGCAGCCCCTCCAGCCAGCCCCAAGTAGTTCCAGAGGCGAACATTCCGCTCCCGTTCCTCGATGGCAACTTGTTCCTCAAGCTGCAACTGATGGCGAGCCAAGGCAAGATGTCTTCCTTGATCCTCCTTGTTTGACAGCCCCATGACCTGGCCGAGTCCCCGCAGGACTTCCAGATCCCTTCGTTGTAGGGCAAGAAGGGGCGCCTGTTTCCTCAAAGCAAAGTCCCAGGCATCGCCAAAAGCCCTGCCATCACCAGCGAGGAAGCTGCGGGCCGCCTCCTGGAAAACCCCACTTATCGGCGGGTCCACCCGACGGGCAACCGTCTCGAGGGCTTCCGGCAAGGAGGCGTTGGCGTAGCTGACTTCCGTTTCTAAGATCTGGAGTCCAAGCTGCAAGAGCCGAAGCTGACGAGGCCGTTCAACGAAATTGCCAGCCACCATGGCCGCGATGCGCCAACAACTGCCAAGAATCACCAACACTCCTACGACGCGGAGCAATCTGCCCACCTCACTTCCTAGTCCATATGTATAGACAAACTAAGGAGGATATGCCCTGCTTGCCAACATTTCCTCACAAGCGAAGGATCTGCTCAACGGTGCCAACGCCTTGTCTGCGGCTGAGGACAACTACCCGGCGGAAGGCGCCCTGGGCCAACAGGTTGGCCATTACCGGGCGACGACGAACCTCTTCGAGATTTCGTCCATGGGCTGTTGCGATAACTGTCACGCCACAATTGGCTGCTTCAGCAAGGGCAGCCCCATCCTCTGGTCGACCGATCTCATCGGTGATTAGGACCTGGGGCGACATGGACCGGAGTAGAATCATCATCCCCTCCGCCTTGGGACACCCATCCAAAACATCTGTCCGGGGACCCACATCGAGTTGCGGAACCCCCCGGTAGCATCCAGCAATTTCAGACCGTTCATCGGCGATGGCCACCTGCCGTCCTGGCAGTCCCAGGCCGGGGACCCCCCAACTCAACTGACGGGCCAAGTCCCGCAAGAGGGTGGTTTTTCCGCACACGGGAGGTGAGATGATCAAGGTCTGGCAGACCTCTCCTCCTTCAATGAGGAAAGGCAGCACTCGGTCCGCCGCCCCAATGACCTGACGACTCAGACGCAGATTGATCCCCGAGATGTGTTTGATCGTCTTGAGGCGACCCCCCTCTATCACCCCTTGACCAACCAGCCCGACGCGATGCCCTCCAGGGAGGGTGATGTATCCATTGCGAAGCTCCTCCTCAAGGGCGTATAACGACCCCTTGGTGAGCAGCTGCACCACCCGGTCCAACTCATCCTTTGACAATTGGTAGAACCGGGTGGGGTCACGGCCGATGCCCTCTGGGCCCAGGAACGCATCTTGTCCCCCGGCAACGATCATGACCGGTCTTTCAACCCGCAGCCTTATCTCCTCGAGTTCATGGCAAACCTCATCCTCAAGGGCGGCCAACATTTCCCGCAAGGATCGCGGCAGCACGGGGAAAATGTCCCGTTCCAAGAGCTCTCTTATCGATGGTGGACAACCCATAGCTCCTCACCTGAGGAATCATATGCACCCGTTGGACAAACTATGACTGGAACGAAAAAACCCCGTCCTTGCGGACGGGGACTGAGGCCGATGGCGTGCTAGGCGTCAAAGATGCTCGTCGAGTGGTCGAACTCCTTTAGCATTAATGCCATTTGCAGTTGCATAGCATCGGAGAACTTACGAGGCTCGAGCCCGGTCAGATGACGGATCTTCTTTAGGCGATACACGAGGGTATTGCGGTGAATGAACAAGTTCGCCGATGTACGCTTGAGATCGCAGTCACACTTAAAATAGGTATCGAGGGTTGTAAGGAGCCTGTCGCCGTCGCTCTCCAGGAGCCTGCCGATGATTCGCTCGACAAATCTCCTCCGCGTTCCAGGGGGTATCTCTCTAATTAGTTCGGCAACCCCCAAATCGTCCACGAAGTAAACCCGACCACTCCCCCAGAGTCGCTTGCCGACATGACAAGCGGAGTAAGCCTCGGCATAAGATGCCCTGATGCCGCTCGGCGATGTAACCGGCCGGCCGATCCCGATGGTGATTCCCCCGACAATGGGCGACAATCTCTCCTGCAGCGCTGCGCAAGACTCACGCAGTTGACTATCCCAATTCCCTTGGTTAGGACCGGTTGGAATCGACTTGAGGACAACCACGTGATAACCGCTGGCGAAGGTCAGCATGTCCTGCTCACAGGTGGCAAAACTGGTCCGCACCAACTCCATAATTCTATTGCGCAGCTTTTGGGTTTCCAGTTCCTCCCGGCCTGTCCCGAGTTCGCTGAGGAAGGGATAACCCCTGCCATCTCCTCGATGTAGACTGAGCACCACCGCCACCCGGGGAATCCCGAAACGGAAACCAAGAAGGCCAGCCCTGACAATCAAGATGCTCTCTTCCTCCGGGTTGTCGGCGAGGAGATCCGCCACGAAATGTGCGCAGGCTTCCCGTTTCAGCTGGGACTCTTCCGTCAGGAGGGCCTGCTGAAGCATCAGTTCGACAAACTCCTTCAATAGTTCGCCGTAGCCCCTCACCTCATCAGGTTCTCCCGTTATGCCCACAACGCCAACGATGTCCTCACCGAGGGCTACAGGCACATTAATTCCGGTACGCTTGCATCTTAGCGCCTCCATGTTTTCCTTATCCACTTCCACCGTTCGGTTCTCCGCGATGGCCACCGCCGCCGCGTAATGATATTCGCCGATGCGGGACGGATCCCCACTCCCGATCACCTGAGCCGTGTCATCCATGATGTTCACATTTTTCCCAAGGATCCGGATGGCCCGATCCACAATGCTTTGGGCAAGCTCGGACGGTATCTTCATGCAAGGCTCATCTCCCACTAAGTCCCGAAAATCATATTCGGCAGGAACAAGACTATCTCAGGGAAGACACTAATTAACACCAAAGTGATGATACAAGGTATTAAGTAAGGAAGACTCGCCCTGGTGACGGCTGCAACGGGCAACTCCGCCACATCGCTGACAACGAACAGACATATGCCAAAGGGGGGAGTGATAACTCCAAGCATGAGAGCACAGGTCATCGTGACCCCTAAGTGCACCGGGTCGATCCCCGCCTGGATGGCTAAAGGCAGAAAAACAGGCGTCACCAGGAGCAAGGCAGCAGTAGTGTCCAGGAAACACCCTAAGATCAAAAGGGCCAGATCGATTAGCAGGATGACACCTGCCCTGCTAGTCGTAATCGACAGGATCAAGTTGTTGATCATGGTCGGAATATTTTCAAGGGTAACCAGCCAGCCAAACATGCCGGCAACAGCAAAAATGAGCATGATCGACCCAGTCATGATGACAGTGTCTTCCAAGGTCTCCCACAGGTTCTTCCACGAAACCTCCCTGTAGATTAGGCCGAGCAGAAGGGCGTAGTCAATGGCCAGCACAGCAGCCTCCGTGGGAGTTACGATTCCAGAGACGATGCCGACGACTATAATAACCGGCGTAAGGAGGGG
>ERZ773359.399-NODE-399-length-61928-cov-8.285100_pt1 | contig 61928 bp, 60 predicted proteins | sample MGYA00374955_ERZ773359 | MGnify/ENA primary metagenome ERZ773359 (study PRJEB29098, sample SAMN04486028) | biogas fermenter metagenome | study: EMG produced TPA metagenomics assembly of the Biogas fermentation microbial communities from Germany - Plant 4 DNA1... | reverse complement strand
GCTGCCATAGGATGAATCCCTTAGGCGGCACCGACTTCAAGCAACTTTTTCATCATATTATAGCATGTTTAAACTATTTTCAGCAAGATAATTTCCTCTTATAGGAAACGGAGTAAAAAACACTTACATCTTTTCTTGATTTTTGAGCTCATTTCAGTCATAATACAAAAGGGAAGCAGATGCCTCTTTGCGCCCCCTGCAGCTTGCGCAGAGGCGTTTTCTTTGTCGCGCATCACAGGACAATTGTTTTTATTTCACTTTACTGTTATAAAGTGATAAAATATCTGTGGTTTTACTGCAGTTCTAACAGAGTGGAGGAATTAAAGTGCGTAAACTGCCCGATTATATTGGTCCTTTAGCTTTTGGCGTTAAAATAGGTGTGGTGGTGCCTGGGGTAGATTTAGTAAAAATGATCACGTCTCCACTTACTGAAGCAGCTCATGATGGGCTGTTGGATGATGGTGATGTAGTTTGTGTGACAGAATCCATTGTGGCACGTGCCCAGAATAACTTTGTCACAGTAGCTGATATAGCAGCAGAGGTACAGGAGAAGTTAAATCTGAGTCAGGATAGTAAAATCGGTGTCTTATTTCCCATTACCAGCCGCAATCGCTTTTCGCTGATTTTGCAGGGTATAGCTTCAGCTGTACCGGCAGGGGAAGTTATTGTGCAGCTGTCTTATCCGGCTGATGAAGTAGGCAATCAGGTCATTGCACCGGAGCTGGCAGAAGAATTGACTGCAGCTAAGGATTATATCAGGTATGAAGATTTGCAGGAGGAAGACTGTCTGCATCCCATTACCAAAGTAAATTATCTTACATTATATAAAGAAATTATTGAGGGGCAGGGAGCCAGGGCAACAATCTTTTTAAGTAATGATCCGCAAATCATGACCAGGTTTGCTCCGGATGGTGTGCTTGTGGCTGATGTCCATAATCGCGAAGCTACGCGTAAAAAATTAAGTAAAGTATATAGTAACATTATTACTCTGCAGGAGCTTTGTCGTGAAGGAGAGAGCTGGAGTGAGTGGGGACTGCTGGGCAGCAATATGTCAGCCCATGATAAGCTCAAGTTAGCTCCCCGTGAATCCTCACTCTTTGTGCGCGAACTGCAGGCAGCAATTAAAGAAAGCACCGGTCGTCAGGTGGAAGTGCTTGTCTATGGTGATGGCGCTTACAAAGACCCGAGCACCGGTATTTATGAACTGGCTGACCCGCAGCCTGTGTTTGGGATGACTGATGGTTTAAGCGGACGCTATCGCGAAGGTATTAAATATAAGTATCTGGCAGATGTTTGTTATGCAGAGGGAAAAAGCGTCGAAGAAATTGAAGCCCTTTTGGAGGCGCAAAAACAAGAAGCCCATCAACAAAATGAAATGCTGACAGAAGGAACAACTCCGCGTCGGGTTGAGGACGTAATCGCCAGTTTAGCTGATTTAGTCAGCGGCTCTGCTGATGCCGGCACCCCGGTAGTAGTAGTGAAGGGAATTTTATAGTCAGCTATTTAACAAAAATCCGCAGCTTATGCGGATTTTATGCTTTTATACAGACTTTTGCATATAATAAAGCTGCAGTTAGGTGACGGCTAAACTGCAGACAACCTTTATGTAAGCCCTGTATTTTGCACGGGGCAAAACAGGGCTTGCCTGACTATGCAGAAATGGTATAGCTTAAGATTCTCAGCTCATGACGAGAAATTAGTCGGCCTCGGTACGGATACCAAAATTATTCTCGGAGAGGAGCAGGATGAGCAGAATAATCAAAAGTAAATTATCTTCCTCGAAGCCGTTATCTGCCAGAAGCAGCAGTAAGAGAATCAATAAGATTAAGTTATTGTCACGACCCCCGAAACCGCCTTTTGACATTACAAATCACCTCTTTTGCATGAAGTAAACGAATTATCTTGGGTACCCACCACATTCTATGATTTAAGGCATTGTTTGGTGATTAATAAGCGATAGAAAATTGCGCGGCGCGGGAGCTGCATCAGCTGCTGCAGCTCTTACTCATCTTCTGTATCCTGCTGCAGTACAATCTGTTCCTGCTGCATTTGCTGTATCATGTGAAATAAATTTGAAGTATTGATTACTTTTATATATTCATTTATTTTTGCTTGTCTGGTTTTTGATAAAAACGGTGTTAATGCCACTAACAGCTTTACGGCCGGATCGTCGCGTTCTTCCTGGAGAAAAGTTCTTAACACCTTTTCTACTTTAGCGGACTGTTTAGGGTCACCAAGCAGCATGCTGACCTTATTGATATTTTCCACAAGATCATCTGAACTGACATTGCTAAGTAAACTATATAAATCCTGCCGATAATCACCCATGATAATACTCCCCCTTCAAGATTGGACTCACTTATTGACGGGTCTTCAGTAAAAGCAGAAGCAGCAGCAAAAGTAATAAATCATCGTTAACAGCGTCTGCAGTATTATGTTTTTTGCTGTCATTGCCAGTGAACTGCTGCGGCAAGTCCGGTGTCATTGGCATTGTGGGCTTTTTGCCGGGGAATACTTCTGACAGAATTTTTTTAGCAATAGTTATTTCAGGCCGTACTGTGACGGTCTCTTTTTTTAATCCTGCTTTTTCTGTTCTCTCAAGTGTGGGCTGATCATGCTCTTTACTTAATTCTGCCGGGAGGTCTTCTGCAGATTTTTCAGCAGCCGGGGAATCAGCAGGTAATGCTGCTGCGGTGTTTGCAGCTGTCTGTTCCTGTGCTGCCGGGACAGTTTGGTCAGGCTCTGTGAATGTCTCAGCAGTTTCTGCTGCCGGCGTTTCCGTAGTCCGCGTTTCTTTATGTTTGTGATAACCTAGTATAATCTCCATTTTACAGCCTCCCTTCGCCGCCGCAATTGATTGCGTGCTGTAATTTGCACAGTCCGCTGTAAGCCTGGCTGCAGGTTAACTATGATCTGTCTGCTCCGCGATACTATTAAACTGCCGTAGGAAATAGAGCAGATTTAATGGTTTTAACAGCATTTCCGCCTTATTTCTTTTTCGCTCGGAGAGAAAGGGTGTAATGGCAATGAGCAGGTTAATGTTGGGGTCATAATGATTGATATAGGTACTGCTTTTGAACGTGACGGAAGATTTTTCTGCGGCAGCGGAGCCGCCGTCATTTTCTGTTTCGTTTGTTTCAGTAGTGTTAAGTAAGCGGCTGAGACGATTTATGTTTTCCGCTAATTCGCCATTATTCAGTTTGGCTAACAGGGCACTTACATCCAGATTATTTTTCATGTTGGTATGCTCCCTTAAGAAAATTCAACTTTGCTTTTTCTCCTGATATCTTATGAGCTAAAAGAGCAAAAAGTTCGCTGCTGAGCCGGCAAAAGCAGTACTCACAAGGAATAAAAATAGTGTCCTGAGAAAGGACACTGTTTTTTCACTGCTGCAGATGTGCAGTTCCAGCGGCGCTGCCGTTTACTTTGGTGAGGTGCCGGACACTGCAAGCATATTATTGCGGAAAGGGCTCTGACACTAAACTAATACCACATCCTTTACTGATCAGTTCATTTAAGGCCATTAAATCTTCTCGGCCCACTTCAGCCAGACTTGTTTTGCCTAAAGCTTTGATGCCCATTTTTATTTCATCTTTGCAGGCCTGTAAAAACTGATATAAATATTTGGTACCCTTTCTGACGCTAAATTGTTTAGCATATTGGCCATGATGCCAAACTACCTGTGTCGGTGGTTCAAAAGGCAGCGGCTTCAAGACCTGCATATGAGCAATGGCAAAGAGGGCCGTTGCTCCCATATAAACGGCATCAGCTCCCAGTGCACATGCTTTAAGCACGTCACCGGGGGTACGCATTTTCCCGCTGGCAATCAGTGTTACTTTGTCGCTGTAGCCATTTTCTTTGAGCCACTTAGCCGCACGGCTGACGGCAAATACCATGGGTACACCAAAGTCATCTTGTAAAATGGGGGCGGAAGCTTTGGTAGCTGCTTCGGCTCCTTCCATGGCAATAAAATCAATGCCGGCTTCACAAAGAATACGGAAATCGGCTTCTAAATGCTTGCCGGCAGCCATTTTAACTCCAACGGGGATGCCGCCGCCGATTTCCTTAAGTTTGCTCACCAGCTTTTTAAAATCTTCTATACATTCTACGCCCGGCTGTCGGGAATGGGCGACGGCATCTTTACCCTTGGGAAAGCCAAAAGCCTGACGCAATTCTTTATCAATCATCTCAGCCTGCATCACATGCCCCACGCCACCTAAGGCGCCTTGCCCAATCTGAATTTCCACAGCATCACATTGGCGGATGATCTCGGGGGTTTTGTTCCAATCACCGCGATTAAACTGGTAGATCAAATATTTAGCAGCTTGACGTTCTTCCGGCAGGAAGGGACCTTCCCCGGTATTGGTGGCAGTGCCGGCCCTGGCTGCGCCCCTGGCCAGCGCAATTTTTGCTTTCTTGCTTAAGGCTTCACCATAAGCCATGGGCGCTATCATGATGGGAAAATCGATGGTGAAAGGTTTTTTTGCCTGTTTGCCAATCACGACACTGGTATCAATTTTTTCTTCCAAAGGCGTGGGCAGACGGTACAATTGAGCAAAAGTAAAGACCAGATCATCCAGGCTGGGAAATTTTTTCGGTGAGCCCATGGGGCGGGCAATGGCCTTACCTTCCGTGGCACGCAAATTTGTTTCGATAATATTTTGTAAGCCAAGCCGTGTGGCGGCAGAAACCAGCTCCCACATGTTTTCGTCGTAGGTGTCTTCCATGAGGATTTTTAGGATATGATCGTGTGTTTTGTTAATCATGCCTCTGGTCAGCAGTTTAGCGGCGGTTAAGCCGGCTGCTGTCCCCGCGCCGATGAGTAATGCCCGTTTTACTTTTTCTCGCTTCTTCATAGTCTCGGCCTCCTAAACTAAAACGGCTTTCACTTCTAAATTACCTGTTTTCACAGATATTTATCCACTCCACATAATCTCCATGATTTCTCCATCAGTTTTTGACAAAGTTGTTTTATACTTTTAGTAGAACATCAAGGAAAGGAAGGTTTGATGATGAAAAAAGGCTTAATTTTAGCTGCTGTGCTGCTGCTGGTGTTAGCGGCAGCTGTGCCTGCCGCCGGGGCTTTAACAGAGAAGCAGAAGGATGAATTGGCCAAACTTTATGAAGAGGAACATCAACTTCGGCTGCAGATCGTCGAAAAACAAAGGGAGGCAGGTCTTTTAAGTGAGGAAAACGCCCAGCTGCTGAAGGAGCGTCTGCAGGAACAATGGCAGTGCCGGCGGCAAAGGATGCAGGAGGGAGACTATTCCTTTGGCCAGTACCGATGCGGCGGCCGGGGAAGAGGACAAGGCCGCGGCTGCGGTGGTTATGGCGCCTATAATCAACGACGCCATGCAGCAAGACCTGAACAATCAGCTTGATAAAAGCTAAGCCGGACTTGTACCGGCTTTCTTTTATTTGTTAAAATTAAGTAATTAGTGCCTTAAGATATACCCGACCTCAAATTGGAGGTGTGCAGAGATGGAAAATATTTTAGTTGTGGACGATGAGGAGAAAATTGCGCGGGTAATTTCAGCTTATTTGCAGAAAGAAGGTTTTGCGGTTACGCAGGTCAATGATGGGGCGGAAGCTCTGCAGCTGGCGCAAAGCGGCGACTATGATTTAATGGTGTTAGATTTAATGCTGCCCGGTCTCTCCGGTGAGGAGATCACAAAAAGACTGCGGCAGAGCGGCAATAATATTCCCATTATTATGTTGACAGCCAAAGGGGGAGAAGAAGAACGCATTTTAGGCTTAGGGCTGGGAGCGGATGATTATGTGGTAAAACCCTTTAGCCCCGGTGAATTGGTCGCCCGCGTCCTGGCGGTATTAAGAAGGGTCCGCACTGTTCCGGGCGTGCTGGCCGATGTCTTAGAATATGCTGACGGTGAGTTAATCATCGACACACTGCGTCGTGAAGTATGTTTTCGTGGGCAGACAATAGGGTTAACGGCTACCGAATATAAATTATTGGTCACCATGGCGAAAAACCCGGGGCGTGTGTTTACCAGGGGTGAACTGTTAGAGATAGTACAGGGCGCTTTTGCTACCGGTTACGATCGTTCCATTGACAGTCATATTAAGAATTTACGGCACAAACTGGAGCCAGATACCGCTAACCCTCGTTTTATCAAAACAGTTTATGGGGTGGGCTATAAGTTTGAAGGTAACTAAGATGAAAAACAGTCTTTCCCGCAAATTTACGCTGGCAATGGTAGTTTTAGCGGTCGGTTTGATTCTAGTCTTCGCGCTGCTCAGTCAATTAGCCCTGGACTGGAATTTTGAGCGTTATCTGGATCAGGTACAAAAGCAGCAGAATCGTTTAATCTTAGAAACATTGGCCGAACTATACAGTGAAAGTACTTCCTGGCAGTCGATTCGTCTGGCAACGCTTTATGTCGGTTCTACCTCGGGAGCACAAATACGTGTTTTTGATGCAGACGGTAATTTAATTGTTGATTCTTTACGCGGCATGATGCAGGGCAAACACGGCAGGCATTGGCAGAGCGTGCAGGAATTACGGGGCGATACATACAGTTATCCGCTCCTGTACGGTCAGACGAGAGTCGGCAGTGTGGAGATTACCCATCTGGGGCAGGAGGGCCTGTGGACAACAGAAGCCAGGCTGTTTCAGCAGGCTGTGCAGCAAAGTGCCCTTATTACAGGGCTGCTGGCGGCCCTGGCTGCTGTGGTACTTGCCAGTTTTTTAGCACACCGTTTAACAGGTCAGCTGCAGCTGCTGACTGAAGCAGCCGAGAAATGGGGCAGCGGTCAAATTGAAGCCCGTGTGGAAGTAGGCGGTGATGATGAACTGGCGGTGTTAGGAACTACCATGAACCGTATGGCAGCTAAAATTGCTGAACAAAACGCTCTGCGCCGCAAGCTGACGGGTGATATCTCGCATGAACTGCGTACTCCCCTGACGACTATTCAAAGTTATCTGGAAGCGTTTCGTGACGGTATTTTAAGTCCCGATGAAGAAAATCTTACTGCCGTCCTGGAGGAGACAGGCCGTTTAGGCAGCCTGGTCCAGGATTTGCAGGAGCTGGCAAACGCTGATTTTCAAAAACGCCTGGTTGAGCTGAAACCGTTGGCGCTTAACGAGCTTTTGCAGGCAGAGGTGGAACGTCTGCGTCCGCTGCTGCAGCGCAAAGAGCTGACCATCCATTTGGAGCTGCCGGCACAAACAATTTATGCCCAGGCCGATGAGGAGCTGTTAGCCCGCGTACTGAACAACCTGGTCAGCAATGCCTATAAATATACGCCGGCGGGAGGAACGGTTACCGTTAGTCTTGGGCAGCAGGCAGCTGAAATTGTTATCGCCGTCCAAGACAGCGGTATCGGCATTGCCGCGGAACATCTCCCCTATCTGTTCGAACGCTTCTATCGTGTTGATCCGTCCCGCACCCGCGCTACCGGCGGCTCAGGCATTGGTTTGGCCATTGTCAGAGAATTGGTTGAAGCAATGGGGGGACGGGTTGATGTGACCAGCCAACCAGGCAAGGGCAGCTGCTTCTACGTTTATCTGCCGCGCCCGTGACAGGGAACCGTCCCCTGTCACGGTTGCGCTGGCGGTTGTTAAGCTATATAATATTTGGGATAGGAAAGATGAAAAATAAGTCAGCAGGTGAAAAAGATGGTGGAAAACTGGCGCAACGATTATTTGCGTGCTTTACCGGCCGTTGATGCTGTCGTGGCCGCCTTTCAGTCTGCTTATTCCGCTTATGACTATGCGCATACTTTACTTGTCCAGGTAGCTCAGGAAGTGGTGGCACAGCTGCGCCGGCAGATTCTGGCGGCTGCCGGCGCTGAACAGCTGGCAGACTTAGACTTTTCGGCAGCAGCGGCAGCAGTGGCTGTTAAAGCCAGGCTGACTTTGCTGCAGCAGCCCTCTTTACGCCGGGTGATCAATGCAACCGGTACAGTTTTACATACGAATTTAGGTCGTGCCCCCTTGGCAGCGGCAGCCAGGGCAGCAGTGGCAGAAGCTGCCTCCTATTGTAATTTGGAAGTTGATTTAGCCACAGGTAAGCGCGGCTCTCGTCACGCACATGTGGAAGCGCTGCTGCAGCGGCTGACCGGTGCAGAAGCCGCCTGCGTAGTTAATAATAATGCGGCTGCGGTCCTGGTGGCATTAAATACACTGGCAGCCGGTAAAGAAGTCATTGTTTCCCGCGGCGAACTGGTGGAAATCGGCGGCAGTTTTCGCATACCGGAGGTCATGGCCGCAGGTGGAGCGCGGCTGGTGGAAGTGGGAACAACAAATAAAACCCATTTGCGAGATTATCAACGGGCCATTGGCGAAGAAACGGCGCTGTTATTAAAAGTACATACCAGCAACTATCAGGTAGTAGGCTTTACTGCCACCGTGGAAACGGCTGCCTTGGTGAAGTTAGCCCGGGAAACGGGGCTGCCGGTGATGGAGGATTTAGGCAGCGGCCTGCTGTTAGATCTTTCCCCTTATGGTTTGGCCCGGGAGCCGCTGGTGACGGATTGTGTGGCAGCCGGCGCTGATGTTGTCACCCTCAGCGGAGACAAGCTTTTAGGCGGACCTCAAGCCGGCATCATTCTGGGAAAACGTCAATATGTTGAGCGGATAAAACAGAACCAACTTTTGCGGGCGCTGCGTCCCGATAAGCTTACTTTGGCCGCCCTGGAAGCCACTTTGCAGATCTACTTGACGGGCAGTCCTTTAAAAGAAATACCGGTGCTGGCCAAACTAACAACCCCTGCTGCCGTCCTGCAGCAGCGGGCAGATAGATTGGCGGCGGCAATTAACAAGGGAGCAGACGGTTTAGTAATGGCAGAGGTGCGGGAGGATGTTTCCTACGTCGGCGGCGGCGCCATGCCGACAACCTATCTGCCTACTTGCGTGGTAGCCGTACGTTCCCGGGAAATACCGCTTCACCGCTGGGTAGAACAACTGCGGCTGGGCTCGCCGGCTTTAGTAGGGCGGGTACAGGATGACTGGCTGCTCCTGGATCTGCGTACCATTGCAGAGAGCGAAGAAGAAGAGGTGGTTCGGTGTCTCACGTCATAATTGGTACGGCCGGACATGTTGATCACGGCAAAACGGCTTTGATTAAAGCCCTGACCGGACGGGATACAGATCGGCTGCGTGAGGAAAAAGAACGGGGCATTTCCATTGAACTTGGCTTTGCCCCCTTTAAATTACCCGGCGGACGTTTGGCCGGGGTGGTTGATGTTCCGGGACATGAACGGTTTATCCATAATATGCTGGCGGGGATCGGCGGCATTGATTTAGTGCTGTTGGTGGTTGATGTTACTGAAGGAGTGATGCCGCAAACTCGTGAGCATGTGGAAATTATGGATCTGCTGCAGATTGCCCGCGGCTTGGTGGTTCTGACAAAAATAGATTTAGTGGCAGATGAAGAGTGGCTGGATCTGGTGGAAGAAGAAGTGCGTGAAGCATTGGCAGGCACTTTTTTAGCAGCGGCGCCTTTTTATCGTGTCTCGGCCGCTACCGGGCAGGGGGTGCCGGAACTGCTGCAGGCCATTGATAAACTGACGGCGGAAATTACCGGCAGAGATGAAAAAGCACCGCTGCGTCTGCCTGTAGACCGCGTCTTTACTTTACCTGGTTTTGGCACAATTGTTACGGGTACCCTGGTGGCCGGAACGATTCGCGTCGGTTCCACGGTGGAAGTTCTACCCCTGGGGCGGACAGCCAGGGTGCGTCAGGTTCAGGTGCACGGCAAACAAGTGGAATCAGCCGCGGCAGGACAGCGGACAGCCGTTAATCTCTCCGGCTTGGAAAAGGAGGCGCTGCTGCGCGGCAGTGTTATTGCCGCACCCGGTACCTTAGAGGCGACCTACATGCTGGATGCCAAATTAAGACTGCTGGACTCGGCACCACGGGTCATGAAGAATCTGACCCGCGTGCATCTTTATCTGGGAACAGGCCGCGCTGTGGGACGGGTAGTGCTGCTGGACAGGGATGAATTAAAACAGGGGGAGGAAGCATTTGTACAGCTGCGCCTGGAAAAAAAATTAGTGGCGCAACGACAGGACCGTTTTATCATTCGCAGTTTTTCGCCCATGACTACCATTGGCGGCGGCCTGGTACTGGATGCCCGCCCTGAAAAACATAAACGTTTTAGACAGGAAATCTTACAAAGACTGCAGGAGCTGGAAAAAGGAGATCCTGCCGCTCCCCTTTTACAGCGCATTCGCCGTGAAGGCGTGGTGCCATACAGCCTGCTGTTAAAGGAATCCGGTTTTGCTCCCGAAGTGCTGCAGGCACACTTAAATAAGCTGCTGACAGAGGGCAGTATTCTGCAGGTAGATGAACTGCAGGTTGATGCTCATGCTGCCCGGGAGTGGGCTGAGCGGCTGGAGCAGGTATTGGCAGAATACCACCAAAGGCATCATTTAGCGGTAGGCATGTCCCGGGCAGAATTAAGAAACAGTATACCGAAACAGCTTCCCCTCAAACTTTATGATTGGTTGTTAACTACATTAGCGGCAGAGGGGCGGCTGCAGCTGCAGGGAGAGCTGGTAGCCCTGGCTGCACATCAGCCGCAGCCAAGGGAGCAGGAGCTGCAGCAGCTTACCGCTCTGACTGAATTGATAGCAGAGGGCGGTTTTATGCCTCCAACCGCAAAAGAACTGGCTGCCAGGCTGAGTCTGACCCCGGCACAAGTAGAAACATTCCTCAATTATTTAGCACAGCAGGGTGTAGTGGTGCGTTTAGATGAGCAGCTGGCGCTGCATCAAAGAGCATTTCAGCAGGCCAAAGCTCTTTTATGTGAGCATTTTCGCAGTCAAAACACACTGTCAACCGGTGAGTTTCGGGAAAAGTTAAACTCTACACGGAAATATGTAATCCCGCTCCTGGAAAAGTTTGATCACCTGAAGTGGACTCGCCGCCTGGGTGATGCACGTGTTGCCTGGCGTCTGGATCTAGAAAATTGTGGGGAGGAAAGTAACAATGACTGATGAGCAGCCTCGTCTGACGACATTAACGAAAAGCGGTGGCTGAGCAGCCAAGATGCCTCCAGGGGCACTGGCACAGGTGCTGTGCCATTTACCGATCATGGAAGATGAAAACCTGTTGATTGGCTGTAATTCCTTTGCTGACGCCGGTGTTTACCGTGTGCGTGATGATCTTGCCTTGGTGCAGACGCTGGACTTTTTTACCCCGGTCGTGGATGATCCCTATCTTTTTGGTCAAATTGCCGCCGCTAATGCCTTATCGGATGTTTATGCCATGGGAGCACAGCCGCGGCTGGTTATGAACATCGTCTGCTATCCTTCCAAAACACTCGGCATAGAGGCCCTGGCCAAAATTATGCAGGGCGGCGCTGATAAAGTGCTGGAAGCCGGGGCTCTGATTGTAGGTGGACATAGTGTGGAAGATAACGAACCAAAATATGGCTTATCGGTGACCGGTTTTGTTCACCCCGAGCAGCTGATTACCAATGATGGTGCCCAAGTCGGTGACGCGGTTGTTTTAACTAAACCGCTGGGCTCCGGTCTAATCTTGACAGCAGTAAAAGCAGAGCTGGCTGCGGCGGGAGAGCTGGAAGCCGCGGTGCAGACGATGACTGCTTTAAATAAAGAGGCAGCAGCCGTGATGAACGAGATCGGTGTTTCTGCTGCTACTGATATTACCGGTTTTGGCCTTTTAGGTCATGCCAGGGAACTGGCCTTGGCCAGCGGTGCGGCGCTGGAGTTATCTTTCGGCCGCATACCGTTATTGCCGGGAGCCTTGCGCGCTGCCGAAATGGGACTGGTGCCCGGCGGTGCGTATGCTAACCGAGAGTATGTAGCAGACGGGCTGAAGGTGGCAGGAGAGGCTGTGGGCGAGCGTGAACTTGATGTCCTCTGTGATCCGCAGACTTCAGGCGGCTTACTGATTACAGTACCTGCGACCAAGGAAGCAAAATTGCTGCAAACCTTAACGGCACGCGGTGTGCCTGCGGCCTTGATCGGCCGCGTCACGGCAGGCCCGGCAGGTCAGATCACAGTATTACCATAGCATGATGGAGGTGGGGGATGAGGATGGAAGAAAAACGGGAAGAAAAACAAGGATTTTGGGCACGAAAAAATATCGTTTTTTCTCTGGAGCGTTATTTCATTGATGCTTTAGGGGCCATGGCACTGGGTCTGTTTTCGTCACTCATTGTCGGCTTGATTTTAGCGACCCTTGGTGAACAGCTGACCAAGTTAATGGGTGAAAACGCCATGTTAACATTTCTGATTAACAGCGGCAAAACGGCGCAAAGCATGATGGGTCCGGCCATCGGCATTGCGGTGGCTCATGGACTGCAGGCACCACCCTTAGTGCTCTTTGCCAGTGTCATTACCGGCGCGGCCGGTGCGGCGGCGGGCGGTCCTGCGGGCTGTTTTGTGGCGGCTGTTTGCGGTGCCGAGTTTGGTAAAGCTGTTTCTAAAGAAACTAAAGTGGATATTATCGTCACGCCTGCCGTCACCATTTTGGCCGGCCTGTTGGCAGCAGCCGCCGTCGGGCCGGGGGTTAACCGGTTAATGCTTAGTTTGGGACAGCTGGTGATGCGGGCTACGGAGCTGCAGCCGGTTCCAATGGGCATCATTGTGTCGGTGGTGATGGGTTTGGTGCTGACGGCACCCATTTCCAGTGCTGCTTTAGCAATTATGATGGATCTGTCGGGTTTAGCGGCGGGGGCAGCTACTGTAGGTTGTTCTGCGCAGATGATTGGTTTTGCTGTCTCCAGTTTCCGGGAAAACGGTTGGGGTGGTTTAATTGCCCAGGGTTTAGGTACTTCCATGCTGCAGGTGCCTAATATAGTGCGCAATCCCTGGATTCTGCTGCCGCCCACTTTGGCTTCGGCCATCGTCGGACCGCTGGCAACCACCGTGGTGAAAATGTATAACAACCCGGCCGGCGCCGGCATGGGTACCAGTGGTTTAGTAGGGCAGATTGGTACATTTACAGTAATGGGTTTTACCCTGCCTGTATTATTAAAAATTATTTTATTACACATTCTTTTACCGGCACTGCTTTCTTTATGCTTTAGTGAATGGCTGCGGAAAAGCGGCCGCATCAAATTTGGTGATTACGATTTAAAACTTTAGCAAAATTCCGGCTTAATGCCATAAAAAACCGGCAGAAAACTTTACTGCCGGTTTTTTGGTGCTGCCTCCCGGGCAGCGGCATTTTTATCACTCATCCGTCATCTGTTTATCTGAACGTTGATAGGCAATCAAATACACATCACCATTTTGCGACAATGACTTTTCTGCTTCACGGATTTTACTGACCTCATTTTCCTGCAGCATGGCAAATTCATAGCTGCTTCCTTTGTGACACATAGACTGACCTCCTTTTTCTTGCTAATTCTAGTATCAAGTAAGAGAAATTAATTATACAAAAAATAATTCATTTACGCTCAGCCCTGCATATCATAAAAAGAATGCTTCTTTTTATTTTTGTCTGAGCGAAGGAGGTTGACAGTCAGTGAGTGGTTTTATTGCCCTCTGGCAGAAAACAGGCCGCACCATTCCTGACCTGACGGCAGTAACGGAAACGATGCGGCACCGGGGTCCCGATGAGCAGGATGCCCTATATCTGGGGTCGGCAGCTTTAGCAGCCTGTCGGTTAAAAATTATTGACCTCTCAGAGCAGGGCCGCCAGCCCCTGCTGAATGAAGACGGCAGTCTGGCCTTGGTTTTTGACGGCAGGATCTATAATTATTTGGCCTTACGTGAGGAATTACTGTCTAAAGGACATGTTTTTCGCAGTGCCGTCGACTATGAGGTGATTTTGCATTTATATGAAGAGGAAGGGGAAGCCTGCGTCGGTAAACTGCGGGGAATGTTTGCCTTTTGTCTGTATGATGGACGGAAAAATCAATTCTTTGGTGCCCGGGATCGTTTTGGCATGAAACCACTTTATTATACGGAAACGGCAGAATACTTTGCTTTAGCCTCAGAAGCCAAAGCGTTTACCAAGCTGCCTGCTTTTCAGGTAGAACCCAATGAGGCTGTTCTTTCCCATTACTTAACTTTCCAATATGTGCCGGAGCCGGAGACAATGTTTACCGGCGTCTATAAAGTCCCGCCTGCCCATACTTTTTGCTGGCGTGAAGGGAGATTAACTCTGACACGCTACTGGCAGATCAGCTTTGCACCACAGGAGCGGCCCTTAGCGGAATATCTTGAGGGCACGCGGGAGGCGCTGCGCGAAGCAGTGCGGCTGCATGCCCAGGCTGCTGTGCCGTGGGGAGCTTTGTTATCAGGGGGTATAGATTCCACTGTGCTTGTAGCCCTGCTGCGTGAGCACGGCTCCGTATCAACTTTCAGCGTAGGTTACGCAGAAGCAGCTTACAGCGAACTGTCAGAAGCAGCAGAGACGGCCCGTTATTTAGAAACCAACCATCAGGAATATGTAATCAGTGCAGAGGAATACTGGCACAATCTGCCGCAGCTGGTCTGGCACTTTGATGATCCGGTAGCCGATCCGGCGGGCATTGCTCTCTATTATGCGGCTCGTCTGGCAGGCAGAGAAATAAAAGTTGTTTTGTCGGGGGAGGGTGCTGATGAACTATTTGGCGGCTATGGGATTTACCGGGAACCGGGCGTTTTAAAAAGGGCGCAAATCTTACCACAGCCGCTGCTGGCAGCCGCAGCGAAAATATGGCCCGCTTTTTTACCCGGGAAAAACTTTTGGCGCCGGGCGGCAACTCCTTTAGAAGAGCGCTATTTCGGCAATGCCTGTATCTTTAACGAAAGTGAGAAACAACAGATTTTAAAGCACAAGAACTTCCCGCCGGCAGCAGCCGTCACTGCCCCGCTGTACCGGCAGGCAGCAGCCTATGATGATGTGACCAAAATGCAGTATGTCGATCTCCATACCTGGGTGGTTGGTGATTTGCTGGTAAAGGCAGACAGAATGAGCATGGCAAATAGTCTGGAGCTGCGGGTGCCGTTTCTGGATCACCATGTTTTTGAATTTGCCGCTGCCATTCCCTTACAGTACAAGATTAAAGCCGGTCAGACCAAATATGTGCTGCGGCAGGCTTTTGCTGAACTGGTACCGCCGGCAGCAGTTAAACGGCCGAAAAAAGGTTTTCCTGTACCCACCCGTGTCTGGCTGCGGGGACCGTTGGCCAAAGAGGTGGCAGATTTACTGCAGACACCGCCGTTGACCCGCTATTTTAAGCGTACTTACATACGTAAACTGCTGGCGGAACATCAGGCCGGGCAGGCAGATCACAGCCGTAAGATCTGGGTGTTGGTGATTTTTGCCCTTTGGCTGCAGCAGTTTGCCGGCACAAACTAATAAGGGGGTAACCGCCCCCTTTAATTTTTTAACAATGCGCATTTACTCAGACACCCGGGCCGCTGTTTGATAAAAAGTTCACTATTTGGACACATTTTGTTCACTTGTACCGCTGTGGCGGGTGGTATACTCATGATAGGTAATTCTGCCTAAATCATGGCAGCAGGAGTGGAGCAGATGCTGAACCAGGTTGCGGTAAAAAATTTAAGCAAGTTTTATCAGCAGCGAAAGCTTTTTACTGATGTCTCTTTAACTGTTCCTGATCAATCGGTGTTGGTTGTGCTGGGACCAAATGGTGCAGGGAAAACAACTTTTCTGCGTATCTTGTGCGGCTTGACACCGGCGACGGCGGGAAAGGTGGAAATTACCATCAATGGACAGATCTTAACGCCTGAAGAGCGGCGCGCACAGCTGGGTTTAGTAACTCCGGAGCTGGAGCTGTACGGGGAATTGACAGCAGTAGAAAACCTGGAGTTTTTTGCCCGCGTGCGTGAGCTGCCTTTTTCGCGTCAGCAGGCGCGGGAGCTGCTGGAATTTGTGGGATTAAAGGGACGCGGACATGACTTTGTGCATACATATTCTTCCGGCATGAAGCAGCGCTTAAAATATGCTTATGCCCTGCTGCATCAGCCCCATATCCTGATCTTGGACGAGCCCACCACCAATCTTGATGAAGCCGGGGTGGCGCTGGTAGATAGCGTCATTCGCCGGCAAAGGGAACGGGGCATTGTGATTATGGCAACCAATGAGCCGGAGGAGGTGGCCTACGGTGATCAAACCTTTACGCTGGGTTAAACAGGGACTGGCTATTTGGCGTAAAGATCTGCAGATTGAGTTCCGCACCCGCTATACATACAGCGCCTTAGTGATGTTTGCCGTCACCACCCTGGTCACAGTTAGTTTTGCCATCGGTGGTTTTACTGCCGATGTGGAGATTACGGCAGCTTTGCTGTGGATAATTCTCTTTTTCTCAGCCATGGCCGGACTGGCCCGCACCTTTGTGGCCGAAGAGGAAACGGGTACGGTAACCGCCTTGAAAATGGCGGCACAGCCGGAGCCGGTTTATCTGGGCAAGTATCTTTTTAACGTAACCATTCTATGCAGCCTTGCCCTCTTAGTCGTGCCGCTTTTTATCATGCTGCTGAATATAAGTATTGTACTGCCGCTGGCCTTTTGTGCTGTGGTCCTTTTAGGCACACTGGGCCTGGCCGGAGCCAGCACCATTTTGGCGGCCATTGTCTCTAAAGCAGGCGCTAAAAACTCGCTGCTGACAGTACTGGCTTTCCCGGTTTTATTACCGCTGCTGATTACGGCCATTAGCGCCACCCGGGCGGCGCTGGGCGGCGGGTTGGCTGCTGAAGTCAGGTCTCATCTTTTAACGCTCTTTTTTTATAACGGGGTGGCTGTGGTGGCCTCCCTGCTGCTGTTCGAGTATGTGTGGAACGAATAAACAGAGCTGCAGTCTGCCGGCTTGTGATAAAGATAACAGAAGTGGAGGAAAACAGATGTTCTGGCAAATTATTTTAGGAATCTGGATGTCAGCTGTGATTGTGGCTTCCTTTTTATACATGCCGTCTACACAGGGATTGGGGGAAATGGGCCGGATTATTGTTTACCATGTGCCGGCGGCATGGATAGCGGTAGCGGCATATTTAATGGCCATGTTAAATTCCCTTGGCTATCTGCGGCAGAATAAGCTGCAGCTGGACCGACAGGCCCAGATTAACGCGGAGTTAGGCACCGTTTTTTGTCTCCTGGCCACCGTTACCGGTGCCATCTGGAGCCGAGGCGCCTGGGGGCAGTACTGGAACTGGGATCCGCGCCAAACTTCCATTACCGTCTTGTTAATGATTTATGCTGCCTATTTTGTTCTGCGCAGCGCCATTCCAGACGCTGAACGCAGAGCGCGTCTAGCGGCCGTTTATGCAATTTTAGCCTTTTTAACGGTACCGTTTCTTGTTTTTATTGCGCCCCGCGTCTATGTTTCACTGCATCCGGATCTGATTAATGTGCAAAACCGTTCCTTTGCTATGGATCGCAAAATGCTGGTGGTATTTCTTGCTTCACTGCTAGGTTTTACCGGTCTCTACGCCTGGATGTATAATGTGCAGCTGCGGCTGGAGAATTTGCTTGCGGCTGCGGCTATGAAGAGGAGGGAGTATGATGGCTAAGGGATTGTCATATGTGTTGGCGGTAACCTTAATCACCTGGCTTGGTCTGTTTTTATATTTACTGCGGCTTGATTTAAGGCTCAGGGAGGCGGAGCGGCGTGAAGAAATATGATAAAGTAGTGCTTGTGTTACTGCTGCTGGTCTTTGGGGTAGGCATTTTTATGACGGCCCGTAATGCTTTAAGTACTTATGTTACTTTTGCTGAGGCGAAAGCAACGACACGCGCTGTGCAGGTTAAAGGCTCAGCCGTGGCGGGAACGCTGGAGGAGCTTGATGATGACCGCTATGTTTTCCTGATGGAGGATAGTAATGGTGAAGTGGTACGCGTGGTGGCCGGCGGCCAGGCACCTGATAATCTGTTTGAGGCAGAAAGTGTTGTCGCCAAAGGGAAATATGACGGCGAAGATTTTCTGGCGCAAAATATTTTGGTTAAGTGCCCCTCCAAATATGAAGCAGAAGAGCATCCCGCTGAAGTGCAAAAATAAGGCCCGGGTGCAGTTCCGGACGCCATGAAGGAGGGAAAATCTTGACACCGGAAAAAACAGATTTATCAGCACAGGAAAATAAAAAGAGTGCCCTGCAGCAGCTGCTGCAGTTTTTAAGTTCGATGCAGCTTGGTCTTATTTTACTAATACTGCTGGCTGTTATCTCGGTTTTTGCTACCCTGCAGGAGAACGAAACGGCCATTTCCAATATTTATCATTCTTGGTGGTATCTCGGGATGATGGCTTTTACAGCCCTCAATTTACTTTTATGTACCATCCGCCGTTTTAAGCCGCTGACAAAACTTGTTTTCCGGCCTCAGAAACTTACTTCCCCTGCCTCACTGCGCAAACTGCCGCATCATTGTGAGCTGCCGCTCACTCAGACAACCACGGAAGCGGCGGCGCTGGCGCAGGCGGAAGCGGTTTTTCAGCGGCAAGGCCTGCAGGTAGAAGTCAACACGGGGCCGGCAGGTAAAGTGTTGTTTGCTGAACGCGGTAAAATTGGCTACTTCGGATCTTTAGTGACGCATTTTAGTTTGCTGGTGATTTTACTGGGCGCCATGTACGGGTCCTTAACAGGCTTTGAACAGCGCAGCGGCGGTTTGGCCGGAGATCATTTTCATGTGGCAGAAGGCGGTTTTCGCGTCGATATCAAGGATATCAGGATGGAGCCGGAAGAGGATCCTACTGTGCGGCCGCGTGTTTTTAGTGAGTTAGAAGTAACAAAGGATGGCAGGCAGTTGGCAGCAGGTACAGTGGCTATTAACCAACCACTGCGTTTTAGCGGTAATTCCATTTACCACACAACCTTCCGCTATGTAGCCGATGTGCTGGCGAAAGATCTGACCAGCGGCAGGGAGCAGCAGTTAAAGCTGTGGGATGTTGACCGGCTGCAGCTGGATCGGGAGGGTAAAGTGAACCTGCATGTAATGCAGTTTTTCCCCAACTTTTCCATGCGCCAAGGCGGAGTACCGTATTCGAAAAATTATCTGCCGGAAAATCCGGTTTTAGTAGGTCTGCTGATCGAAAACGGTATAGCGGTTCGTAATGTTTTTTTACGCTTAAATGTACCGGAAGTAATTAACACCGGCAGCGGTGAGGTGGAACTGCTGATGTCCGGTTTTGAGCAGGCGGCAGTCTTTACCATTACACGTAATTTAGGCCGGCCAATTCTTTTCAGCGGGGCAGTACTGCTGATTATAGGACTGTACTTATGTTTCTTTACTTTCCCCCGCCGTTATTGGGCAGTCTTTGACCAGGATGGCGGTTCCCTGATTATCGGCGGCCGCAGCCGCAATCGTCTGCTCTTGGCAAAGGAATTGGAACAGCTGCAAAAAGATATCACAAGCAGAGGGGGAGAAGCGGATGTCTAGCCATATTCATGTATCTCCTACGGGGTTGTTTTGGGAAAATACTTTTTTTAATCTGGCGCTGGCGGTGTATTTAATTGCCGTTTTATGCTATCTGGCACATTTGCTGGGTAAAGAGCAGCTCGGTCGTTTTGCTTCTCACCTGCTACGCCTGTCATTTTTAGTTCATACCGCTTTCATTGTTACACGGGCGATTAATGTGCAGCGTGTACCATTTGTGGGCAGTTTCGAGTTTGGTAATATGTTTGTCTGGGCAACTGTGTTGGTATATCTGTGGAGCGAATGGCGGATGCAGGAGCAGTTTTACGCCGTGGGAGCTTTTGTGACGCCGCTGGCCATGCTTTATCTGGCCTACTTAACAGTAGTACCGCTGCTTTTCCCTGCCATACGTATCAGCCGGGTGCACAGCCGCTTGGCACCGGTGCTGCAGAATAAGTGGTTAACGGTGCATGTTAGTACTTCCATTTTTGGTTATGCCGGCTTTACACTGGCTTTTGCCGCCGCTGTGATGTGGCTGCTCAAAAGGTATCTGAAATCAGATCATCTTATCACACGTGCCCTGCCCGGGAGTAAAACGCTGGAGGAATACATGTATCGCGGCGCAGCCTTTGGTTTTCTTTTTCAGAGCGCCATGATTATTACCGGTGCCATCTGGGCAGATATTTCCTGGGGCCGCTATTGGGGTTGGGATCCGAAAGAAATGTGGGCCCTAATTACCTGGTTTGTCTATGCTGTCTACTTACATGCCCGTTTTACCCGGGGCTGGACAGGTTTACGCACGGTAGTTTTGGTGATGCTGGGCTGGGTTTGCATGGTCTTTACCTGGATCGGCGTAGCCTGGCTGCTGAGCGGCCTGCATTCTTTTGGTTAAAACGATGAAAAAAGTTAATGTAAAAGGGATTCTTGCGGAATCCCTTTTATCATGGCAGGATGCCGGCTTTGCTGTACTTAAGGCGTGCTGATTGGCGTCTTGGCAAACTGTTTTAATCAAGATATAATGTTTATAGTTATTGATCTGTGGAAAACTACGAACACAGGAGGTGAAGTCCGTGGAACAAGTTGGGCTTGTGGTTGAGGTCAAGGAAGATAAAGCTGTTGTGGCGGTAAAGCGTCACGATGTGTGCTCAAAATGCGGCGGCTGCGGCGTTGCCGCTTCCGGACGTGGTGAGACACAATTGGAAGCATTAAATAAAGTTAACGCCACTGTGGGACAAACTGTGAAAATTTATAGTGATACCTCCCATATACTGAAAGCGTCTTTTATGGTGTACATAGTACCTCTGCTTGCTTTGTTAGCCGGTCTGTTTATTGGACAGCAGTTAGAAGGCAGCGCCGGTTTGCGCCTGGATGTTTTGTTAGGTGCAGTTTTCCTTTTAATTTCCTATTTCCTGGTGCGCAGTTATGATCGCAAAGTTGCCGGCCGGCAGCTGGCGGCGGCGGTGGTTGAAATTTTACCCGCAGCCTGCGAAGGACCGACGGACGAAAAATGCTAATATTAGGGATAGCGGGGAGCCCCCGGAGGAACGGCAATACGGAGATCTTATTGGATGAAGCGCTGGCAAGTGCCAGGCAGGCCGGTGCGGAAGTGGAGAAAATTGTCTTAAGTACCCTTAATATTGCCCCCTGCAGAGGCTGCGGCTACTGTGAAAAAAAGGGCGAATGTATCATTAAAGATGATATGCAGGGCATCTATGAGAAAATTGCAGCCGCGGATGCCATGATCTTTGCCTCTCCCAATTACTTTTATCATGTTTCGGCGTATGCTAAGGCGGCCATTGACCGCTCCCAGGCTCTGTGGGCGCGGAACCATATTTTGAAAGACCCGCGTTTCCGGCAGGGTAAAAAAGGTTATTTTATCAGTGTAGCGGCCACAAAAGGTGCTCGTCTGTTTAAAGGCAGCATTTGGACGATGCAGTACTTTTTTGAGGCAGTAGGTTTTAAAATGGCCGGACGCTTGTTAGTCCGCGGTGTTGACGGCAAAGGGGAAATATTAAAAGAACAGCAATATTTAGAGGCAGCCAGAAAATTAGGTGAAGAGGCTGCCGGTAAATAGAGTAATGAAGCAGGAACGGTACTTCCGGCAGTGCAGGAAGTGCCGTCTTTTCTTTTCTGCTGTCATTGACAGAGTAAAGATCCTGTGATAGAATTTTTGCAAACTTATCCATGCCTCACCACCAGGTGAGGTAGAGGCGCGGTGAACAAGAGTACTGCCTGGGAGAAAGGGGAATTCCATGAGCAGGCAGGAAAGGGGACACCGCCGAAGTCCTTGTGCTCTTCCCCAACACAGGCGGCTGGATCGTCAGTGAATAACTGCCGGTCTGTCATTGTCTGTTCCCTTGACAGGCGATGAAGAGCTATCTCACAAAAGGGATTGAGGTTGTATGTCTGGGTATAACGGGCCGACAGCAACATGTCGGTCTTTCTGTATATTAATAAAGGAGGCACGCGATGTTACTTACCGGCACTATGCGCATTAATGAACAAGGACACCTGGAAATCGGCGGCTGCGACACAGTGGCACTGGCGCAGGAATTTGGTACACCGCTTTATGTGATGGATGAAGAATTGATCCGCCGCAATTGTCGTCTTTACCGCGACACACTGTCCCGCCTTTACCCCCACAGTCAGGTGGCGTATGCAGGTAAAGCTTTTTTAACTACGGCCATGTGCCGCCTGCTGGCTGAAGAGGGTTTGGCGCTCGATGTTGTTTCCGGCGGCGAGATTTTTACGGCGCTGCAGGCAGATTTTTCGGCAGCCAAAATGATCTACCATGGTAATAATAAAACCCCTGCTGAAATAAAAGAGGCTTTGGCGGCAGGGGTGGGCAGGTTTGTGGTCGACAGTATCTCAGAATTAGAGCTGCTGGCAGAGTTAGCCGCTGCCGGCGGCCGGCAGGCTGATATTTATTTTCGCATCAAGCCTGGGATTGAAGCACATACCCATCATTATATTCAAACCGGTCAGCTGGATTCTAAATTTGGTCTCGGCCTGGCTGACGGTCAGGCGCTGGCGGCGGTTAAAATGGCACTGCAGCTGGAATCTATTTCACTAAAAGGGCTGCATTGTCATATCGGTTCACAAATCTTTGACTTAAAACCCTTCCAGTTAGCAGCACAGGTCATGATGGATTTTATAGCGCAAATTAAAGCTGAAACCGGCTATCTCATCCAGGAACTTGATTTGGGCGGCGGTGTGGGTATCCGTTATCTGCATACTGACACCCCCGGCACGGTAAGTGACTTTTTAGAGTTAATCACAACCACCGTTAAAACAAAGGCGGCGGCGCATAATCTGCCGCTGCCGAAGCTGTTGGTAGAACCGGGCCGCTCCATTGTCGGCGAAGCGGGTACCACCCTGTATACTGTGGGAGCGATCAAGGATATCCCCGGTATCCGCCGTTATGCTGCTGTCGACGGAGGGATGATGGATAATTTGCGTACAGCTTTATACGGAGCAAAATATGAGGCCCTTGTAGCCAATCGCGCGCTGGCACCGGCAGAAGAAACTGTTTCCATTGCCGGTAAGGCCTGTGAATCCGGTGATATGCTCATTTGGGATATTCAACTGCCAAAACTTGCCCGGGGAGACTTGTTAGCGGTGCTGTCAACCGGAGCTTACCATTATTCCATGTCTAGCAACTATAATCGCTATCCCAGACCGCCGGTCGTGTTTGTCTATCGCGGTCAGGCTGATTTAGTTGTAGCACGTGAATCGTATGCAGATCTTGTGCGCAATGATCTTATTCCGGCACGGATGCAGCAGGCGGCCCATAAACTAGCAGAGTAAAAACTATTTCTTGCAGGAGTGACGGAGAAATGCCTCAGACGGCTGGGGAACAATAAAAAATTCTTATGGGGGTATTGAAGTGAAAAAGTATAATGTAGCTGTTGTTGGCGCCACAGGTATGGTTGGGCAGACCTTGGTACAAGTGCTGGAGGAGCGCAATTTCCCTGTGGGGCAGCTGAAATTGTTAGCTTCAGCCCGTTCTGCCAACACCCAGGTTGAAGTAGGGGGTCGGACCTATACTGTGGAAGAAGCATGCCCGGAAGCCTTTGAGGGTGTAGATGTGGCCTTTTTCAGCGCCGGAGGCAGCGTCAGTCTGGAGTTAGCTCCGGAAGCAGCGCGGCGCGGTACGGTAGTGATTGATAACAGCAGCGCCTTCCGGATGGATGAGGGGATACCGCTGGTAGTCCCGGAAGTTAACCCGGAGCAGCTGGCTCACCATCAGGGAATAATTGCTAACCCAAACTGCTCCACCATCCAATTAGTGGTGGCACTGCAGCCTCTGCACAAAGCTGCCGGTCTGAAGCGGGTCGTAGTTTCTTCCTACCAAGCCGTCTCCGGTGCCGGCAAAGAAGCAGTTGATGAGCTGCTGGCGCAGACCCGGGCAGTTCTGGACGGTGAAGAAGCTCTGCCCAGGGAGCGCTTCCCTTATCAAATCGCCTTTAACATCCTGCCGCATATTGATGTCTTTCTGGAAAACGGGTATACGAAAGAAGAAATGAAAATTATTCAGGAAAGCCGTAAGATTTTAGGTTTACCGGATTTAAAGATTACCTCAACAACTGTTCGTGTGCCGGTCATTTACGGACATTCGGAAGCAGTAAGCGTAGAATTCGAGCGTCCGCTGACACCGCAGGAGGCACGGGAAGTCTTAAGCGGCGCGCCGGGAATTGTGGTCATGGATGATCCGGCGGAACTGCTTTATCCTCTGCCGCAGGCGCTGGCAGGCCGTGATGAAGTTTTTGTCGGTCGGATTCGTGCTGATCACTCAGTTCCCTATGGCATTAATATGTGGGTTGTTGCTGACAATATCCGTAAAGGTGCTGCCACCAACACTGTTCAGATTGCGGAAACATTGATTGCACGCGGCCAACTGTAGGGGGGAAGACCTTGAGAATAGTAGTTCAAAAGTTTGGCGGCACTTCGGTGGCCAATCCGGCGCTGCGACAGGAAGTGGTAAAGCGGGTGCGGGCAGCACAAGCTGCCGGCTATAAGCCGGTGGTGGTAGTGTCGGCCATGGGGCGTTTAGGTGACCCCTATGCTACCGACACCCTGAAGGAGTTAATGCTGGAAGCCTGTGGACAGACGGAACCTTCCCTGCGTGATCTGGATTTAATAATGGCCTGCGGCGAAATAATCTCAGCTGTTGTCATGGCTTCTACTTTGTGTGCCCATGGTATTCCCTCGTTAGCCCTAACGGGAGGGCAGGCCGGCCTGCTAACGGACGGTAATTATGGCAGTGCCCAAGTGCATGAATTTCAGCCCGAACGGCTGCTGGCCCATTTACGCAACGATGAAGTGGTGGTTGTAGCAGGTTTTCAGGGCGAAACGGTAGAAGGTGAGATTAATACTTTGGGCCGCGGCGGCAGTGACACCAGTGCCGTCGTTTTAGGGGCCGGTTTAGGAGCAGAAAAAGTCGAAATTCATACCGATGTAAATGGTATTATGACTGCTGACCCCCGCCTGGTGGCTGAGGCCCGCATTATTGACCATCTAACCTATAACGAAGTCTGCCAGTTAGCTTATGAAGGAGCTAAAGTTATTCATCCCCGTGCCGTGGAAGTAGCAATGCAGTATAATGTGCCGCTGATTGTTAAGCATTTAAGTGAGGATACGGCCGGCACACTTATCAGTAATGATATTCATGAGTCTCGTGAAGTCCATTTCCAGAAACCCAGCCGGGTCATTACCGGACTGGCCCATATTCCCGGGCTGGTGCAGGTGTTTGTGGAAATGGCAGCTGATGATGCCGAAACTGAACTGGAACTTTTTGACCGTTTAGCACAGGCACATATTTCCCTTGATATGATTTCTATCTTCCCGGAGCGTAAAAGCTTCACCATTACTGAAGCTGACCTGGCCAACACAGAAGCTATTCTCAAAAGCCTCGGTTTAGCTTACCGCTTTGTTCCTAACTGCGCCAAAGTAGCTGTGGTGGGCCTGGGTATGCGCAACTTACCCGGAGTAATGGCCAGTGTTGTTAAGGCTTTGAAGGATGCCAATATTAGAATTTTACAGACAGGTGACTCCAATATCACCATTTCACTGCTGATCAATGAAGCAGATCTTTCGGAAGCACTCTGCACACTGCATGAACATTTTCATCTGGCGGCACCGCCCAGTGAGGATGAAAAGGTTCTGGCTTAAATTTTTCTCGTGGTTGCTGACAATATAATTCACCCACAATCAGGCTTAACCGCCTGATTTTTTTTTGCCTGCCGGTTGAAACGCTCTTTAATTATTTGCCTCCAGTCATAGGTATAAAAAATTTTTTCCTGGGAATAATTACCTAGTACAGCCTTTTGCTGTAAAAAAAGGTTTTTAATTAATGAGGTGAAGAGATGAAGAGCAAGAAAAAGGGCAGGTTGATCATGGTGCCGCTGCTTTTACTGTCCCTGTTCCTGCAGAACAGCAGTACTGCGGCACAGCAAGATCTAGTGATTGCCGATGCCCCTACTGTTTCGTATGCCCGTGCCCTGCTTCCTACCTATGTCCAGCGGCTGCAGGAGCGGCAGGAGGAGGCAGTTCTCCGGCATACAGTTGCGCGCGGGGAAACACTGACGATGATTGCCAAAAGATATGGCCTCAGCCTGGAGCAGCTGATTAGTGCCAATAACATTAATAACCCTCATTTGATTTATGCCGGACAAGTCCTGACTGTTGTCAAGGATGATCAGCCCCAAGCTGCTGAGACGCCGCTGAGGCATACTCTGCAGCGGGGGGAAACGGTCTGGAAGTTGGCCAAACGTTACCATGCTCAGGTAGATGAAATCTTGGCGGTGAATAAGATTACCGATCCTACCAAGCTGGAGGTGGGTCGAGAGCTAATCATCCCTCAGGGAAGCAAAAGCGGCGGCAGCAGTGGGACCACACGGGTGCTGGCTGCCCGCGGCAGTAATAATACCTCCCGGGCCGGTGAAAGTGATGCCCGCCGGGTGATCTCAGCTAACGGCCGCAGCATCAGTTATACACGCAGCTATACGGTAACGGCAACGGCCTACTGTGCAGGTACGGCCGGAACCGGCTGCCCCATCGACAGTAAAGGGCGCAGCGTCTGTACCGGCAGCTATAATGACGGTCTTACGGCCAGCGGCCGTCGGGCCGTGGCCGGTGACGGCAGCGAGGCAAATCCTCATCTGGTAGCCGTTGATCCTAAAATTATTCCTTTAGGCAGCCGTCTTTATCTTGACGGTTACGGTTTCGCCATTGCTGCCGACACGGGCGGCGCCATCAAAGGCAATCGCCTTGATCTTTTGCTGCCCACTCACCAGGCGGCACTTCGCTTTGGCCGCCGGAAACTGCAGCTATATTTATTACCCTAGCAAAAAATCTGCGCACAGAAAAAAAAAGGCTTGACAAGACTGCCAACAAGGGTTAAATTTAGGAGTAATATCAAAAGGCGATGACAGGGAGATAGTAGGCAGGTTGGCAGGATTGCAGAGAGCCGGTGGCAGCTGTGAACCGGTATCCGCACTTGACTGAAGATACCCCCTTGAGCAGCGAACCGAAATTAGAGTAGGCTTCGACGGAGATCCTACCGTTACCTGGGATTAGGCATAACCCGCTGAGGGCGTGCCGAAAATGAGAGGGCTTATTGCTAAGCCAAATTGGGTGGTACCGCGGATTAATCCGTCCCTTTTTTCAGGGACGGATTTTTTGTTATCTTAATCCCTGTCTCAGTAGTACGGTATGACGGTAAAAAGCACAAAATAATTAACAAAACTAAGGAGGATCAGAAACTGTGGTAATTGTGATGCAGCCGGGTGTCAAGGCGGAACAAATTCAACAGATAGCAGCACGGTTAGAAGAGGTAGGTTTGGGGGTGCATTTGTCAGAGGGCAAATTCCGCACCATTATCGGTGCCATCGGTGATGAAAAACTGGTGCGGCAGATGAGTTTGGAAGCACTGCCTTTTGTGGAGAAAGTGCTGCCCATCACACAACCGTTTAAGCTGGTGAGCCGCGAATTTCAACAGGAGAATTCTGTTTTTAAAGTGGGCGACTGCACCATCGGTGACAAACAGGTAGTGCTGATGGCCGGTCCCTGTGCGGTGGAAAGTGAGGAACAGCTGCTGCAAGCAGCAGCAGGAGTCAAAGCGGCCGGAGCCCAAATTTTACGGGGCGGGGCCTTTAAACCGCGCACTTCACCTTACGCCTTTCAAGGTTTAGAGGAAAAGGGGCTCGAGCTGCTGGCAAAAGTCCGGGAAAAAACCGGGCTGCCCATAGTGACGGAAGTTATGGATCAGCATACGGTGGGCTTAGTGGCAGAATATGCCGATATTCTGCAGGTAGGGGCGCGCAATATGCAGAACTTTCATTTGCTGCGCGAATTAGGCAAGCTGGAGAAACCAATTCTTTTAAAAAGGGGTATGTCAGCCACCATTGAGGAATGGTTGATGGCGGCCGAATATATTGTCTCCAGCGGCAATCCGCAGGTTATTCTCTGCGAGCGGGGCATTCGTACTTTTGAATCATCTACCCGCAATACTTTAGATTTAAGCGCTGTGCCGGTGGTGAAACATTTGTCTCACCTGCCGGTGATTGTTGATCCCAGTCACGGAACGGGCAGCTGGCGCTGGGTACCCAGTATGAGCCGGGCAGCCGTTGCTGCCGGTGCTGACGGGGTGATGATAGAAGTGCATCCGCAGCCGGCGCAGGCCCTCTGTGACGGTGCGCAGTCCTTAACCATTGACAAGTTTACGGCCTTAGTCACAGAATTGAGACAAGTGGCTGCTGTTTTTGGTAAGTATATTACAGAGGAGCAGGCATGATGTTCCCTCTGCGGCGGGTAGCCATTCTTGGTGTCGGTATGATGGGCGGTTCACTGGGCAAAGCACTGCTGAAAAGAGATTTGGCAGTGGAGGTTATTGGCTATGACGCAGATCCTGCCGCCGTCCAACTGGCGCGGCAGGTAGGCGCCGTAACCCATGCTGCCGCTACGGCAGCAGAGGCTGTGGCGGCAGCAGAATTAGTAGTCCTGGCAGTACCGGTGCAGGCAGCCTGCCGGCTGCTGCGGGAAATGGCGCCCTATCTCAGTCCGGGCTGCCTCGTTACAGATCTGTGCAGTACTAAAGCTGCCGTAACAAAAGCAGCAGAGGAGGCCCTGCCGGCGGCCGCAGCCTTTGTCGGTGGTCATCCCATGGCAGGTTCAGAGAAAACAGGCGTTTTGGCTGCTGAAGCCGATCTTTTTGAGAATGCCATTTATATCTTAACCGGTACAGCCTCAGCAGAGCTGACGGCAATGCAGGATTTAGTCTGGCGGCTGGGCGGCCTGCCGGTAGTCATGACACCGGAGCAGCATGACCGGCAGGTGGCGGCTATTTCCCATCTGCCCCACCTGACGGCAGCAGTTTTGGTACAGACTGTGGCCGGTCTCGGTGAAACGGCGGAGTTATTAAGCCTGGCCGGCGGCGGTTTCCGGGACAGCACGCGTATAGCGCTGGGCTGCCCCCGGATGTGGAAAGACATCTGTTTGTCTAACCGGGATAATCTGCTGACAATGCTGGATATGTTTGCCGACCGGCTGAGTGAGGTGCGGCAGTTGGTGGCTCAGGCTGATGCCGCGGGGTTGCTGGCTTACTTTGCGGCCGCGCGTGAGGTGCGGCAGCAGGTGCCGCTGCGCGGTAAAGGTCTGCTGCCGCTGCTATATAATTTATTTGTCTTTGTCCCTGATCGCCCCGGGCTGATTGGGGAAGTTACCGGTTTACTAGGTGAGGGCGGTATTAATATTGCAGAAATTGAACTGCTCCGGGTGCGCGAAAAGACCGGCGGACCGCTGCGGCTGGGTTTTGTAACGGCCGCGGCAAGGGATGCGGCCGCTGAAATTTTACAGACCGCCGGTCTGCGCGTGGAGCGGCAGGAGGAATAAGGATGCAGGTAACGATTTCCGCTCAGGGACCTCTGCAGGGGACAGTGCAGGTACCGGGAGATAAATCTATTTCTCACCGGGCGGCCATTTTAGGGGCTTTGGCAGAGGGAGAAACTACCATTGAAGGTTTTTTACCGGGTGATGATTGCCTGGCGACAGTGACTTGTCTGCGCCAATTAGGTGTACCCATAATTGTAGACGGGCAGACGGTACAGATCCAGGGGGTAGGCTTAACAGGCCTGCGGGAGCCGGAAGATGTCTTAAACTGCGGCAATTCAGGTACCACCGCCCGCTTACTGCTAGGGGTGCTGGCGGCGCAGCCTTTTTCAGCCGTGCTGACGGGTGATGCTTCTTTACGGCAGCGTCCCATGGGCCGGGTAACTGAACCGCTGCGTTCCTTCGGTGCCCATATTGTCGGACGGCAGCAGGGACAGCTGCTGCCTTTAACCTGCCTGCCGGGAAAAATCCGGGGCGGCTGCTACCGCAGCCCTGTAGCCAGTGCGCAGGTTAAATCGGCACTGCTGCTGGCCGGCTTGTTCAGCAGCGGTATGACGCAGGTCAGTGAGCCCTATTTAAGTCGTGACCATACGGAGCGCCTGCTGGCCTGTTTAGGCGCTGACATCAGTGTGCAGGGTACAACTGTTACGCTGCAGGGATCGGCCCGGCTGAGAGGCCGTCTGCTGCAGGTGCCGGGCGATCTTTCGGCGGCCGCCTATTTTCTGGTGGCGGCCAGTATAGTCCCCGGTTCCGAGTTACTGCTGCCTAATGTGGGCATTAACCCGTCCCGTACCGGCCTGCTTACAGTTTTACAGGCCATGGGGGGAAAGCTGCAGCTGCTTAACCGGCGGGAGATCAACGGTGAACCAAGGGCCGATCTCCTGGTCAGAAGCGCTCCCTTACGCGGGGTGGAAATCAGCGGGGCCCTGATTCCCAAGCTGATCGATGAGCTGCCTGTGTTGGCTGCCGCCGCCTTGTTTGCCGGCGGAAAAACAATTATTAGAGATGCGCAGGAGCTGCGCGTCAAAGAAACAGACCGCCTGGCGGCGGTGGCGGAGGAGTTTAGTAAACTGGGGGCAGTGATTACGCCTACCGCCGATGGTCTGATCATAGACGGGCCCCAGCAGCTGCAGGGCGGCACTGTAGACAGCCGGGGAGATCACCGTATGGCCATGTCGCTGGCCGTAGCCGCTTTACGGGCAGCAGCGCCGGTTACGATCACGGGTGCTGAAGCGGTGGCTATTTCTTACCCCCACTTTTGGGAGACACTGCAAAGCTTACAAAGATCTTAACAAGCGGTTAACAACAAGGTCGGGAAAGGGAAAAAGCTTTTTTTGTGGAATATTGCAGAAGAATAATCTACAAAAAATAGTGATAGGAGCTGCCGATGATAAAACGCATCGATACATTCATCCCAGCAGGGATTTATCATGATTATCTGCAGGGTTTACCGCAGGCAACAAAGTTTTTGGGACGTCATTACAGTGAGACGGCAGTTTTTGCCGATACTGCAGACCGGGTTAGTAATACCTGCCGGACAGACCGCGCTGAACTTGTGTCCTTATTGTTAACGTATAATCGCCGTGTCGGCTGCGGCGCAGCCACCGAGGCACAGCTGCAGAAGCTGACAGATCCCCGCGCTGTAGTAGTTGCCGGCGGGCAGCAGGCCGGGTTATTAACGGGGCCGCTGTACACCGTTTATAAAGCTCTGGCTGCCGTAAAACTGGCGGCACAGCTGGAAACTGCCTTGGCACGACCTGTGGTGCCCTTGTTTTGGCTTGCCAGTGAAGACCATGATTTTGCCGAGGCTAATCACTGCTATCTGCAGAACCGCCGGCAGCAGCTGCAGAAGCTGGAGCTGCTGCTTACCCATCACGGGGAGCCGCTGGGACGTTTAGAATTCACGGCAGCGGCGAAAGAGACTGTGCTCCGGGAGTTGGCGGAAATTTTACCGGACAGCGAATTTACACCGGAGCTGCTGGCATGGTTAACTGCAGCCTGCCGGCAGTCAGCTACCCCGGTGGAGTGGTGTGCCCGGATTTTAAGCAAACTTTTTCATGAGAGCGGTTTAGTCTTATTTGACCCATTGCTGCCGGAAGCACGACAGCTGGCAGCTCCGGTGTTAGTAAAAGCAGTGGAGCTGCGGCCGGAAATTGAAACAGCATTGGCCCGGCGGGAAGCCGCGCTGCTGGAGGCAGGTTATCAGCTGCAGGTGCAGCGGGCACCGGACAGTACACTTTTAATGAGTATGGACGGCCGGCGGACGGCCCTTTTTTACCGGCATAGTCAATACAGCAGCCGGGACGGCAGTTTAACCTGGACGGAAGCAGAATTGTCAGCTTTAGCCGCACAGAAGCCGCAGCAGGTAAGTGCCAATGTACTGCTGCGGCCGGTGGTGCAGGATGCAATTTTCCCCACAGTGGCTATGGTGCTGGGACCGGGGGAAACAGCCTATTATGCACAGGCGCTGGCACTATACCCGCTTTTTGGGCTGCAGCCGCCGTGCCTGGTACCCCGACCGAGCCTGACTATCCTGGAGCCGCGTCTCAGCCGCTACCTTGCCCGCTATCAAATTGATGAGACGGCCTTTCTGGCGGATCCTGAGGGCCAGCTGCAGCAGGTGCTGCAGGCCAACAGTGTGGTTGATGTAGAAGCTGTATTTGCCACCTTGAGAGAAGGGCTGGCAGCAGCTTATGAGCAGGCAAAAAGCGACCTGCAGCAGCTCAATCCCCAGCTGGGTCAATTAGCGGAGAAAAATCTGCAGCATGTTTATCAGCAGGCAGCCTATTTGGAAAAGAAGGCACAGGCGGAACAAAAACAGCAGCAGCATGTTACTATCCGCCATTTGACGGCGCTGCGGGAAGCGCTGCGCCCGCTGGATAAACCGCAGGAGAGAGTGTTTAATCTTGTGCAGTACCTGGCAAAGTACGGGCCGGACTGGTGGCGGCAGTTGCAGCGGGAGTTCCCTCTCCAGCCCGGTCACTACCTCTATCAGTACCAGCAGTAATTAACAACTATTAACTGGAGAAAGAAGGCGAGAAAATGCAGCTTGATATTTTAGCCTTTGGTCCCCATCCTGATGATGTGGAGATTGGTATTGGCGGTACACTGATCAAACATGTGGAGATGGGCTATAAAGTCGGTATAGTCGATTTAACGGCCGGCGAAAGCGGTACCAACGGCACGCCGGAGATTCGCCGGCAGGAGGCACTGCGGGCCGCCGAAATTATGGGGGTGGCGGTACGTGACTGCCTGCAGCTGCCGGACGCCCGGCTGGCGGTAAGTGAAGAAATGCTGCGGCCCATCATTGAGATTATTCGCCGTTATCGGCCGAAAGTTGTGCTGGGACCGTACAGCAAAGATCGTCACCCGGACCATGTGCGCGCACACCAGTTGGTGCGTGAAGCCGCCCATTTAGCCGGATTATGGAAGTATCCGGCTGCCGGTGAAGCCCATCGTCCCCCGGTAGTTTTGCAGTATTTCCTTGGCGGGACTGCTGAACCTTCCCTGGTCGTGGACATCTCCCCATATCATGAACGCAAAATGGCGGCCATTTGTGCTCATGCCAGCCAGTTTGGCATCCGTGCAGGAAGAGATATCCAGACCTATGTTAACGACCCTGACTTTTTACGCAGTCTGCGGGTACGCGATCAGTATATGGGGTCACTGATTCAGGTCGCCTATGGCGAAGGAATTGTGATGGATGAGCAGGCCGCCATTGATGATTTGATGACTTTACGGGGTCGTGTGCGTCATACCAGACGCCGGGAGCAGTAGCAGATGAAAATTGGCATGATTTGTTATCCGAGCCACGGCGGCAGCGGCGTAGTAGCAACGGAACTGGGGAAGGAACTGGCTAAACGGGGCCATGTGGTGCACTTTATTTCCTATCAGCTCCCTTTTCGTTTAAACAGCTTTCACCAAAATGTTTTTTATCATGAAGTAGCCATGCTCTCTTATCCGCTTTTTAAATATCCCCCCTATACACTGGCTTTGGTTAATACCATTGCCGAACTGGCGGAACGCGAGCAGCTGGATATTCTGCATGCCCATTATGCCATTCCCCATTCTTTCTGTGCCCACCTGGCGCGGGAAGTATTAGCCGGTCGGGAGGTGCGGGTCGTCACCACACTGCACGGTACAGATATAACATTGGTAGGCAGTGATCCGTCTTTTAAGCGCATCACCCGCTACAGCATTGATAAAAGTGACGGTGTAACCGCCGTATCGCAAAGTTTGCGTGCGGAAACAGAGCAGACTTTTGCTCCCCGGCAGGAAATCCGCACCATTTATAATTTTATTAATACGAAAAATGTTTACCGGCTGCCGGATGCCCGCCGCGTGGTGGGCTGCCCCGAGCAGAATTGTAAAGTTTTAGTACATATTTCTAATTTCCGTCCGGTGAAAAGACTGCATGATGTGGTGCAAATCTTTGCCCGTGTACGCCGCGCCATGCCGGCCCGTTTATTGTTGGTGGGCGATGGGGTGGAGCGGCGTTCAACACAAGCTTTAGTCGATAAATTGGGCCTGCAGCAGGATGTATGTTTTTTAGGCACACAGGATAATGTGATCCCCATTTTATCAGCGGCAGATCTATTTTTGCTGCCCTCGGAAAAGGAAAGTTTCGGCTTAGGCGCCCTGGAAGCCATGGCCTGTGAGGTGCCGGTGATCGCCAGCAGCGCAGGCGGTATCCCGGAGGTAGTGGTGCACGGCGAGACCGGTTACCTGGCAGCAGTCGGTGACGTGGAAGCAATGTCTGCTTATGCTGTTAATTTATTAAAGGATGAGGAGAAACTGCAGCAGCTGCGCACAGCTGCGCGGCGCCGCGTGGAAGATTTTTTTGACAGTGAGTTAATTGTGCCGCAGTATGAGGCCTTTTACCGCGAGCTGAGAGAAAGATAAGGAAAAAGTGTGGTGGGAAGGAGAAAATGGTGGTTAGCAATGGAGCTGAACAGGGGGTGCTGTTGGTCAATCCGAATTGGCGGCAGCTGGAGGCACCCTTTGAACATTTAGGTTTAGGATATCTGGCTGCCTGTCTGCGTCAGGCCGGCATCCACACCACGATTCTGGATCTGCCGCTGACGGGCGGTGATCTGCAGACGGTAGTGCAGGCAGTGCAGCAGGGAAATTATGCTTTAGTTGGCTGCAGTCTCACCTTTCAGGAAAGTGCGGCGGAAACTTTAGACTTTATCACCGAACTGAAAGCAGCCACAACCGTAAAGATCGCGGTGGGTGGTATTTATCCCACCTTTGCCGCGCGGGAAATTATGACCCTTTGTCCGGCCATAGATTTTGTGGTTAAAGGTGAGGGAGAAATAACTTTAGTGGAGCTGGCGCAGGCCATCCTGAACGGCGGCTCCGTCCGGGGCGTTGCCGGCTTGGTGGGGCGCAGCGGCAGTGAACTGTGGGAGACTGAGGATCGTCCCAGTATTGACGATTTGGATCTGCTGCCTGAACCGGCCCGGGACACACTGCCGCAGGTATTGGCACAAACGGGCTATGCCTCAGTGCTTACGTCGCGTGGTTGTTATGGACGCTGTACCTTCTGCAGTGTAGGTGCTTTTTTTGCGCGTTTCGGCAGTAAATACCGCCAGCGCAGTGCCGACGCCGTCATTGCTGAACTGGAACGCCTGCAGACTGAGTACGGTGTTACTAATTTTGCTTTTATTGATGCTAATTTTATCGGCACTAAAGGGCGGGGGCAGGCACGGGCGCGTCAAATTGCGGAAACGATTATCGCCAAGGGCTGGCAGATCAAATTTAGTATTGAATGCCGCGTCAATGATGTGGAGCCGGAATTATTTGCCTTACTTAAAAAAGCCGGTTTGTGTAAAGTGTTTTTAGGCGTGGAGTCCGGCTCTCAGGCTGTATTAGATCGTTTCCAAAAAGATGTGACCGTGGCGGAGAACCTGGCCGCCCTGAAAATATTGAGTGATTTAGATATTTTTGTGGCCATGGGCTTTATAATGTTTGATGATCAGACTACTTTTGACGATTTGACGGCTAATATGCAGTTTTTACAGCAGGTCAAAACTGTAACGGGCCGGCCTTACCTGGCCAAAGTTGACCCGGCCAGTAAAGTTCTGCCTTTAGCCGGCACAAAAATTGAAGCCAGGCTGAAAGCAGAAGAGCGCTATGGCGGCAATACGTTAAACTTCTCATATCAAATAGCCGATCCGTTAGTGGAAAAAGTTTATCAGGTGATACGGGCGGCAGCTGCTGTGCGCCGCAGGTTCCGCAGCTTACGCGGCCGTTCTGCTTACCATGAATTTGACTGGCAGACAGGGAAAATTAAGGATTGACAGCAAAGCTTGCCCTATGTTATACTTTAGAGCATTAACACGTTAACGCGTTAAAGTAAATGGGGTGAGTAACGATGCAGGAAAAATTAAAGCGTCTTTTAACACCGGAAGGTGTGTGGGATTTACTGCCGGATATGGCGCGACAAAAGAGAAAGCTGGAAGAGAAAATTCAGGAATTATTCAGCCGTTGGGGATACCAGGAGGTATCCACACCGGCTTTTGAATATAGTGCCAATTTTGTCGGTGAGATGAAAGACGGTTTGGCTGAACAGCTGTATCGTCTCTGGGATGAGCGCGGCCGGACTCTGGTTCTGCGCCCTGACTTTACCATTCCGCTGGCCCGGGTAGCAGCCCTCCATTTGACGCAGGCTCCCCAACCTTTGCGGCTCTGCTACGGCGGCAGTATTTTTCGCCAGACAGCCGGCCTGCAGGGTAAGCAGCGTGAACTGACACAGGCGGGTGTGGAGCTGTTAGGCTCCCCCCATGCCGCAGCTGATGCCGAAGTAATTGCGCTGGCGGCAGCAGTCCTGCAGGCAGCAGGTTTAGAGGAATTTACTTTATGCCTTGGCCATAGTGGTTTTTTAGACAGCTTACTTTCTGCCTATCAGGTAGATTTAGCTGAGCGGGCCATCATTAAACGCCTATTTTATCAAAGGGATTTTGTAACTCTAAAAAAGCAGGTTAACCGGCTGCCCTTGGCAGACCGGCAGAAAGAAAATATTTTACGCATTCCTACTTTACGGGGTGGCCGGGAGGTTTTGGAGGAAGCACGGGAACTTTTAACGACAGAGCAGGCTGACCGGCCGTTGGCAACACTGGCGGAGATCTGGTCAGTGTTGGAGGATTACGGCGTTACTGCTTATCTGCAGTTAGATTTAGGCCTGGTACGTATGCTGGATTACTATACAGGCATGGTTTTTGAAGGATATACCGCCGGTCTCGGTTATGCGCTGTGCGGCGGCGGCCGCTATGACCGGCTATTGGAGCATTTTGGTCCTGCGCGGCCGGCCGTGGGCTTTGCGGTCAGTATAGATCACTTGTTGACCCTCTTAACCCGGGAGAAAAAAATGCCGGCACTCACTCCGCCTGTTTATGTGGCATATGGCCGCGGCGGGCGGGCAGCGGCCATTGCCGCGGCACAGGCTTTACGGACCGGGCAGACACCGGCGATTTTGGCAGCGGCAGCAGCTACGGCGGCAGAAGCCCGCCGGCAGGCAGCGGTCAGGGGCGCACAGCGGCTGTTGTATTATAGCGAGGCCGGTGTTTTGGATCTTGACCTGCAAAAAGCGGCAGGGGAGGAAGAACTGGATGGATAAAGAGTGGTTAACTATTGCTTTAGCCAAGGGCAGGATTTTGCCACCCACCCTGCAGCTTTTCACGGCAGCCGGCATTGACTGCGCCGAGCTGTCTGCAGATACGAGGAAACTGGTTTTCACCGTTGGTGCCCAGAAACTACGTTTTATACTTGGTAAACCTGCTGACATTCCCACTTATGTCGAATATGGTGCCGCCGATCTGGGGGTGGTGGGCAAAGATATACTTTTAGAGCAGGAAAAGGAACTATATGAGTTATTAGATTTGAAAATAGGCGCCTGCCGCCTTGTTGTTGCCCGCCGCCGCGGCAGCGGCGCATTTACAGGCGGCTATGTGGCGACAAAATATCCCCGTATTACGGAACGCTACTTCCAGCAGCAGGGAAAGCAGTTTGAGCTGATTAAGCTGCACGGTTCCATAGAATTGGCGCCGTTATTAAATTTAGCCGATGTGATTGTAGATTTAGTTTCCACAGGTAAAACTTTGGCGGAAAATCATTTGGAAGAGGTGGAAACAATCACCCCCATTACTTCCCGGTTGATTGCTAATCCCGGCAGTTACCAGGTCAAGGGGGAACGGGTAATGGCCTTTACTCGGAAATTGGAGCGAGTACTGTCAGTACAGGAGGAGGTGCAGTGATGTTAAAAGAGTATACGCGTGAGACCTTTTTACAGCAGTTCAGGCGTCGTGACTTTGACGACTATCCGGAGGAGTTGGTAGCGGTGCGGCAGATCCTGGCTGCTGTCCGTGAAGCAGGTGACGAGGCAGTGCTTGCCTACACGGAACGTTTTGACCAAGCCCGCCTTACTGCTTTAGAAGTAAGTGCGGCAGAATTTGCCGCGGCAGAAGCAGCCGTGGAGCCGGAAAGCAAAGCTATTCTGCAGCAGGCCGCTGAAAATATTGCCGCCTATCATCGCCGCCAACTGCAGCAGTCTTGGGTAGAGTATGGTGCTGACGGCATTATTTTAGGACAGCGGATTACTGCCTTAGACCGTGTCGGTGCTTATGTGCCCGGAGGTGCAGCTGCTTATCCTTCTTCTGTGCTGATGACAGTTGTTCCGGCGCGTATCGCCGGTGTGCGGGAAGTTGTGATGGTGACGCCTCCCCAGGCTGACGGCAGTGTCAATCCCTATACGCTGGTGGCGGCCGGGATTGCCGGTGTAGATGCCGTTTATAAGTGCGGCGGCGCTCAGGCTATTGCCGCGCTGGCTTATGGTACGGCCAGCATTCCGCGGGTTGACAAAATTGTCGGCCCCGGTAATTTGTATGTTACCCTGGCTAAACGGGAAGTTGCCGGCATTGTGGGCATCGATATGCTGGCCGGCCCCAGTGAAGTGGTGGTAGTAGCAGACGAAACGGCGCGGGCTGATTTTGTTGCTGCCGATCTGTTGGCACAGGCGGAACATGATCCGCTGGCCGCTGCCTATTGTGTTACCACTTCTGCCCGTTTGGCGGCAGAACTGCCGGCTGAAGTAAACCGTCAGTGTGCGGCACTGCCGCGCCGGACTGTGATCGAACAGGCACTGAGGGCACAGGGAGCTTTGGTAACGGTGGAAAATTTATCGCAAGCCCTGGAGATTGTTAATCTGCTGGCACCGGAGCATTTAGAGCTGCATCTTGCTGATCCCTGGTCTGTAATGGGCAGCATTCGCCATGCCGGTGCTATCTTTGTCGGCTCTTTTACCCCGGAATCCCTGGGGGACTACTGGGCCGGCCCCAATCATGTTTTACCGACGGCCGGAGCCGCCCGATTTTCATCAGTTTTATCTGTAGATGATTTCTGCAAAAGAACCAGTTTACTTGCTTATTCACCGCAGGCACTGCTAAAATGTGCGGCGGCGGTAGAAAAATTGGCCGCTGTGGAAGGGCTGGCGGCCCACGGCCAGGCTGTCACCAAAAGGAGGGAGTTTCTTGCGCAAGAGAAAGCAAAGCATCACCCGACAAACTAAAGAAACCAACATTACCCTGACCTTGGCGCTTGACGGCACAGGAACAGCCGACCTCGACTGCGGTGTGCCTTTTCTCGAACATATGCTGACTTTATGGAGCCATCATGCCTGCTTTGACCTGCAGCTGCAGGCTACGGGGGACTGGGAAGTAGATGCGCATCATGTGGTGGAAGATGTGGGTTTAGTCTTGGGCGAGGCCTTTCGGCAGGCTTTAGGCGATAAAGCAGGCATTACCCGTTTTGCTTCTTTAGCCTTGCCTATGGATGAGGCCCTGGTTTTAGTGGCGGTAGATTTGTCCGGTCGTCCCTATTTGAGTTTTGATCTGCCTTTGCCGGCGGCGCGCCTCGGCAATTTTGAAACAGAGCTGGTGGAAGAATTTTTGCGTGCCTTTACCAGCCGGGCGCTGTGTACACTGCACGTCAAACTGTTATCCGGCCGCAACACCCATCATATTATAGAGGCGCTTTTTAAAGGATTGGGACGGGTTTTGGGCACCGCTACCCGTTATGACGCGCGCGTGACCGGTATTCCCTCAACCAAAGGGTTGTTATAAAACCTAGGGAATTAGCAGGATTTTTTTTTCTGTTCGGGGAATATAGTAGGAGAATATGGAAGACCTCACTGGAATTTATTTTATTTGTAGGGGAGGTTGTCACATGCTGATTATTCCGGCAGTAGATATTCGAAATGGACGCTGTGTACGCTTGGTACATGGTAACCTGGAGCGTGAAACTGTATATTATGAAGATCCGGTGGAGGCAGCACTGCACTGGGAAGCTGAAGGGGCCGAACGCCTACATGTGGTAGATTTGGACGGCGCCATGAACGGCAGGATGAAAAATATCGCCGTGATTGAAAAGATTGTCCAGGCGGTCAAAATTCCTATTCAGGTGGGAGGAGGAATACGTCAGGTACGGGAGGCAGCTGATCTGCTGGACCGTGGGGCGGCGCGCGTGATTCTGAGCACAGCAGCAGTGCAGGAGCCACAGCTGGTGGCTGAACTTTGTGCCCGTTTCCCCGGACAAATTATGGTTGGCATTGATGTCCGTGCGGGACGGGTGGCTATTCGCGGCTGGCTCGAGGAAGCTCCGCTGTCGGCCATTGATCTGGCACAACAGATGGTGCAGCTGGGCGTGCAGGAAATTATTTATACTGATATTTTGCGTGACGGTACCTTAAAGGGACCTAATGTGGCCGCGCTGGCGGAAGTAACGCAGGCGCTGCCGGTTTCGGTAATTGCTTCCGGCGGCATTGCTTCTTTACAGGATATTCTTGAACTCCTGCCGCTGCAGGCGTACGGACTGAACGGCATCATCATCGGCCAGGCCTTGTATACGGGCCGCATTACCCTGCCGGCTGCTTTAGCCATCACGGAGGGTATGTAAATGGTTGCGAAACTGATTATTGCCTGTCTGGATGTTAAGGATGGCCGTGTCGTGAAGGGGACGCAGTTTATTAATTTGCGCGATGCCGGTGATCCGGTGGAGCTGGCCCGCTTTTATGACCGGGCCGGGGCAGATGAATTGGTTCTGTTAGATATCTCCGCCTCCCTGGAGGGGCGGGGCACCATGCTGGAGTTGGTGGAGCGTACGGCCGCCGCAGTGCAAATTCCCCTCACTGTTGGCGGCGGCATAAATGATCTGGCACAAATGCAGCAGCTATTTGCTGCCGGGGCAGACAAAATCTCCCTCAATACGGCGGCTGTGCAGCAGCCTGAACTGCTGACTGCAGCTGCAGCCAGATTTGGCGGCCGGCGCCTGGTTTTGGCCATAGATGCCAAATGGAGCGATAATTTGCAGAGTTGGGAAGTGTATACCCATGGCGGGCGTCAGCCCACAGGTAAAGCAGTTTTGCCTTGGGCAGCTGAAGCTGAAGCCCGTGGCGTGGGAGCAATCCTCCTAACCAGTATCGATGCTGACGGGGGTAAAGAGGGTTATGATCTTGCCTTAACAGCCGCCGTGGCCGAGACTGTCAGTATACCGGTCATTGCTTCCGGTGGTGCCGGCAGTAAGGAACATTTTTACGACGTTCTGACCGAGGGAAAGGCTGCAGCTGCTCTGGCTGCTTCTGTTTTCCATTATCAGAGTTTCAGTATTGCCGCAGTGAAAGCCTACCTGGCTGCGCGGGGGGTGCCGGTTAAATATGAACAAGATCCTGAAATTTGATCAGGCAGGTTTAATCCCGGCCATTGTGCAGGATCTGCATACAGGGCGCGTTTTGATGCTGGCTTATATGAATGAGGAATCTTTAAACAAAACACTGGCCAGCGGGGAAACCTGGTTTTACAGCCGCAGCCGGCAGGAGTTATGGCATAAAGGCGCTTCCTCGGGACATACGCAGACTGTGAAACGTATTGATTATGATTGTGACGGTGACGCCTTGTTGGTGTATGTAGAACAGAAAGGCGGTGCCTGCCATACCGGCGCCACCGGCTGTTTCTACCGCACGCTGACCGGTGAGGCAGTGGCTGTCGGGCAGCAGTTTTTACCCGAACTGGAGCAGATTATTGCTGAACGTAAAGTTAACCGTCCGCCGGGCTCCTATGTAAGCAAGCTCTTGAACGGTGGTTTGGACCGTATTTTAAAGAAGGTAGCCGAGGAGGCGGGGGAAGTTATTATTGCGGCCAAAAATGCAGACCGCGAGGAGTTAATCTATGAATGCGGCGATCTGCTTTTTCATCTGCTGGTGCTGTTGGCTGCACAGGAGGTAAGCCTCGGGGAGGTAATAGCAGAATTAAAACGGCGGCACCGGCCGGCAGCCGCGGAACGGGATGACGATTACCATGAAGGTTGATTATCATCTGCATACGGCGCGCTGCGGTCATGCCGCGGGGACGATGGCGGATTATGTGGCGGCTGCCGCTGCAGGCGGTTTAAAAGAGATTGGTTTTGCCGACCATTTCCCTTTGGAGTTGTTAGGTTACACACCGCAGGAACAGGTTAATATGGCTCCGGGAGAACTGGCGGCTTATATAGCTGAAGTACAGTGGTGGCAGAAAAAAGCGCCGCTGCCCGTCAGACTGGGAGCAGAGGTAGATTTTCTGCCCGGACGGGAAAAAATAACGGCAGCAGTGTTAGCTGCCTACGACTTTGATTACCTGATCGGTTCAGTTCATTTTTTAGGAGACTGGGACTTTACTCACCCGGCTTATCAGGAGCGCTTTCAAGAGGTAAATATTGACCGGCTGTATGAGCAGTATTTCGCTTTAATTCAGCAGTTAGCACAAAGCAGGCTGTTTCAGGTCGTCGGACATTTAGACGTGATCAAAAAATTTGCCTACTTTCCCCGTGCGGACTGGTCACTGCTGGTGGAAGAAACTTGTCAGATTTTAAAGGCCGGCGAGATCTGTGTAGAAGTAAACACTGCAGGCTGGTACGCACCGGCAGGTGAAGTTTATCCAGGTTTATCGCTGCTGCGCAGGTGCCGGCAGTTAGGTATTCCCGTCACTTTAGGTTCTGATGCCCACCGGCCCCAGGATGTGGGACGGGACCTGGAACGTGCCCTGCAGCTGCTGGCAGAGCTGGGTTTTCGTGAAATAGCCACCTTTGCCGGTGGACAGTGCCGTTTACAGCCGCTGGTTCTGAATCGTTCATAGGTAATCTTTGCCGGCTTGGGGTGCACTGTCTGCGGCTGTTGAGCATCAATATGGTATAATCATGATCATACAGCAAAAGGTAGGAGATTTTGGATGAGGTTGTCCACAAAGGGTCGTTACGGTGTACGAGCTATGTTTGACTTGGCCCTGCACAGCGGCGAAGAGCCCATAGCTCTGAAAAGTGTGGCCCAACGGGAACAAATTTCAGAAAAATATTTAGAACATCTTTTTGCCAGTTTAAAAAAGGCAGGTTTGATTCATAGTGTGCGTGGTGCCCAGGGCGGCTATCGCCTGGCGCGGCCGGCGGAAGAAATAACATTAGGTGATATCCTGCGGGTACTGGAGGGTCCTGTGGCCCCGACAGATTGTGTGGTGAAAGGTTCTACCGGTGAAAAATGCGAGCGGGCGGCAGAGTGTGTGATGCGCCATATCTGGTGCCGCCTGAGCGATGAAGTCAACGACATCCTTGACAATATCACCTTGGCAGAAATCGTCGAAGAACAGCGCAGACTAACGGGCGAAGGTTACATGTATTATATCTAGAAAGCAGAATTTAACTTGAGCACAGCTTTTATCTCCGGAGCAAAAAGGTTGGGATCAGGATGGGGAAAACTGCAGGCAGGATTTTAAGTATACCTACGGTGGTGGGAGAGCTAACAGTCTCCTATACGGCGCGTGGTTTATATAGACTGGAGCTGCCCGGCTTTGCCGGCAGCAATTATCCGCCTGTCAGCGCGGAGGAGCCGGCCTGGCTGCAGAAGCTGGCACGTGATTTACAAAACTACTTTTTAGGGCAGCCAGTTCACTTTACCTGTCCCTGGGATGATGCAGACTATCCGCCTTTTTTCCGGCGTGTTTTACACGCGGCTGCTGAGATACCGTATGGCGAGTGCCGAACCTATAAGTGGCTGGCGCAGCAGGCCGGCTCACCCGCTGCCGTACGGGCTGCCGGTCAGGCCATGGCCTGTAATCGTACCCCCTTGGTAATTCCTTGTCACCGGGTACTGCGCAGCGACGGTAAATTAGGTGGTTTTGCGTACGGCCTGCCGTGGAAGGAAAGACTATTAGCAATAGAAAAAGCAGCAAGCAAGGGAGGACTTTTAAATGCAAATTGACCCCATTGCCTTTCATCTTTTTGGCATTCCCATTTACTGGTATGGCGTGATGATTAGTTCAGGTCTATTATGCGGCACTTTGGTGGCACTGCACCGGGCCCCGCAGTACGGTCTTGATGAAGATGATTTATTAACTTTCCTCTTATTAGCTGTTCCGCTGGCTATTGTTGGCGCCCGCGCAGTGTTTGTGGCGGAAAACTGGCAGACGATGGCAGGCGATTTTTTAGCGATAATTAATCTGCGTCAGGGCGGCTTGTCAATTCATGGTGCCCTGGCCGGCGGCATTATCGCCGGCTTGATTTATACCCGCTTTAAAAAGCTTGATTTCTGGAAGATTGCTGATGTTACCGCCCCCGGTTTAATTCTCGGTCAGGCCATTGGCCGCTGGGGTAATTATTTTAACCAGGAAGCATACGGTGTGCCTACCGATTTACCCTGGGCGCTCTATATTGACGGAGCTTACCGCCATCCTATTTTCTTTTATGAGTTCGTGTGGAATCTGCTTGTTTTTGCCTACCTGCTGGCTGTGAGTAAAAAAGAAAAAACAGACGGTGGTATCTTTTTACGCTATCTGGTTGGCTACTCTATCGGACGCTTCTTTATTGAAGGCATCCGCGACAATACGATGTATTGGGGAAAATTCCGTTTAGGTCAAATTGTCAGTGTGCTGCTGATTGTGGTCGGCCTGGCTCTTTTATGGTGGCGCAGGCAGCAGGCCAAAGATGAGGGAGGTGTGGTGCGTTAATGCGTTATTTAACGGCGGGGGAATCACATGGTCCTGCCATTACTACTATTATTGAGGGTTTGCCGTCCAATTTGCCCCTTGAGCCCGCGGAGATCAATCAGGATCTGGCCCGGAGACAGCAGGGCTATGGCCGGGGGGGCAGGATGAAAATTGAAAAGGATCAGGTGGAGATTTTGGCCGGCCTGCGTTTTGGCAAAACCTTGGGCAGCCCTGTTACCCTCCAGGTGAAGAATAAGGATTATGCCCAGTGGACAGACAAAATGGACCCTGCCGGCGAGCAGCCGCCGGAATTGGATTTAGTAACGCACCCCCGACCGGGTCATGCTGATCTGGCAGGTGCGTTAAAATATAATTTTACCGATTTACGCAATGTTTTAGAGCGGGCCAGTGCCCGGGAGACGGTGGCCAGAGTGGCTGTCGGGGCAGTGGCCAGGTCATTACTGAAAGTCTTTGATATTCTGCTCTATTCCTATGTGGAGACTATCGGTCCGGTGGCGGCAGCGCCGCAGGATCCTGTCTTAGTCATTGCCGACTATGACGTGATAGAGAATTCACCGGTGCGCTGTGCAGACCCGGAAACAGCGCGGCAAATGATGAAGGCTATTGACGAAGCTAAAGCTGCCGGTGATTCCCTGGGTGGTACCTTTGTGGTGGTGGCTGTAGGCGTACCTGTTGGCCTGGGCAGCCACGTACAGTGGGATCGTAAGCTGGATGCCCGCCTGGCGGCAGCCCTGATGAGTGTTCAGGCCATTAAGGGCGTGGAAATTGGCGGCGGGTTTAGCCTGGCTGCCCGACCGGGTTCGCAGGTGCATGACGAAATTTTTTATCATCACAGTAAAGGTTACTATCGCCACACCAATCATGCCGGCGGTATTGAAGGCGGCATCAGCAACGGTGAGGCCATCGTCTGCCGGGCGGCGATGAAACCGATTCCCACTTTATCCAGACCGCTGCAGAGTGTAAACATGGAGGACCACAGCCCGTATACAGCCGCCGTTGAACGTGCTGACAGTTGTGCCGTACCGGCAGCAGCCGTGGTAGGCGAGGCGGTGGTAGCCTGGGAACTGGCAAAAGCTTTGCGGGAAAAACTGGGCGGTGATTCACTGGAGGAGATGCAGCATAACTACCGCACCTTTTTAAATACGGTGGCTCAAAGGTAGAGGGAGGTCAGGATGCAGACTGTACAGGTAAAGCTTGCGGAACGCTCTTATCCAATTTATATAGGTAAAAATATCTGGTCCTTGCTGCCGCAAAAACTGCAGACTGTACTGCCTCTCACAACGGCACTGTTGGTGAGCGACAGTAATGTTTATCCGCTCTACGGTGAAAAAATAAGTGCCGCCCTCACGGCGGCCGGCTGGCGGGTGACACCGGCTGTAGTACCGGCCGGTGAAGGCAGTAAAACGCTGGCCCGGGCGGAAGAACTTTATACTGCCGCCATTAAGGCCGGACTGGACCGCAGCGGTACGGTGGTAGCCCTGGGCGGTGGTGTTGTGGGTGACCTGGCCGGTTTTATTGCGGCCACCTATCTGCGCGGAGTGCCCTTTGTGCAGATTCCGACTTCACTGCTGGCTCAGGTTGACAGCAGTGTGGGGGGTAAGGTGGCAGTTAATCATCCTTTGGGCAAGAATCTGATTGGTGCCTTTTATCAACCGAAACTGGTCTGGATAGAACTGGAGGTTTTACGCACACTGCCCCGGGCGGAGTTTTTAGCAGGGGCGGCGGAAGTTGTTAAATATGGCGTGATCTTAAGCGAATCGCTCTTTTCTACCCTTGAACGGCACTGGCAGGACTTTCTTTCCCAGGAGGAGCGGCTGTTGGCGCAGGTGATTACAGAATGCTGCCGGCTTAAAGCCGAGATTGTTGCTGCGGATGAGCGGGAAGCAGGACAGCGGGCGCTGCTCAATTTTGGCCACACCCTTGGCCATGCCCTGGAAGCTGCGACCCACTATGACTACTACCTGCACGGCGAAGCCGTTCTGGTAGGGATGATGTTGGCGGTGCAGCTGGCCTTGCGTCAGCAGCTTTTGGCGCCGGCAGCCGGAGGGCGCCTGCTGGAACTTATGGCAAAACTTGGTATGAAACCGGCGCCGCCGGCTTTAACTGCCGCTGCCGTGCTCACTGCCCTGCAGCAGGACAAAAAAAGGGCAGGCACAAAACAACCCTTTATTCTGCCCGTAAAAATAGGCCAGGCGGACATTTTTGCCAATATCCCGCCTATGCTGGTCAGCAGTGTTCTGCAGGAGTATTTAAATTGACAACACCTAAGCAAGTGTTTATAATTTACTGAGGGACTGAGGGTAGTTTCGCCGGGACAGACCGGAAGAGTACCCTCTTTGCCGTTTATGCCGGTTTTCCGGCTGGGGCAAAATGTCTGCAGTTAATATACGAGGGGGTACCCTGATGCAAAGGAAACGTCTCCTGATTTTAGTTTTCATAATTGTCCTGCTGCTGGCAGGCAGTGCGGCTGCTGTCTGGCGGGTCGCCCAAGAACTAAATCTTGGTCTTGATTTACGCGGTGGTGTGTATGTGCTGTACCGTGCCGTGGAGACTGAAGACGGTGCAGATGATGCTGATAAACTTGCCCGTGCTGTGACTATTATCCGTTCCCGCGTTGATGCCTTAGGTGTTGCTGAACCTAACATTCAGCAGGAGGGGCAGGATCGCATTCGTGTAGAACTGCCCGGCATTGAGGATCAGCGGGCAGCCCGGGAAGTAATCGGCAAAACGGCACTCCTTAAATTTGTCGGCCCGGATGATGAGGTCATTGTTTCCGGTGACGAGTTAAAAGATGCCTTTGTCGGTTATGACCAGTATAACCGGCTGGCTGTATCCCTGGAGTTTAATGAAACCGGCAGGGAAAAGTTTGCCCAGGCCACGGAAAAGTTTCTGGGCAGGCAAATTGCCATCTATCTTGACGAAGAGTTAATTTCTGCTCCCCGTGTCGATACTGTCATTCCCGATGGTAAGGCGCAGATCACGGGGAGTTTTACGGCGGAAGAAGCCGCCAATTTAGCCCTGCAGCTGCGTTCCGGCGCCCTGCCGGTGCAGCTGCAGGAGCTGGAGATTCGCAGCGTGGGCCCGCAGTTAGGTCGTGATTCTTTAACCCGCAGTGTGCGTGCCGGGGCAGCCGGCATTATCCTCGTTTTATTGTTTATGTTAGCTTATTATCGAACCCTGGGCTTAATGGCCGCTGTGGGCTTGATTGTTTATGCCGCCCTGGTGCTGGTGGTGATGAAGGTGCTGAATGTTACCTTAACACTGCCGGGAATTGCCGGTTTAATCTTATCGGTAGGGATGGCTGTAGATGCCAATGTCATTATTTTTGAACGGATTAAAGAGGAATTGCGTAAAGGACGTACCATGCGGCCGGCGGTGGAAGCCGGTTTTTCCCAGGCCTTTCGTTCAATTCTTGACTCCAATGTGACGACACTTATTGCCGCTGCCGTTCTGTTTCAATTTGCGCAGGGCCCGGTGCGCGGTTTTGCCGTTACCTTAAGTGTTGGCATTTTAGTCAGTATGTTTACGGCTATCGTGCTGACACGTTATCTGCTGCGTCAGGCTGCCGGCACGGCGCTGCTGCCTACGCCGCAGAGCAGCCTGCGGCAGGAGACTGAACCGGCAAAACGCGGCCTGAATTTTATTGCCTGGCGCAAATATGCCTTAATATTCTCATGCCTCATCATTGCGACCGGCATGACTGCATGGGCAGTCCGCGGGTTAAACTACGGTGTTGATTTTACCGGCGGCACCATTATGCAGATTGATCTGGGCCAGGAGTTTACCCTTGACGAAGTGCGTGATACTTTAGCGCCCTTTGGTTTGGCCGGTGCGGCGGTGCAAAAGGTGGGCTCGGAACAGGCCGGCGCCGAAGTGGAAAAATCGCAGGAAGTATTGATTCGTACACCTGAATTAACGGCAGCAGAGCAGGATGAAATCTTTGCCGCTTTTCAGGAGCGCTTCGCTTTGGCGGAGGATGCTTTAATCAGGGTGGATAATGTGGGCGCTGCAGTGGGCAGCGAATTACAGCGCCAGGCAGTGATTGCTCTCCTGCTGGCAGGTCTGGGTATGGTAATCTACATTACTATTCGCTTCGAGTTCCGCTTTGCCGTCACCGCCATTATTGCGCTTCTGCACGATGCAGCCATGGTGCTGACCTTTTTTGCCCTCTTCCGTCAGGAGTTAAATAGTACCTTTATTGCCGCTGTGCTGACGATTCTCGGTTACTCCATTAACGATACCATTGTTATCTATGACCGGATCCGGGAAAATATGAGGCTGCAGCGTAAAGAATCTGTGGCGGAAATTGTCAATAACAGCATTGCGCAATCTTTGATTCGTACCATCAATACCTCTTTAACCACACTGTTAGTACTGGTGACAATGCTGATTTTTGGCGGGCTGACAATCCGTCCCTTTGTCAGTGCTTTAGTGGTGGGAGTAGTCTTCGGCACTTATTCCTCCATTTTTCTGGCTTCACCCTTGTGGCAGTGGTGGAAGGAGCGGAGAGCAAAGAAAGAGTCTTTAGCCTAAACTTTATTGGGTTAACATCAGTACGCCTGCAGCGGTCGGGCGTACTTTTTTTCTGTAGTCCCCTATCCCATGGCACGGATGCGCCTGCCTTAGGTTTGTTAAGTTCAAGCTGCGGAATAAAGGAATTTTCTACAGATTTGCCGAACTCTTTACATATTTACTTTATGCTTACGTTCCTTTACAAGACGGGAGGATTAAAATGCAGCTTGGCGTTATTGTTGGTCTTACCTTCGGTGTATTAATAGCCTTTTTTGCTTTTGTCAACCGGACTACCGTCATTGTTAATTATTTTTTTGGCCAAGTGGAAGCCAGTGTAGCGCTGCTAATCTTAGCCTCAGCCACGGCCGGCGCGCTGGCGGTAGGACTGCTGGGTCTGATTACACAGATTCGGACCGGTTTTACTATCTGGAATTATAAAAATAAAGCAAAGCATTTTGCGAAGGAACTTGAAGATTTAAAGAAGCAAAAACAAACTTTGCTGGATGATTTAGCAGCAATCAATGCAGAATTTGAACTGCTGCGGCAGGAAAAGCAGCAGCCGCGGCAGCAAGACAATACAGCAACGGCAGCGGAAATGACCGTTGAAACAGCAGGGGAGACTATGCATGACAGTGAGTAAGTGGGCGTGGGTTGTACCGGAAGTAGACGAGGAGGCTGTTAAGCAGCTCAGGCAGCAGCTAGGCATCCACCGCCTGACGGCAGCCGCCCTTTATCAACGGGGCCTCCATACCCCCCAGGAAGCGCAGGCTTTCTTAAGGTGTGACCTGTCGGATCTGGGAGATCCTTTTTCCATGGCCGGCGCTGCGGCCGCAGCAGTCAGAATAGCGGCAGCCATTGAACGAAAAGAAAGAATTCTCATTTTTGGTGATTATGATGCAGACGGCATTACTGCAACCGCTCTCTTAATGCGGGCGCTGCAAAATTTGGGTGCTGACGTGGCATACTACATACCGAGCCGCTTTACAGAAGGGTATGGCCTGCAGGCTGCAGTGCTGGAAGAATATGCAGCGGCAGGTTTTCAGCTGGTAATCACCGTTGACTGCGGCATCAACTCCTTTGCTGAAATGGAAGCAGCCCGGCAGCTGGGCTTAGACTTAATTATTACCGATCACCACACCTGTTTTCCCGGCATCAGAACGGCTATGGCCGTGTTGAACCCGAAGCAGGCTGCTTGTTCCTATCCGGAAAAACAACTGGCCGGGGTGGGAGTAGCCTGGACTTTGGTCAGAGCCCTTTATGCCACTCTGGAGCTGCCCCCTGAGGCAGCCTATCAGTTCCTGGATCTGGTGGCTGTGGGGACCATTGCCGATGTGGTGCCGCTGGTCGGTGAGAATCGTATCTTGGTGAAACATGGCTTGGCACGCTTAAGTGAGAAACCGCTGCCCGGCCTGGCGGCCCTGATGCAGGTCAGCGGCTCAGCAGACGCGAAACTGACAGCGATGCAGGTGGCCTTTACCTTAGCCCCTCGCCTTAATGCTGCCGGACGCCTGGAGGAAGCGGATCCGGCGGTGGAGACTTTGCTTGCCGGACCGGCAGAGGCAGAGGCAGGAGCAAAAAAGTTAGATGCCTTAAACCGCCGGCGTCAGCAAATTGAAATAAAGATCACGGCCGAAGCCCGAGTCTTGGCGGACGCGCAGGCTGATGCCCCTGCCCTGGTACTGTGGCAGGAGGGTTGGCATCCCGGCGTCATCGGCATTGCCGCCGGACGTTTAGCCAGAGAGTTTAACCGTCCGGTAGCCCTCATTGCTTTGGAAGGAGCAGAGGGACGCGGTTCAATCCGTTCCGTGCCCGGCTGTAATGTAGTGGCAGCTCTGCAGGCCTGCGCTGAGCATCTGCTTAAGTTTGGCGGCCATGCAGAAGCAGCCGGTTTAACTATTGCCGCAGCGGAGCTGGAGGCCTTTCGTCAGGCCTTCAGTCAGGCTGTAGCCGCCCAGGAGTATACTGAACCTGCACTGCCTGTAGTCGCGGAAACGCATTTGGCCGAACTAACATTGGCGCTGGCAGAGGAGTTAGAAAGTTTAGCCCCCTTTGGTCAGGGGAACAGCGAGCCTGTTTTTCTGATTAAAGGAGCAGAGATACTGCAGGCACAGCAGGTCGGGGCCCAGGGTGATCATTTGCGCCTCACCTTAAAGCAGGAAGCAGTGGTGCAAAATGCCATTTATTTCGGTGCCGGGGAACAGCGGCTAAACAAAGATGAACGCCAGGAGCTCATAGTGCTGCCGGGAGTTAATCAATGGCAGGGGCGTACATTGCTTTCCCTGCAGGTTAAAGATATGCGCCCGGCAGCTGCTGACAGCACCCCGGTCATTGTTGATCAACGCCACAAGAAGGTTAGTGAGCAGTGGTTGGTGCGTCTGGCCGGAGAAAAGAAATTATTGATCTGGGTTAATACTAAGGCTGCCAAAACGGGACTGGAAAAATTGTTAGGCCGGCGTGCGGAGGTAACACAGTTAGGACGCAGGGTTGATTATACACAGACTTATGATGCGCTGCTTTTTTACCATTTACCCTATCAAAGAAAAGACCTCGAACAGCTGCTGCAGCAACTGTCTTTTAGCTATACACCGCAGCTTTACCTCTGCTATGGAGCTGAGGAGGCAGCGCTAAATGAGAAGATTTTTGCTGCTACGGTGCCAGCTGCCGACACCCTGCAGCAGTTGGCCGGCTGTGTCTCGCAAGCTGAACCCATTTTAACAGCCGCCAAGGTCCAGGGAAAGCTCAGACAGCAGGTTACACATTATCTGATTAAAGAGGCACAGGTGGTGTTTAAGGAAATTGCTGCCGGACAATGTACAACCTGGCCGCCCCAGGAAAGCCAGCTGCAACAGTCACCCACTTATCGCCGCTATCGGCGGGTACTGGCTCGCTTCCGTGCTTATCAGGATTTCTGGCTGCGGGCGACGGCAGACGAAATAACGGCTTATTTTCTCAATCCGGAACAGTTAGCCCTGGAGGAAGAGGAGATATAACAAGATGAGTTTACAGGCATTAAAGGATACCATTAAAAGCTATTACCCGGTGGAACCAAACTGGGATTTGCTGGAGAAAGCTTACTGGTTTGCCGTTAAAGCACACCAGGGGCAAAAACGTTTTTCCGGCGAACTTTATATTACTCATCCTCTGGGTGTGGCCAATATTCTGGCCGAGTTAGAACTGGACCTGGATACAATTGCTGCCGGTCTCTTACATGATGTGGTGGAAGATACCGAGGTTACTCTGGAAGAAATTGAAGCTGAATTCGGTGCCGACATTGCTCAGCTGGTAGACGGTGTCACTAAACTCTCCAAGCTGGAGTTTAAGTCGAAAGAAGAGCGCCAGGCGGAAAACTTACGCAAAATGTTTGTGGCTATGGCCAGGGATATCCGGGTGCTGTTGATTAAGTTAGCTGACAGAACCCATAACATGCGCACCTTAAAATATTTATCTTCAATCAAACAGCAGGCAATTTCCCGGGAAACCTTAGAGATTTATGCTCCTTTGGCGCATCGTTTGGGGATTTATAAAATTAAATGGGAACTGGAAGATCTGGCTTTTCGTTTTCTGGAAAGAGATCACTATTATGCTTTAGCTAACAGATTGGCCAAAAAGCGGCAGGAAAGAGAAGCCTTTATTACTCAGATTATCGAAGTATTGCAGCCAAAACTGCAGGAGGTTAATATTGAGGCCCAGATCTCCGGGCGTCCTAAACATCTCTACAGCATCTGGCAGAAAATGAAGGAACAAAATAAGGAGTTCCATGAAATCTATGACTTAACTGCCATCCGCATCATAGTCAATTCCCTCAAAGATTGTTACGGAGCCCTGGGGATGGTCCACACTTTATGGAAACCAATTCCCGGCCGTTTTAAAGACTATATTGCCATGCCCAAACCTAATATGTATCAGTCGCTGCATACTACGGTGATGGTGGGCAAAAATGAACTGCTGGAAGTACAGATCCGCACCTGGGAGATGCATCGTACTGCGGAATACGGGATTGCGGCCCACTGGCGTTATAAAGAAAAGAAAGACAGTAAACAGGATCAGCAATTTGAAGAGAAACTGACTTGGCTGAGGCAGATTATGGAACTACAGCAGGAGAGTAAAGATGCCTCAGAGTTTATGGAAAATGTAAAAATTGATCTGTTTACTGATGAAGTTTTTGTTTTTACACCCAAAGGTGATGTCATTGATCTGCCGGCCGGTTCAATTCCCCTGGACTTTGCCTACAAAATTCATACTGAAATTGGTCACCGCTGCATCGGTGCCCGCGTCAACGGCCGGCTGGTGCCGCTGGACTACGAACTAAAGACCGGCGACATTGTGGACATTATGACCTCCAAGCAGGGCACACCGAGCCGTGATTGGATCAATATGGTTAAAAGCTCCGGGGCAAAAGCAAAAATTCGCGCCTGGTTCAAGAAAGAACGACGGGAAGAAAACCTGGCCAAGGGCAAAGAACTGCTGGAAAAAGAGCTGCGGAGACAAGAGCTGGAGCCCCATCTCTATTTAAAACCGGCTTTAGTACAGGAGATGGCGAAAAAATTCAACATCCACACTGAAGAAGACGCCTACGTAGCCATTGGTCTCGGGGGTATAACGCCGCAGCAGGCTGTTTCACGCTTAAAAGAAGAATACCGGAAAAAGTATGGATCCACTGAGCCTGAAGCAGCGGAAACGATGGAAAAAGATTTTATCCCGCAGAAGACAGTCAGTAAGACCGGTAAAGGTGTAATAATTGCCGGAATCGACAGCATGCTGCTGCGCTTTGCCAAATGCTGTACGCCGGTGCCGGGTGATAAGATTGCCGGTGTGGTAACACGCGGCCGCGGTGTGTCTATTCACCGCCAGGACTGCCCCAATGTGCTCAACCATCCTGATAAAGACCGCCTGCTGGAAGCACACTGGGAGGAAAATGCTGAAGGCGCTTATCCTGTGGAAATAGAAGTGACAGGTATGGACCGGCCGCAAATCTTAAAGGATGTCGTTACCGCCGTGGCTGAGTGCAAAGTTAATCTTAATGCCTTAACCGGCCGCGCTACTAAAGACGGTATGTCCATTATCCAAATGACGGTAGTAGTAAGAGACCTGGAACATTTGGAGAATGTGATTAATCGTTTGAGCCGCGTGCGGGATGTTTATAGTGTTCACCGCATTCACACTTAAGGAGGAAAAGATGCGCGCAGTTATCCAACGAGTTTCAGAAGCCCGTGTTGAAGTGGACGGGGAGGTCCTTGGTCAAATTAATGAGGGTTTAATGATCCTACTGGGTGTACACACGGCAGATCAGGAAGCCGATCTGCGCTATCTGGCAGAGAAAATTGCCCATCTGCGGATTTTTGAGGATGAGGCCGGAAAGATGAATCTCTCTCTGCTTGATATTGGCGGCAGTGCCCTGGTGGTTTCCCAGTTTACCCTTTATGCCGATACCCGACGCGGCCGCCGGCCCGGCTTTTCTGCCGCTGCCGGACCTGACAAGGCAGAGCCACTTTACGAACAGTTCTGTTCTGTTTTGGCGTCGCACGGCATTCCTATAGCCACCGGACGTTTTGGCGCCAATATGGACGTCCACCTTACTAATCAAGGGCCTGTGACCATCATCATTGACACCGCTGAGAAATAAATATATAGTAAGATTTTAATGCGGCGGAAGCCTTCCTGCGCCATTAAGGCCGCACAGTTTTATTGCTCTGATTTTTACAGCAGCAGTTTTTCATAACAGCCTGAGGTTTGAGACCAGCCACCAGGACGAGGAGATGATATTGATGTTAAGTGAAGAGCAAAAGCAGCGTTACGCCAGACACCTTTTATTACCTGAAGTAGGTGAAAAAGGTCAGGAAAAACTGCTGGCTGCCAAGGTACTCATCATCGGTGCCGGTGGTTTAGGCTCACCGGTGGCCCTTTATCTGGCAGCGTCAGGAGTAGGTACCCTGGGCATTATGGATGGTGATACGGTGGCGCTGAGTAATCTGCAGCGGCAAATTGTACATAAAACAGCCAGTATAGGCAGGTTAAAGGTTGATTCGGCGCAGGAAACATTGGCACAGCTGAATCCAGATGTGCAGGTCATTGCCTACCCTGAATACGCTACGCCGGAAAACCTGCCGCACATTTTAGACTATTATGATCTGGTCATCGATTGCTGCGACAACCTGCTGACACGCTATTTAGTTAATGATGTGGCCGTACTTTATCATAAACCATATGTTTATGGGAGTATCATGCGTTTTGACGGCCAGGCGGCCGTGCTTTACCCGCCTGCCGGTCCCTGTTACCGCTGCCTCTTTCCGGAAACGCAGCTGCCCACCGGCCTGCCGGACAGCCGGGAAATTGGGGTGCTGGGTATTACCCCGGGACTGGTGGGTATGATCCAGGCAACGGAAGCTCTCAAACTCATCCTGGGTATTGGCGAATCCCTAAACGGACAGATGTTGGTAATTGACGCCTTAAAGATGGAGATCTTGAAAGTTAAAATAGCGCGCGACCCGGATTGTGTTCTATGTGGTGACCACCCTAGCATTGTCGATCTGGCCCCGGAAAACTACTTGGCGTACTAAGACAATAAGACAAAAAAAGGTGCTGTCGGGATGAACCCTGACAGCGCCTTTCTTATCTAAACCGGCCTTTTTTCTTAGTGCCGGTAAAAATCTCTACCCTTAAGCCCTTCAGACTTTGCCGCACTGTAGCCGCCATAAAACCAAAGAAGAATAAGCTCCAGGAGGCAAATGTCACCAGCAGTCCTACCGTAACCCTTAAATACGGTTTCCACAGTAAAGGCCTGCTCACCATATATAAGAAGCGGATCAGATTATTCAGGAAACCACTGCCTGGCGGCGGAGGTGGCATGGCCTGAAAAAGCGTTATTAACTCTGCCGGCGGTATCAAATATACCATACCTAAAGCTAAGATCAGCATAAAGATGAGATTAACCAAATACATCAGCAGTGAGGCTCCCGGAGTAATACGCTGCTGCGGATTATCCGGATTGTAGCGTGAATTGTTGACGGAATAAAAGAGCCCAATGGCGCTGGCACCTAATGTTAACAAGACTGAACTTAAGGCCAGCATAATCGTTAAAGAAGCCGAAGCTTTTATTGCTACCGCGGTTCCTACTAGCAGGATCTGCATTAACACTATAGTTGGTAAAACTGCGCCTAATAATTTACCCCATACCACAGGCCAACCGGCCAGCGGCACACTATTTAAAAACCATTCTGCTTCACCTTCCCGGCCAAAAGACTGCAGTGCCATGTTGCCGCTGAACATGATGGTGTACATAACTAAGACACTAATCATGGAACCGGCTGTTTGTTCCACCGGGAAGAAAATATAGCGAACGACGAAAAACATCATCAGCAGGACGGGGACCATGTAGCCGAACCATTCCCGCGTATCCCGTATCATATATAGTAAATCTTTTTTCGCCACCGCCCACATTCCCGCCAAAGGTGAAGCGAGGCCTATGACGCGCTCGCCGGCAGTAAGCTGCACTAAAGACGGCTTTATGTCACCGGCCTGGTGCTGCTCCGGCTGCTTTTTGCGCCGGCCGCCTGCTCCTTGGCTGAGGGAGATCCAACCCTGACGGAAGCCGCGCTCCAGCAGGGTAAAGGCTGTGAAAAACAGGCCTGCTGCGGCCAGCAGGAGCAGTAAGCTCCAGGCCAGCCCGCTGACAAACTCGGCTCTGAGCCCGGCTCCCAGCGCTTTGGCTCCCCAGCCCCAGGGAAAATAGCCCATAACCTTTAACAGTGTTTCCTGACTATCCAGCCAGTTTGTTAGGTTGAGTGATGATTCCCGCATCATAATCATACTGGGCAGCTGGAAGGTGAGAGCAATTATGATTCCCGCCAGCGCTCCAATCACACCGACAGCTTCACGGGCGCGGTGCGGCGGTACGATACGCATGACCACTAAATTCAACAGTTCAGCCGCTGCCGTGCCGATAATCCAGAAACCACAGCCCACCAGCAGCACCAATAAATAATAGGCGGTGCCGGCCTGAAAGAGCAGGCCGTAAAAAACACCGGGCATAAAGCAGAATAAGAGGGCCGTCAAAAGATTGCTGTTAGCAATCACTAATGACTTCACCGCAAAAACAACCCGCAGTGGTACCGGAGACATGAAGAAAAGCTCTAAATCCTCCGACATATATAAAGTGACAAAGGCTGAAGTAACACCAAAGAAAATCTGCGCCGCAATTCCCAGCAGGAAAACAAGCGATAAAAAACCCTGGCCCGTTTCCGGCGGCATAACCCGCAGTGCTCCGTACGCCAGAAAACCTAAATAAGCGAGCACGGACAGCAGTCCCAGGCTGGCAGTAATTACGCCCAGCCAGGCCAGAAAAGGCCAATGACGCAGTTTATTCCAGGTTACGCGCAGCTGTGTGCCCAACAGCAGCTTGAAATCCTGCCAAAAAGATTGAGGTGGCGGTGGCTCTGACAGAGGAGGAGGAAAAACTATACTCATTGGTTATTCCCCTCCTCCAGGCTGCGGATTAATTCAGCAGTTTCATGACCGCCGGTTAACTCCAGGAAAATATCTTCTAAACTTTCATCGCCATGGCCAACCATCTGCCGCAATTCGGCCGGACTGCCCTGGGCAATCAGTTTGCCTTCTTTTAAAATGCCGACACGGTGGCACATTCTTTCCGCGATTTCTAAAATGTGGGTAGACAAAAAGACGGCTGCTCCCTGACGTGCCATTTCCTGCAGGACATCTTTCAGCAGGCGTGCACTGGCCGGGTCCAGACCAACTGTAGGTTCATCCAATAAAATGACACGCGGTTGGTGAATTAAGGCTGCCGCCAGCACTACTTTTTGCCGCATCCCATGTGAATAACCTTCTAACAGTTCATCTGCCCGCTCTGCCAAACCAAACATGGCCATTAACTGTGCTGCCCTTTCCTGGGCAGCTTCTTTCGGCATGCGGTATAGAGCTGCAACCAGCTGCAGAAACTCTCTGGCCGTCAGCTTGCCATAAATTTTAGGCTGGTCCGGTACATAAGCCATCATTCCTTTAGCCAGTGCTGCTTCCCGGGCGATATTGTAACCACAGATATAGGCTTCGCCTTCACTGGCATCTAACAGTCCGCATAACATGCGGATGGTGGTTGTTTTGCCGGCCCCGTTCGGCCCTAAAAAGCCATAAATTTCACCGCTTTTTACTTCCAGGTTTAGCTTGTCAACGACATTTATATTGCCGTAACGTTTAGTCAGTTGCTGTGTACGGATTAAAATCTCATTCACTTTCATCTCTCCCAAGCGTAAAAAATTGTTCATTATTAAAGATTCGCCCAGAGAGTGCAATCTCCTACTTTTTTAATGTATCTTAATAAAGAAATCATTTAGTAATATTTCCTGCCTTTCCTGCAGCCGCTTTCCAGGCAATATTTTTCGTTTTCAACGGGCAACTTAAGAAAAAAGCTAGGAGGCAGGAAAATGCTTTTTAATGTTGCTGCAGAAATACTGGAGAAAATTGAGCAGGAGTTCAGAGAAGCGGACCCGGAGGAAAAAGAACGTTTTGTAAAAAGCTCACTTTCACTTTTACAGCAGATAATAGGTGATGCGAAAAATATGGTCGACAGCCTGAAGCAGCAGCCGTAGCTGCTGCTTTTTTACCGGTTGGACCGCAGCTGCTTTACATAATTCATATTAAATAATGCCATTATATAAGTACACTTTCCCGATAATAATATAAAAATTGCATAAGGGAACAAATCTACGGGCAAGGTGTCTAAACTTGTAGTAGCTGCAGGGGGAACAACTCTTGAAAAAGATAGTCTTTTTTCTTTTTGTGACCGCTTTTATCCTACTCATGCTGACACGCTTTGGGATCATTAATTTCTACCCACGTGATTCGGTCTTACCTAATGATCCGCTAACGGCCCAGATTGCTGCTATGTCGCTGGCCGAAAAAGTTGGCCAGCTTATTATTGTTGGTATGGAGGGTACTACTCTCAATAATGATATTAAAAGTTTAATCGTCGACCATCATGTCGGTGGTATTATCCTCTATCAAAAGAATATCAGCAATAGTACTCAGCTCTTAACCTTGCTCAACCAACTAAAAAGTGCCAACAGCACTAACAGCATTCCTCTTTTTCTCTCCGTTGATGAAGAGGGTGGTAGTATCAGCAGGATGCCGGAGGAGCTAAAAAAGCTGCCGGCCAATCAGACTATCGGTGCTGTTAATAATCCTACTTTTTCTTATAAAGTTGGACAGGCATTAGCAGCACAACTAAAAGCTTTTGGTTTTAATCTTAACTTCGCTCCTGTTTTAGATATCAACAGCAACCCGCTTAATCCTGTGATTGGAGACCGTTCTTTTGGCAACAACCCGGAACTGGTCAGTAAGCTCGGGGTAGAAACAATTAAAGGGCTGCAAAGTGGCGGTATTATTCCGGTAGGTAAGCATTTCCCCGGTCATGGAGATACAGCGGTTGACTCACATCTCGGCCTGCCCATTGTCAACCATGATTTAAGCAGGCTAAAAAGTTTCGAGCTGAAACCTTTTCAGGCAGCTATCAATAAGCAGGTGGAAGCGATTATGATCGCCCATCTTCTGTTGCCCAAGCTGGATGATCAATTTCCTGCATCAATGTCTAAAGCTGTTATTACCGATTTATTAAAGAACGAACTAAATTTTCAGGGATTGGTAGTAACTGATGATATGACTATGGGTGCAATTGTTGAAAACTACCCGGTTCATGAAGCTGCGGTACAAGCGGTCAAAGCCGGCAGTGACCTGATTTTAGTCTGTCATGACTATGTCAGCCAGTTAGCTGTTTTTAGAGCACTGCAGAAAGCCGTGACCTCAGGTGAAATTCCGGAAGCACAAATTGACGCCAGTGTCTACAAAATCCTCAAATTAAAACAAAAATACAAGCTGTCAGATCAACCTATTAGAAATGTTGATCTGACAGCTATCAACAAGCATATTGAGGAACTCCTGGCTGCTTATCTTCCCAACACTTTTTAACAGGTAAAATTGCTTTTACGGAGAACTTAATAAGCAGAGCATTTAGTCAGAAAAAGGAGAGCAAGATGGTTAAAAAATTGGGAAGAAATGATCCGTGCTGGTGCGGCAGCAGCAAAAAATATAAAAAGTGCCACGCCGAGTTTGACGATAAACTGGAAAGCTACCGTTTACAGGGCCACATTGTACCGCCGCGTGAAATTATTAAAAATCCTGCACAAATAGCAGGTATCCGGGCCAGCGGCAAGATTAATACCGCTATCTTAGATTATATTACTGATCACATCAAGATAGGCATTTCTACTGAAGAAATAGATCAGTTAGTCTACCAGAAAACACTTGAGCTGGGGGGACATCCGGCACCTCTAAACTACCGGGGCTATCCGAAAAGCATCTGTACTTCTGTCAATGACCAAATCTGCCACGGCATACCGTCACCGGAAGTAATCCTAAAAGAAGGCGACATTGTCAATATTGATGTTTCTACCATTTATCAGGGCTACTTTTCCGATTCCTCCCGCATGTTTTGTTTAGGGGAAGTAGAGCCCACAACAGCAAAATTAGTGCAGGTGGTACGGGAAGCTGTCGAATTAAGCCTGTCTGAGGTAAAGCCCTGGAACTTCCTCGGCGACGTCTCCCATGTTATTTATCAACACGCTAAAAAGCACGGTTACTCGGTTGTCAGAGAGTTCGGCGGCCACGGCATTGGCCTTGAGTTTCACGAAACCCCCTGGGTCAGTTTTGTTGCCCCCGCCGGTACAGAAATGCTCATGGTGCCCGGCATGATCTTCACCATTGAACCGATGATCAATCTGGGTACCCACGAACTTTACCTCGACCCCAACGGCTGGACCGCCTACACCGCAGACGGCAAGCCATCCGCCCAATGGGAAGTAATGGTTTTAGTCACAGAGGACGGACATGAAGTGCTGGCACACTAAACTTCACTTATCTAAACTCATAACACCAAAATGATTATCCCGGATACTAATTATCTGCATCTGTCTGCAGTGTTTACCAAAGGAGCACAAAACTATTGAAGTCAGGGGATAGTACGGCATAATTATAAAGTAATGGTAAGTAAGAAAAGGGATTGGCAGAATTCTGTGGAAATAGATTGTCATCACTGGTAAGCAGCAGGGGTGAAATAATGCATTTAAATATTTACTTAGAATCGGTGGACGAACTAAATCTACCGCTTCATTATAACCATCTGGTTCAGTCTGCTATTTATAATTCTATCGATGCCGAACTGGCAGATTTTTTACATAACGAAGGGTATAAGCATGAAAAACGCACATTTAAAATGTTTAGCTTTTCTCGCATAAATGGTCGCTTCAAACGTGATCCGAATAAGGAACGTATTATATTCGACGAGAAAAAAGTTTGTATAGTTATCTCATCACCGATTGAACGGTTTTGTGAATCGTTGATGCATACGCTGCTGACACGAGGCAAAATAAGACTAGGTGAAAATGAATTGGAAGTAACAAAAATATTAGTAGAGAATTATGAGGTTAAAAATGACCAGATAAAAATTCAGACCTTATCACCCGTAGTACTTTATAGTACTCTCTTGCGGCCGGACGGTCGTAAGTATACGTGTTATTACCAACCACTTGAGCCTGATTACAACAGACTTTTAACTGAAAACTTGCAGAAAAAGTATACAGCCTTTTGGGGCAGTGAGCCGCCGGCTGCAGAACTCGATGCGCAAACTATCGGTACACAAAGGATGCATCTGGTAAAGTACAAAGGGACAATTATCAAGGGTTATTTCGGAAAACTATTGTTGTCTGGGCCACAACCCTTGTTACAAATTGCTGTTAACGCCGGCCTGGGCAGCAAGAACAGCCAGGGGTTCGGGTGTATAAAAGTAATCTAAAGTTTGGAGCGTATTTTATACAATATAAAACAGGTATTTATAAAGTTGTGTAGAAATAACTTTTATAACTTAAAATTGTCGTCGACCTGCGATAGTGCAAAAACCCCTGGAGATCGACGACAACATCATATTTTGCTTAATGCCTGTAATTAAAGGCTTTGCAGTGCTTTTTACTTTTTCGCTGTAACCATTTGCTTGAATCAGCGAAAATGAAAAAGCCTTTATTTTCAACGTTTTAACGGGTTCTTAGCCTACCTATAAGGAATTGAAACTGAAATATCCTGCTTCGTAATCATCTATTATCGCCTGAGCGTTCTTAGCCTACCTATAAGGAATTGAAACCCTTTCTTGTCCCTACTTTCTT
>ERZ773359.398-NODE-398-length-61941-cov-12.516385_pt1 | contig 61941 bp, 47 predicted proteins | sample MGYA00374955_ERZ773359 | MGnify/ENA primary metagenome ERZ773359 (study PRJEB29098, sample SAMN04486028) | biogas fermenter metagenome | study: EMG produced TPA metagenomics assembly of the Biogas fermentation microbial communities from Germany - Plant 4 DNA1... | reverse complement strand
CACTATAAGGCCGTATTGCGTTTTTGGAAATAAAAAAACCGAAAAATGACGTAATCGTGACAAATATTGCGTTATTGGGATAAAAAAGCTAAAATAATCATAAAGAAAAATTATAGGTGCCGGAATAGCCCATACAGGATAATTTTAAATATGGGCAGCACTTTATTCCGGCCTGTAATATGATTTTTATTTATGGAGTGTATATCGGTTTGCCTGAAAAAAGCGGTGCTATTATGCAAAACGATGGTATTAACAGTCCAATACCCCGGGAACGCGAAGAAAACAAGTCTATAGGGCTTAATCCCGATGATCTTATTTTTGCGTTGGACATTGGCACACGCACGGTTGTCGGCGTTGTCGGCGTTCCGCAAGGCAATGAATCCTTCCGCGTGCTTGCGGCGGAAATTGCGGAGCATGAAACGCGGGCAATGATTGACGGTCAGATACATGATATAGAAAAAGTCAGCGATACAGCAAAAAAAATAAAGGAAAGTCTTGAAAACAGGCTCGGGATAGAATTGTCAAAGGTTTCAATAGCGGCGGCCGGGCGTGTTCTTTTAACCAGCCGGGTAAAAGTGGAAAGAGATATTGGTGAAGACACAGTAATTGATGAAAACATTGTCAGCGCTTTGACTATGGAAGGCATTCAAAAAGCGCAGCGCCATCTGGAAGCAGAAATACTGAAATCTGAAAGAAACCAGTTTCATTGTGTCGGGTATACTGTCGTAAGTTATTATCTGGACGATTTTATCATCTCCGAGCTGATAGGGCATAAAGGTTACAAAATAGGCGCGGACATGCTCGTCACATTTTTGCCTCATATTGTTGTCGACAGCCTCTACGCCGTTATGGAGAGAATTGGCCTTAAAGTGGTAAACCTTACGCTTGAACCGATAGCGGCGATAAATATTGCGATACCTAAAGATTTAAGGCTCTTGAATCTCGCATTGGTTGATGTCGGAGCGGGAACATCCGATATCGCGATTACCCGAAACGGAACGGTTTGCGCATACGCGATGGTTTCCATTGCCGGGGATGAAATAACCGAAGCCATAGCGCAGCATTACCTCGTTGATTTTAATACTGCCGAACGCATAAAGATTTCAATAAAAGATAAAAAGGCCCCAATCAAGATTACCGATGTTTTGGATAATGAAGTTACGGTATCATATGAAGAAGTGATTGAATCCATTAGACCGGTAACGCGGCAGCTTGCTGAAAGCATAGCTGAAAAAATCATCGAATATAACGGCGGGAAGCCTCCAAACGCAGTGTTTCTTGTCGGGGGCGGCAGCCAGACGGAAGGGTTAAGCAAACTGCTGTCGGAACTTCTCGGGCTGCCTGAATCAAGGGTTGCGGTGCGAAATAGAAGCATTGCGAAAAACATTATATACGACGGTGATAATCTGACGGGACCTGAATGCATTACACCCTTTGGTATTATGGCAACAAGTTTCCTGCAGCGCGGACAGGACTTTTATTACGTAACGGTAAACGGGAAAAAAGTACAGCTTTTTAATGCGCGCAGGATGACGGTATCGGATGCCCTTGTCATTTTGAACTATACTCCGGAACAACTGATTGCCAAAGCCGGAAAATCGTTGAGATTTGTTTTAAACGGGCAGCCAAAAACCATTAAAGGCAGTCTGGGAAGACCGGCGAAAATAGAAGTTAACGGAAAGACGGCAAATCTGGGTACACATCTGCGAATTGGAGATAAAATAACGATAAAAAAGGCTGTGAACGGACGTGACGCGGTTCTTAAGGCGGGCGATCTCATCGATACCGTGCCGTCGCTTTGTGTAAAAACTGGCGATGACAAGTACTATTTGCCGAATAAACTGTTCTTAAACGGAGAACTGGCAAGTCCCGACGCAAAGGTTAACGGGAATGACGATTTACGGATATCCAGTTCTTACACGGTTGAAGAAATAATTAATGTTTTAAGAATAAATACCGATGAATATATAATACTGGTCGACGGCAAGCAGGCGCCCGGTGATAAAAAAGTTAACGCGTCCAATGATGTACAGTGTGTCAAAAAAAAGAAAACGGAAGTTCAGGAACCCGGCAGTATTTATAAGTATAACGAAAAACCGTTGCAAACAGGCTTAAAAGTTGCCCATTCTTACGAAACAGGCAGCAATGCCGATAATAAAAATGAAGGCAAACAGGAAGGTTTCTATGTATCAGTGAACGGTAAACCTGTATTTATCGAAAATTCCGATAAACACCATCTGTTTACTGATATTTTTAACTATATTGATTTTGATATATCAAAACCTCAGGGCATCGTTGTATTGAAACTGAATGGGAAAGACGCAAGATTTACGGATCCGATAAAAGCAGGGGATACTATACAGATATATTGGGAGAAGTAAAAGTATTAAAATGAAAAAAGAAACAAAAATAGGGGACTATGAAGACCAAAGGAATGTATTATTGGATGACCTTGGAAAGTATGAAGAAATAATTTCCGACTTTCTATGGGCTGTTATGCTGTTCCTGATAACCGCCGATACATTTACGGGTTATGTTATAGAGCATACGCCGTTTAAATGGCACACCTTTTTTGTCCAGCTTGCGGTTTTTGTTTTTATTATCGCCGTTTCCATATACAGAATGCTGAAAATAAGGAAAGAACAATTGGTACCCGGTTTTAAATATACTTTGCTAAAAGTATTGGACATTATTTTCATTGTTATATTGTTAAGCACAATGAATTACGGACATTATTTTTACTTCATCGTGCTTCTTCCAATTATTAGCGTATGTGTTACGAGAGGATTTTCAACATCTCTTCCATATTTATTCATAGGCTTTGCCGTACAGGCATCAGCGTTTTTCCTTTCAAAAAACATTCCGGGAATAATGCGGGAATATGAGGTCAACCGTTATAATCCGGCTTTCTTAATGCTTATCGGGAGTGTATACATAGCGTCCCTTCTATTTTTAAAACTGCTCGGTGTATTTAATAAGCAATTCAGGCAAAGCGAACAGGATAATCAGAATCTTGTTGCCCAGCTTGGAAGGAAGTACGCCCAGCTTGAACAGGCAAGGATAGAAAAGCAGGAACAGTTTGATAAACTGAAGGAGGTTAATATTCAGCTTGAGGATACAAATAAAAGATTAACTTCAAGCCTTGCCGAATTTTTTACCTTACAGCAAATATCACAGGCTATCAGTTCAATATTCGATATGAATGAACTGCTGCAGTTTGTGAATGATGTGATAATCGGTGTTATGGGGGTAAGCACTTCAAACATAGCCCTTTACGGCATCGGGGGAAACAGGTTGAAAGTACAGGTTTCCAATATAATCAATAAACGGGAGTTGGCTATTTTAACCGACAATATAAACAGCCCCGCGCTGAAAGAGGCTATTGATGAAGGCCGTACAATTTTAAACAACGCTGTTGATCCCGATCAATATGATTTTACGAGGGGAAGAAATGTAAGGTCCCTATTGTGCGCGCCATTAAAGGTAAAGGATAAAACGCATGGTTTTGTTCTGATTGAACACAGCATACCGGATGCTTTTGATGACGATAATGTAAGGCTTCTTGAGATTATTACGCAACAGGTAAGTATTGCGATAGATAATGCCAGGTTGTATGAACAGTTACAGGAGTATGCTAATACGGATGGGTTGACACAGGTTTATAACAGGATTTATTTCCAGAAACGTCTGAAGGAAGAACTTGATCATGCCGAACAGCAAGGCTATGAAGTGTCGGTCATTCTGTATGATATTGATGATTTTAAGCTGTTTAATGATTCATATGGGCATCTTTTCGGAGATGTTGTATTAAAATCAATAGCTCAAGCGGTAAAAGAGTCTATTAGAAAAGACGATTTGGTTGCGAGGTTTGGGGGAGAAGAATTTATTATTCTGCTGCCTCATACCGGAACGGAAAGAGCTTATGAAAAAGCCGAGGAGTTGAGAAAACAAATAGCCTCTTTGACTATTGAAGACAAAAATGTCATCGCTTCTGTGACCGTGAGCATGGGGGTTTCCACTTTCCCTGCCTTGGCCGATAACGACGCGTCTCTTATAAGCAGCGCCGATAATGCCCTGTACGAAGCGAAAAGAAGCGGGAAAAATTGCGTAAAAATAGCTTCCCGGTTAAGAAGCATATAAATGGGCAATAAAAAATCAGTATTTTGTTCGCATAGCATGTTCCCGATGGCTTTCAAATCCGACAAAACTTAAATCAGGCAATATGGCTGCTTTCTTTATTCTAAGAGATTTATACATCCGTTTAAAAATTCTTTTATATTGTGGTTTGTAATCTGTACTCAAAACAAACATCGAGAAACGGTACATTTCGTTTCCGTTTTCGAGAAAGACTTCGAATCCCTTTATGTCGTTTTTTGTATCCATAAAAACATATTCCCACATAAATCCGTTAAGTTCCTGGACTTTGATGGCTGATTCGCTGAAGTTGATAAAAGTCATTGAAGAATATTTCTTTGATTCGTTCAAAAATTCCTCCAAATTCCGATCCAATTTCCACACCTGAAAAAAACCGTGTACTTTATTGTTTGTATGATGGAAATTCATATGAATTCTTATTTCCTGCCCGAGATTAATGATTTCATCCAGTCTTAATGCGTCAGGGTACTGAAATGTGATTTCCGACATATCGTATTGCTGTATGGTCGCCGTCTTCCATTTGTCCTCAAAACGCAACCCGGTCTCGATTATCGGAGAGCTTTCTTTCGATGACATGTATATGTCCGACATCTTTGTTGAATGCGGCAAAATCAACGAAACTCGCCGGGCTATTACAATCTCCGTTTCAGGCAGCGTATGCCGGATAATGCCGACCAATGCATATGCCAGCACAAGAATAATTGATATGACAGTAATGAGCAGATATTTTCTGCGTGTTAACACGAGAATATACATTATTATTACCTATGTTTAGGATCTCATTTATTTATATGCGTGAAAAGGATAATAAAGAATAAAAGCCGGCGGTTATATTGCCGCCGGCTTTTACTTGATATATAAAACTACTGTTGTTCCAATACCGAATCTTTATTTTCATCAATAAATTCCTTAATATTGTTTTCCTCGTCGGGAGAAAGAACATTTTCCAGGTCAAGCATTAAGATAAGCTTCTCACCGACTTTTGCAACTCCCGATAAAAAGCGTCTTTCAAAACCGGTAATAGACGGTGGGGTATTTTCAATGTCTTCTTCAGGCACTTTCACTATTTCAGATACCATGTCAACCGTGAAACCAACCAGGAAATCTTTATAATTAACGACAATTATCTTGCTGTTTTCATCAAAATCCTTGTCCGGCATCCCCAGGCGTTTCCGTAAATTGAAAACTGTCAGGACATTGCCCCTAAGGTTAATCAGTCCTTCTATGAAAGGCGGGGTAGTCGGAACTTTAAAAAATTCCTGCAACTTATTTATTTCACGCACCTGTCTGATGTCAACACCGAATTCTTCATCTCCAACCCTGAACTTGACAAATTGAAGGATTGCCATCTTATAACCCCCTATAATAACTGTTTTCAGTTGTAAAACAATACCACTATACATTTACCATTTTATCAATAACATAAACAATAGGCAATAAAAAATGCCGATTTATGTGCTTTTTGAAGCTTTTTCGTTCCTTTTCCGTAAAATAGACAGAACATTCCAAGCAGCACTTATGAGCGGTAACTGCTGTTTATTTTTACATAATCATAGGAAAGGTCGCAAGTCCACATAGTATCGGAAGAAGTACCCATTTTCAAATCAACCGCAATCAGTATTTCATCCCTGCTTAGTATTTCAGCGGCTTTTTCTTCATCAAAAACAAGGCCTGTTCCATCTTTGCATACCTGTAAGCCACCAAGCCAAATATCAACTGTTTCGGGATTGAATAACGCACCCGAATATCCCATAGCGTTTATGATTCTTCCCCAGTTGGCATCCTGGCCGAATATTGCTGTTTTCACGAGCAGGGACTTGGAAATGGCATTGGAAATAACATGCGCGGTATTGTCATCCGGAGCATTTATTACGCGGATTTCAACCAATTTCGTAGCGCCTTCGCCGTCCTTCGCGATCAATTTTGCAAGATAAATTGCGGCTTTTTCGAGTTCTTTGGCAAAAATCCTGAAGTCGTCATTTTCCTGTTCTATTACAGGGTTTCCGGCTTTCCCGTTTGCAAGCATCAAAACCATATCGCACTCGCTCATGTCACCATCTATCGAAACCCTGTTGAATGATTTATTTACAGCGCTGGATAAAGCTTTTTGAAGCATCTCATCGGATATTGCCGCATCGGTTAGGAAAACTACTATAAGCGTTGCCATATCCGGGTGGATCATTCCGGAACCCTTTGCCATTCCGTATATCGTTGCGGTTTTACCCGAAAGGTTTATATCAACCGATATTTCTTTTTTAATCGTGTCCGTGGTCATAATCGCGCTTGCGGCGTCAGAAGCGCCGTCCGCAGATAATTTCTCATACGCGTTATCAATCCCTGCTTTGATATTCTGTATTGGAAGGCGGAACCCGATTACGCCCGTTGAACCGAGCAATACCTCGTTTTTATCACAGCCGATGATTTTTGCGGTATAATCAGCGATTAATTCCGCATCGGCGTCGCCTGCGGGACCAACACAAGCATTCGCGTTGCCGCTGTTTATCGTTATTGCCTTGACGCGGCTGCCTTTGACATGCTGCATTGTCCATTTCAGCGAGTGGCCTTTTACAATGTTTTTTGTATATACACCGGCTGCCTGCGCGGGTATATCGGAAACAATCAAAGCCAAATCCTTGTTCCCGTTTTTCTTTATTCCGCAGTGTACCCCTGAGGCCTTAAAGCCAAGCGGCAGTTTATATCTTTTGTCCGACATATGAATAACCTCCGACGCAGCTGGATTATAATAGCGAAATCACGCTTTATGACATTATTCTGCCATGTTTTACAAACAGTATAAATTACGCTGTACAATAAATCAAGCATAAATTACCCGAGCCACCCGCTATGTTACCGCTTGCCCTGAAGAACTATTGTACAATAACGGAAACTATAGCGGAATGAAGCATTAGAGATATACAGTCAGAGCGAGGGTAAGCAAGTCGACTGTTTGAGCAAAAATGCTTCCTGCAAAAAATTTTCATAGCATTTTTGCGAGTTTCGACTTGCCCGAGCGAAACTTACTAGCTCTTGCGAATGAAGCTTTTTGTTGACGGTATTGTACAATAGTTCAATAAGCGGTGGATGAACAATATTTCAGCGAATCCTGGTTCGGGTGTTTCGGGTTCTGCTTTATTTCCGCGAGTCCTGGTTCGGGTGTTTCGGGTTCTGCTTTATTTCCGCGGGTCCTGCTTCGGGTGTTTCGGGTTCCTGGGGCGACAAAGCACAAACCATTCGACACGCTTCAGATCATGATTTACGTTTACGGAGAGGTCTCCATATCCCGGGTCGCTCATTAACCCGCTCCGCATTTGCCTGTAGGCAGCAGGGCTTCGAAGCATGTCGCCCGTCGTCACCGAAAACACCCGAACCACCCGCTATGTTACCGCTTGTCCTGAAGAACTATTATACAATAGTTCAATAAGCGGTGGATGAACAATATTTCAGCGAGTCCTGGTTCGGGTGTTTCGTGCGTTGACAAAGCAAATGCATTCGGTTAATATTGACATGAAATTTGTTTTCAGCCTGAAATGGCGCTTCCAGGGAGGTTCTTATGAAAAATTATATGAGCATGGCTAAAGAATCGGCCGAATACCTGAAATCAAAAATCGGAAAAACACCTCTTGTTTCCATTGTACTTGGTTCAGGTCTTGGAAATCTTGCGAAAAGCATCTCGGATAAAAGAGAAATCTATTACGAACAGATACCGAATTTTCCGAAAACGACGGTTCCGGGCCATGACGGAATGCTGATTTATGGGGAGCTTTGCGGTAGAAGTGTAATTGCTATGAAAGGGCGCTTCCATTATTACGAGGGATGGAATATGCAGGAAGTTGTTTTTCCGCTGCGTGTTTTCAAGCTCCTCGGCATAAACAACCTTATACTGACAAATGCCGCCGGTGCTGTAAACACCGGATTCAAACCCGGAGACCTTATGCTTATAACGGATCATATAGGGTTTTTTGCGGAAAATCCGCTGCGTGGACCAAATATGGATGAATTCGGGCCAAGATTCCCGGATATGACCCGTGTTTATGATCGGAATCTTATCGAATTAACGTTAATGTGCGCGAAAAACCTAAATTGTGAAATTAAACAGGGTGTGTATGGATATACCAAAGGTCCGTCTTTTGAAACTCCGGCCGAGATTAAAGCGCTTCGAGCTTTCGGAGCGGATGCGGTCGGTATGTCAACCGTCCCGGAAGCCATTGCGGCCAGGCATATGGGAATGAGAATACTGGGGATTTCCTGTATGACTAATATGGCCGCGGGAGTGACAGACAAGCCGCTGACCCATGAAGAAGTTATTGAAACAGGGAAAATGGTTGAGAAAAAGTTTGAAGCGCTTATCATCGAAATAATAAAGAACTGGACATAATTTACCGCAAATTGCTTCAAGGGAACATGAAGATACGTAAACTGAAAATAAATAAGATATAACTGAATATAGTTGCAAATAGCCTTGAAATTGAAAAATCCGGATGATATAATTAAGAAAGTTTAACCAATAGCTAAATAAATGAATTATAGGAGTAAAAATGGATAGTGTAATACGCGATATTAATCTTGCTCCCTCAGGCAGGCAGAAAATAGAGTGGGTAAAAAGAAATATGCCGATTTTGAGAAAGATAGAGGATGAATTTAAACAAAATCGTCCGTTTGATGGCATAAAGATATCAATGTCAATTCATCTCGAGGCAAAAACGGCATATCTATCACAGGTTCTTTCATCGGGCGGCGCGAAAGTAGCGGTCACCGGAAGCAATCCGTTGTCAACACAGGATGATGTGGCGGCGGCGCTGGCTGCCGAAGGCATAAAAGTCTATTCCTGGTATGGCGCGACGGAATCCGAATACAACAACCATATCGACCTCACATTGGAACACGGTCCTCATATCATTATTGACGATGGAGGAGATCTCGTACATTCCCTTCATACGCGGAAAAGGAACCTTTTGTCCGGTGTTTACGGCGGGTGCGAGGAAACCACAACGGGAATAATGCGTTTAAAGTCGATGGAGAAAAACGGGGTATTAATGATACCGATGATGGCTGTTAACGATGCGATGTGCAAACACCTTTTTGACAACAGGTATGGCACCGGTCAATCGGTTTGGGATGGAATAAACAGAACAACAAACCTTATAGTTGCAGGTAAAACCGTAGTGGTAGCCGGATACGGTTGGTGCGGCAAAGGCGTTGCGATGAGGGCAAAAGGGCTTGGCGCGAAGGTTATAGTAACCGAAGTCGATCCCGTTAAGGCAATTGAGGCGGTAATGGACGGTTTTACGGTTATGACAATGGACGAGGCTTCCGAAATCGGTGATTTGTTTATTACGGTTACCGGATGCGAGAAAGTGATCGTGAAGCGGCACTTTGAAAAAATGAAAGATGGAGCTGTGTTATGCAATGCGGGGCATTTCAATGTTGAAGTCTGGCTTCCCGATCTCGAGGATATTTCTAAGAATATATCCGAAACGAGGAAGAATATCAAATGTTATACCCTCGAAAATGGGCGCAATCTTTATGTGCTTGGGGAAGGGAGACTGGTAAACCTTGCGTGCGGAGACGGGCACCCCGCTGAGATAATGGATATGAGTTTCGCGGTACAGGCATATGCCAGTATATATATTCTTGAAAACAGGAATGCTTTAAGACCGGGAGTGTTTGAAATTCCGGAAGAGATAGACAAAAAAATTGCGTTTCTTAAGCTTGAAAGCCTCGGCATAAAGATTGACAGGCTTACCGATGAACAAGAACGCTATATAAACGGCTGGAACTGATAAATAAAGCCAAAGCGGCAGACCGGTTTACACCAAAAAAATTACACATTTCAATGCCTGGAGGGTCAAATGGAAAAAGAAATACTTAATATGGAAGAAGCGGCCAATCTTTTTGGAGTAAGCATGAAGACATTTATTAAGCTGCTGAAGGAGGAAAATGTTCCTGCGAGGAAAATAGGCAGGGAATGGCGTTTTTCAAAAAGGGCGCTTATTGACTGGCTGTCTCGCGGCAACTCTAAAGATTATTCCTCGAGCGAGCAGGACACCCGTCAATATTTTGAACAGGTTGCAGGGAAATGGGAAGAAATCAGCAGCCAATACTATGACAGTTCAATAATAAACAAAATTATTGATTCGGGTTTTCTGAAAGATAACATGACCGTACTTGACTATGGAGCCGGCGATGGGTTTATTGCAAGAGGAATTGCCCCTTATGCGAGAAAAATAATAGCAATCGATACATCAGGCTCAATGCTTGACGAACTTGAACGCAAGGCAAAATCGCAGGGAATTGCAAATATATTGACATTTGAATGCGACATAAACGAAGTACCGCTGCGCAGCGCGTCAGTTGATCTGGTTTGCGCGTCAATGATTCTGCATCATATTGAAGAACCCAGGGAATTGATTGCGGAATTCCATCGCGTTTTAAAACCCGAAGGCATTCTTTTTATTGCCGATTTTCTTCCATATGAAGATGAAGCATTTAAAAACAACATGCATGACTTCCATATGGGACTGGATCCTGTTGCGCTTGAGAAATGGCTTATTGACATCGGTTTTTACAGTATTACGATAGAAAGCATGTCAAGCAGGCCGGATAAAAACATATTCGTATTGACCGCTAATAAGGTGTATGCGGAATGATGTGGGTTTTAGCCGGTTTTGTCATTTGTATTGTTGCGATATTTTTATATGTCAGGATTAAGTCAAACAGAAAACAAAACTTCAATGCCAACAGGGATAATATTAATACTTCCAGCGGAAACGTAAGCGTTTTTACAGATAAAAAAGGAAATATAGATATAATCCCGTTTTCTCTGGACAAGCTAAAGAGAGGAAAAGCTTCAGAATATCCGCTGTCGCTTAAAACACCATATACAGCGGCTGAGCTTGGGGCATCCGTCCGAAAAGGCCTTTTGCTGTCGTCAAGCGGCAAAATGCTGGAAAGCGAAGAATTAATGAAGAGGCTTGGATTCTATGCCTGGAAAGATTATTCCGCCGGAAAAAAGAGTGTGTCGGTTATTAGCAATGATGACGGGATTGTACTGAATTCCACGATAAGGTATTCTGATGGTTCGTATTCGTTCCGGTTCAGCGGATATGAAAAAATACTTCCTAAAAATATTTCAGACGAGTTACTGGGTAAAGAGGTTCTTGAATTAATGAAAGTTTCCAAGTAGCAAAACCATACGCCCGCGAGGGTGGTGCTTCAGCGTAAAAAGGCTTCAGCTTCCCTGCAGAATTGCTGATAATCCTCATACTGCAATTCATGGCCGCAATTTTTAAATTCAATAATTTTGGATGTACTGATAAGCTTGTTAAGCTGATGAGAATTGCTTTTTGGAACAATTCTGTCTTTTTCGGAAAACAGGATAAGAACCGGTATATTAATTTGTTTCAGACCGTTTCTGAATGAATCGAGCAATTCATAATTTATTCCCCTCAATGAGATGTTCGACCGGATTACGGAAAACATTGTTTTTATGTTTCCCGGTGTATTTATATAGACGTACGAAAAGTGTTCCCATTCAGGGGTAATCCGGTTTTTCTTGTAAATGCTTCTTTTTGACATAAGCTTTATTATAAAAAACGGAACTCTCATGATCAAACGGGGAATAAAAGAAGACGAGGCAAGCCTTATGTATAAAGGTATCTTTTCAAAAACACTGTTTATGATAATAAGCCGTTTTACGATTTCCGGGTAACGTAAGACCAGATTCAGGCAAATGGAACCGCCTAAAGAGTGTCCTGCAAGGTTAATTTTTTCTGGGGTAAAGGATAATATAAAGCTTCTCAGGTAGTCGGTCAAATTATCAACGGTATATTCAATGTCTGGCTTTTCGCTCAAACCGTGACCGGGCAGGTCAAGGGCTATGACACGATATTTTTCAGAAAGAATTTCCATTGCAGGTTCCCATTCTTCCAAAAAACCCGCGATTCCGTGCACGAGAAATAATAGCGGTCCCTTTCCGGCCTCCCGGTAACGTATCAGACAGCCATTTATAATTTTCGTTTTATCGTTGCTGCAATTCATATAAGTATATTTCCTCCATAGCGGTACTTTAATATAAGAAAAATGTTTATTGAGTTAAATGTGTTCTTGTCGTTAACCCTATTTTATCATTTCTAAAACCAAATCGAAAAGGAAACACTAAATTATAGACGAACCGCATTGCAAATCAACCGCTGTTGTTTCGGAGCGTATCTATGGGCTATTTGTTTAGACGCACAGTAATTGTGAAGAACCATTGTGCAATAAAGATGACGGACGAAGGCAGAGAACACGCAATTAGCAATTTAAGTTTGTACATAAGAGTGGTATCTGATAAAATAGGTTTTGTCGAAATATGGGTAATCGTTATGCGGCGCTCATAACAGTTAGTGTTAAGCGCTGATGGAGTTCAACCCGGTGGAAATTTGACTCTGCCGGAAGCTGCGATTTCTATTGGCTGGATGTGATTTAGTGGACGTAAAAACAATAATAAAACTTTTTTCCGTTTTCTTTAAAATAGGCGCATTTACTTTTGGCGGAGGATACGCAATACTTCCTGTAATACAGAAGGAAGTCGTGGATAAAAACAGATGGCTTACCGAAGAGGAAGTCCTCGATGTATTTGCGGTGTCGCAGTCAACACCCGGGGTAATATCAATAAATTCCGCAATCTATATAGGGAGAAAGGCAGCGGGTATTCCCGGAGCCGTTTCTTCGGGATTGGGGATGATACTGCCGTCTTTCCTGGTCATTCTGGCAATTGCTCCGCTGATTATAAATTTGAGGGATAACGAAATTGTCAGCAGGTTTTTTCTGGGGATAAGAGCATCGGCATCAGCTCTGATTTTACTTGCCGCGATAAAAATGTCCAAAACCGCGATACGTGAAAAATGGGGAATAGTTGTTGCGGCTGCGTCATTTGTATTGGTAGTGTTTTTTGATGTTCATGCGATTTGGGTGGTTATCGGCGGAGCCGCGTCCGGGATCGCATATGGTTTGCTTAATAAAATAAAGAGGTCTTGTAAGTGAATCTGTTGATAACTTTGTTTTTGACATTTTTCAAAATAGGTATGTTCAGTTACGGAGGCGGTTATGTCATGCTTCCGATGATATACCAGGAACTGGAAAAATTTGGCCTTTCGATGCAGGAATTTTCCGATGTGGTGGCGATATCCCAAATGACACCGGGACCTATAGCCGTAAACGCCGCAACGTATATCGGATATAAATCCGCGGGCTTTGCCGGGGCTGCTTTTGCGACGCTTGGAGTATCCCTTCCGTCATTTATACTGATTTTGATAATAGCGTCCGTAATAGTAAAATTTAAGTCCAGCAGCGTTATAGATTCCGCATTCAAGGGAATCAGACCGGCAACCGTAGGCATGATCGCTTCTGCTGTTGTATTTTTTGCAAATACGTCAATAATCGATATGTCTTTGATAGAACAAGGTTTTGGTAAAATATTCAATATAGGCCCGATAATTATATTCGCGCTGACGATCGCCGCGTCGAAGCTGACAAAACTTGGTCCGATAACCCTTACGCTTATAGGTGGAATACTTGGAGCAATCTTTCTTTAACAGTTTGGATTTTAAAATTCCAATCATTTTTCCCGCTACTGGTGTATATTAACATATTTAATGTAATAGTATTGTCTTTTTTTTGTCATTTTTTTAACTGAAATTTAAATACTGTTATATACTCATTTACCTGTGCTCATGGTAAAATAATCATAAAGAACAAACAGCTCGGATAAGCAATGCGCTTTTTCAAAAAATGGAACTTATTATGGTAAAACTCGTCCAATTTTTAGGCTGATACTAATGATAAATTTAACGGAGGGTAGCTTCATGAAATTAAGCAGACAAGTTTTAATTATTATCTCATTTCTTTTAATTATTTCGGGTGCACTTATGCCTGTAATGCCTGCCCTGGCGGCGGAAGAGGCTGTACAAACGCCGGTTGTTGAAGAAGAAGTTGAATCAACATCGATTATTGAGGAAGATACCGAACCATTGGTTGAGGAAGAGACTGAACCATTGGTTGAGGGAGATACTGAACCTGCACCGGTTGAGGAAGAGATTGAACCGCCACCGGTTGAGGAAGATACAGAATCGACACCAATTATCGATGTAATTTATCAAACGGCAGAAAGTAAAACGATAACCTCGGGAGTTACGCTCGATATCATTACCCGCTTTACGGAGTTTGGCTGGCAGAAAATATACGTTATGAAGGCTGATTTGAATGATCCTTACGTACATATTGACGCTTTGACAAGCAGTGAAACAATACAAAAACCGCTGACGGTGACCGATCATATGCTTGAATGGGGAGCAATAGCGGCAATTAACGGAAGCTTTTTTCTCGCTTCGGAACAGCCCGGCAACCAAAACTTGATTGGTCCGATGATACAAGCGCAGAGTTTAAAAACAGCCGATGCGAGTTTTAACAGTGCTAATGACAGTATGGCAACATTTGCGATAAACAAGGAGAAAAAATCAATTTTCAGCTACTGGAAGACCGATATTTCGCTTTATGCGCCGAACGGCGAGCAAATAAAAGTGACACGCTATAACGAGCCTTTTTGGAATTATGAAGATTTTACGATTATTGACAGAAATTGGCGCACAATGTCAGTTGGCACGCAGAACGGATATTACCATGATATTATAGAAATGGTCGTAGAAAACGGAATAGTAAAGGAAATCCGGCAAAGCTTGCCGGCAACTGAAATTCCCATAAACGGATACGTTGTTATAACAAGAAAAGCATATGGGCATCAAATTCTTGATAACTTTAAGGTTGGGGAACCGGTCGCATTTGACATAACCACAACACCTGACTGGAAAGAATTAAAGATGGCAGTAACGGGCGGAGCTATGCTAGTAGTTGATGGAGTTATCCCCGAGTCTTTTTCGCATACGGTTAACGGAAGGCATCCGCGGACCGCGGTCGGCAGCACCGAGGATGGTAAAACTCTTTTTATGGTTGCGGTTGACGGAAGACAATCCCAGAGTATCGGAATGACGATGGAGGAACTGGCACATTTCATGCGGGAGATTGGGGCTTATAACGCCTTATGTATGGATGGAGGCGGTTCTACAACTCTGGCGGCAAGAGAGCCCGGCACCGTAGATATAGCAGTTCAAAACAGCCCAAGCGACGGGGTCCAAAGAAGAATTCCAAATGGGATTGGCGTTTTTTCATTCGCGCCGCCTTCTCCATTGGCCGGACTTTATATTGAAACAATCGATACGAATACTTTTGTTAATACAACAAGAGCCTTTACAGTAAAAGGCTATGATCAGTATTTTAACCCGGTTATCATTGATCCCGAAGAAGTAACATGGAAAATTGAAGGCGTGGAAGGAAGTTTTACGGATAATGTTTTAAAGCCTTCCACCGCGGGGCAGGGAAAGGTTATAGCGACTGTCGGCGACGTTTCGGCTGAACTGCCGGTTCAGGTATTTGGGGAGATTGCAAAGCTGACGCTTAGCCACCGGAATTTAAAGCTTATATCAAAGGAACGCAGTAATTTCACTGTTATAGGGATAAATGGTTCCGGTGATAAAGCTGTTATTAACCCGAATGATATTTCATGGACAACGACAGGTGGTATCGGGTTCTTTTCCAGCGGCACATTCGTTTCAACAAATCCGGGTTACGGGTACATTTGCGCATCGGTTGGAGATGTAAACGCATACTGCGCCGTTACGGTTTTGCCGACGCAAAGCATACAGGTTGATAATTTTGAGAAACAAAACGCTTCTTTTTTATCGTACCCTTCAACAGTCGCCGGTTCGTACAGTATTTCAAACGAGCAAAAACACAGTGGAAATTATTCCGGTAAGCTGTCATATGTGTTTGAGGAAGCGGAAACGAGCCGGGCTGTTTATGCGGAATTATCGAACGGCGGGATTTCTCTTCCGGAAAACGCTATTCGTGTAGGAATCTGGGTTTACAATGAACGCGAGAATTCCAACTGGCTGCGCGTTGAAGTGAGGGACAAAAACAATAGAGTATACAGGCTTGGAGATCTTACGAAACTCGACTGGAAAGGATGGCGTTATGTAGAAATACCTTTGAACGGTGTACCTATGCCGGCAAAGCTGACACGTATCTATCTTGTGCAGGTAAATCCTGTTGCTGAAGTAGGAGCGGTATATTTCGACGATTTAAGCATTATTACCGTTGAACGTGAAAAAATGACTCAGGATACAAAAATAAAACAGCGGGATACAAAGGTTATACATAGTTTCGAGGAGGAGAATAACATTAGCTTTTCATCATATCCTTCCTGGGTCCCTGGGGGTGTTGAAATAAGTGATGAATATTCAAATACGGGTTTATCGAGTGCACGATTGGATTATGTTTTTAAAGAAACGCCTGAAACGCAGGCAGCATATTTAATGCTTGGTGAAAATGGTATCAGCATCCCCAACGGGACCGAAACAATCGGTTTATGGGCTTACAGCCAAAGATTTACAAAAAGCTGGTTAAGGGCTGAAGTATTTGATGCAAACGGCAAAAAACATTATGTTATGTTTGCCGAGGGAATAAGCTGGACAGGATGGAAGTATGTAGAGGGCAATATAGCCCATATACCGAAACCTGCTCGTGTTACAAGGCTGTACGTCGTAAATCCGAAACCGATAAACGAGGAGGGGCATATTTACCTCGACGATTTGCAGTTTAACGTAAAAACTGACAGAGCAGAGGACTTTAACAATCTTCCTGAAGATACGGTACCTGTCGATCCTAAAAACCAGGCCGTAACTTACGAGAAAGGCGAATATAATTACAGGTTCTCGGTATTTGGGGAGGATAGGGAGCCTTCCAATGATGTTGAACGGTATCTTACCGATTTTCTGGCCGATAAGATTAACAAATATATAGAAATCGGCGCATTTGTCGGTTCCGGCCCCCATAGTGTTGCCAACATCGTTAATAATCCCACGCTCGCAACGGGAACAGGTTTCCGCTCGTTCGACATGCTTGGATCGAGATTCATACAGCTTGATATGAGTTCGAAAAGCATAAGGCTCTCGGCACCCGAGCAGTGGAAATGGCTGCTGGAGCAACTGGATTCGTTCGAAGGGCAGAATATATTCCTATTCCTCGAAAGTTCTCTGGATAACTTCAGTGATAAAAAAGAAGCCGAGCTTTTTAAGGATATATTGGGAAATTACGCAAAAAACAAGTTCGACAATGTGTGGGTTTTCTTCAAAGGCGGTAAAAACAGTGTTGAACTTGACAGGGGTGTAAGGTATTTTTCATCAGCCGGCTTTGATGTCAAGGGGTTGTCGGCCGAAAATAAGGATGCCGCGAAATATATCCTCGTTACGATTATGGGCGATCAGGTAACTTACCAGTACAAACCGATAGAATAGCAGAAAGGCAAAAGGAAATGGTTCTTTTACTTAACGTGAATGAACCATTTCCTTAATTTTATTTTGTTTTGATCAGTTCATACCGTGCGCCGTTAATAATTTTCGTTTCTTCGCATATGATTTCAACCGTTTCAATTGAATACTTATTTTCCAGAACTTTTTTAGCTAAAAGCGCATACTTGTAAATTTCACCAAGGCTGTTGACACTCGTCTTCGTGTTTTTCTTCACGATTTCGTATACTTTGCCGGTTTTTGACAGGTTTTTCAACGTAACATGCTGCTCGTAAAAAGCCTTTAAAAACGCGAATGTATTCTCCGAACGGGTATACTGGACAAAACGCCCGTCCCGCGTGTACCCCTGCCTGAACCTGACGAATCCTTCCGCTTTGGCTCCGTCAAGCCTCTGAATTCCGGGCTCTAAATGTATATACAGGTTTTGAACAGGATCTTCATAATGCATATAGTACGGGACATCAACAACAACTCCTCCGAAGTAGTCCACCAGTTCCCGAAAGCCGTCGGTTTCAACTATTATATAATCATTTATGTTTATTTCGAATATTTCGCTGATTATATCGGTAAGAAAATTCATGTCGCTTTTGCCAGAAAATCTTTCTTTTTCAGGTTTATATTTAATTTTCCTTCCAAAAGCGGCTGCCGCGTTCAGTTTCCTGTTTCCTTTCTCATTATAAAACTCATAAGCTTTTTCCTTTACCGTTTTTAAAAGTTCATCGGTATAATCAATATACATGTCTCTTGGCAAATCTATCAGGCTAATTACGCTGTCCTTTTCATTCAGGCTTACTATAACCATGGTGTCAAAGTTCGAATAAGTCGGATCAAGACCCACAAGCAGAATATTTACGGTCGATTCCGGCGATAACGACGTGTAGTATTTTTGGCCTTTTGTAATGCCGGTACGATGCGCTTGCCTGTTTTTATCTTTCGTATCGGCAGCCTTTGTCGGTAATGGGGTAACTGACGGCTTATTTGTCATATCGGTTGTGATTTTTTTGTAGTTATTTGCTTTTCTTCCGATTGTCGCATTAACCATTGAATAGCAGATTGCGCTTGAAATTAAAACCATCACAATCGTAAAAATAAGAAATATTTTTTTCGCCATAACACTGCTCCGGATTGTTTTCTTTTTTTATTCTCTTCAAAAATACCTGTTTTAGTATGGCTAATTTAGGAAAAATAAAGAAAGGCATAAATAAGGGCTTAAAAGAAAAGCCCCCGCCGTGTTTCGATATTTGGGCGAGGGCTCGTTTATTGCACTTTGTTTTGATATTTATATAACCGAAATTTCTGCGGTTGTTTCGCCTAATCCTTCTGAGCTTACTTTTAAAATTGCCGTGCCCGGTTCAATACCGGTTCTGATTATAGCCTGGCATCTGCCGAGGTATGTTGTAAATTGTCCCTTTGTGTAATTTTCTGTTGTTATAGGCCTTGCCGAACCGAAGGCCAAAAGATGGCCGGCTCCGGAAACTTCCGCTTTAATGAGCCTGTCGTCAGAAGGGACACGCCTTCCTTCGCTGTCCGCCGTAATGACTGTTGCATAGACCAGTGACTGCCCGTCAGCATTAGCCTCTGATTTTTCAAGTTTAATGATAAGTTTTGAAACTTCACCGGCAGTTGTCAATTCATGTTCGGAAACCTTCTCGCCTCTGTTGTCATAGCTGATGGCTTTTAATGTGCCCGGCTCATATTTTATATTGAATGTCGTGATAAAGTCTTTCCCTGCCTGCTGCCTGCCGTATGATTTTCCGTTCAAAATAAGCTCCACTTCATGGTTCCTTGAATAGACATCAACCCTTACCGGAGATCCTTCAAAGCCGTTCCATGTCCATTCGTTTGCACCATCCGGGAATCCCCACGGGCTGATTATTTCTTTTTTTCCGTGGTTTGCCGGGTTGTGAACGAAAATGTAAGTTTCATCGGAACCCCAGACAATTTTCCTAAGATGAAGCTGTGCTCTGTCATCCCAGCATAAATCAAAATCACCGCAATTTGCCGTTCTCCAGGGGTATTTAACTTCCGGCAGTTCATCCCGGGCATCTGGAGAAACATATAATGCCATGCCTACCCCTGCTTCGCCAATATAATCCATGCTTGTCCATGTAAAATCGCCGATGACATACGGACATTCTTCGACAAGCTTCCATACGGTTGCTATGTTTTTCGGAAAACTCTCCGTACCAACTATTATCCTGTTCGGATATTTTTCATGATCCGATTTATAACGTCCGTCATAATAATTGTACCCTACTACATCAAGCGGGGCGACAAAAGGCTCCGTCCTTTCGGCAAATATCGTATCTCCATAAGGCACTAACGCATTTTGCATATTTGTTGTCCCGAGTTTTTTATTTTCGACAATTTGCTGCCACGATTTAAATACCTTTTCCATTTCATCGTCTTCCAACCCGTTATGCGGTCCGCATACGGCACCCGTTACAGGCCTGGTTCCGTCAAGCTTCCGGATATGCTCCGCCGCATCGGCAGACAGCGCATAACCTTCCGACAAGCCAAAACGTTCCTGTACTTCATTGAATATTGACCATAACACAATACATGGGTGGCTGCGATCCCTTGTTACAAACTGTTCAATGTCATATTTCCAATGTGTCTCAAAATATGCATGGTAGTCATTCGGGTTACCCGACATCCTGAACATGTCGAAAGCCTCGTTGATAACCATTATCCCTAATCTGTCGCAAGCTTCCAGGAAGTCGCGGGAAGGCGGGTTATGCGCGCAGCGTATCGCGTTAAACCCGTTATCTTTGTGGAGTTTAACCTTTTTGTATTCGCAGTCGTATAAAGACACAGCGCCGAGTATGCCGTTTGTGTGGTGAATACAGCCTCCCTTTAGTTTTACAGAGCGGTTATTAAGCATAAATCCGTTTTTAGTGTCAACCGATATGGTTCTTATGCCAAAAAGGGTTTCAGCAGAATCTATTACTGAGGCATCTGCGGGTACCTGCGAATATTCCCGCAGTACAGCTCTTACCTTGTATAACTTCGGATTATCAATATCCCACAATTGCGCATTTTCAACAACCAATCCAACTCTGCCTGTACGTATTCCCATTGCCGGGATCTGTACTGCCATATGTCCCGTGGCTGAAAGAAGGTTATCGTCATCGGTGTATAATTCAACATCAATATGCCAGACTCCGGGTTTTGAAGTATGGTTTTCCGCCGTTACTTCAACAGTTATATAGGCGGTATTGCCGTCTACTCGGTTTGTATACGCAAAGATAGGCCAGGGAGAAAGATGCACATACGGCGCAGTTAACAGATCAACATGACGATATATGCCGGTTCCCGTATACCACCGGCTCGTATAAGGCATTTCATTATTTACTATTACCTGTATCCTTGATTCACGGCCGAACCGTACATACGGCGTAATATCGGCATGAAATGGAGTATAGCCATATGGATGGCGTTTTACGAAATTGCCGTCGCAATAGACTTCAGTGTTCATATAAGCCCCGTCTATTTCCAGAAGAATACGTTGATCTTTTAAGGCTTCAGGTATTGTAACGTATTTAGTATAGCATGCAAGACTGCCTTTATAGTATCCGCTTGCCCTGCCGCTTTTTGCGTCAGGCGAAACATCGGTTTCGATCATCAAATCATGCGGCAGATTAACTACACGGCATTCCTTAACATTTCTGAACGAGTTAATGCTCGTCTGTTTAGTATCCAAATACCATTCCCGATCAATGTTTATACGTTTCATTTTACCCTCCTTGATATTAATGTATCATATTCCATACCGAGTTAAAAAGCTTACTTTATATAAAAAGGGAATTATGAAAATTCCCTTTTTATATTATACTTATCACCGGTATTAACTTTTGTATCAAACAACAAAAATTCCCGCACTTTTTAAGGTTTACACCATGCCTGGTTATTTCTTTCCATACTTGGCTTCATAACCTTCCTGGCAAATATCCAGGTATTTTTGCAAACCAAGGTTATTCAGCCCTTTTATGTAGGCATCCCAATCAGCATCGCTGAATATGTCCAAATCACCGGTAACAAATCTCGCGACATGCTGTTTTACATATTCTGTAATGCTTGTCTTGATGAGCGAGAAGTCGGTTATCTTGTCAGGCAGGGCCACGATGGTGGGAACAAGTTCGCTGTTCGGGAATGCAAACGGTTCATAAAGCTTTGTTGCCTGGAACAGCATCAGTTCACCATCTCCGTCGCCATCACGCCAATTCTGACTGTTAACTTTCTTGCCTTCCCTGTAGGCAGCATCTGTAATCGTCGGCAGAGCCTGACCTAATATAATATTATTTTCAAGCAGATCTGAGTGCGGAGTAATTTCAACATACCTCGCGGGATTTCCGTTAAAGTCCAGTTCGCCTTCTTCACCTTCACGCCAGTCACGGCCTTTCTTACCCATATCAAGCCAGTTTCTGCCGTCCTCAGAATACCAATAATCGAGCCAGCGCATAATCAAAGCAGGTTCTTTTGCAGCTTTTGTTATGACAAAGATGCCAACATCGGCCGGTGTTAAGTTATTATAAGAAGCGACTGATGCATATCCGTTAGGGCCGGTCAACGGCGGAAGTGCATCATACTGCTTGAATTTGTCGGAAACAGCCGCTCCTGAGCATAGGAAATTGACTCCTCCAAAGCCTACGCCTATCACAGGCTCTTCACCCGCCTCGTTGATCTGGGCCAACACCGAGGTGCTTTGGGTGAAGGATTCAGGTGCTATTAATTCGTTTACATACAGGTCTCTGAGATACTTCAGCCCTTCCCTCCACTCGTTTTGGGCAGGACCATACTGTATTTTCTTGTTTTTGTCGAATACCAGGTTCTGGTCGGAATCGGTATATATGAATGCACACATCAGAAAGCCGTCGATATTTGTTCTCCAGCCATCTACAGAAGCGGCCATCGGGATCTCGTCGTTTTCTCCGTTTCTGTTAGGATCCTGGGTTTTAAACGCCATCAGTACATTTTTTAAATCTTCCGTTGTTTTCGGCATTTCCAGGTTCAGGTTTTTTAGCCATGTGGAATTTATCCATGCTTTTTGCTGGTGATTGCAGTGGTAGCATTCATTTACACCAAAGAAGCTGTAAATATTTCCGTCGAGGCTGGTTACGAAAGATTCAATATCAGGTCTTTTTTCCAAAAAAGATTTTAAGTGTATTGAATGATCCCTGATTAAATCCTGAACCGGGATGAAAATTCCCTGCGACCCATATTGATCAAGTTGGGATTGAGTGAACATGGACCCGCCGAATTGTGTACCGCACGCAATGGCATCGGGAAGGTCACCGCTGGCGATAATAAGGGAAACTTTGTCCATCCAGCCGTCTGCAGGAGTGGTTTGCCAGTTGATATGAACATTGGTCATTTTCTCATACTCAATGACGGTCTCATTCTCCGTTATGGGTTCGTTAATGAGCCACGGCGCCAGGATTGAAAACTCTTTCCTTGTGTTTGTTATTGGGAACGTACCAAGCTCATTATATTCCGAACCCTGGCTTTCCTGGGTCACTGCGGATGTTGTTTCCTTCTGCTGTGAATCGCCTGGTGTGCTGCATCCAGCCAATAGAAGAGTCAAAGTCAGAAGCGCGGCTAACACTGATAAGATGGTTTTTTTCATGCCAATTCCTCCTTATAAAAATATTTTATTTAATATATTGCAGAATGCAATATATCAGCCTTATTGTACTCAGACAGGCAGTTTACCCCTTTATTGCTCCGATCATAATGCCCTGAACGAAATATTTCTGTATGAACGGGTACAGTATCATCAGAGGCAGACTCGAGAATACAATTACCGCATATTTCAATGCCTCGGCTATGGCCAAACTCTGGCTCTGATCAGCTCCACCGCTGCTTTCAATTATCTGGGACTGAAGCTGGGAACTAATCAGAATATTTCTCAGTACAAGCTGCAAAGGATATTTTTCCTGTGATTTTAAATATATCATTGAGTCAAAATATGAATTCCAAATTCCGACGGCATAAAAAAGCGTCATAACGGCAAGTATCGGTTTTGATACAGGCAATGCTATTTGAATAAAGGTCCTGATGTCCGAACTGCCGTCTATTGTCGCGGCTTCGTAAAGTTCGTTGGGTATTGTATTGATAAAGAAGGTGCGAGCAATCACTATATTCCAGACGCTGAGTGCATTGGGTATAATTAACGCCGCATACTTATCGATCATCCCAAGACTTCTGACAACGAGATATGTCGGGATCAAACCGCCGTTGAACAGCATTGTGAATACGAAGTACCACATGATCGCGTTTCTTCCGACAAGCGTATTTCTTGCTAACGGGTATGCTGCCATAATAGTCAGTGAAACACTTAAAAGCGTACCGAGTACGGATATGAGTACCGAGTTGGCGAAACCGCTGATAATAACCGAGTTGCTTATTATCCTTTCGTAACTCGCTAATGTGGGCTTTACGGGCAGAAAGATAACCTTTCCCGCCAGGACGCTTGGAGGATCGCTGAATGATTGGCTTACTATATTCAAAAGTGGCAGGAATACAACCAACAAGCAAAATGTAAGAAAAATCATATTGATCAAATCAAATATCTTGTCGCCTATTGTTATGCGAATATGTATTTTTCGAGTCATAGCTATTCCCCTTCTCACCACAGACTGGTTTCCGAAGTTTTTCTTGCTATGTAATTTACTACCGTAAGCAGTACCATTGATACTATTGAATTAAAAAGTCCTATCGCAGACGAATAGCTGTATTGAGCCGACACTAATCCTATTTTGTATACATACGTGGATATTACTTCGGAAACGTTCAGATTTAAAGGATTCTGCATCAGAAAAATTTTTTCATATCCAACGTTTAATATGGAAGCGGAGTTTAGTATAAGCAGTATGATAAAAGTGGGCATAATGCCGGGCAGATCAATGTATATAATCTTTTGCAGCGTTGTTGCGCCGTCAATTCTTGCAGCCTCGTAAAGTTCTTTATCTATTCCTGACAGGGCAGCAAGATATATTACAGATGAATAGCCGGCACCTTGCCATATACCCGACCAGACATAAATTGAACGGAAGAGTTTCGGTTTTGCGAGGAGGTTGACCGCTTCTCCGCCGAACAGCTTAATTACGTTATTCAGCAAGCCATAGGGCGATAATATCTGGTTGACCATTGCCACCAATATAACCGTGGATATAAAATACGGGGCATAGGTGACAAGTTGCACGGTCTTCGCAAAAACCCTGACTTTGCACTCGTTCAATGCTATTGCAAGTATTATTGGGACGGGTGCGCTTGCAAGGATGGAATAAATACTGATCGAGAATGTATTGAGGAGCAGTTGTCCAAACTGCGGTGATGTCAGGAACATCCTGAAATACTTAAGTCCAACCCATTTGCTTTGCAGGATCCCAAGGCCGGGATTAAAATCCTTGAATGCTATTTGCACGCCGTACATCGGATAATACCGGAACAGGAAAGTCCACACAACCGGAAACAGCAGCAGAATATATAATTGCCAGTGCCGAAAAATTGCTATAAGCTTCTTTTTCCCATTATAATTATTTATCGCTGGAATTGATTTCTTTACTGTTCTTTTACTTAGCATTTTTATATCCCTCGCTGTTCGCTAAAAACAATCTAACATAAAACCGTATGGAAAAATAGAAACGATAATTTGATTACAAAACAAAAAATAATAATTGTGGGAAACAATTATTCAATAAAAGCACAAAATTTCAGAATGCTGTTAATTTATCGGATTGAGATGTATTAGGTGAATCATAGACATTCTCTGTATTCGTTCGGAAGCTGGCCTAAACGCCTTTTAAATGCGCGCCGGAATGAATATGAATTATTATATCCAACATAACCCGAGATTTCTTCAATAGTCAGGCTCGGATCACAAAGGAGCTCACAGGCTTTCTTTATACGTATTTCCTCCAAATATTCGCTGAAATTCTGCCCTGTTTGCTCCTTAAAGAATTGGGACAGGTAAGAAGAGGAGATTTTAAACATGGATGACAGGATTTGTAAAGATATGTTTGCGTCATTGTAGTTATTTTGCAGGTATTCGAGTATTTCATCGAGCATCTTTTGGTTATGGCTTTTTTTGTTTTTGCTTATAACTTCGCATAACTGGCAGAATGCATCTATTATCTCGCACATGCAATCCTTAGAGGATATATCCCACATTTTCAATGAATAGATGCCGATTGCCTGCGGGTCCAGGTTCATTTCACCGCATATTTTCACAAGTGTGGCTTTCATCTCGCTGAATAGCTGAAACTGCATGGAATAGGAAAGACGTCTGCTTTCAAAATTTTCTTTCTTTATATGCTGAAGTGTCCTGATAAGTTCATCGTAGTTCCCGCTCTTTACCATGTTTGCAAGTATTCTTTCCACATCCATCGGATAGTAATACTGCCGGGATACCGGTATATCCGAATACCAGATCATATAGTCCGATTGCTCCGTTAAATCAAACTGGTGCAGCGCAACTTTCGCTTCAAAGAACGAAAGACTCACATCCGACAGACTGCCGTACAAATTTCCGATGCCGTAATTAAGGCTAATATTGCAAGCCTGAATTAATTCATTATTGATTGTTTCAATATATTGACGGATTTGTTCACGGCATGCATCATCATCATTGTTGTTAAAACAGAGTATAACGGCTATTTGCTGCGGCTCAATAATGTAGGTGCAGCCGTTTCCATTCATGTTTTTCTGCAAAAAACTGTCGGTAATCCTTTTTATCGCGTTTTCTTCAAGAAGAGTATTTACATCAATACCCTTTACAACCGCATATCTGTTGATTGTCGGTACAACTACCACATAACGGCTGCCCTCGAGGTTCAGCCCAAGATTTTTAAGTATATTTCTCGCTTCCTGGACTTCATTTATTGTACCACTTAATAACTGGCCGATTAGAACGTCCTTCAGTTCATTCAGCACCTCATTCATATTCCTGTTTTTGTTGATCAGTATGTTTACATTGTCTTTTATCAGGCTGTATTCATCTTTCTTTTTTTTATCAACGGATGCAATTCCCAATGATGAGAGTATTTCTCCAATAGGCTTTACCTCGTTCTTTGAAAAAAAGATAGACAGCAGGCAGCCTACAATCAACACCGCCGACATATTAATTAGCGCCGTGACTTTTATATGCTGCACATTATTCATTAAGCTCTCTGTTGGAATTACGCAAATGTAATGCCAATCGTTATAGTTTGATTTTTTGGAAAAAACAATTGAATTTTCTCCATTGATTTTCATATGCTGTGATTGCTTTTCCGGTGAAAGCGTCTCCAGATCCATCGCTTCAAGTACGATGTTATCATTGCTTTTAACGATAATTTGTTTGTTTTCATCTATAATAAACGCACTGCCATTGTGTGCCAAAACGGCGTCATTAAGCAGATTACGTATTTTATTGGTATCAATATGCACAATAATTGCACCCTGTGGTATTGATTGTATATAGGTTATTGCTTCATATGTAACATCACTGAGACCGAGCCTTTTCATCGTTATTTTATGTGAAGGCAGTATTGTTTTATAATTATTAGTCTCGAAAACCTGGCGGTGCCAGTCTTCGTATGAAATACCATCATATTTCATCAGGTTTTCATAAAAATTCCGTATATTGTAATTGGCGAAATTACTGTTGATTACTACATCCGGTTTCTGAAGAAATAAGTACGTGGTACTGTCGAGTGATCCGGATATGTTATTCGTTTTCATATTATTGATTACCTGGATTAACTGATATACTTTATCGGAGCCATATGTCGGCTGGGGCATGTTAATTACGGCTTGTAATGTAGAATTCGTGGACAGCATAAAAACCGACAAGTCAATTGATGATAAATAATTGTCTATGATATCACGGCTCTGTTGAATCATGAAATCCTCGAAATTGACAGCATTGTCTTCAATTACTGACAATGCCTGGTAATATACATAGCTGCCCATCATAATAGGTATTATCAGTATAAAGAAATACGAAATAAGAAATCGCTTGAAAGCCGTATACTTCCTAATTTTCAGCTTTCCCATAATTACACCTCGATACACAAATAATATTACAGTATAAGTGCAACTGTTAAACAATTAATAAACATTATGTGTGATGAGAGCAATGAAATCATATAGTCATATTTAATTCATTAGTGATAATTCATTATTTGATATCAATAAACGCAGCTTTTGTATCAATATCAAGCATATCCAGTAATGGGGCCGGAATCGTTTCTAAGGCTAATAATCTGTTTCCATTGTTTTTCTGCGATTCTAAGTACTCCAGCAGTTCAAAATAAAGCCTTTTCATAACGGCGGAGCGGTGTATCATGCAAGGCTCCGGATCATTAAACCATTCAATGCTTTTCGTTATAACAATTTCTTCTTTTAAAGGAATATCTATTACTCTCTTTTCAAAAATAGCTTTTTTATTGCAATCCAAAACGCAAATTTTCATTTTTACACTGCTCACATCACGGTCCCCTTTACACTGCTCATTAAAAAACAACAATAACCAATATGATAAAGATAAGGAAAAATAGAGCATTAAACAGTTTAATCAACGGCATTTTTTCTCTTACGGTTTCCGATACCTCAAATACGGCTCTTCCCTTCGATAAAAGAACGGTTATTATAAAAAGCGGTAATATAAAAGCTATTCCATAAAGAATAAAGGAGAATAAAACGTTGAAATCAGGATATGGATTTTTACGAAGCATAAGCACAATCGTAGCCAGGTAGATCTGTCCCGTACAGAGGAATTCACCTGCGGCAATAAGCACGCCCAGTATAAAACAAACCGGAATAAATACTTTATTATCACTAATTGCCGAAACCGCCTTGATTAAACTGTGATCAAACTTTCTTAATCTTTCAGGCAGTTGCAGCAGGATCTTATTGTATTTCTCGCCCTTAGCTGCGAAATAATCCCGTATATTCAGAATAATAAGGGCTATGCCGATGCATACCAGGATAATTTTCGATACCGTCTGGAACCAATTTATATTTACTTTCAAAAACAACTGGTAGAACAGTGTTCCCAATAATACGAATGCCAGGAACTTTCCTATAATAAAAGACATTCCGGCGGGAAACAGTTTGATATTTTCATTTGCGACCAATACAGACAAAAAGAAGATGAGCATGGAAAGGGAACATGGGTTTATCCCGTTCAGCAACCCGGTAAGAAAAACACTTAAAAAGTTTAAAACGCCGGTATCTGATACCTGGCTTTCACTCATCAGTATTTTAACGGTTCCAATACCCTGACCGTTCAGAATGGCTGTTTTCAGATTGGATTGAATACTTTCGGATCCTGAAAACCAGGTGTTTCCCAGAAAAACAATCGGAACCTGCTGGTCCTCAGTCGGGACATTTAAATATTCAAATCGTGCTTTTAATTGGGCAAGGTTTTCCTCTTCGCCTGCGTTAAGCTTTACGATTTTTATATTTGAGTAAATAATCCTGCCGCGATGTTCCAGTTTGATTACACTTGGCAGTTCAGCCAGCGCCTTTTCCGCTTTGCTGCAGTCTTCACACGATGGAAGGAAGAAGTATATCAATTCCGTATCGTCGGTTTTATTATATGTAACTATGTATTTTTTCTGTTCAGCGTCTGCCTGTTCGGATATTCCAGGAACGTTAATATCATCTTTTTGCCGGTTCAGCAGTATTTCTTCATCCACAACGGATTTTAAACTTTTTTTAATATCATCAATTCCCGACAAATATGTATCTCCTACAAACAAAATAGGCATAAATATTTCATTTTCCGGAACATTATATATTTTACAATACTGGTCCAGGGTTTCCATTTCATTTGTACGGATAGTGTTATGCATGTTATAGACTATCCTTGCTTTACCGCCGACATCCCCGATTAAAGTTTGAAATTCCTCGATTAACTTTGCTTCTTCGTTGCACGAAGCGCACGCGTTAGAATAGAAACAGTCTATCACGATAACAGTTTCCGTTTCTTCAGCGGCAAGAGCGAGCCTCCCGTTAAGCACAAATATACCTATGATTAAAAGCACAATAGTTTTTGTAATTGTTTTAGATGTTTTCATACATGATGACCCCATATGAAACTAATAGATTCTATAACCAGATGCTATATTTTTAAATAAAAATAAGGTTTTGTTATGTTTGGCATATTAATTTTGTATTGATTAAGATAACCTTAATGGTATTAACAACATTCTACACCATTTTTTTATATTTATAAACCCATAAAATAAAAAAGTATGGAAGAACCTTGTAACGGTGTGAAGATTTTGCTTGCGCAAAATCCTATGTTGTTATAAAATGTTTTTTGTTCAAAAAAAAGACTTAAAATTTATGCGTATGGCGAACGGAGGGTTCTTTTGAAATTAACTGATTTAACGGCATCAATGGCTGCGGAAAAAATAAAAAAAAGGGAAATAAGCGTTATAGAACTGACAAAGGCTTATCTTGAAAGGATAGATGAGCTCAACGGCACAATCGGCGCGTATATTACCGTATGCGCTGAACAAGCCCTGCGACAGGCCGAATCGGTGCAGAAAAAACTGGACAGCGGAGAGGATATCCTTCCGCTGGCGGGCATACCGGCCGGGCTTAAGGATAATATCTGTACGAAGGACGTAAAAACCACTTGCGCTTCTAAAATGCTGGATAATTTTCTTCCCCCGTATGACGCGACCGTTACGAAAAAGTTATCCGAAAGCGATGTAATAGTTCTCGGAAAGCTTAATATGGATGAATTTGCAATGGGCAGTTCGAATGAAAACTCCTGGTATATGCCGGTAAAAAACCCGTTGGATCATGAACGGGTACCGGGAGGCTCAAGCGGCGGCGCTGCTGCTGCCGTTGCGTCACATATGTCATGCTTTGCGCTTGGCTCCGATACCGGCGGGTCAATACGGCAGCCGGCATCATTTTGCGGTGTTGTTGGTTTAAAACCAACATACGGCGCGGTTTCAAGGTTCGGGCTTATTGCCTTTGCTTCGTCTTTGGATCAAATCGGACCAATCACGAAGGACGTTGTGGACTGTGCCATGGTTATGAATATTATTGCCGGACATGATCCATTGGACTCAACTTCAGTTGATATTAATTATCCTGATTATACAACTTTTTTAAATAACGATGTAAAGGGCTTAAGAATCGGGCTGCCTAAAGAGTATTTCGGCAGCGGCCTTCATGAAGAAGTAAAGGAAAAAATTCTTGATGCCGTAAAGGCATATGAATCATACGGCGCGATAATAGAAGAGGTTTCGCTTCCGTTTACCGAATATGCGATACCAGCGTATTATATCATTTCATCTGCGGAAGCCAGCTCGAACCTTGCCCGCTATGACGGAATCAAATATGGATACAGGGCTAAAGAATACTCCGATATTATAGATTTATACAAAAAAACCAGGAGCGAAGGTTTCGGAACGGAAGTCAAGAGAAGGATTATGCTTGGAACCTACGCTTTAAGTTCGGGTTATTACGACGCATATTATAAAAAGGCGCTTAAAGTCAGAAGGCTTATCTTTGAGGATTTCCAGAAAGCCTATCAGAAGGTCGATGTGATTTTAGGCCCGACTTCGCCGGCTACAGCGTTCAAACTTGGTGAGAAAACCGCGAATCCTCTTGAAATGTATCTGGGCGATATATATACCGTTTCGGTTAATATTGCAGGCCTATGCGCGATATCTTTGTCCTGCGGGTTTGACAGCAAAGGTCTTCCTATAGGCATGCAGTTAATCGGCAAGCCTTTCGACGAAGGAACCCTGATAAGGGCGGCATACACCTATGAGAGCAATACCGGCAAAAGCGGGGTGACGAACTGTGGAATATGAGGTTGTAATCGGTTTGGAAATACACGCGGAGCTTGACACGCGTTCAAAAATATACTGCGGATGTACGACCGAGTTCGGAGGCGAGCCAAATACCCATTGCTGCCCAATTTGCACGGGAATGCCCGGCGTTTTGCCCGTGCTGAACAAAACAGTCGTAGAGTACGCGGTTAGGGCCGGGCTTGCTGCAAATTGCGCTATTTCATCGTTCAGCAAGCAGGATCGGAAAAATTATTTCTACCCGGACTTGCCGAAAGCTTATCAGACATCGCAGTATGATCTGCCATTATGCAAAAACGGATATCTTGAAATAGAGGTTGACGGCAGCGTTAAAAAAATAGGCATTACGAGAATTCATATCGAAGAAGATGCGGGTAAGCTTATCCATGACGAATCAGGCAAAGTGTCTTATGTAGATTACAACCGCTGCGGAGTTCCGCTTATAGAAATAGTTACCGAGCCCGATATGCGCTCGTCTGCCGAGGTAAAGGCATTTTTTGAAAAGTTGAAATCAATATTAGAGTATACATCGGTGTCGGACTGTAAAATGCAGGAGGGATCGCTGCGTGCCGATGTTAATCTTTCGGTCAGGCCAAAAGGCCAAAAAGAATTTGGTACCCGGACTGAGATAAAGAACCTTAACTCTGTTCGCGCTATTGTCCGGGCGGTTGATGGAGAGGCCAGGCGCCAGATATCCGTGCTTGAGCGGAACGGTGTTATTGTTCAGGAAACAAGGCGCTGGGACGACGAAAAAGGGGAAAGCTATTCGATGCGGGACAAGGAAGAAGCCCACGATTACAGGTATTTTCCCGAACCTGACTTAACCCCTGTAGTTGTTGATGAAGCTTGGCTTGATAAAATACGCAGTTCAATTCCTGAACTTCCCGATGAAAGGAGAAAACGCTTCATCGCCGAATACGGGATACCCGCGTACGATGCTGCATTTATTACCGGCTCGAAACCTTTGGCCGATTTCTTTGAGGCGGCTGCAAAGGAAAGCAAAAATGCAAAGGCTATAAGCAACTGGATTATGGGCGATGTAATGAAGAAATTGAATGATACGGGACTCGAACCTTTGGATATGCCTATTAAGCCCGAAAGCCTTTCGAGGCTTGTATCGTTGATTGATGAAAACGTGATAAGCGGCAAGATAGCGAAACAGGTATTTGAGATAATGTGGGATACGGGTGAAGACCCGGCTGATATTGTGGAAAAGGAAGGATTAAAGGTGGTAACGGATACCGAAGAAATACGCAGCATAGTTATCCAGGTTATTTCAGCAAACCCCAAATCGGTTGAAGACTACAAATCAGGCAAAACAAAGGCGATAGGTTTTCTTGTCGGGCAGATTATGCGGGAAACGAAAGGGAAAGCGGATCCGCAGGCAGTGAACCGACTGCTTAAGGAAGAACTCGATAAACTGTAATTATGTTGACCGCAATTTAAATCTGTCGATCAGTATTGGCCTTTATTTCTGAGCCATTGCACAATAACGGAAACAAGAGCTTCATTTTGCTTGCGCAATTCCTTTTGTTGTTAAAAGAACCTTGCGCTTCGCGCAAGAACCTTGTAACGGTGTGATGGTTTTGCTTGCGCAAAACCTTTCGTTGTTATATTATAAATTGTGAACGAAAAAGGCAATTTGCCGTGGTTTCGGCTACATACCCCATATATAAGGAGGAAGTGCAATGGCAATAACAAAAGAAGATATTGAGCGTCTGGCGGATCTTGCGCGTTTAAACCTGACTCCGGAGGAAATCGAAAAGTTAACCGGAGATATGGAAACGATAATTAATTATTCGATGAATAAATTAAATGAACTGAATACGGATGATGTGCTGCCTATGGAACATGTATTACCGATCAGCAATGTATTCAGAGAAGATATATGTGAAAAGTCTTTTGACAGGGAAGAAATATTAAAAAACGCTCCCGAGAAAGCGGAGGGCTGTTTTTTGGTGCCCAAAGTGGTTGAATAAAATCGTTCGATTTATATACCCCGGACAAACCGATTGGAGGGATTTTTTTGGAACTTACAAAATTAACCGCCTGCAAGGTTGCGGATAAAATAAGAAAGAAAGAATTCAGCGTCCCGGAATTAACGCAGGCATATCTTGACAGAATCGGGGAACTTAATGAAAAAATCGGGGCATACATTACCGTTTGCAAACAGGATGCCGGAAAGCAGGCGGATAATATTCAAAAAAAGATTGACAATAACGGGGAATTGCCTCTTTTAGCCGGCATTCCCGCGGGAATCAGCGATAATATATGCACGTCGGGAGTATTGACAAGCTGCGGTTCGAGAATGCTAAGCAATTTTGTTCCCCCATATGACGCGACAGCGGTTAAGAAGCTTTCGCAGAACGGTGCAGTTATGTTGGGAAAGCTGAATATGGATGAATTTGCTATGGGAAGTTCAAACGAAACATCCTGGTATGGGCAGGTTAAAAATCCATTGGATTATGGGCGTGTTCCGGGCGGATCAAGCGGAGGCGCCGCGGCCGCAGTTGCTTCGCAAATGGCATGTTTCGCGCTCGGTTCGGATACTGGCGGCTCTGTTCGCCTGGCATCATCTTTTTGCGGTGTTGTCGGTTTAAAACCAACTTATGGAGCAGTTTCAAGATATGGCCTCGTTGCATTTGCGTCCTCTATGGATCAGATAGCGCCTGTTACACGCGATGTTGCTGACTGCGCAGCGGTTATGAATTCTATTGCGGGGCACGATCCTCTTGATTCAACGTCGCGGGATTACGGGCATGAAGACTATACATTATCTTTAAAAAGCGATGTAAAGGGTTTGAAAATTGGTTTGCCGAAGGAGTATTTCAGCGGCGGCATACAGAAAGAAGTAAAGGAAAAAGTCTTAGATGCCGCGAAGGTTTTTGAGTCACTCGGAGCTGAAATAGAGGAAATTTCACTGCCGCTGCTTGAGTACGCTTTGCCGGCATATTACATTATATCGTCGGCGGAAGCAAGCTCAAATCTTGCGCAGTACGACGGGATAAAATACGGGTACCGCACGCGGCAGTTTGAAGATCTGGTCGATCTGTACAAAAAAACAAGGGGCGAAGGGTTTGGAGAAGAGGTAAAGAGAAGGATTCTCGTAGGAACTTATGTGTTAGGCGCCGGTAATTATGACGCATGTTACAATAAAGCGTTAAAAGTCAAAAGAATGATTTTTGAAGAGTATCAGAATGCGTATCAAAAGGTGGAGGTTATTCTTGTGCCAACAGCGCCTTCCACCGCCTTCAAAATTGGCGAAAAAACCGCCGATCTCCTTGATATGTATTTAAATGACGTATATACTGTTCCGGTTAATCTTGCAGGCCTTTGTGCGATATCAGTTCCGTGCGGGTTTGACAGCAGCGGCCTTCCGGTGGGAATGCAGCTTATAGGCAAGCCTTACGACGAAGGAACGATATTAAGAGCGGCTTTCACTTATGAAAAGTATACCGGGGGAAATGGAGGAATCGACTGTGGAATATGAAGTTGTAGTCGGTCTGGAGATACACGCCGAGCTTGCTACAAAATCAAAAATATACTGCGGATGTACGACCGAATTCGGGGGAGAACCAAATACGCACTGCTGTCCCGGATGTATAGGGATGCCCGGGACATTGCCGGTTCTTAACAAAGCTGTTGTTGATTACGCTATAAAAGCAGGTCTGGCTACGAACTGCGAAATATCCAGTTTCAGCCGTCAGGACAGGAAGCATTATTTCTATCCGGATTTAGCGAAAGCATATCAGATATCACAGTGCGATTATCCTTTATGCAGGAATGGATACCTTGATATTGAGGTAGACGGTGAAAAAAAGAGGATAGGAATTACGAGAATTCACATCGAAGAGGATGCCGGAAAACTGATCCATGACGAATCCGGGAATGGAACTTATGTTGATTACAACAGAAGCGGCGTTCCTCTTATTGAGATAGTAACCGAACCAGATATGCGCTCATCTGCCGAAGTGAAGGCTTTTTTTGAGAAATTGAAGGCAATACTGGAATATACGGCTGTTTCGGACTGCAAGATGCAGGAAGGATCGCTGCGCGCGGACATTAATCTTTCCGTAAGACCGAAAGGTCAGAAAGAGTTTGGAGTCCGTACCGAAATGAAAAACCTTAACTCTATCAGGGCTATTGTCCGGGCCGTGGAATTTGAAGCCAAAAGGCAGATTCTTGAGCTTGAGTATGGTGGTGTAATTGAAAGGGAAACAAGGCGCTGGGACGACGTGAAAGGCGAAAGTTACTCGATGAGAACAAAGGAAGACGCTACCGATTATCGCTATATGCCTGACCCTGATTTATATCCGATTTATGTCGATCAAGCATGGATTGAGCAAATAAGAGCTACAATCCCTGAACTTCCGGATGACAGAAAAAAACGGTTTATTAGCGAATTCGGCATACCTGAATACGATGCGTCGATAATTACCGCTTCAAAAACTCTTGCGGATTTTTTTGAAGCGGCGGCTAAGGATAGCAAAAATGCAAAAGCCATCAGCAATTGGGTAATGGGTGACCTAATGAAGAAACTGAACGATACAGGGCTGGAACCGTCGGATATACCGTTTACGCCCGGGAATCTTACTAAACTGGTATCGTTGATTGATGAAAATGTGATAAGCGGAAAAATAGCGAAACAGGTATTTGACATTATGTGGGATACGGGAGAAGACCCGGCTGACATCGTAGAAAAGAAAGGATTAAAGGTGGTAACGGATACCGAAGCGATACGCAGCGTCATTATCAAGGTTATTACGGCAAATCCTAAATCGGTTGAAGATTACAAGTCGGGCAAAACAAAGGCAATGGGTTTTCTTATCGGCCAGGTTATGCGCGAAACGAAAGGGAAAGCGGATCCTCAGGCGGTGAACCGGCTGCTTAAAGAGGAATTGGATAAAATATGAATTTAAAAACGCGTTAAGTTCAACTGTTTGTTTCGCTGTAATGCGTAATAGTATTACGGCCCTTTTTTTTCGATAATTGCAAAGCTTTTTCGGAAGCGTTTATTAACTCCTTTGCATTTGACGCATCATGCGGAAACGAAGCAATTCCGAGAGATATTGTATAATGAGGGCTCGTTGTTTTTTCAACGGTTTTTCTGAAGCGTTCCGCAGCGAGGTAAGCCTTAACGGGATCAGCTCCGGGTAGGAGAATAAGAAATTTGTCCGCTATATGCCGGCCAACCTTGTCACCGCTGCGCAGGGTGCTTCCGGCTAAATTTACGAGATTTCTCAGGCATTTGTCCCCGATTATTCGGCCGTGGACATTATTTATTACCTTAAAATTGTCTATATCAAACATTAAAACGGAAAACTCGCCGTTCGGGTTCCTTTCAATCATATTTGCAATCATGTCTTTCATAGCCCTTTTAGTATACGCGCCTGACAGCTCATCGGTTTTTTCCATTTCGGCAAGTCTTTGTCTTTCTTGTTCAATCTGTTCTACACGTCTTTCCACTTCACGCTGAACGGATTGGTTTATTTTTTCCAGTTGAGCGGTTTTCAATGAGTGTGATTCTTCGAGTTTATATACTGTTGAGCGGTAGAAGAAAACCGAGAATGTAATGTAGCCGGCAGCTTTAGCGAACAGCGATATTATTGATGCCGTATCCGATGACGTAAGGCGGGGAAGCAGCAATGACGCACAAACAAGCATTATCCCCCAGTACAACGCAAAAGACGAATACTGTTTTATAAGGATATTGGTTACAATAAAAATAATAGCCGTACATATGTATAATGAAATAATAATATCAAAAACAAAGGAACGGTACAGCGAAACGAAATTAAGGCTCAGTATTATCATTACAATCGGCAGAGAATATAAAATGAACATCAATATATTTATCGGGTCACTGTTCTTTTTGGCAGCAATAACGAGGATTATTGAAGTAATAAGCAAAAATTCGGCAAAGAAAAGGTATGAACGGGAGTGTTCATTGTTTATCGATAAAAATGAAAGAAAACACAAAACCAACGGAGCGAAAAAGGCGGCTCCAAAGTGTTTCGCTAAAGGCATGTCATATTTTATTGATAGCGAAGACAGATATATGTATGATGAGAACACAATCACAATAAACAGGTGAATCTGGTTTTCCAAACCAAGGTAAAACATACCAATATCCTCCCGCATTAGTCTGCTGATTATATTATCGGAAAATAAAAACAAAATGACAACAGGTGAAGCTAATTTTCATGTCAACTGACCGCCGTTGAATTTCAATATTATTCCCGCGGGTCCTGTCTCGGGTGTTTCGTTTCCTAGGTCGACAAAGCACGTACCGACAACACGCATCAGATCATGATTTACGTTTGCGGAGAGGTCTCCATATCCCGGGCTGCTCATTTACCCGCTCCGAATTTACCTATACGAAGCGGGGCGTTGGAGCATATCGCCCGTCGTCACCGAAAACACCCGAGCCACCCGCTGGTTATATGTCATTATTCCCGCGGGTCTTGTCTCAGGTGTTTCGTTTCCTAGGACGGCATTCCCGGCTGTCCTTGGCTTCGCCTGGTTTAAAATCTTAAGATTTTCATAAATTCATGGTATAATAACCTCACCCGTTACCGAAATCAAAAATTTCGAACGGGTACCCGAGGTCATGAATTTATTCATCTGGTGCCAGGCTGAATAAATTCATGATATAATATGGTTATTCATGGCAGGCGGAAAACTTATTAGCATAACCATCACGCATATTTTATGTATTACTGTCGGCCTGTTGGGGGATTATTAGTCTGGAGGGAAGATGTTTTTAAAGGCATAAAAAGAAAGGATGATAAAATTGGCGGCAAAATTGGAATCCGTTTCGGCGGCAAAAGTTTATGAAAAAAACGGTATCTCATTTTTCCATATTAAGTCCGAAAAATTTAAAACCGTCAGAATTGATGTTTTTTTTATTGAACCGCTTAACAAAGAAAAAGCCTCAAGCAATGCCATTATTCCATTCGTGCTGAAAAGGGGAAGCGAAAGTTACCCTGATCAACAGAAGCTTGCGATGCGGCTTGAGGAGCTCTATGGTGCCGGATTAAGCGCTAACGTTATGAAAAAGGGGGAAAACCAGATAATCCACTTTAATGCCGATTTTGTTTCGGATCAGTATACAGCGGGGAAAACAAAGCTTTTTGACGAAATAGGAAACCTTGTTATCGAAATAATAACAAAACCGGCTCTTGAAAACGGATCATTTAACAGTAATTATTTTGAACAGGAAAAGGGAAACCTTATTCAGAGAATAAAGAGCCGTGTAAACGATAAAATACATTATTCATTGCTTCGCTGTATGGAAGAAATGTGCAAAGATGAACTTTTTGCCGTTTATGAAGACGGTGATGAGGAAAGCGCGAAAGCATTGACGCGTGAAAAAGTTTACGAAGATTACGCGGCACTTCTGCGTGAAAGCCCGGTATATGTTTATATCTCCGGTATTGTGAGCGATAGTGAAATAAAAACGTTTGTCGATAAATTTGACTCGATTAGAAGGAATAATATCAAAAGTATTGTTGTCCCGAACGTAAAAAAAGATATACCGGAAGTCAGGAGAATTGAAGAGCCGATGGATATAAGCCAGGGAAAGCTTTGTTTAGGCTTTAGAACGCAAACCGAAGCAAACAGCCCCGATTATTACCCTCTTGCGATATATAACGGAATTCTCGGCGGAGGAGTTCAATCGAAGCTGTTTCAAAATGTGAGGGAAAAGGAAAGCATGGCGTATTTCGCGTTTTCCAGGCTTGAAAAATTCAAAGGATTGATGGTTGTATGCAGCGGAATAGATATTTCTAACAGAGAAAAAGCGGAAAAAGTTATCGCGGAGCAGTTAACGGCTATTAGAAACGGGGATATTTCCGATTTTGAAATGGATGCTACGAAAAAGACCTTCGAAACGGGGATAAAATCGATGCAGGACAGCCAGGGAGCGATGGTCGACTTTTTCCTGAGCCAGCATATTTCCAATATAAATGAAAATATTGATACGTTTCTCGAGAGACTTCTTGAAGTCAGTAAACAGGATGTTGTTAGAATATCCGAAAGAATTACGCCGGATACGGTATATTTCCTTACATCACTATCGGAAGAAAACTCGTAGATTGAGGTGAAAATTATGAAAGTAAAAGATTTTGAACGCATACAGGAAAGAATCTACCGCTATGATCATCCAAGCGGTTTAAAAGCATTTGTAATTCCAAAAAAGGGATATAATAAAAAATACGCGACATTCGCGACATATTACGGTTCGGTTAACAACACATTCATTATTCCGGGCCAAAAAAACGAAACCCATGTTCCTGACGGAATAGCTCATTTCCTTGAGCATAAACTTTTTGAGCAGGAAGATGGAAGCGTAATGGATAAATTTTCGAAACTTGGCTCGGAGCCGAATGCGTATACAAGTTTTACCCAAACAGTATACCTGTTTTCCTGTACCGATTATTTTGAAGAGAACTTCCGCCTGCTTGTAGATTATGTTCAGCACCCGTATCTTACCGACGAGAGTGTTGAAAAGGAAAAGGGAATTATCGGGCAGGAGATCAAAATGTATGAAGACAATGCCGATTGGCGTGTGTTCTTTAATCTTTTGGATGCTCTTTATGTTAATCATCCCGTAAAAATTGATATCGCCGGCACGGTAGACAGCATTTCAAAAATTACGAAAGAGACGCTGCTTTTGTGCTACAATACTTTTTACCATCCATCCAACATGATCATTCTTGTAGTGGGTGATGTTGAACCCCAGTCGGTGTTTAAAATGGTCGAAAACGGAATCAGGCATAAAGAAAATCCGGGCAAAATAGAAAGTATATTTCCGGATGAGCCGAAGCACCACAATAAACGGGTTGTGGAAAAAAAGCTTGCCGTTGCGATGCCCCAGTTTCAGATGGGAATTAAGGACAACTCAAACGTATTCGGGTACGATCTGTTAAAAAGAAAGGTTGCAATCGAAATCATTCTTTCAATGCTGATGGGAAGAAGCTCTAAATTGTATAACGAATTATATGATGAAGGCCTGATTAACCAGACATTCGGAAGCGAAGTAATGCTTGAGGGTTTGTACGGTTTTTCCGCTTGGGGAGGGCAGTCCAACGAGCCTATTAAAGTATACGAGAGAATAAACGAGATGCTTGAAAAAACAAAAAAAGATGGGCTCGACAAAGAAAGTTTTGCAAGAATAAAAAACGCCCATGAAGGAAGGTTTATACGAAGCCTTAATTCTCCCGAAAATATCTCGCATAGTTTCATTCCGCTTCATTTTAAAGGCGCGGATTATTTCGATCACGCAAAAGTATATGAAGAGCTTACTTTTTCAGATACTGAAGAAATATTTTACAGCCACTTTGAGCTTGAACCGGCTTTATCCGTCATTTGGCCCGTTAAGTGATAAACACTGTTTAAGTCCTATGGGCGGTTGAAAACATGCCGGTGCAATGGTAAAATACCTGAAAAGAAAGTAAAAAAAGGGTAAATTACAAGGAATGTGAGGGAGAAATATGAATGATTACTGGATTCAGTTTCCGAAATTGGGTCTTCGTTTTGAAATAAACCCGGAGATATTTTCAATAGATACGTTTTTCGGAACGTTTACCGTCTATTGGTATGGTCTTATTACCGCATTGGCATTTCTGGTCATAGTTATCGGTATATTGAAAGACTGCAGCAAATATGGCATTGACCGCGATCATATGATTGACTTGATACTTATTACAACACCAATAGGCATAATAGGAGCGAGATTGTATTACGTTATTGTGAACTGGAAACAATACAGCCAAAATCCTGTCGAAATATTTAAGATATGGCATGGAGGGCTTGCAATATACGGCGGGATTATATTCGGAATAATTACTATTTATCTATTCTGCCGCATAAAGAAAATCAGCACTTTGAAAATACTTGATCACATCGTTGTTTACCTTGTTCTTGGACAAGTGATCGGCAGGTGGGGCAACTTCGTCAACCAGGAACTTTTCGGCCCGAATACGGATCTGCCGTGGGGAATGACCGGTAACATTATTCAGAGAACAATAAAAAATGAAGATCCGGTTCATCCTCTTTTCCTGTATGAATCGTTATGGAACCTGGCGGCGTTTTTCATTCTCCTGTGGTTTAGAAAAAGGAAAAAGTTGGATGGTGAAGTCTTCTCGTTATATATGATATTATATGGAGGAGCTAGGTTTTTAATAGACAGGCTTCGTTTAGATATGAGAATAGGCGATGTTAATATAAACCTACTTCTCGGCCTTATCTTTGTTATAGCTTTTACCGCGGTGTTTATTCTGAGGCGGATACGTATCAAACCTTCGGAACCCGAGGATACCGAATACGAGCCGAGCAGGTACAGGGAAATACTTGATGCCGTAGACGAAAAAGAATCATCCGCTGACGCCGGAGATGTAAACGGCGGAGACAGCACAGAAACTGAAGATAATGCGAAGAGCGAAGATGACGTGGAACCAGGCGATGAAGCAAAAAGCGGAGATAACATAAAAAACGAAGACGATGCGGCGGCTGAAGAAGACTAAAACGGGAGGGATTATCGATAATTCATGCTGCATGTGGAAAAAAGCCAGGGTCTGAATAAGGTAAAACATTACGATTGGCTGCTGTTGTTAATTGTGATAGCTTTAAACGCTTTCGGAATGATTATTATGTGGAGCGTTTCGAAGCAATTGAACAACCCCAGCCTTTTAATCAAGCAAGGGGCAGGTGTATGCATAGGCTTTGTCTGCATGATAATATTAAGCCTGGTTGACTATAAGGATCTGCGGATATTAGGGTTTATTGCTTATGGTTTTTCAACGTTTCTTCTAATTCTTGTGCTATTTATAGGGTACGGGGCTGAAGAAACGGGTTCCCAGGCATGGCTCGATCTCGGCCCCATTTCTTATCAGCCTTCGGAGCTTGGCAAAATTACTTTTGTAATGATATCCGCGCTGTATCTTGAACATATTGTAATGAAAACAGGAAAATATAATTACCCGAAGTTAATGTTTTTCGCGGCTTTGCCGGTTATTCTCGTGTTTTTGCAGCCGGATTACGGGACATGCCTGGTTTATGCGTTTATATTTTTGTGCATGGTATTTTTTGCCGGATTGCCGTACAAATATATTCTTATTGGTTCGGGAACGGCGATTATCAGCCTTCCGCTTATCTACTATACAGGCATCTATCAACTTTTTCCCAGTCATATTCAAGACCGTTTTTATAGTTTCTTCAATAAAGAAGCCGATCCTCTCGGTAAGAACTATCAGGTAAGGCTGTCAATACAGTATGCCGGCTCGGGGCAGTTATGGGGAAGGGGTCTGGGCAACGGTTGGGCTGCCGAAACCGTTCCGTTTGCTCATACGGACTTTATTTTCTCTGTTGTTGCTGAAGAACTGGGTTTTTTTGGCGCTGCCGTGCTAATAATTCTTTTTCTTGCCTTTTTTGCGCGCTGCATATACATTGCATGGTTTTCCCGTGAGAGGTATGGCGCTCTCATGGTCATGGGTTATACCGCGATGATTTTTGCGCACTTTTTTGAGAACATAGGAATGTCGATAGGCCTTATGCCTGTAACGGGTATTCCGCTTCCGTTTATAAGTTACGGGCCAAGTTCGGTCATAACTAATTTTATGGCGATAGGAATTATTCTCAGTATTTCATTAAGAAAGCAAAGGCCTATGTTTGAATATTGACACTGTTTTTCGATCAGCCTAGCCTCTCTTTAAACTTTTTTATAAGTTCCGGGAGTATCTCCCGAACATCTCCGACAATCCCGAAAGTTGCTATTTTGAAAATAGGCGCGTCGGGATCTTTATTTATCGCTATTATAATATCCGAAGACGACATGCCGGCAAGATGCTGGACCGCTCCGGAGATTCCGCATGCGAAATAAACCTTTGGCCCGACGGTTTTTCCTGTCTGCCCTACCTGATGGCTGTAATCAACCCAGCCTGCGTCAACAATTGCGCGGGAAGCTCCCGCAGCGCCTCCAAGCACACGCGCAAGCTCTTCAACCAAAGCGTAATTTTTTGCTTCTCCCAAACCTCTCCCGCCGGATACTATAATATCGGCTTCGGTCAGGCTGACGGTTTCACAAACGGTTTGAACTGCGTCAAGCACTTTTGTTTTTAAATCCGTTGGTATAATTACATCAGGATGTATTATATCACCGATCCGCGAATAATCGGGTTCAAGCGGTTTCATTACTTTTGGCCTGACAGTCGCCATCTGGGGCCTGTGGTTTGGGCATATTATCGTTGCCATAAGATTGCCGCCGAACGCGGGACGCGTTTGTAGCAGGAGCCTTTTCTCCGGATCAATCGCGAGACCGGTGCAGTCTGCCGTTAACCCGGTATTCAGACGGGACGCCACCCTGGGTGCCAGTGAACGTCCATATGTCGTTGCGCCTATTAAAACAATTTCAGGCTTATATTTTTCTATGAGCTGCACGAATATGTCCGTATACGATTCGTCGTTGTAATATTCAACAGACTGATTATCTACATAGTAAATATTATCGGCGCCGAAAGCTATAAGTTTATTAGCCTCGTCCTGCAGATTGCTGCCGATTAAAACGGCGGACAGGGGAATCGACAGTGTATCGGCGAGTTTGCGTCCTTCTCCGAGAAGTTCAAACGCTACCTGGGAAACGGCGCAGTGCTTTTGTTCCGCGAATACCCATACGCCGTTATATTTCGATATGTCAGCAGTCTCTTGCGTTTTATCGCTCTCGATCCGTATCGCGTCAAATTTACATGACGGGACACAGGCCCCGCATAAAGTACAATTATCATTGATTACAGCCTTTTTATCTTTCATTTCAATTGCGCCGAACATGCATTCCTTTATACAAAGCCTGCATCCGACACATTTTTCGATTATTATTTCAATTCCGGTCATATAAATAAGCTCCTTTAATGGCTATAGTAATCATTTACATTTTACAAACTGCATTGACAGTAATTTGTCCGCGAGTTTTTCCGCCTGCTCACAGGCTGTGCCTTCAATCATTTCGGCTTTTATCTCATGCACCGGCGTAAACGTTTTTATTACTCGCGTGGGAGATCCGTTCAAACCGCAAAGACTTATATCGGCTCCAATGTCTTCCGCATTTAAAATCTTAACCTCGTATTTTTTGGCCTTCAGCTTTCCCTTTATAGAAGGATAGCGCGGCTCATTTATCTCCTTTACAACGGTTATCACGGCGGGAAGAGGCATTTCGACAACCTCGTATCCGTCATCGGTCATTCGCTGGCATCGTATATAGCCTTCTTTTATTTCTTCGATTTTCCGCACATTTGTAGTATGCGGAACGCCGAGCTTTTCGGCAAGGCTTGGCCCAACCTGTGCGGTATCGCCGTCGGTAGCCTGTTTCCCGCAGATGATCAGATCGTAGTCACCTAATTTTTTTATTCCCATTGAAAGAGTATAGGATGTGGCCAGAGTATCGGCGCCCGCGAAAGCCTTGTCGGTTAACAGGACTGCTTCGTCAACGCCGACAGCGATTGTTTCACGTAGAAGTTCCGCGGTTTTTGGTATTCCCATGCTTATTACCGTAACACTGCCGCCGACATTTTCTTTTACCCTGACACCCTCTTCAATCGCGTATTCGTCGAAAGGATTGATAATAGCTTCAGCTTCATCGCGAATTATCGTATTTGTTTCTTTGTTTATCTTTACTTCGCTTGTTCCTGGAACCTGCTTAACGCAGACAACAATATTCATTAATTCCTCACTCCCGGGTAGATTCCTTTATCAACTCAAGGGCAATGACGTTGCGCTGTATCTGGTTTGTCCCTTCATATATCTGGGTAATTTTCGCATCCCGCATCATCTTTTCAACAGGGTATTCCTTCATATACCCATAGCCGCCCATAATCTGAACCGCGTCGGTTGTTACCTTCATTGCCGTATCTGAAGCGAAAACCTTTGCCATTGCGGCTTCTTTCGATATGTTTTTCGTTCCGCTGTCAATGTGCCTGCATGTTTGATATACAAGGCACCTGGCAGCTTCTATCTGGATAGCCATATCGGCGAGCATATGCTGTACTGCCTGAAATGAAGATATTGGCTGGCCGAATTGTTCGCGTTCTTTCGCGTATTTCAACGCGGAATTGAAAGCGCCCGTTGCTATGCCAAGAGCCTGGGCTGCGACGCCGGGCCGGGTCCTGTCAAGGGTTTTCATAGCAACAATAAACCCCATGCCTTCTCTTGCCAAAAGGTTCTCCTTCGGGATTCTGCAATTTTCAAATATAAGTTCGCATGTTGCCGAAGCCCTTATGCCCATTTTATCTTCTTTCTTCCCGAATGAAAGACCGGGAGTGCCTTTCTCGACTATAAAAGCCGAAAAACCTCTCGCGCCTTTTTCACGATTTGTACATGCGATAACGGTGTATATATCGGCTTCTCCGCCGTTTGTAATCCATTGTTTCGTTCCGTTTAGAACATAATAATCACCGTCGGCGACAGCGGTTGTTCTTATACCGGCGGCGTCACTGCCCGCGTCCGCCTCTGTAAGGGCAAATGCGGCAAGTTTTTTGCCCGCCGCTATATCGGGAAGGTATTTATTCTTTTGTTCCTCGGTGCCGAACAGTATTATCGGGAAAGTGCCGAGACCTGTACCGGCAAATGCGAGAGCTATACCGCCGCAGGCGCGGCTTAATTCTTCTACGACAAGTGCCATTTCGAACACGCCTCCGCCCAGTCCTCCGTATTTATCATCAATATATACGCCGCACAGGTCAGAATCGGCCAGGTATTTTATTATGTCACGGGGAAATTTTCCTTCGCGGTCGTATTCTATTGCCACGGGGGCGATTTTCTCGTCTGCAATACGTGCTGCAAGTTCTTTTATCATTTGCTGTTCTTCCGTCAGGAAATAATTCATTTTCAACACCTCTCGCCTAATATTATTTTATTAATACAATTCCAATCAAATTTCCGGTTATAAATTGTTTCCAAGTGCTCCATTTCTTCATTAATTATATCATTGTTTCCGCTCCGCCTGTTGTTGGACAGGCTGCCGTTTTTGGCGGCCAAACATACTACTGTCATTATTGAAAAATACATAAAATATTAGTCCGTTCAGCAGCACGACGTTTAGCACCAGGTAATAATTTCAGCTAATAATAAAGAGTATATAATAAAAAAAGAGCATATGCAATAACAAAAACAATAAAATAAGTGCTGTTTGTCCGAATAGCGGCAACTGCCAGGACACCAGTCACTGTCGGGAGCTATTGTGCAATACTTACAAATAATGGGATTGCAATACATAATAATTTGTGATAAAATTATAAAAAAATATGTGTGTGGAGAAATGGAGTCACATAAAATAATCTAAGGTTTTACCTTCTGTATTTTATTTGGCTCTTTTTGTTTGATTAAATTCTATGTCGTTGAATACAAGTTTAAAATTAGTTGCATCTGCATAAATAATCCTTTTTATAATGGTATAAACGGCTTCCGGCAAGCGGTTATGGTTTTGCGGAATTCGGGAGAAAGCTGTCCTGGCAGGGTGGACTTCCGGAGAAATGTAAACCGAACCGGTTGTTTGAAGATATATGGTCTGGCTCATTAAGAATTTGGAACTATGCAAAACGACCTTAACAGCCAACATGAGCATTTTCCGTTAAGGCACACAGACGGCTATTTAACGGGTATAGCCGGTGGTATCGGGACTTTTTTTGCATAAGTGAAGAACGAAGAATGAGCAGAAAAAAACATTAAGTACTTGAAGGGGGTATTTTTGTGGAAACAAAAACAGAAAGAAGACTGACGCTTAAGACAGCAAGCGGATGCAGAATGCTGCTTGCAATCAGTATTGCAATTATTCTGCTGTTTAGCTGTATTGCCCATCTTCTTACGTCTGACGGCGGAACGGTTAAGGTGTCCCTTGTCAAAATTGATGCACGCGGTGCGACTATGGATGGTGAACTGTACTATCCGGTCGGGACTACTGACGAGGACAGCCTGCCTGCAGTTATCGTAACCCACGGCGCGGGTGTTACGCATATTGTTACAAGAGGACTTGCGCAGGAACTTGCTCGCAGAGGGTTTGTCGTCCTGAATCTAAGCGCGTATGGAGCAGGTCTTAGTGAATTCCCGCAGAGGGATGAAATAGGCATGGGTGAAGAGAATTATAATGCGCGTACCACGCCCGGTGGTTTGCATGACGCGGTGGATTTTCTCCGGACATTTGAGTTTGTCGATCAGACACGAATCGGCATTTCCGGTCACTCTCAAGGGCACCGGCGCGCTTCGATGGCAACGGCTATTGATTGCGGATATCTGACGTTTAACGATATTATGATCAATGTGCTGTATGAGACTTTCGGAATTAGTTTTACTGAGGAAGAAATTACTCAAAATGCTGATGAATTGGCAGCAAAGCGTCTTAATTCCGATCAGCTTGAGCACTATAATACTATAAAAGCTCAAAAGCGTGAAGACTATGATACCCGAATCAAGTCGCTGTGCATGCTCGGCGGAAACGCTCCTCTGATTTCTCCGCTTCAGACGGTAAACGTTGCCGGGTATGAGGTAAAGAGAAACTGCCAAACTAACTTCGGAATTATTATCGGTGATTTCGACTTTGGTTATGCTACCTATGTTTCAGATGAATCCACAATGGAGTCTTACTATACCGACACCCCTCTTGATGAGAGGATCTGGTATTCGATAGATGATTACGGTAAAAAGAGCACGGCTCTTGGCAATATTTATGATATGAATGTTACCCGGGACGCAGCTCTTGCCGATGCGATAAGTAACCGGACCGCAAGAATTTTCATGACCAATGCGGAAACTCATTCGAGAAACTTCTTCTCGAGTAAAACGGCTGCGGATTTTGTTAAGTATTTTGAACAGACGCTCAGTTACAACCGCGGCGAACTTACCGATCCTGCTACGAAACCGCTTGATGCGCGCAACATTATCTTTATCTGGCGCGAAGTGTTTAACGGCATTGCGATGCTGGCAATGTTGTTTATGCTTATTCCGCTGGCCTGTCTCTTCTTGAAGAGCAAGTTCTTTGCGCCCTGTGTCGGCAGTTACGAAAACAGCACTGCAGGCGGTATCAATAAGAAAACCTATTGGGTCTTCAACATTGTCACAGTTATTATCAGCTTTATAGCGATTTATATTTCGTGCGATATGGAGACGCCATTCCTGCCGTTTTGGAAATTCTTCCCGATATGGACAGCATGGTATCATGCGCCTGTGTACCTGGCAATAATGGCGGGCGGTTCAGTGTTGATCCTGCTGTACTTCTGGTTTACCGGGAAGAAGAAAAACGATTTATCCGGTTTCAAAGCACTGAATGTCACAATCAAAGCTGTCAATGTATTTAAGACAATCCTTCTGTCGGTAATCCTGCTTGCCTTAGCATACCTTTCACTTGTGTTTATCGAATATGTGTTCCTTGAAGAATACCAGTTCTTTACCGCATACTTTACGGCAATGAAGGTTGAATACTGGGGCTATATATGGAGACTTGCGATACTGGTATTCCCGCTTCTGCTCCTCGTAGGCGCAACGACAAATTACACGATTCGGAAGGATATTGCCGAATGGAAGGATACCCTGATCAGCGTAATTGCCGGTTCTCTCGGTGTATGGCTATGCTGGCTGATCAACTACATTGTTCTGCATTCAGGCGCCCCGCAGGCGTTTGTAAACTGGAATTCCACGTACGCGATGCTGATTCTGGTTCCCGTTATAACTTATTTAAACCGGAAACTGTATAAGATATCAAACAGCATATGGCTTGGCGCCGCGCTTAATTCGCTGCTCATTGCCTGGACTACAATATCCTCCATGGGTTATCACACATACGTTCCGCAGAGTTTTTTCAGCAATTTCTTCGGACTGTAATATTCGTGTTATACCGAAGCAAAACCCCGCCTTTTGAAGTAAGGGCGGGGTTTTTATTTTCAGTAATCTTTAAGTATCTTTCGCTGCATTATACGCTGTACAGCAAGTCCGCGTAGGTTGGCAGGGACCAGTATTCCCTCCCGGTTAATGTTTCCAGTTCGTCCACGACAAAACGCAGCGACTGCATACTCTTAAGGATTGAATTAGAGCAGAATTTTGCAGTTTCAAGGGAATTTATATTGTTTTTTAACTCTGAAACAGAGTTCTCAAGTGACTGCAGCCGTATATAAAGAAGACCGGAAAGTTCGGATATTCGTGAAATAAGATTTTTTTCCAGGTCAATGCATAAATTAAGTGATTGCTTTTTTATTATTGTATCAGAAATGACGTTCTGATATTTAATTACCGAAGGTATAACCTCTTTTTTCACAAGATCGAGCATCGTTAACGCTTCAATATGAATTGTCTTGCTGTAGTTTTCCAGTAGGATTTCATATCTTGAAATCATTTCTGTTTTTGAAAAAACGTTATGTTTTTTAAACAAGCGTACGTTTTTGTCACTTAAAAAATACGGCAGTGCGTCCGGAGTGGTAGCCAAATTTAAAAGTCCTCTTTTTTCAGCTTCTTTCACCCATTCCTTTGAATAATTGTTTCCGTTGAATATGATTCTCTTATGCTTTTTAATTGTATTTTTTACAAGAATATTTAAATCTTCTTTCAGATTGTTGCTTTTTTCAAGCATGTCGGCGAATTCCGAAAGCGATTCCGCTACTATTGTGTTGAGCACTACATTCGGATCTGCTAACGAGAAGTTTGAACCCACCATTCGGAATTCGAATTTATCACCGGTGAAAGCAAAAGGCGACGTACGGTTACGGTCGGTGTTGTCCCTTGGAAAATGCGGCAGCACCGAAGCGCCTATTTCCATCTGGCGTTTTTGCTTGTCCTTGTAAAGTGTACCGTTTTCTATCGACTCCAGAATTTCGGTCAGTTCTTCTCCAATAAATATTGATATAATTGCAGGCGGGGCTTCATTCGATCCAAGCCTGTGATCGTTTCCCGCGCTTGCGACTGATATGCGAAGCAAATCCTGGTATTCATCAACCGCTTTGATAACGGCGGTAAGAAACAGCAGAAACTGCGCGTTCCTCGATGGGGTATCTCCGGGTTCAAACAGGTTCACGCCGGTATCCGTGCATAACGACCAGTTATTGTGCTTTCCGCTTCCGCTTATGCCTTCAAAAGGTTTTTCATGTAAGAGGCATGTAAAATTGTGTTTGTTTGCGACAGTTTTCAAAAGTTCCATTGTAAGCTGGTTATGATCGGTAGCAATGTTAACTGTGGTATATATGGGAGCAAGCTCATGCTGGGCAGGTGCAACTTCATTATGTTTTGTTTTCGCAAGGACGCCGAGCTTCCATAACTCTTCTTCAAGCTCTTTCATAAATGCCGATACTCTCGGTTTAATCGCTCCGAAATAATGATCTTCCATTTCCTGGCCTTTAGGCGGTTTTGCGCCAAACAATGTCCTTCCGCAGTATATAAGATCAGGGCGTTTTTTATACATCCCGGTGTCTATAAGAAAATATTCCTGTTCGGCGCCAACGGTCGCAACAACTCTTTTAACGCCTTCATTGCCGAAAAGCTTGAGAATGCGCAGAGCTTGCTTATCAATCGCTTCCATCGATCTCAGCAGCGGGGTCTTTTTATCAAGTGCATCTCCGCTGTAGGAGCAAAAAGCTGTGGGAATATATAATGTCCCGTCTTTAACGAACGCATATGACGTAGGATCCCAGGCCGTATAGCCTCTTGCTTCAAATGTGGCGCGAAGCCCACCCGATGGAAAACTGGACGCGTCGGGCTCACCCCTGACCAGTTCCTTACCGGAAAACTCCATAATAATGTCTCCGTTTCCCGAAGGCGATATAAAGCTGTCGTGTTTCTCGGCGGTCACGCCTGTCAGAGGCTGGAACCAATGGGAATAATGAGTCGCGCCTTTTTCAATTGCCCAGTTTTTCATAGCGTTTGCTACTACGTTCGCAACATCAAGATCAAGATGCTTTCCAGTTTCAATTGTCCTTTTTAAAGACAGGTAGGTATCCTTCGGAAGCCGTTCCGACATTACTTTGTCATTAAACACCATACTTCCGAACAATCCCGGAATATCTTTCATATTACTGCACCTCTCAAACGGTTTTTTGCCCGCCGGAAAACGATATTTACTATTTTACTCTTAATTCAGACAGGTGTAAAGTATTGCAGAAAACTACCGCCCTCTTAATATTTCGGCAAATATTAAATTTATATTACAAAAAGTCAATAAAGAAATCATTCGTTTTTGATTAAATGAAGTAAATCTGGTATATCCTGTTATGCCGACGCACTATATGTTGTGAAATATAGCCGTCCGTTCGGTCCTTCTTATCTTCGCGGATTATTTTTTATTTTTTTATTAGTGAAGTAAATGCTTGACTTAAGATAACATTATGGGTTAAAATACAAGTGAAGTGGAGGAAAGTGGAGGAAAGTGGGGGAACAATATCAATAAAGGGCGAGGTGAAAAACGGTGCTGATCGGTGAATATACGAATACATTGGATGCCAAGGGAAGAGTTATAATACCGGCTGCATTCCGTTATGACCTGGGTGACAGGTTTGTCCTCGCGAAAGGTATTGAGAAATGCCTGAATATTTACCCCGAAAATGAATGGATTGCTTTTGTTCAAAAGCTGCAGGAAGCAATGCCATCATCAGTAAAAGAAAACAGAAAAGCGATACGTTTTTTCTCCGCGAATGCCACCGTATGCGAATTGGATAAACAGGGAAGAATACTAATACCAAGCAAACTTCGCGAGTATGCTTCGCTTGATAAGGAACTGCTCTTTGTAGGAGGATTCCACAAGGTGGAAATATGGAATCCGGATTTTTATGAAGACAGTGAAGCTGAAGAAATCGGAAGCATTCTTGAAGAAAAGAATATAAAGTATTAGTACTGGAAGTGCGGGGATGGTTTTCTCACATAAACCGGTAATGCTGAAGGAATGTCTTGAAGGATTGAACATTAAGGCGGACGGCATTTACTTTGACGGTACACTCGGCGGAGCCGGACACTCGGTGGAAATATTGAAAAGACTAAGTCCACGGGGTTTGCTTATAGGAGTTGACCGCGATAAGGAAGCACTTGAGGCAGCCGAACAAAAACTGAAAAATGTTGATACCAAAGGTAGATTTATAACAATACATTCGAACTTTGAAAACATAAGACAAATCCTGGAATCACAAAAGATAAAAGCGTTGGATGGGGTTCTTCTTGATCTCGGCGTTTCATCCCACCAGCTTGACACGAAGGCAAGAGGGTTCCATTACCAGGAGAATGCACCGTTGGATATGCGGATGGACAGGAGCGAAAGCTTTAGTGCGAAAGAGCTTTTAAATACCTGGCCAAAAGAAAGGATTGCCGAAATAATCCGCGAATACGGGGAAGAAAAGTGGGCGGACAGGATTGCCGAATTCATATGCAATGCCAGAAAAAAGACGGAAATTATAACTACATCGCAGTTGGTTGACATCATTATGGCGGCTGTTCCGGCTAAAGCAAGGCGAAAAGGCCCCCACCCGGCAAAAAGGACGTTTCAGGCTATCAGGATAGCGGTCAACGGGGAGCTCAAAGCACTGAAAAATGTGCTGCCGGAAGCGTTCGATCTGCTAAATACCGGCGGAAGGATGTGCGTTATAACATTTCACTCCCTAGAGGACAGAATTGTTAAACAGTTTATCCGCGAAAGGTCGGGCAGGTGCAAATGCCCGCCGGGACTTCCAAAGTGTGTATGCAATGCGGTACGGGAACTTAAACAGGTTACTTCCAAACCGATAACACCGTCTGCAGACGAACTGAAACAAAACCACAGGGCGCGCAGTGCGAAACTACGTGTAATCGAAAAATTGTAAAGACATAATCACACAAAGGATAAAACAATTAATGCACAAAAGATAAAATTATAAATAACAAAAGAATAAAAATACATTTACGCAATAGCGGCGGGAGATTAACAAAAGATAAAAAAAGAACCGACAAAAGATAAAGATACAAAAGATAAAATATTAAGGTTTTACAAAAGAAAAAATATATAAAAAATACGAAGGAAAAAATCGAAAGAACAAATGAGTTTTATCTTACTTCTAAACCCGCGGCTTGGTTAATCCAGCCCGGGGGTTTATTGTCTTAACAGGCTATTTGCAGAGAGTTGCAGGATTACGACACAGTTTTATGCCCCTGAAGGAAGTGCCTTAAACCGCGTAAAGAAAGCAGTGGATACAATCCTGCGATATGACGAACTGAAAAGAGGTGACAGTGTGAAGACCAAATACTACGTATATGGCGCAGCAGCCCCTAAAATTCCTTACCAGCCTCAAAGAGAAGAAAATCAAAAGGTAATAAATATACCAAAAAGAAAAACAGTTGTTCAGCCTGAACATCGGGCTGTTCCTTTAGCGCAGATAATATTCTGTATTCTGATCGGTTTTGCGATATTTTTCACACTAATTTTCAGGTTCAGCGCGATTACCGAGTTGAACTGCGAACTTGCGGCTCAAAAGCAAAAACTTGAACAGCTTAAGGACGAAAACCGCAAGCTTCAGGCAAAAATAGGATCACAGATTAATTTGGAGAATGTCCGCAGGATTGCCGAGGAAAAACTGGGCATGAAGATGCCTGATAATTACCAGAGAATACCTGTAAAAGTACCGAAAGTAAATTACAGCCTCGTGACAGGAACAATTCCCGAGAGGGAAGAGAAAACGTTAAAATCCTGGATAACGGCATATTTTGCCAGGTAAAAAATTAGTGATACAGTCAAAATGTAGTTTGTGGCGAATATAATATATAGTAAGAAATATATGGAACAATAGATTGAAGAGCAGCTAAACGATATTATGCATAAGCGGCAATCTAAAGTCCTTTTTTGCAATATGAGACGTTTTTATTGCCCGAAAAGGGGGATTGGATGGTTTCCAAAAACAAAAATGTAAAACGAAGATCATTTTTTTTAATGCTTACATATTTTGTTCTTTTGATTGCCCTTATTATCAGATTAGGTTATTATCAGATTGTGAAAGGCGAAGAGTATTCAAGGCAGGCTTATTTCGCTCAAACCCGTAACCGCATCATCAGCCCGAAAAGGGGAACAATCTATGACAGGAACGGGCAGGGGCTGGCAATAAGCGGTTCGGTTGAAACTATATCGGTAAACCCGCAGGATTTTAAGGACAAAATGAAAGACAACCCGGAAAAGATAGACGAAATAGCGTCCGCTCTTGCTGAAATACTTGACATGACGGCTGAAGAAGTAAAGGCAAAGCTTATTGAAAACTCCAGATGGGCATATATAAAAAGAAAGGTAGACAAAGAGATTGGGAAAAAAGTCCGTGAATATTTGGTTGAAAACGGTATTGACAGCATTTGCGTCGATGAAGACTCAAAGCGTTTCTATCCTAACGGCACATTGGCGTCACACGTATTAGGATTCACCGGGGTTGACGACCAGGGACTGAATGGTATAGAAAAGTATTATGACGCGATGCTCAGCGGTGAGCCCGGAATGGTAATGGTTGAAGTAGATGCGGGCGGCAGGCAGGTAAAATACAGTCCGGAGCGGTATATTGAACCTGTTGACGGGTATGATATATATCTTACGATTGATGAGACAATACAGCACTTTACCGAAAAGGCTCTTGAAAAAGCAATGCTGGACTATAACCTTAAACGCGGCGCCGCCGCTATAGTAATGGTTCCGAAAACCGGAGAAATACTGGCGATGGCTTCAAAACCGGATTATAACCCTAATGACCCTTTTAAAAAGCCCGATTTTATAGAAAAAGAAGACTGGGAGGGACAGTCGAGCGTTGAAGATGTAAACCTGCTGTTCCAGACGGTATTCAGGAACAAGGCTTTAATGGATACATATGAACCCGGTTCGACGTTTAAAGCAATAACGTCAGCAGCGGCGCTCGAAGAGGGAGTAGTAACTCCTGAAACCGAATTTGTCTGCAATACGGTTCATATGGCCGGATACAATATTGACTGTTGGAGAGCGGGAGGGCATGGAGCCGAAACTTTCCGGATGGGTGTTTACAACTCATGCAATCCGGTTTTTGTAAAAACCGCTCTTGCGCTGGGTATAGACAAGTTTTACCGCTATGCGAGGAATTTCGGATTTATGCAGAAAACGGGAATCACATTAAACGGTGAACCTGAAGATTCGCAGTACTTATGGCATAAAAAACCGATGGAACTCGATCTTGCCGTTAGTTCTTTCGGACAGCGGTTTACAATATCTCCGCTGCAGCTCGTTACCGCGTACAGTGCAATCGCAAACGGCGGCTATCTTATGAAACCACTGATAGTAAAACAGATCAGCGACAGCCAGGGGAACATAATCGAGAAATATGAACCCCAGGTTGTGAGGCAGGTTATATCAAAACAAACCTCCGATACACTGCGGGAAATCCTCGAAGGAGTCGTTTCGGAAGGCACGGGAAGGAACGCGTATGTAAGCGGATACAGGATAGCGGGCAAGACGGGAACATCGGAAACGGAGCAGACAGAATCGGAAGGACGCTATATCGCTTCGTTTGCGGCATTTGCGCCTGCGGATGATCCGCAGGTTGTACTGCTCGTAATACTTGACCACCCGCAGGTTTATCCGCATTCGGGCGGAATGCTCGCGGCGCCCGTTGCCGGCAAACTGATGGAAGAGATCCTTGATTACTTGCGTGTTGAGCGGGAATATACGGAAATGGACAGGAAGCTTATGCTTAAGGAAGTTTCCGTTCCCGAAGTCCGAAGCCTTACGCTCGCCGATGCCCGCAAAAAACTTGAAAGCTACGAATTAAATTATATAGTGGAAGGCGAATACAAGGAAGACGATGAGATAATAATGGAACAGACACCGAAACCGAATAGCAGTGTTCCAAGCGGCTCTACGGTAATACTATATACATACGAACCCGAAAAGAAAATAACCGTTGTTATGCCGGATGTTCTTAACAAAACCATCAGTGAAGCGGCCGAATCGCTCAGAAAGGCCGGGCTGAACATAAAGGTTGAAGGCATCGGGGAAGCGCGACGGCAGGAGTATGAGCCGGGAGTTGAACTCAACAAAGGTCAGGTTGTCACGATATGGTTTGAACACACTGTTGTGGATTAATATTAATAAAAAATGGAAAGGCTGTTTACCGGAGGGATACTATGGAACTTGCGAAAATGATTGAAGGGCTTCCCGTAATAAGCATTAACGGAACAATAAATAAAGATGTCACCCGCGTCGTATATGATTCGAGAAGAGCGGTGCCGGGATCTTTATTTGTATGCATAGACGGTTTTAAAACAGACGGACATAAGTTCGCGCTGTCTGCTGCCGATAATGGAGCTTCGGTTTTTTTGGTCCAAAAGGACATTACGGTATTCGACGATGCGACCGTGATTAAAGTACCGGACACACGATACGCGCTGGCCCATGTATCCGCGGCTTTCTTCGGACACCCATCAAACAGGTTTAATCTTATAGGGGTTACCGGTACTAAAGGAAAGACCACGACGACGTACATGATTAAATCCATTTTCGAACAGGCGGGCCAAACGGTAGGTTTAATCGGTACTGTTGAAAACAGCATAGGAAGTGAAAAAATACCGGCACAGAGAACGACTCCCGAATCATATGATCTGCAGGAATTATTTGACAAAATGGGAGATAAAGGCGCAGATTCGGTTGTCATGGAAGTTTCATCACAGGGGCTGAAACTCAGCAGGGTGGCAGCGTCGCAATTTAAGATTGGCGTGTTTACAAATTTTTCAAAGGATCATATCGGCGCCAATGAGCATACCGATATGGAGGATTATCTGAATTCCAAACTCAAACTGTTTAAAATGGCCGAGCGCGGTCTTGTCAACATTGATTCGCCTTATTCCGCGCGCATACTTGAAGAAAGCGAATGCCCGTGCCTGACATTCGGAGTGGAAAACCGGGCAGATATTACGGCCGGTAATATTGTCACGTATGCCGATAAAGTCCGTTTTGATGTTCATACCCCGTGGTTCAGCCGTACCGTTGAGGTATCGGTGCCGGGCCGTTTTACCGTTTATAATGCTTTGGCCGCGATAGGCGCAGCGGGGATCATGAATGTAAATGCCGACCATATTGTAAACGGGCTTAAAGACATACATGTTCCGGGACGCGCCGAAATCGTTCCGACACCCGGAAAACCTTATACCGTTATGATTGATTATGCGCACACTCCGGACAGCCTTGAAAATATACTGAAAACAATAAAAGAATTTGTTCCGAACAGGCTGATCAGTGTTTTCGGATGCGGCGGAGACAGGGACAAAGGCAAGAGGCCGGAAATGGGAAAAATATCGGGAGAAATTGCCGATTTAACTATAATTACGTCGGATAATCCGAGAACGGAAGACCCTGCCGGTATTATAAAGGACATTGTGCAAGGAATAAAACTGACAGGCGGACAATATATTATTATCCAGGACAGGACGGAAGCCATACGCTATGCGATGGATAATGCAGAAAGCGGGGATATTATTCTGCTTGCGGGGAAAGGTCATGAGACATATCAAATATTCCGAGACAAAACCATTCATTACGACGAACGGGAAATAGTAAGGGAAATACTCGACGAACTGGAGTGATTAAATGGACAAGATGCGCGCCGATAAAATCGCCGAATGGATAGGCGGTAAACTTATAGGAAATCCAGGTATCGAAATGGACACGGTAAGCACTGATACAAGGACATTGAAGCCGGGCAGCCTGTTTTTTGCTATTCGCGGCAAAAATTTTGACGGGCATGATTTTATTGATAAAGCTTTTGAAAACGGAGCAGTGATGGCTGTATCGAGTATTGATGTAACGCCGCCGGAAGGAAAGGCAGCCGTTGTTGTAGAAGATACCGTATTGGCGCTTGGTCGTCTGGCAGAAAAATATCTTGAAACATTTAACATCCCGGTAATAGCGGTAACGGGAAGCGTCGGGAAGACGACAACAAAGGAAATGGCCGCTCAAATATTGTCAACACAGTATAATGTCCATAAATCGACCGGCAACTACAATAACAATATAGGCCTCCCGTTGTCCGTACTTCAGCTTGAACGCGAGCATACGGCGGTCGTTTTTGAACTGGGCATGAATGCCCCTGGCGAAATCGAATACCTTTCCCGCATTATACGGCCGGATATAGCCATAATTACGAATATCGGCGTATCGCATTATGAAAAGCTCGGTTCGCGGCAGAATATACTGCGCGCGAAACTGGAAATAACGAAAGGAATGAAGGATAACGGCATACTTATTTTAAACGGTGACGATAAGCTGTTGTCCGGGCTTAACGGGCTGCTCAGCATGCCTGTTGTTTATTATGGAATAAATGAAGATGTCCCGCTCCGCGCATCCGGAGTTGAGACAATGGGCGAAAAGGGAGTACGATTTGTGGTTAATCTTCGCAATGAGGATGTCGAGATTGTTCTTCCTGTTCCCGGAATTCACCAGGTTTCAAATGCGCTTGCGGCCATTGCATGCGGTATAGAACTCGGAGTGTCGAATGAGAATATAATAAAAGGACTTGCCTGCTATTCGCAGGAAAAAATGCGGCTTAATATTGTCAGCATAAATGGAGTAAAAGTAATTAACGACACTTATAATGCCGCACCTTCTTCAATGCAGGCGGCATTATCGGTATTGAAAGAAGTGGCGGGAGAAAACAGAAGCATTGCGGTGCTTGGGGATATGTACGAATTGGGCAGTTTAGCCGATGAAGCACATAAAGAAGCAGGCAGGGCGGTCGTGCATGAACGCGTTAATTATCTTGTCGCCGTGGGAGAACTTGCGAGAGATTACTGCGCGGGGGCCATTGAAGCCGGTATGGACGAAAAAAATGTCAGGCATTACACAAATGCTGACGATGCCGTACCGTACTTAAAAAGTATTATTTGTCCCAATGATGTGGTTCTTTTTAAAGGTTCCCGGGGAATGAACATGGACCGGCTTTTAAAGGCCGTTTTTGACTCGGATTGATAATTTGCCCGCCGAAAGCGATAACGCGATAGAATAATTTACCGGAGGAAAAAATATGGCGTGGATAAACAATATCCCTTCCCAGATTACCGTATTTATTGCCGCGTTTATTCTGGCTTTGATATCAGGAGCCATACTGCTTCCGCTGCTGAAAAGATTAGAATTCGGACAGACGGTAAGAGAAGACGGACCCAAAACACATTTGGCAAAGCAGGGTACTCCTACAATGGGCGGGTTTATATTTTTGATTCCGCTGTTAATCATCGGCGGTTACTATGCTTTGGAAGACACGAATATGGCTGCCTTGGTTTTAACGACAGCAGGGTTCGGCCTGGTGGGTTTTATTGATGATTTTCTTAAGATAAAAAGAAGAAACAATGAAGGCTTGAAACCAAAACAGAAAATGCTTGGTCTTCTGATTGTGTCCGCGTGTTTCACCGCATATATCGTCTTAATGACAAATGCCGGCGAGAAAACCGTTATACCTTTTATCGGCATTGATAACCCGGTTAATGTTCCAATTGCCCTGTTTGTTCCGTTCAGCTTTTTTATGCTTGTAAGCTATACGAATGCGGTTAACCTCACCGACGGGCTTGACGGCCTCGCAGGGAGCATTACGATGATAGTACTGGTTTTTTTCACTGTTGTCGCGATGATGAACAGCGAATGGGATCCGATAAAGCTGTTTTGCGCGATTCTTGCCGGGGCATGCCTGGGATTTTTGGCATATAACCTGTATCCGGCAAAAGTGATAATGGGAGACGTGGGTTCTCTCGCGCTCGGCGGCGCCGTGGCTTCAGTGTCGTTACTGCTGCAGATGCCGTTTATTTTGTTTATCGCCGGCTTTGTATATTTTCTTGAAAACCTGTCGGTTATCCTGCAGGTTGCTTACTATAAGAAAACAGGGAAAAGAATCTTCAAAATGGCACCTATTCACCACCATTTTGAACTTCTTGGGTGGAAAGAAACAAAAGTTGTAATAGTTTTCCTTATTGCAACTATTATTTTCTGTTCGATAGCTTTTTATGCTTTGAGGTGAAACTATTGAGGCGCAGGGATTTTGATTTATGGATACTTATAACGGTTTTGATTCTTCTTGTGATAGGAGTCAGTATGGTTTACAGCGCAAGTTCCTATTATGCGCTCAGAATATTCGGAAGCAAGGAATATTTCCTGATACGCCAGCTTATATGGTCAGTAATAGGCGTATTTGCGATGCTTTTTGTTTCACGCCTTGATTACCATAGAATAGCGCAATTTTCACCGATTATGATACTGGCGAGTATCGTTCTTCTAATTCTTGTGTTGATACCCGGAATCGGTTCGGAAGTAAACGAATCACGCAGATGGTTCAATTTCGGGTTTGCTTCTTTCCAACCGTCCGAAATGGCAAAGCTGTCGGTTATTTTGTTCTTTTCATTTACGCTTTCAAAAAACAGCGAGAGGCTTAAATATTTTTGGAAAGGGCTGGTCCCGTACCTGTTGGTAATCGGCGTTTTTGATGTTCTGCTCATGAAAGAGCCGCATTTCAGCGGGACAATTCTTATAACTTCGGTTGCGGTTATAATTCTTTTCTGCGCGGGAGCGAAAATATGGCATTTTCTCGTTATTACCGTGCCTACCATTCCCCTTTTTATATATTTAATAGTAACAGAGGAATACAGGCTGAAAAGAGTTCTTACATTTCTTAACCCGTTTGAGGATCCCACCGACAGAGGATTCCAGATAGTAAATTCTTTGTACGCGATAGGTTCGGGCGGCCTTTTCGGCAAAGGCATCGGTCAGAGCATACAAAAGAATTTATATATTCCCGAACCGCACACCGATTTCATTTTTTCCATATTGGCCGAAGAGCTTGGCTTTATCGGTGCGGTAACCGTTCTTCTGCTGTTCATAGTTTTCATATGGCGCGGGATAAGGATTGCGATGTATGCCCCGGATATACTCGGAAGCCTTATAGCCGTAGGCATTACATCTTTGATTGCAGTCCAGGTTATCATTAATGTCGCTGTTGTAACGTCATCGATGCCGACCACTGGTATGCCGCTTCCTTTCTTTACTTACGGCGGCAGTTCTCTTGCATTTTTAATGGTCGGGATAGGAATACTGCTTAACATTTCCAGATCGGTCGGAACTCAATACAGGCTGAAAAGAGAAAAGCTCTAAATCCGCTGTTGTCAAAGTAACAGAATTTCCAATGCCGCATAGAATGAACTATGAAAAATCTCTGACTAAAATTCAGCCGGCATTTCCTAAGATGTTTAACTTAACCTGTAGTTACCCCGTTATCTTTGACAACAAAGCGGAGGTGTTTTTCTTGAGCAGATTCATAATAGAAGGCGGCAACCGGCTTAACGGCGAGCTTAAAATACCGGGTGCCAAAAACGCCGTATTGCCTATTCTTGCGGCTACAATACTGAATCGCGGAACAAGTACGATTCATAACTGCCCTAACCTCGAAGATGTTGCGACGATGCAGGAGATTCTTGTTTCACTGGGACTGCGTGTTGAACGCAGCAATAAAACAATTACCGTGTATGGAGAAAATATTATGACAAACAGGATCCCCGAATCGTCGGCAGGAAAGATGCGAAGCTCGATAGTGTTAATGGGGGCAATG
>ERZ773359.395-NODE-395-length-61995-cov-59.657540_pt1 | contig 61995 bp, 53 predicted proteins | sample MGYA00374955_ERZ773359 | MGnify/ENA primary metagenome ERZ773359 (study PRJEB29098, sample SAMN04486028) | biogas fermenter metagenome | study: EMG produced TPA metagenomics assembly of the Biogas fermentation microbial communities from Germany - Plant 4 DNA1... | reverse complement strand
TAGTGACATTTTATCGGAATAATTACGAGGTGACATTATCATAGAATAAACACAAGAAGGGTAACCTCTGCCTTGACAAAAACTAGATAGTCCAGGTATAATAGGTGTACTATATGTATTAGTACACCTATTATACTTTACTGAGAGCGACTGAGCAGAAGGAGGGATTATCATAATAATCATTGATATCCGGAGTCCTAAACCCATATACGAACAGATAAAGGACAATATCAAGCAGCTCATCGTCACCGGAGCCCTCTCGGAAGGTGAAAAACTGCCTTCGGTTCGGGAATTGGCACAATCCACCTCCATCAATCCAAACACCATACAAAAGGCCTACAAGGATCTGGAGTCCGATGGATTCATCTACTCTGTGGTGGGAAGGGGCAGTTTTGTTGCCGCTCCGCCTGGGAAGAAGGATCCGGAACGGATTGAATCCCTCATGTCATCCATTAGATCCGGAGTAAGAGAACTGCATTATCTTGGCCTGACCAGGCAGGAGATTCTTGAATTTATTGATAAAACCATTACGGTTGATAAGGAGGGTAAAAACCCATGATTCAAGTAAGAGATCTGAAAAAATCCTTTGATGGTTTTTGGGCCTTGAATGGCGTAGATATTACAGCAAGAAGGGGTTCAGTCTATGGGCTGGTGGGGCCAAACGGGGCAGGAAAGACCACTCTTATCAAGCACCTGGCCGGCGTCTTCATACCTGACGGGGGAACCATCATGATTGACGGCCAGCCCAGCTTCGAAAATATCGGGGTAAAAGCTAAAACCGTCTACATTCCTGACGATATCTATTTCTTCCCCCAGGCAAACCTGCTGGATATGAAAAAATTCTATCAATCCATATATCCGGTTTTTGACGAGGATCGTTTCAACAAGCTCTATGATGTGTTCCCCTTCGATCCAAGGAAGAGTCTCAGACGTCTGTCCCGGGGTATGAAGAAGCAGGCGGCATTCTGGTTGGGGATTTGTTTGAAACCCGATCTCATGCTGCTGGATGAGCCTGTGGACGGGCTTGACCCGGTAATGCGCAGGAAGGTGTGGAGTGTTCTCCTTCAGGATGTGGCAGACAGGAATATGACAGTATTCGTTTCATCCCATAACCTGCGGGAATTGGAGGACGTCTGCGACCATGTGGGCATAATGCATGAGGGCAGAATCATACTTGAAAGAAATCTGTCGGAGATCCAGAACAATATTATGAAGCTTCAGGTAGCCTTCGACGGACCGCTGCCTGAGGAGATGAATGAGCTTGATATTTTAAGCAGGCAATCCAGCGGCCGTGTATGGGTTCTGATTGTTCGTGGCGACAGAGACAGTATAGTCAGCCATGTCAATAAGCTCCGCCCGATTATTATGGACGCTCTTCCCCTTACGTTGGAAGAAATCTTTGTTTACGAGCTGGGAGGTATGAACTATGCAGTTAAAAACATCATCCTTTAATAAGGGAATCTACTTTTTTAACCTGAAGCGTTTCTGGCTGATAGCCTTTTCATTCACCTTCCTGCTGACATTGAACATCATCGACTTTTTGGGTTTTGCATCGGAAAACACCTGGGGAAGATACGCTACCTATGCTCCAAATGAGATTGCCCGTGCGATTTTTGCACACAGCGATATGACGGCAACCCTGCTGTTCCCCTTTTTCAGCCTGGTATCAGCGCTGGCGGTCTTCTCCTATATACACTTTCAAAGGAATACTGCCATGATCCACGCACTGCCCATAAACAGGAACAGCCTTTTTACGACCCATTACCTGTCTGGGCTGACCCTTGTTCTGCTGCCTTTGGCAGTATCAGGAGTGGTTCTGGTTGTAGGAGAGCTGCTGATGGGAATCACCCATGTCGGCTATTCACTTCTGTGGATTCTCGTCTCAGCCGTCATTCTGTTGCTTCTTTATTCCTTTGCAGTATTTGCCGGCATGTTCACAGGGCATCTGGCAGCCCACGCCCTCTTCTTTCTGATATTCAATTTCCTCGCAGTGTTTCTGGAAGAAGTTATAGGGACGGTTTTATCATCCCTTTTGTTTGGTTATGTCAGACCATATAACAGCCCTGTTGAACCCCTCTCGCCCATAGTTTATATTGAGAATCTCTTCTCAGGCTTCTCAAATGCCGAGGGCAATTATGTGCTTGTTACCTGCTATCTATTGGCGGGACTTGCCTTCACACTGGGAGCCCGTGCCATCTACAGGAGACGTCATATGGAGACATCCAGTGACGTCATCAGCCTCCAGATTATGAAGCCCGTCTTCAAATACAGTGTGGCCTTCTGCTCCTCCGCGCTTCTGGGCGACATTATTGTAAGCTTGATGAACTTCGGAAGAAGTTTTACCGTATTTGTTGTCAGCTACCTCATTGGCGGACTTATTGGCTATTATGCTGCCGAAATGCTTCTTAGAAAAACCTTCCGTGTTTTTAAAAACAATAAGGGATTTATTGCTTTTGCACTCATTATCGTACTGCTTCTCTCGGGAGTCCATTTTGATTTCTTCGGTTATGAGACCTACGTTCCCGACGCCCGGGACGTGGAGATAATGCATGTGGGCAGTTATCGGGATGAATATGTCACAGTCGCGCTGGATCCCGAGAGCTATAGCCCTGAAAAACACAGATATTTTTTCTGGGACAGCGACTATATTGATAATCCTCCGGCCAAACTTGATGAAAACATGATCCGGATGCTCAGGCTGAAGGCCGGTGTTTTGGAAAAACCCGAGACCATTGAAAAAGCAGTAGCTCTCCATAGGACCATTGCACAGAATGCTTCATCCTTCAGCAACATGGGTGAAGAGAATGGCTTGTATCACTATAACGAATCCTCCGGTGTCCGCTATTTCAATCTTTCCATCACCTACCGCCTCAAAAACGGCAGGATAGTTGAAAGAGCCTATTACCTTCCCTATGCGGGCAACAGCAGCGTCGATCTTAAAACCAGCCTTCAGGAGTTGTTCACATCGGACGAGTACATGGAAAAGGCCAATCCCATGCTCTTGGTTGAGCCTGAAGATCTAAACTTTATACATGTTTTGTTTTATGATGAGAGCGACACAGTTTTGAATCTGGCATCCACTGAGGAACTGGAGGGGTTCCTGGCGGCCTTTAAGCAGGACATCCTGAACACAGACCCGTTGGACCTGTTCCTGAATTACAAAGAGGTCAATCCCACCAGTATAGAAATCACCTTCAGTTTTAAGGAAGACAGGGCTCCCGTTATCCAGGAAGGCGGGATAACCCATATAACCGGTAATACCCGAACCATCAGGCTTTGGTTCGATTACCATCATACCCTTGAGTATCTTGCAAAAAAATCGGCCATTGATCAGGCACTATGGCAAAAGATGGTTGATTACTGATTGCCTGTGTTTATCCATAAACCCAATAAAACCCTATTATACGTTCCGGACTGCCTGAACAGGCAGTCCCCCTTTTTCTTGCCACAAAAATAACAATAATATATATTTATTAGTAATGCCAGAGAGTTTCCACTATCAAGGGAGGATTTATGAACAGGGAATTGGATATTATCCTTTCAAATATTGAAAATGCTGTTGAAAAAAAAGAATACGACACTGCCCTCTCGCTGATTGAAGAAAACGTGGCAATTCTTTTTTCATCCCGCAACGTCAAGCCAGTAATTATTCTATTGGGAAATATCCCGGAAGACCGGTTTGTGACCCCTCTCCAGAAACTGATAAGGGGCTGGGTCAGTTTTATGTGCGGGGATGGTCAGGGTGTAATTAAGGTACTGGAAGAGTTGGAGCCATACGTTCTGACCTCTCCAGTGGAAAACTCGGTATACTGCGCCCTTAAAGCCGTATCAATATTTATGGACAATCAGGAGGAAGCGCTGAGCTCCGCAAAGCTTTCTGTTGAGGTGATGGAAAAGGACGCCAACAGTTTCTATATGGCAAACGCCAGGCTTACATACGGCCAGCTTCTTTCAAGCGTTGGGGATCACAGGAAGGCCGCCCATGAGTTCTTCTCCGCATACCATATTTTTAAGAAACACAAAAGTTACTTTCCGGCTGTGACATCCCTGGTTAATTACGGCATAAAGAAGCATGCTCTGGGTGAGATTGCCGATATCGTAACCCTGTTCAGAAATGAATTGGCAGCATCCAGCAAATTTGATGATGATGGTGTATTCGAACTGCTCAAACTGCCGTTGGGCATTGCGTTCTTTGAGATGAACAGACAGAACCTGGCTGTTGAATACCTGGAAAGCGTAAAGCCGTTGATGTACCAACTGGATTTCGTTCATATGTATGGCGTGCTTGAGATGTATCTGGCATACGCCTATGGTATCAGCGGATTATACAGTCGGGCCTATTCCCTGATAGATGAACTGGCCGGCAGGTTGTCCCGGCTGGGCTTCGAAAACGTCAACACCTTATGTGCCGCACTGAGAGCTCATATCAACCTTCTTGAAGGTGTGCCGGTTTCGGATTCCGATAAGCAGCTTTTGGAGGCTGATTATCTGGCCGGCGGGAAACACACGCCCATAGGCACCTTGCTGATTCTGGCCAGATTAAAGCTGAACTCAGATATGGAAAGCTTCAGCATGAACGATCTTATAGCCTGGCAGGAATCACCGGCAACGGTTAAAAACGTTCCCTTTGCACAGACAGCAGCCATTTTGACGGCAGAATACTATTATCAGCTGAGGGAAATGGCCTACTGCCGGGAATATCTGGAGAAGGCGGTTGCCATCTATACCAACTACAGGCTATCCGCGCGCTTTCTGATAGAAAAGGTCGAATGCCTGAATCTTCTTAAGGAAATCAACAGAGATTTGTATCACCTGGTGAATTCCCGGTGGGATGTAGAAGCTATTCCGGTGTCATTAACCCAAAGAGAGCATGAGATACTCTCCCTTATGGCTCTGGGTCTTTCCAGCAAGCAGATTTCCAATCAGTTGTGCATAGGGGCTGGCACCATCAAGTGGCATGTCAACAACATCTTCAACAAGCTCCATGTTAAAAGGCGCTCCCAGGCTGTAGCTCAGGCAAGAAAGCTGGGATTGTTGCGATGAATATGATCATTTGAAATCCCTATAGCCCCCTGCTATACTATGGTCAGGGAAAACATAGTCAAAGGAGTAGATCTATGGATTGCAACAACCGCAACACATGTGCCTGTACATACCCTTGCTCACGGCATGGAAGATGCTGTGAATGCGTAGCTTACCACCGAAGGAACGGTGAGGTTCCCGGCTGCTTCTTCTCCAAGGAAGGCGAGAGAACCTACGACCGATCCATTGAGAATCTTTACAGGGATTATACACGCGGCAGGTGAATCAGGCACAGCCTACGACTTGCTCAACCTGACAAAATGTTTCTTGCCTGCCTGAATTACATCTCCGTCCCGGACAGGGATTTTGAACCGATCCGTCCTTTCAGAGTTCAGCCTGACACCGCCCTGGAGGATCAGCCGCCTTGCCTCGCTGGAACTGGATACGAATCCTGCCTCAACAAGAATCTTGACCAGATCGGTGTTTCCCTGATCGTCGGTGAATAGGGAAGCATCAAGACAAATCATATCCTTGGGAAGTTTCCTGTCCCGGAAAACGGTATTGAAATGTTCAAGGGCGCTATCTGCCGATTCCTTTCCATGATAAAGTCTTACGATTTCATGGGCAAGGCAGGCTTTGACGTCCCGCGGGTTCTCTCCCCTCTCCAGCTGCTTTCCATATTGGTCCACCTCATCGGGATGCAGATCGGTGCAGAGTTCAAAATACCGTATTATCAAATTGTCAGGAATGGCCATAACCTTTTCAAACATAAGATTGGGCTCTTCATTGATGCCAATACTGTTTCCAAGGCTCTTGCTCATCTTCTCAACACCGTCTATCCCCTCCAGAATGGGCATGAACAGAGCAACCTGACTCTCCTGATCATAATGTTTCTGAATATCCCGTCCCATAAGGATGTTAAACCTCTGATCGGTACCGCCCATTTCGATGTCGGCACGAATCATTACCGAATCATAACCCTGCATAAGGGGATAGAAGAGTTCATGGAGTCCGATGGTCAGATTTGCATCGAACCGTGATTTAAAGTCGTCCCGTTCCAGGATCCTTGCCACCGTTGTCTTGCCCGCCAGCTCCAGAAGGTCGGCAAGGTTCATGGCGGATAGCCATTGGCTGTTGAAGCGGATCTCGGTTCTCTCCGGCATCAGTATTCTGAACAGCTGATCCCTGTATGTTTCAGCGTTCTTCAAGGTTTCCTCATGGGTCAATGGCTTTCTCGTCTTGGATTTTCCCGAGGGGTCGCCGATCATGGCTGTAAAATCACCAAGGATGAGCACCGCCCTATGACCCAATTCCTGTATCTGCCTGATCTTTCTTAACACCACTGCATGCCCCAGATGGAGGTCAGGAGCGGTAGGATCCAGGCCAAGCTTCACAACAAGGGGCTCCCCCTTCTCGGCAGCGGCAAGAAGCTTCTTCATAAGCTCTTCCTGATGGATGATTTCTGCCGCTCCTTTGGAAATGATTCGCATTTGCTCATGGACTTTTAACATTTCAAATACCCTCCCTAAAAACTCTAAGCCCATACGGAATGCCCAGCCTATACTTTTAAGAAGCTACGATACCTCCTGCCGGAAAGCACGGTCAAAACTCATCAATGAAGCAATAAAAAAAGCTCCCATCCTCCCATGAGGACGAAAGCCTGTCGCTTCGCGGTACCACCCCAGTTTATTGATGTCAAAGCATCAACCTTTGTCAGGTACGGCCATAATGGCGTATACCCTAGCACGGTAACGTGTGCAAGCAGACGGCGCAGCCTACTGGCTAAAAAGCGTTGGGTGCGCGGCTCAAAGATGTATTCAGATGCCCGTTTCCTGCCCCTCTCACCAACCGGGAACTCTCTTTTGGAACCTTAAAGCATCCTACTTCTTCTTATCAAAGCCTTTAAACCAGGTATTCCGTTATTTGTGAAAGATTATACTTCCAACATCTTTATCTTGTCAAGCATAAAAAACTTGGCATTTCATATCTGGTGCGGAACCACACCTGATCATTCCACTCCCTTTATCCGTATGTCGCCATAACCCACATCGGTGGAAGGGGTGATTTGAATACTGCAGCTATAAATCTCACAGATTCTCTCCAGGTTCTTCTTCTCATGTCCCGAGAGCACCCTGTGAACATCGGGATGGACAAGGATTTCCAAAAACCCGGCCCGGTTCTGCGAAATATAGCCCATGATTCTCTTTTCCACTCTCCGGGCAACTACCTCGGGGGACAGATGCCGGCCTGAGCCACCGCAGCATCGGCAATCAACCGTCATATAACTGGCAAGAGGCTGCCTTACCTTTTTCCGGGTCATCTCCACAAGACCCAGACTGGTCATCCCCACCACCACGGTCTGCGTCCTGTCCTGTTTGACGGCTTCCTTAAGTGCAGCCACCACTTCTTCCCGGTGGCACTCATCCTTCATATCAATGAAATCAATGATGATAATTCCGCTGATATCCCTGACCCTTATTTGCCGTGCAATCATTTCTGCTGCTTCCTTGTTAATCTTAAGAGCTGTTTCTTCAAGGCTTGTACGCCCCACATACTTGCCGCTGTTGACATCTATGACCGTCAGGGCCTCGGTTGTATCAAATACAATATAGCCGCCGCTTTTCAGAAAAACCTTTCGGGCAAGGGCCTGGTTTATGGCGCTCTCCACATGGTAGTACCCGAACATGTCATAGTCCTTGTCAAAGTATTCCACCTTCGGTTTAAACCCTGGAGAGGTTGAATCCAAAAACCGGATGATCTGCTCCCATACATCCCTGTCATTTACTATAAAACGATTGAGATCAGGTGAAAGATGCTCTCTGATCATGTGGATTACAAAATCAGGCTCCCTGTACAGGCAGCGGGGAACAACACCCTTTGATTGCTGTTCCAGTACCATGTCCCACTTTCTTATGAGGGCATCTATCTCATCCCTCAGCCATTCTATGGGAACATGCTTTGCTGCAGTCCTGATAATGAGTCCTGCACCCTCGGGTTTGAGCGAATGGGCAAGTTCCTTTAGCCGCTTCCTTTCCTCGCTGTCATCCATGCGCCTTGATATCCCTGCGGTATTCCGGCCGGGGAGCAACACAGAAAACCGCCCGGGCAGCGAGATGCGGGTGGTTACACGAGGCCCTTTATGTCCGGACATTTCCTTTACAACCTGCACCGTCAGCTCCTGTCCAGCTTTCAGAAGATCCTGAATGCGGGGAGGTCCACCGGCCTTTTGGACACGTTTTTTTTCATATCCTTCGGGCAATAAATCCTTGACATATAAAAATGCGTTTTTGGAAAGGCCGATGTCGATAAAGGCTGATTGCATACCCGGGAGCACCCGCTCAACCTTTCCACGGTAGATGTTGCCCAGTATGCTCTCATCTTCACGCTTTTCAATATAGAATTCCGCAAGCTCGCCATCTTCCAGAACTGCCAGACGTACCTCGCCCATGCCTGCGTCCATCAGAACTTCCTTAGTCATTGGCTACCTCAAAAGGATCCTTCCATTCATTGAAGGTCGATGCAAACATGGCCTTGCGGTGCATGGACTCAACGGCAAGATCAAGGCCGGTTATTTGGCCAAATGCCTTCATCAGTAGATCTGGCCGTAAGTTGTTTTCAGCCCCGGCGCTCAGGAAGGCATCCAGAATATAGATGTCCTTATCAGTTTTTCGGACTGAGAGGGAGTATATCAACGGTCTGATATTAACAGGCCTTGAACCCTTCTTCGTTTTTTTCATCACAGTTATGTCTTCATTATCCAAAAATTCTATCACAATGCCGTTTATCTCATCCTGGCCCATGAACCGGGGCATGCTGAATGCTATTTCATACTTGGCAGATGTGATCTGGCTCATGATTTTGCCCTTTTTCAATAAGGGTACCGCATCCAGCACCTCAATGCCATCAGGCAGGTGCTGGTTAAGGCGCAGGATAAAGGTTTCAGGAGCTAAATCCTCATCAAACTCGATGTCTGCATATTCAGCGGAACTGGTAAGCCCCACTCCGATGGGAAGTCCAAAGACAATTTTCTGGCGGGGATTGAAGCCCTGGGTATAGGATACGGGCAGTTCGGAGCGCTTAAGAGCCCGCTCAAACAGCCGCAGCACATCCAGATGTGCGATATATTTCAGCCTTTCATCCCTGGAGAAACGGAACCTTAATGCCCTGGCCATTTGTCAACCTCCTGCCTGTCTTCTGCTTCTCTGTTTTGCAAAGCATATCCCCGTTTGATACACTGAAGCACCGCAATTCGAACAGCCGCTGGCGCAATTACGGGTTAAATCACCTTCGTAGGCCTTTTTACATTCCCGCACCAGGAAAGCCTTGCTCACCCCTGTGTCAATATGATCCCATGGTAAAACCTCTGAAAAGTCCCGCCTTCTGTTGGCATAAAAAGCAGAGTCAAGGCCATTCTCCTCAAAAGCCCGCTGCCACCGTTCGAAGGAGAAGTGCTCGTCCCACCCATCAAACTTGGCCCCCAGTTTCCAGGCAGTATGGATGACCTTCCCCAGCCGTCTGTCGCCCCTTGACAGCACAGCCTCCATATGGCTGATTTCAGGATCATGGTAGTTGTACCGGATATTGCGCGTCCTCTTGCGAATCAGATCCTTCAGATGATACTGCTTTTCGTTGAGGACCGAAATATCGTCCATGGGTTCCCATTGGAAGGGCGTAAAGGGTTTGGGCACAAAGCATGAGGTGCTCAGAGTTATATGAAGTCCTCTTCCCCCGTCTCTGTTGGCGATGGGTCTGCAGGATTCGATCAGGCTGATCCCCATATCGGCAATACCTTCCACATCCTCCATTGTCTCAGTGGGAAGTCCCACCATAAAGTACAACTTTACTGTGTTCCAGCCGCCTGCAACAGCCAATTGTACCGACGATTTAAGATCCTCGTCGGTTATACCCTTATTGATAACATCCCTCAGCCTCTGTGTACCGGCTTCCGGGGCAAATGTCAGCCCACTTTTGCGAACCTTTGACGCCCGTTCCATAAGCCCCAGAGAGAAATTGTCCACTCTCAGGGATGGCAGGGACAGATTCACATGTTCTTTTTCTGCAAAATCCAGCAAATTGTCGCAAAAAGCGGGCAGAGCCGAATAATCGCTGGTGCTCAGGGAGACCAGTGATATTTCATCATAACCTGTTTTTTTAACTGAACTTCTTGCCAATTCATTGAGCTTTTCGGGGGATCTTTCCCTGACTGGCCTGTAGATAAAGCCGGCCTGGCAGAACCTGCAACCCCGGATACAACCCCTGAAGAGCTCCAGCATAATCCTGTCGTGAACGGTTCCAATGTAGGGGACAATGATATCATCCGGGAAATCAACCTGATCCAGATCGGCGACAATACGTCTTCTGACCACATCCGGAACCTTTTCGGATTTCGGCATGATGTCCATAATGGTTCCATCCTCGTAGTATACAACCTGATACAGGGAAGGGACATAAACCCCTTCAATGCCGGCAACGAGCTCCAGGAACGCTTTTCTGTCCTGCCCTGAGTCCTTCCAGACCTTATACGTATCAACGATTTCATGGATCACTTCTTCCCCCTCGCCTATGACAAAGAAGTCGATAAAATCTGCAAGGGGCTCGGGATTAACCGCACAGGGGCCTCCCGCACAAACAAAGGGATGGCTCTCGTCCCTGTCCTCTGCCAGAATCGGAATACCGCCCAGATCCAGCATATTGAGGATATTGGTATAGCTCATCTCATATTGCAGGGTGAATCCCAGAATATCAAACTCGGAAAGGGGGGTATAGGTTTCAAGGGTATAAAGAGGGATGCCTCTCTCACGCATGAGCCTCTCCATATCAACCCAGGGCGCAAAAACCCTTTCGCAGTAGGTATCCTTCCTCTTATTCAAAATATGGTAGAGGATTTTCATGCCTAGATGGGACATACCGATCTCATAGTCATCAGGAAAGGCAAAAGCAAAGCGAACCTCCACATCTTCGAGGTTCTTTCTTACCATATTCCATTCGTTTCCTGTATATTTGGCAGGTTTCTCAACCTGTAACAGCAGTGCATCGTCAAGTTTAACTCTCATCATTTATAAAGGATGCCTTCATGCATCCCCTTCCTCCAAAAAATTTCCATTAATGTTTTTACAGAACACTTTTTATGATACAGTATCTTAGGGAAAAAGGCAAGGTATGAACCCATCCCCGAAATTGACCCGAAAGGGGCTGACCATGGGAATAAGCCATCAGCCAGGGCTTTCTGCCACAACAGCCTTCAACCAGAGCAGACTCCTAACCGGATAATGTTCCATGAATCCATTATACGCCTTGTCTGAGGTTCCTGTTGAATATTATAATGGAGTTGTGGCAATAAATTTGGACAGTATGTTGAGGTCTGCCAAGCATTTCTTTTGTTATTGCATCACTGCCAAAGGGCCTGAACACTCCCATGGGAAGCAATACTCCAACATACGGTATTGCTTTCAGTTTAGCAGTAGCTGCAACCACCAACATGAATAAGGAGTATGATAAGATGAACAGTGACAGGCTGCTTGTGGAAAAAGTGCTTGAGGGTGATGCCCGGGCCTTTGAAGAGCTGATAACATCATATTATCCCGGACTGTACGGGTTCCTGATAAAAATGGGAATCCCTGCTTCCCAAACCCGTGATCTTGCGCAGGATATTTTTCTTAACACTTTTCGCAGCCTGTATCGGTACAATGACCGGTGGCCGTTTTCCACCTGGTTCTACAAGATGGCTGCCGGCATGGTCAGAAGTTATAAGCGCATACACCCCCAGCCTCTGGTATCTCACCCCGATATCCCCGAATTCCTTCTCAGGCAGGAAAGAGATCTGGGTGAAGACCAATCTTTAAATGCCCTTCTCGACCCCCTCCACGATGAGGTGCGCTCCATGTTCATCCTGCATTACTACAACCGACTATCACTCCGGGAAGTTGGCCGGATATTTGGTCTTTCAGTTAGCTCTGTCAGGATTAGAATGGTCCGTGCTCGGGAATTCCTGATTGAACAGGTTCTGGCAACAGAAAGCCGGCACCCTGGGTCTTTTGGCCAACTCATAAGAAAAATAAAGGGAGAGGTTTCCTGCGGTGCTGTGCCTGTGGATTCAATCATGAGGATAATCGGGAATGAAGCCGACCACAGGCCCGGCTTTTGGAGGCTCGCCGCCAGCCCCAACTTTCTGCGGAAGATATGGCTCTTTGTGGTTCCCGCAACTCTTGGGATACTTCTCATCTGCCTGTTGTGTGTCCAGGATGTTTCAAAACCCTTTTGGGGCTCGGTAATGACCATCTTCGACAATCAGGAAGAGCCGGCCAACGCAGACCTGACCAATGAAAGCACCGGCGTGGCCTTTACATTCACAGCCGTATCAGGCCTTCTGTCGGGCGACGAACTGGTTGAAAAACTCAATGAGATGGGCGATCCTTCCTGGAAAGTACTTCACGCCAATGAAACTCAGGTTATAATCGGGAACAGCCATATCATAGCCCGCTATGGAAGCGGTGAGTTACACCAGTTGATTGACCTGAGCAGCTTTGCTCTTAAAAACTCCCATGATTCCTTTGAAGCCGAATTCAGCTTTTCCCCGACGGGAGAGTTCATGGTTGCCGGAAGTCGTGTAACTGATGGGGATGATTCCACCGGCAATGGTGTATATCTTTTCAATACAACGGACGGAGGGTATTATCAGCTATCCCCGCTGAGCATGGAACAGGTGGTTCATGCCTGGTCCCCCAGCGGCAATTATCTAGCATATGCCACCAGAAACAGTCCTGGTTCCATCTATCTGCTGGACATGCAGAACCTGTTGTTTGAGGAACTGGAAGCAGATGTTCCGGTCAGAAACCTCTATGTCTCTAACAACGGCGGAGTAGGCGTCTTTTCGGGGGATATAGCGATGACAGCTTTTGCGGGTGACTCCGCATGGAAAACCGAAATCATACAGCACGAGCCCTTTTATATCAACCCTGATTCAGGTACGGTCTGGTATATCTTAAACGGCGTGATCATGAAGCATGTCATGGGAAATGACCAGGATACTCCCATCACTCCAGACCAGGAAGCCGGAAATCCTGGTATGCAGGACACATATATCACCGATTACCGGCTTATGGGCGATCATCTTGTTTTCAGAATGAGGAACGGGAACTCCGGAACTCTGAATATGCGGACTGGAAAGCTCAGTGTTTTCCACTCCAGCAGGGAAATGAAATCGGATCAACTGCCCTGGTGCCGCTCCACACCATCGGGGGCCCGGGTGATGATCGATAATGAAGGCTCATTCCTGATCGTTTCAGAAAGCAGCGTTACCACACCCCACATACCGGGATACAGCACATTATCTCCACGCCACACAAACTGGGTCAACGAAGAAAAAATTGCTTATGTTCGCATGGTTAACGAAAAGGAACCCCAGACAGGAGAACTGTCCATTTATACCATAAATGTTCTGACTGGCGAGGTAACTGAGATCTATCGTTCTGTGGATAAAGAGCCTGTTTTAAACACTGATGTACCCGGTTCCTCAGGAAGCATTCCCCCCGTTCAAAGCGCTCCACAGGAAGATGATAAAATATATGAGACAGATAAGGCCACGGGAAGCCGGGTGGAGTCATTTGTTGTAAAAACCTGCAAGGTAAAGAGCGGCCCCGGTGACGGTTATGCTGACATTGGTGAAATCAAGGAAAACGAGGTCATCATCTATAACAACAGGGTGGTTAACGGCTGGTGCCTGGCCCAGAAGGTATCAGGTATGCTGAACTATTACGATACGCGCAACCAATTCTGGATCCGTGCCGAAAACATACACTTCTATGACCGTAACAGCCTGCCCGCCGGAATCATAACTGCCGACAAAGTCATGCTGGCAAAGACATCCCTGAACAGGGGCAATCTGATCCGGATAATAGTTAAGGGAGAGCAGAAGAGCTATGTGATTGCCGACACCATCGACACCAAGTTTGGTATAACGGGCTGGATCAGCAATGATAGCTTCACCCGTGATTTAAACGGTGTCTACTTCAACCAGGCTTATTTAAAGAGCAGGAGCATTGTTTACAGCAAACCCGATCCGAGTTCCGAACCCGTATCGGATTTCACCCGGTATATGGCCGACATCGGGACTGACGCTTTTGTTAACCTGACGGGGCAGGCCGAGAATGGATTCTTATACGTCAAACATACAGCAGATATGGCCGGTTGGGTGAGGGAGCGGGATATATATCTTCCAGGTGGTAGCAGCATGCCAGCCCCGGTGGAATCGAAGGATCTTGATCTCAATGGCGACGGTATTGCAGATAGGATCAGTTTCACCACCGATGGAAAGAGATACACCCTGACCGTAAACCAAAGCAGGATGGATGGCCACGGATCCGGTGTACAGTCTGGGTATAAGATTATTGATGTCGACCTGTCGGATACCTATTATGAAATAGTTGTTGAGGAACATGGCTCCGGCAGTGACTTTATGAGCACCTTCTACTATTATGACGGGCAGAGACTGATCAACATGGGCAAGGTGGAGGGTCTGTGCGGGAATACGGATGCCGTAAAGGGTGACGGCATCATACGTTCCAGAACCCGTGGAAACGTCCTTGAAACATGGTTCTTTATCAAGGAATACCGTCTCAACTCACAGCATAAACTGGTTGGAACGCCCAGTGCCTTTTATGAGAAAATTGGGTACAGGAATGCAAACACCCTAAAGCTAAGAATTGAGTCCCTGCCCTTTGTCATATCCCCAGGCAGCAATGAAGTCTCCTTTGTGCTGAACCGTAATGAAAATGTGCGCTTTGTAGGCAGCGACAACCAGAGATGGTGTCTGTTCCAGACAGACGATGGCCGCAACGGCTGGCTGGAGGTGCGTGACTACCTGTACATCGGGGGTACCGGGCTTGCCGCATGGGATGTCTTCGATGGCTTGAACATGGCTGATTAGAAGAATACCGGGACGATTCCCTACCAGGGGATCGTCCTTTTATTACATAAGTGTGCCATCCCATCATACTTCTCCCCCTTGGGTATGTCATTGCAGTTTTTGGTAGATTGCCGTGCCTTCTCTCACAATGACAGTAAAAAAGCAAACCAAATGATCCCATATGCCGTCTAATTAATATGAGGTGTGCTTTAATAGATTCTTAGGAGGTAGAGTGTTATGCGGAACAAGCTTTTAGCCGTTGTTCTGATCCTGGCAATAAGTGTCTCGATCCTATGGGTTGCAAGCCCATTGGGAATAGTTGAGGCCAGTGCGGACACCTATAAAAGTGGCTTTCTAATAACAGCATCCAAGTATGATGCTTCGGGCATTGCCCTGGATACTGAGTTTTATCTTACATCCCAGGCCCCTGTTACATTGGATTACTTAAAGGAGAACCTTTCCATAAGGGGACAGACGCCACCGGAAATAACGCAGCTGGCTGATGGAAGGTTTGTGATCAAACCCTCAGAGGCATTGGAGAAGAGCAGCCTATATGTGATTGATCTGAGGACACCCGAGGGATCAACCGTAAGCTTTGCCTTTCAGACCCCAAGGGAACTTGCCGCTATCGGCTGCCTTCCGCAGAACATGTCGTCCAATGTTCCTGTTGATACTGGAATAGAGATCTATTTCACCTATCAGGATGTGGAGGATATTGAGAAGTTCTTCGAGATTACCCCTAAAGTGGAAGGCAGGTTCGAGGAACACGGTTATGCCCGGAGCTTCGTCCCGAAAAAGCTGGAGCCGGGAACCATTTATTCGGTTACAGTAAAAAAGGGACTTAAGGCGGCCAATGGTTCTCAAAAATTGAAGGAGGACTATACCTTTTCATTTGAAACCAGCCATGATAGTTCAAAAACAGCAGATCCCAGTCCCGGCAACCTGGGGATTACTGATATTTGGTTCGATTATTCAACCCGCGAAAAGCCCGTCATACCATTCTACCTCTACCACCCCGGCATAAGAGAGCAGAAGAATATACCGGTGAAAGCAGCCGTATATCGCTTTCCCAATGAGGATGCCCTGATCAAAGCCGTAAGGGAAAGAGAGAAGGTGCCTTCCTGGGCATTGTATTCCTACAGTAAAGTAAAGACCGACGTTTCTTCTCTGGAGAAGGTAATGGAGTTCACCCAGGACTTCGAAACCGATACATGGGGCTCTAAATACATGATGCTGCCTGATAGCCTTCCCCATGGCTTCTATATAATAGAGTTAACCTGTGAGGACTTGTCGGCTCAAGCCTTTATCCAATCCTCAGACACATCGGCATTCTTCCTGGAGGACAGTGACGGAGGTCTTTTCTGGGTCAATAATCTGGTTACCGGTCAGGCTTCGGTATCGGCCGTCATTGAGGATCCGGCAACAGGCAAATCCGCAAGAACTGACACAAATGGTCTTGCAAGGCTTGAAGGAACATCGGCAGACAAGGATCCGGCCAATATGGATTTCTATAAGATTACCACCACCGACGGCAGGGTCTCCCTTCTGAATGCCGGATATCTGTATATACCCTATTATGATGGCAGCGACAGCATGGGCCTTAACTGGCGCTATCTTCAGACAGACCGCACCCTCTACAAGCCCGATGACCAGGTCCAGTTCTGGGGCTTTGTAAAAAGCAGAGTGGATAACACCTCACCTGCCAAAGTAACAGTGGAACTCTCGGAAGGCGGATATTTCCGTCCCATGTACGACAGCTTTGTACGGAGTTTTCTGCCCTTCGTTATGGGCAAGCCTTTGGAAACCTTTACCCTGGACGTAAAGGATGGCTTTTTCAGCGGCGAACTCCAGCTTCCTGTGCTGGATCCTGGCTCTTATAATCTGGTGGTCAAGTCCAATGACAGTATTCTGGTTTCCAGCTATATCCAGGTAGAAAACTATGTGAAGCCTCAATACAAATTATCCATTACCTCCGATAAAAAGGCGGTATTTGCCGGTGAGAAGATCAATTTCACCATCAGGGCCTCATTCTTTGACGGTACCCCTGTTTCCAATGTTCCCATAAGGTACAGTATCAACGGATATATGAACAATAAATCCGGTGAAGGTATTACCGATCAGAACGGTATTCTGTCAGTGGAATACACACCCGCATACCAGAGCGGCATGCAGGGAAGCAACTATTTTGGCATCAGCGCTTCCACAACACTCCCCGAGATAGGAGAGATCTACCAATACCACAATTTCCGGGTGTTTGCAAACCATACCGAACTTGTTCCCAGCGGTGAGATCAAGGATGGAAACGGTACTGTCTCCATTACAGCCCACCAGGTGGAACTTGATACTTTGAACGATGAGGACTCATCCAATGATAATCATCTGGGCGAGGTGGTCTCTGGAATAAATGCAGAAGTACGGGTCTACCACATCACCTGGGATAAGATAGAAGTGGGCGAAGATTACGATTTCATCAATAAAGTGGTACGCAAGCGTTATGAATACCGGGAGAGAAAAACCTCGGTCACCAAAAAGACGCTGATAACCGACGCCAATGGCCATGCAGGTTTTGAATTTCCTGTCGACAAGGATTTGGAAGGCTATTACACAGCTGAAATAGCATCACAGGATCAAAAAGGAAGAGCACTGAAATACCAGATAAGCCTCTATGACCGCTCAAGGCTCCATTACCCTGTAACAGGCGATCACTATTATCTAAAATCCGACAAGGATTACTATGGCTCAGGGGAACAGGTAAACCTTATGTTCTATAACAATGAGGAGCCTATAACTGGTTTCAGAACCCTGTTTGTCGAAGCCAGAAACGGCATCATTGATGCCGAGGTAAAAGATCAGCCTGTATACAGCAAGGCCTTTGATGCTGCCCTGTCCCCCAATTACTATGTGGAAGGAATCATGTTTACAGGAGTTGGCTACATTCGCTCAAGCAGCTGGGTTTCCTACGATTACGAGGAAAAGAGGATTACCCTCGATGTGAAGACCGACAAGGATAGTTATAAACCCGGTGAAGCCTGTACAGTGACCATCACGGCTACCGATCCTGATGGCAGGCCCGTTGCTGCCATGGTTAATGTTTCCCTGATTGATGAAGCACTTCTTCAACTGTCGGGACAGCATATCGATCCTCTGAAACAGCTTTATTCATGGATGGGCAGCGGCATCATCCGATACAGCACCAGCCGCAGAAATACCCCCATGTACCTTGTCAGGACGTCTCTCGGCGGGGCGGCTGGGATAGATGATATGGCAGTTAGTACGGAAAAGGCGGCCGATGCCCCTGTACCGGCTCCTTCGGCTGCACCCGATGCCGGTGGAGGAATGTCTATTTCCGAGGGAGTGGATGTCCGTTCGGATTTCAGGGATACAGCCTGCTTTGAAACCATTCAGTTGGACGAAAACGGAAAGGGGATCCTGACCTTTACCCTTCCCGACAGCGTCACATCCTTCAGGCTTGCAGCTGCTGCCATATCCACCGATTTGCACGCAGGATCGGAAATTGCTTCAACCAAGGTATCCATGCCCTTCTTCATAAACGATGCCATGAGCCTTACCTATCTTTCAGGAGACAGGCCATATATTGGGGTAACTGCATACGGTGAGAAGCTAGAAGAAGGCGAGATTGTTGACTTTGAAATACGCTGCAAAGAGCTGAATGATTATGTGAAGACAGCCTCGGCAAAAGCATTTGAACGGGTTAACATTCCTCTTCCAAGTTTGTCGGAGGGCACTTACAGTCTGGAGATATACGCCAAAACCAGAACCGGACTGGCTGACGGCATCAGGAGAACCATTCAGGTTTACGACTCCTATCGTACCATGGAGACAACATCGTACAAGGAACTGGTGCCGGGTGTTAAGATAGATGCCGGCGAAAGCGGCCTGACCTCTCTCATCATTACGGATAAGGGACGTGGCAGGCTCATCAATGAACTCCACGGTCTTGCCTGGGGCTATGGTCATAGGCTGGATCAGAAGCTCACTGCATATCATGCACGTAAGCTTTTGAAGAACCTTGTAGACGATCGGGGATTCTATTACGATCCCATCGATCCCGATGCATTGAGCTACAGGAACCCGGATGGGGGCTATGGCATTCTGCCCTATTCCACAAGCGACATCAGAATGTCCGCTCTTCTTACACCCTGGCTCAGTGAAGTAACCGATACTACCTCGCTTAAAATGTATTTCTATAACGCCCTTCTGAGCGAAGAAACAATTAATGCACGGGCGCTTTACGGTCTTGCAGCCCTGGGAGAACCAGTGCTTACTGAGCTTGAAACAGCTAGGAATACAGAGAATCTATCGCTGACCGACTATATGCTTGTGGGCATGGCTTACCAGCTGTTGGGAGAAACAACTATAGCCAGAGAGATCTACAGTACTCGCATTAAGCCACATCTTGAAATCATGGATCCATATATCCGAATAAAGGTGAAGAATGGGGATACCGACGCTTGCCTTGAGCAAACCGCCCTTCTTGCTGCCTTTACTGCAGGATTGGGTGCTGAGGAATCCGATAAGATGTATGCCTATGTAAACAGCAGGTATTCAAAAAATGTTTATACCGGTGTTGAGCGCCTCATCTACCTGTCAGAAAGGCTTCAATCGGTTCCGGGAGACACCGTGGAATTTGATTACACCTACGACGGAAAAAGCTATCAGGTGAAGCTTGAGAAGGGACAATCCGAATTTATCAAGATCCCGTCGGTGAAGGCTGATAATTTCCAGGTAACCCGGGTTGAGGGGGATGCCTCCATTTTGTCCATGTACAGGGCTCCCCTTAGCCAGAGCGGGGAGAATGATAGTAATGTAATAATAACAAGGAAGTTCTACAACGCCATAACCGGGGAGGAAACCACCACATTCAAGCCCAATGACATTGTGAAAGTTCAGATTGATTACACCATAAAGGATGCGGCCATGGACAACACCTATGAGATTAGCGATTATGCACCCTCCGGGCTAAAACCGGTCTCCAACCCCTGGTCCTATGGCATTACAAGGGATTATGGGTGGTTCTACAGAAATATCGACGGGCAGAAGGTAACCTTTGTGGTTGGTAAGCAGATGGACAAATACAACAATTACAAGCCCCTCGTCTACTACGCAAGGGTCGCCAGTCCTGGTGAATATACGGCGGAAGGCACAGTGGCGCAGGGTTCCATAGTGAAAACCAGCCTCACTGTTAACGATAGCACCATGATTGAAATTCTCCCCTGACTCCCTTTCAAAAGAGCCGGCACAACCGGCTCTTTTTTTATTGCGGTAAGAAGCAAAAAGTCCTTCCTCTTGTCGTTGATAGTATCACTTTCCTCTTCATGTCATTGCGAGAAGGGCTTCGAGGTCGGAGATTGCCGCGCTACGCTCGCAATGACGGTCTGGAGGTGGGAAGTGGGAGGTTGGATATGAGAGTGCAAGAAGGGTTTCGAGGTCGGAGATGACACCTCTTTGTTCAGCACAGCGACCGGGCTTTATGGGATCCCTGGATACACTTGCCACGCTCGCAATGACAGCTCTTCGCACTGCATAGCAATCGGCTTTACAGGATCTCTGAAAGCGAGATATTGAAAAGATTCCAGGGGTAGGTATCTGGGGGAGGCGCGGTAAAGGCCACCCTTTCCTTTTTCACAGGGTGCTCCACCTCCATGCGCCACGACCAGAGAGCCAGATCGTTCATGTTCCTTTCCCCGAACCCGCGGTATTTAACATCCCCGTAGAGGGGTGTTCCCATTTCCGCCATCTGGACACGGATCTGATGGGGTCTTCCCGTTTCGAGCTCAACACGGATCAGGCTTAAACCCTCCCTGCTATCCAGAACAGTATAGTTCAGCACAGCCTCTCTGGCTCCCGGGGTGCCGGGCTCCACAACCGAGACCCTGTTTCTTGCCCTGTCCTTGAGAAGATAATTGACCAGGCGCTCCCGCCTGCTTTCCGGACAGCCGTGTACCACGGCCAGGTAGGTCTTCGCAGTTACGCGCCGTCTGATCTGATCCGACAGCCGGGATGCAGCCTTGGAGGTTTTGGCAAAAACCATGACACCCCCGGCGTTCCTGTCCAACCTGTGTACTAGGCCAAGATAGACGTTCCCGGGCTTATTGTACTTATCCTTGATATAGGCTTTCAGTATGCTGAGAAAATCATCCGCACCGCTGCTATCAGCCTGCACTGGGACCTCCGGCGGCTTGACTGCCACCAGCAGATGGTTATCTTCATACAGTATATTGGTTTCCATACAGTCCCTCCCCAATCCTGAACTCAACGGTTTTGGCAGGATCTGAACTTCGGTTCAGACTCCTATTCTCTAGAACGAATAGCCTATGTACATATCAACCACTTCTTGTCACCTCAAGTATAGCATATACGTACATAACGTATGTACGTCATGTTCACTGTGATTATAGTAATTGACAAGAGGAAGGATGATTTGACAAAACAAAGTCCTGTACACGAAAAACAAACAGGCCGTCCCATCTGAGACAGCCTTGGCAGGTGAATATTATCTTTGTCGTCCTTAAAACAGGCTTGAAATGAGTTCTGCCAGCTTGAGCCTGGAGCTCTGAACCAATTCGACAATCCGGAACTTTATCTGAATCTCTTTATTATCAGCATCACTAACATCGGTTACCAGTCTGTAACCTTCCTCTCCCAGGGTTTCCTTCAACTGCTCCTGAGATTCCAGGGGCATACGCAACGTATTATCATCGGCTACGCAAAGGGGTGGAAACATAACGCACCACCAGTTTTGTCCTTTGGCCTCTCCCAGCTCAATCCGTACAGACCTGTAGATTCCCGCCGGCAGTGTGATGTTCTCATATGTCCTGGTAGGAAAGGGGAATTCACCATAACGAGCCACAACCTTCGAGTCGGATCCATTATCCCTCAATACATCCTCAGCTATTTTCTGAATCTCGGGGAGGCTGTTCTGGAGGTATTCCTCGGCTTCATCCCGGGATGAACCGCCCGGATATTTGCTTTGCATATGGTCAATGATTGCATCTCTCACCTTCAGCTTCAGATCCTGGTCTGCAGTATTATCACTGCTGGCAATGATATGAAGCCTGACAATACTATCGCTGATTCTCTTCTGGGCAAGACCCCCATATACAATGCAGAGCGCAAGAATAACGGCTGCCCCGCGCATCGCCAGCGACAGAAATCGCGAGAGGGAACCTGTTCTTTTCCTTTTTCGATCCATTTCGAGCTTCATGCAACCACCGCCTGTTATCCTTTTGTTTTAATTATTCTCATAAACTGATTTTTCAATTCAGCCGGTGGAATTTCCCATGGCAAGCATTATCGCTGCCGTTATTAAATAACACTGCCAATCAATTACTGTGTCCGGTACCCTTGTAAATTGGGTGGGGCCGTTTATGAAGGAAGAAACAAAAAAGGAAAACAGGCGAAGATTTTCCTGAATGATCATCCAAAGCAGAAAGATCCGGAAAAGCCGTTTATATTAGCTGTTTTGTAGTATGGCTCATTTTCCGATATAATAGATAGAAGAATGTCGAATCACTCTTCAGAAAAAATGATTTGCAGGTATTCGAGATGAAGGTATCCGATATATTGGCTCAGAAGATTGCTGAAATTGAAAGCAGGCTGCCTGTTAAACTTAAAGGCTCTTCCAAGGACTCTTTCGCGTCGGTTCTGGGAGACTCGATGACCTCTCAGACAGCCAGCAATGCGCCGATCATTGATTCTGCCCTGCTGGAATCCACAAAGTCCTCGACCACAAAATATCCGCTGGTCTCAGGATCCTATGAATCGGTCTATCCCAGGCTGTCCCAGACCGAAATCCAGGAATTGATGCCAAGAATCGATGCCGCCATCGAAGCCTTTTCTGAACAATTCAACGTGGATCCCCTCCTGGTTAGGGCGGTTATGAAGCAGGAATCCTCCTTCCAACCCTTCGCCCTCTCCACCTCCGGAGCCATGGGGCTTATGCAGCTCATGCCGGGCACAGCGGAAGGTTTGGGAGTCTCCGACCCATATAATATCGAGGAGAATATCCGCGGTGGAGTGCAGTATCTGAGCTATCAGCTGAAGGCCTTCGATAACGATCTGAAACTGGCTCTTGCCGCATATAACGCCGGCCCCAACGCCGTGAGAAGATTTGGAGGCATCCCGCCCTACGAACAAACCCAAAAGTATGTGGAACTGGTTCTCAAGTACTACGATATGTATAAAGCGCTGAAATAACAGCGCTTTTTTATGTAATAACAAGGTTTTCCTGATCCCCGCTTGCAATTTGTTATTGCTTAGCGGGGTGCGTTATTATTATGAAATAGCAAGATCCCGAATCCCCGCCTGCACTCTGTAATTACTTAACTGGGCGTTGATCTTTTTTATGCACGGACAAAATCCGCTTTGCAAGCGCTTTTCCACAGTATCCACAAGGTTATCCACAGGCAGGATGGGCAATACAAGCCTTTTTCATGACTATTTCCACAGAATTCACAGGTAGAAACCTGTTGAAATTTGTTCGCGGTTCAGCCGGATTCTCCGATTTTCAGAGACGGAACGGCATTCAATTTCCAGTCGGCAGTCCTCCCGCTTTCCAGGGCGTAAAAACCGGCACTGGCAATCATAGCCGCATTATCGGTGCAAAGTATCAGTTTGGGATACAGAACCCTTATATTATCTTTTAAAGCCCTTTGAGACATGCTCTCCCGCAGCTGGGAATTGGCAGCCACACCGCCTGCTATGCAGATGGTGTCGGCCTTAATCTCTTTTGCCGCGGATACTGTATGATCCACAAGTACATCTGCTACAGCCTGCTGAAAAGAGGCACAGATATCTTCCACAGGCAATGGCTCCCCTTTCTGTCTCAACTGATGTACCGTATTGATCACCGCTGTTTTTAGACCACTGAAACTAAAATCATAGGGGGCATCTGTAAAATTAACCCTTGGAAAATTGAAGGCTTTCGGATCTCCATCCTTTGCTGCCCTTTCTATGGCAGGTCCTCCCGGATATCCCAGCCCAAGCACTCTGGCGATCTTGTCGAAGGCCTCCCCTGCAGCATCATCACGGGTTCTCCCCATAATCCTGAACTCGGTATAAGAGACCACGTGCACAATATGGCTATGCCCTCCGGATGCAATCAGGCACACATAGGGAGGTTCCAGATCCGGATGGGCTATATAATTGGCTGCAATATGCCCTTCAATATGGTTGACCCGCACCAGGGGCTTGTTCAGCGAAAAGGCAATGGCCTTGGCCGCCGAAACTCCTACCAGGAGAGCACCCACAAGCCCCGGACCATAGGTTACGGCTATGGCATCCACCTCCTCAAGGGTCACATCGGCTTCCCTCAAGGCATTATCAATTACGGGGAGAATAAGTTCAACATGTCTCCGGGAGGCAATCTCCGGAACCACTCCCCCGTATTCTGCATGTAAGTCCACTTGTGAAGATATGATATTTGAAAGCACCTTCCTGCCGTTTACCACTACCGAAGCTGCTGTCTCGTCGCAACTTGTTTCTATGCCGAGAACTATTGTATCCTTCATATAGTCATCCTTCCTAACTCAACCAGGGGAACTGCTCCTTGAAAAAGACCTGGGCTATAACCACCAGTATCCCCAAGACAATTACATACAAAGCAAAATACTTGAGCTTCATTTTTTTAACCGCCGACAGCATGACCTTGATCGCCGCAAAGCCAGTAACGGCGGCGGCTGTTACCCCAGCAATGAGGGGTACTATCCCGATGCTTGATATGGCCGCTGTTTCACCCCGTACCACATCTATAACATCCAGAAATGCCCCTCCCAATATTGCCGGAATGCTTAACAAAAAGGCATAGTCCGCCGCAAACCCTCTTTCAAGGCCAAGGGCAAGTCCTGTGGTAATGGTCATGCCTGAGCGGGATACCCCCGGCATCAGAGCCAGTCCTTGTCCTGCACCGATGAGAAGTGAATCCACGAGCTTCATTTCCTTTATATCTTTCCTTCCATTTCCGATCCTTTCAGCCCCTATAAGAACCAGACCGGTGAAAATGAAGCCGGGTCCCAATAAAGACCCGCCGGCATAGTACCCTTTAATTGTATCCTTGAGCAGCAGCGCGATAATTACGGTTGGGATGGTTCCCAGGACTATATATACGGGCAGCTTGGAAAAGGGATGCTTGATCATTTCCCATATCTTTTTCCAATAAACCACAAATACAGCAAAAAGAGTTCCCACATGAAGAGCCACATCGAAGGTAAGAACCATATCACCTTTTATTCCGAACAGTTGCTGGAACAAAACAAGATGACCCGAACTGCTCACCGGCAGAAATTCGGTAAGACCCTGGATGATACCCAACACAACAGCCTCAATTATACTCATCAGTCATAATCCTCCAAAATAACGCGTTTTGGAAAATACCACCATGGTACAAATCCTATGAAGATTATACAGCATGAATAACCCGATAACAAACATTGCTTTATTCATTTATTCGGGTAAAAAGGCTGACTCCACATAAGTGTTGGGAGAGTTCCAGAATATCCACTCATCATATCCCGCATCATATACTGCCTGAATCTGAGCCCTGTATGCCTCCACCCCATAGGTCATGTAATAACCTTCTGGCAGATAGGAAGCCGTGAACCCCTGGATATACGGGCGCACATTAAGATTATAGCCCTCAACTTTCTCAATCCTGCTCTTTCCAACAATCAGAGTGTTGTAGACCACATCATAGGGCTTGAGATCGGGATGGGTAAACTTGATGCCATTTATGGTCTGCCCGACACCATTTCCCATGGTGCCCTTAGAATTATTGGCAAAATGGGACGGATAGATCATGGGACAGATATAGTCAAGACTCCAGCCGATGGTTTCCAGGGTCTGACCAATCTCACCGTAATCCCTGCTACTGATGAGGGGCATTCCGAAGATATCGGCGCTGAGCACGGTATCAGGAGGCAGATTATTGCGTATATAACGGATGAATTCCTCAATGACCTCATGACGCTCCTTGCCTTCCTCCAGGTTGATCACATAGTTCTTGTACAGGGTGGTTTCGGGGAAGCGTATATAATCAAACTGGATCTCATCAAACCCGAATTCAACCGCTTCCTGGGCGATGCTCAGAATATAGTCCCAGGTATCCCTGTTGGTGGGATCCAGCCAGCGCGATTTACCTCCACCGGATTCGGGGGTTTCGAGTATCCCGCCGTCGACGGTCTTTATTGCCAGTTCGGGTTTATATTTTGTGATGGTAGTATCCTTGAATGTAACCATTCTGGCAATGACGATGATATCATTGTCATGAAGCTTCTTTGTGACCTCCCGAATATCAAAGTCGGGAGTGTCCCCCTTGGCGGCGTTCACATCAGGAATATCGGAATCATAGGAAATAATACCTTCATCCCTCTTGATGTCTATAACAAAGGCATTGATCTCGGTTTTGTTTGCCAGCTCAATATAGTGGTCCAGATTCTGTCTGACACTTCTGGGGTTTAGGTATAGCGCCCTGACCTTAACATCATTCCTCCGGGTGCTCCTCCTGTCTTCGTCAGGATCTGGAGCGGGCTCAGGCGTGGGTGTAGGTGTGGGCTCCAGGTCAGGTGTTTCTGTTGGAACAGGCTCAGGTGTGGGTAATTCAGTCTCGATAGGAGCTGGCGCCGAGGGACTGGGAGTGGGTGTCTCCTCAGCATCTGGCTTATTTCTTCCCTGAATATAGAAAAAGGCTAACGCAATCCCTACAACCAATGTCAGAATGGTCAGAAGGATCACAGCGCGCCGGTTTCTCATTTTCCGTCTTTTTTGGTTTTTTGACCTCATTCTTCTCTCGTCCATTTAAAAATCCCCCAATTCGTTTAATTACTTCAACTTAGGTTTTGAAACAATTGCCATGATATAGCCAAAGGTGATGGCTGAGCTTATCCCTGCGGAGGCAGCTTTCACTCCGCCAGTCAGCACACCTGCCAGCCCGGTCTCGTTCACAGCCTTGATAACGCCTTTTGCCAGGGTATTGCCAAAACCTGTTAAAGGAATTGTCGCCCCGGCCTGACCAAATTCCACAATGGCAGGATATATTCCCAAAACGCCCAGAACAACTCCTGTTACAACAAACAAAACCATGATTCTGGCAGGCGTAATCTTGGTGTAATCGATCAGCAGCTGCGCAATCACGCAGATTATGCCACCTGTTATGAATGCCTTAATTATATCGGTCATTTCAGCCCTCCTTTATATATACCAAGGGACATTTTGCCGTCATTGGATATTTTCCAGGCTCACAGCATGAGCTATACAGGGTATGCTGTCGCCCTGCTGAATCCATGTGGGACTCAGAAGAGCCCCTGTGGCTACAAATAAGACTTTATTTATCTTCCTTTGGTTCATCAGTTCCAACACATAGGATGATAATACCGCAGCACTGCATCCGCAGCCGCTGCCGCCGCATACCACATCCTGACTTTCAAGGTCAAAAATCATGCAGCCGCAGTCATTATATCGATCCCCGGGTTCTACGCCATTGTCCTTTAGGAGCCTTATCAGAATGGATCGTCCGAAGCTTCCCAGATCGCCCGTGAGAACCATATCATAGTAATCTATGTTTCTGCCTGTGTCCTCCAGATGCCTGAGTATGGTATCGCAGGCCGCCGGCGCCATGGCTGCACCCATATTATTGGCATCCTTTATCCCCATGTCAATGATTGTTCCATTGGTCAGGTGGGTGATCACGGGCCCATTCCCCTGCTTTTCAAGGAGAATGCAGCCTGCCCCCGTCACAGTCCATTGGGCGGTGGGAGTTCTTTGGGAGCCGAATTCCAGCGGATAGCGGAACTGTTTTTCTGCCGAGCAGAAATGGCTGGAGGTAATACATGCCGTCATTTCAGCGGCACCGCCATCGATGAGGATGGCACCGATGGACAGGGATTCAGCCATGGTTGAACAGGCACCGTAGATCCCCAGAAAGGGAACCTGTACATCACGGAAGGCATAACTGGCAGCGGTACACTGATTCTGAAGGTCTCCTGAAATAATGAAATGAAGATCACTAGCTGATTTTCCGCACTTATCAAGGGTTTTTACCAATGTATCCCTGAGGAGCCTGCTCTCGGCCTTCTCAAAGCTTTTTTCTCCAAAGTATTCATCATCGATAATCTGATCAAAATACCTGGCCAGGGGACCGTCGCCTTCCTTTTTCCCCACAATGGCCGCACCTCCAATAACCACCGGAGGATTGCTCAATACGACTGTCTGCTTTCCTGTTCTTGTGCTCATGACGCAACATCAATCCTTTACGGAATAAATATCTTTCTATCAGGCTTTTACATTACCTGAATCCATAAATAGTAGATCAAACCTGCTACCACCGATGCAAAAATCCCATAGACCAGAACCGGCCCGGCAATTAAAAACATCTTTGCGCCCACGCCCATCACATAACCCTCTTTCTTGTACTCCATGGCAGGGGACACAATGGAATTGGAAAAACCGGTAACAGGTATGGATGCTCCCGCTCCCCCGAACTTTCCTATTTTGTCATAGATGTTCAGACCTGTCAGCACGGCTCCCAGAAAAATCATGATCACAGTGGTCAGCATATATGCGGTCTCCTCATCAACACCCAGGCTCTCCATGCCCATGAAAAAAATCTGGGCTATGGCGCATATCAGCCCCCCTGTAACAAAAGCGGCCAACACATTACGAAGCACTCTGGAGGGGGGCATGGTTTTTTCCACAAGATGCCGGTACTCGTGCTGGGTGATTTTCCTGCTCATAAGCTTTTCACCTCTTGATACCGGGCAAAGACATAAGTGCCCCTGTTTGGTTCGTTGCTTCTTCCTGACCCGAAGAGAAAATAGATACCGGCGGCCAGGGCAATGACCAGCAAAAAGGCAAGTACTAAGAATAATGCGTTAATCTTTGGCTTTCTGGCCGTTCTTTCCATAAAAACACCCCGCGCTAAGAAATCTAGTTTTATAATTTCATAAGCGCAGGGTTTTTATTCTGTTTTGACCAGTTGAAAAAACGAAGTCCCGAGGGCTCCGGTTGGAGCATGTGGTTTGGGCTAGGACTTATCCGGCAGACTGGCTACTGCAAACCTGATATTAGTGCCGTCCATTGACGTATCAATACTGCAGCCTTTCCCGATCCTGCCAGACAGGAACATCTCTGCCAGTTCGTCTTCAATATAGCGCTGAATAGTCTTCCTCAACGGACGCGCTCCATACTTGGGATCATAACCCTTGTCGATCAGGAAATTCTTAACCTCATCAGTAAAGGTGATATTCATACCCTTTGCCCGCACATCATCGGCCACTTCTTTGAGCATGATATCCGCTATCTTGCTCAGCTGATCCTTGGTGAGCCTGTCAAATACCACTACCTCGTCCACGCGATTGAGAAACTCAGGCCTGAAGATCTCTTTTACCGCCCGATCTACACTCTCTTTGAGTTCATCATAACCCTCCTGATTAAAACCGATGTTCCCTGCCTTAAAACCGGTTCCCGCATTGGAGGTCATTATCAGCAGGGTATTTTCAAATCCTACTGTCCTGCCCATACTGTCGCTCAATCGTCCGTCTTCCATAATCTGAAGAAGTATGTTGAATACATCGGGATGTGCCTTTTCTATCTCATCCAGCAACAGTACCGAGTAGGGCTTTCTGCGGACCTTCTCAGTCAGTTGGCCGCCCTGGTCGTAACCCACATATCCGGGAGGTGCTCCGATGAGCTTGGAAACCGTGTGTTTTTCCATAAATTCTGACATGTCCAGCCGGATCATGGCATCATCACTTCCAAAAAGCTCATTTGCCAATGCCCTGGCCAGCTCTGTCTTACCCACTCCGGTGGGACCGACAAAGATAAAGCTTGCAGGCTTCTTCTTGCTCCTGAAATCCGACCGTGTTCTTCTGATAGCACGGGACAGGCTGGAAACAGCCATATCCTGCCCAACCACCCGCTGATGAAGGCGTTCTTCAAGCTTTAGAAGTCTTTCTGCTTCACCCTCGGTTATGCGCTGCACTGGTATACCCGTCCACGCCTCAATGACCTGGGCTATATCATCAACGGTCACATCCAAAGTACCTATTTCGCTTTCAAGTTCCTTTATACGGTCGGTAATCCGGCATTCCTCCACCTTGTAACTGGCAGCTAACTGATAGTCATCATGCAGAGCCGCCTGTTCCTTCTTTTCCTGGATGGATCTGAGCTGAGCACGGAGATTATCCAGTTCAAGACTCCCCTCGTTCTTCAGGTTAACCCGTGAACCGGCTTCGTCTATTACATCAATAGCCTTGTCGGGCAGGAATCTGTCCTGAATATAGCGGGCAGACATCCTGACAGCAAACTCAATCACATCATCGGGATAGTTGACCTGATGGAAGTCCTGATAATATTCCCGTATTCCTTTGAGCATCTCTATTGATTCATCTACGGAAGGCTCTTCCACAATAACAGGCTGGAATCGTCTTTCCAGCGCGCTGTCCTTCTCAATATGCTTTCTGTAATCCTCCAGAGTGGTGGCGCCGATGATCTGGATATCTCCGCGGGCCAAAGCAGGCTTCAGGATATTGGCGGCATTCATGGCGCCTCCTTCAGCCTCTCCCGCTCCAACAATATTATGGATCTCATCAATTACAAGTATCACATTTTGCTGTGCCCTGGCCTCATCAAGAATAGCCTTCATCCTTGCTTCAAATTGGCCTCTGAATTGGGTCCCGGCAACTATAGCAGCCAGATCCAACAGATAAATCTCCTTATCGGCCAGCTTTCTGGGAATCCTGCCTTCAACAATTCTCAGGGCAAGTCCCTCGGCTATGGCAGTTTTGCCCACACCGGGTTCACCGAGAAGAACCGGATTGTTCTTGGTCCTCCGGTTAAGTATCTGAATGGTTCTTTCTATTTCCTTTTCCCGGCCGATAACCCTGTCAATACTGCCCGTTCTGGCTCTTTCATTGAGGTTGGTACCAAAGGCATTCAGATTCTTCCTGGGATTTTTCACTGGCTTTTGCTGAACCGGCCTGGTAGCTTTTTCAGAAACTGGCTCCTGCTTTCCGGGTTTTCCGGAATCCCTGGCATTCCCTGATCCGAACCCGGGAAAAGTCGCGTTCATGAAACGAATCATTGAATTCCTGTTTTCATCATCGGAATCCTGACTGTCGTCTGTGCTGACCGGAAGGGATTGAATAAATTCATCCATATTGATATCGCCAAAAAAAGCGGACATCTGTTCATTAAGGTTTTCAAGATCCTCCTGGGTCAGTCCGGATTGGCTTATCATCTGTTGCAGTGGAGCAAGTCCCTGTTTCTGCGCACAGGTTATGCATAAACCCATTGGTTCAGTTTTTCCATCTATAACTCGCGTGATAAATACCACAGCGACATTTTCTTTACAAACAGAGCATTTCATCATCTTTTTTCTCATCTCCTCGCCTTAATTGTATCACAAAACTATGGGTCTGAATAGATCCGAGTTTGCCCTTCCCTAACCTTTGTTTGAAATTGCGAAGTCCGGGGAGAAGCAAAAGGACGATTCTCCTGCTCCCATGAAGGTTTGAGAACCGTCCCTCTACTTCAGGAAATCCACCTTAGTGAGAGTTTAACCGTTTTTTTACTGTAATAGCATTCCCCACGGGATTGAACTGAATATCATCACAAAGACGCTGAACAATGAGCAGACCTCGTCCTGACTCATCCATGGCCAGGGAATCACAGTCTATTGGCTTTTCACTGCTCCCAACGGTACGCTTCACATCAAAACCCTGTCCCTGATCGGCTACACATATGAACAGAACACGGCTGTTATCTTGAAGCCATACGTCAACAAGCACCTTCTTATTGCTATCCATGGCGTTTCCATGCCTGATGGCGTTCTGCAACAGTTCGCTTAAAATCACCCTTATATCGAACTGCTGATCGTCATCAATGCCAGGAATTCTCTTAAGCCTGTTCAGGATGATCTTGACCTGGCGACATACCTCATAGGCGTCACTATTGATCATTTCGCTGTATATTTTTGTACCCTCTCTCTGGTTGACACTCATACTTAACAATTCCTCCGCTCGAAGGGCGAATCGGTCTAAGAAATCCTCTCAATAATACTTACCCATTTTTCACTTCTTTAAAATATGGCGGAATTTTTCAAGGGTTCTTTTTTCCAAACGGGATATGTACATTTGAGATACATTGAAATGCTTGGCGATATCCTTTTGGGTCTTATTCTCAAAGAACCTCAGCTTGATAAAAAGTTTTTCAGCCTGATTGAAGTTCTCCATGGCCTTTTCAAGAAAATCCCGGTTGTTGATCCTTTCAAAGGTTTCATCGTCCTGCCCCACAGTCTCGTGAAGCTCCAGGTCATCCTCCTCAAACACAGTCTGATCAAAGGATTGGATGTTATATACATTCCAGGATTCAATGATCTCCAGGATGGTTTCCTCTTTCATCTTAAGATACTCTGCAATCTCATCTATCCTGGGCGCCCGCTTATGCTTTTGCATAAGATATTCACGAGCCTGGTTCACTTTCTGATAGACTTCATATATACGCCTGGGTATGCGTATTACCGAGGCCTTATCCCGGAAATATCGCTTGATTTCACCAATGATGGTTGGTGTGGCAAAACTTACGAACTTCACCTCGGCATCAGGATCAAAGCGTTCTACGGCATTAATAAGCGCTACACAGGCAACCTGATAGATATCATCACTCTCAACACCCCTGTTGGTGAATTTCTTGGTGATGATATCCGCAAGATACATATATCTGGAAATTATCTCATTCCGGATGGCAAGATCACGATCCCTGTGGTAGGCTTCAAACAGTTCTTTCTCTGTGCGCTCCCGGTTTTCAGCAGATTCTGGTTTTTTGCTCATATCTTCAGACAGCCCTTTCAAGCTTTTTTATCATGGATAACAAAACACTGTCATCCCTGTTCAGGTTCACCTCATCCATCAGGGAACGAATAATTTCAAAAGCGAAGTTGTCCTCTTCGCTTTCAAAGATATCCCGCGGCGAACTGCCTGAAAGCCTGAAATCAATCCTGATAAGATCACTGTATAGACGGAAATCAATCCTGATACCATCGGACGAAATACGCTTATCTATCATTCTGTTGATGACTTCTGAAATTGATACCTTAATGTCCTCAATATCATCGATATCAAACCCCATCCTGCTGGCTATGCCAGAGGCTGTCAGCCGGACAACGCTGACATATTCGGGCTTAGAGGGGACAATGACAGATACTGTATCCAATGGCTTCATTTTAACTCCTCCATTATGAATACTTTATCAAGCCCGGTGATCTTAAAGAGTTTTTTTACATTGGGCCGGGGGTCTCTGATCTTTATATTGCTGTCATTCTGCCTTGCACGCTTCAAAGCAGCTACCATAATGCCCAGTCCCATGCTGTCTATGTAGCTTAATTCCGAACAATCCAGAACGATGTCCTCCCTGCAGTCACCCATGGCCTGAAAAAGGTTGTCCTTGAAGTCTGGAGCCGAATAAATGTCAATTTCACCCCGTAAGAATATTACCTTTTCACTGCCCCCATTGCTGCCCAAGACCAACTCAAACATAGGTTCCCCTCCTCAAAAATATTAGTGAACCGATTCCACCAGTGTCTTTATATATTCTACAGCATTTTCGACATTCTCTGCACTTACCGTCATCACGGCAATCAAAGAGTCCCCAAGAATACCCTGCTCTTTCAGTATACGGCTTCCGGATACATCCACGCCATACAGCCTGGGAGGGAGGCTCTCACCATCCTCCGTTTGAATTGACATAACAAGGTGCTCATGTTCATTATAGGACACAACTCCCAATTCCTCCAGCCTGTCATCCAGAGGAGCAAAGATGCCAAAGGGTACCAGTCTCTTATATAGGTTCATGTCAAGAATAAAGACATCATTATTACCTGCCATTATTTCCACCGAAAGCTTTTGCTCGAAAACTGGCTGGACGGTAGGATCCATCTTATCACTGATGGGAATGTGCTGAGCCTGGGGCTCGTTAGCGGCAATCAGCGTCTTAAGCGATTCTTCAGCGGCTTCTATATTCTCAACGTAAATCTCCCCGGCAAAAATAAGCTTGAAATCCGGATCAACACGGCTGCCCATGCTAATGATGATCCAAACCACAAATGCCAGTGCGAGGACACCAACAATGAATTTCCATTTGTTGTAGTGTATAAAATTTGACAGTTTATCATAATCAATGCCGAGAGCTTTAAGTATCGGGTTGGGATTCTGTTGCCGGGCCAATTTCTTTCTCTCTGCCTCCGGATCCCGGTACTCATAGCCCATCAGCAGTTTATAGGCTTTATCCAGCTCTTCTCGGGTATAACCCAAGTCTTCGGCGTCTGAGTGTCTAAACTTCTTAAACAGGACATTGTATCTTTTAACAATAATCTCTTTAGTTGCGTCTTCACGCAGACCGAGGATCTCCAATGCCCTCTTTCTGTCCATATGAAGACCTCCTCATCATCATTCCTTTGGTTTCATGGTAGGGAACAGAAGCACATCACGAATGGAGTAGGAGTCAGTAAGAAGCATGACAAGCCTGTCAATACCTATTCCAAGACCACCTGTGGGCGGAAGCCCATGTTCCAGAGCAGTGAGAAAGTCTTCATCCATCATATTGGCCTCTTCATCTCCTGCTTCCCTCTTTCTTACCTGTTCAAGGAACCGCTCCCTCTGATCCAGGGGATCATTCAGCTCAGAATAGGCGTTTCCAAACTCTCTTCCTGTGATGAATATTTCAAACCTTTCGGTTAATTGGGGATCGTCGGGTTTCCTCTTAGCCAGTGAAGATATCTCCACGGGATAGTCCATGACAAAGGTGGGCTGAATCAGCTGTGGTTCCGCAAACTCTTCGAACAACAAGCTCATGACCTCACCCTTAACCGGGTTGCCTTCCAGCTGTATCCCCTTCTCCCTGGCGATGGCACGGGCTTCCTCATCACTGGAAATCTTGTCGAAATCCACGCCTGCATACATCAGTACCGCCTCCTGCATGGTTATACGCTTCCATGGAGGGGTCAGATCTATCTCCTGTCCCTGGTAATTCACCTTCATGGTACCAAGAACCTCCCGGGCAACAGTGGAGATCAAATTCTCCGCCAGTTCCATCATACCATGGTAATCAGTGTAGGCCTGGTATATCTCCATCATGGTGAACTCGGGATTGTGCTTTACATCCATGCCCTCGTTTCTGAACATGCGCCCCAATTCGTAAACCCTCTCAAGGCCTCCTACGATGAGCCTCTTGAGAAACAGTTCCGGTGCAATGCGCAGGTACATGTCGATATCAAGAGTGTTGTGATGGGTGATGAACGGGCGAGCCGCAGCGCCTCCGGCAATGGTGTTCAGGATTGGGGTGTCCACTTCAAGGAAATCATGGTCATCCATGTACCTTCTGATGGCCGAAATGATTTTACTCCGGGTGATGAAGGTTTTCTTTACTTCTGGATTCACGATCAGATCCAGGTACCTCTGCCTGTATCTGATATCAGTATCCTTGAGGCCATGGAATTTCTCAGGCAGAGGCCTGAGGGACTTTGACAGCAGCACATAGTCGTCTATCTTTATGGAAATCTCGCCCATGCGTGTTCTGAAGACTGTTCCTGACACACCCAGCAGATCTCCAATGTCCAGCTTTTTAAAACTGGTGTACTTGTCCTCCCCCACCTCATTGATGCGTACATATAACTGTATCCTGCCATCCCTGTCCTGAATATCGCAGAAAGATGATTTCCCCATATCTCTCTTGCTCATTATACGGCCGGCAACCGAAACCCTCTTTCCATCAAAGTCTTCAAACTGTGACACGATTTCGGCTGTTCTGTGGGTCACATCATATTTGACTATGCGGAAGGGGTCTGCACCTGAGTTCTGTAGCTCAATAAGCTTTTCCCGCCTTATCCTCATTATTTCATTAAGATCCTGCATCTGAGCAGTGTTTTCAATGATTTCAGACATATTATTCCTCCCGGGTGTGCATATTTCGCAGCGATGGCCTTTAGCTGCACAGCCTCTTATTTTATCCCATGGACTTAGCAGCCAGGAATTCAAAGAAGGCCATAAAAGAAAACAGCTTACATTTGTTATGTAAACTGTGTTTCGTATCAAAAGTATATTATACATGATTACTGCTTGACAAACAATAGTACCCTACTTATGAATGTCAATAATCTTGTATTTCAGCTTTCCACCAGGCACTTCCACCTCTACGGTGTCTCCTACCTTGTGCCCCATAAGGGCTCTTCCTACAGGTGATTCATTGGAAATCTTGAATTTAATGGGGTCGGCCTCGGCAGAACCCACGATGTGGTATTCAACCTCTTCCTTTGACTTGGTCTCCCTGATCCTTACATGGGTTCCGAGATTGACCGTCTGGGTGTCCACCTCATCTTCATCAATCACCGTAGCCTGTTTCAGCAAGGTTTCCAGCTGTATAATGCGAGCCTCATTCTGCGCCTGCTCATTCTTTGCTTCGTCGTACTCTGAGTTCTCAGCTATATCTCCAAAGCTCAGTGCCGCTTTTATTCTCTCGGCAATCTCCTTGCGTTTTTCACCCTTAAGATACCCAAGCTCATCCTCAAGTTTTTTCAGACCTTCATAGGTAAGAAGGACTTCTTTACGATTCATTTTTTTCTCCCCTTTATAGTATTTCGTGCCCCCAGAAATACATATCCTTTTTTGCATTACGTTCCATTATAGATTACGCCACAACCCGTGTCAAGGTTTAACGGAAAGCCGCATATTCAGCCGAATTGAGGCTTCCGCCGCACTTTCACCCCAGGCATTGGCACAGTTTGCCGCAAGAAAACCCGGAAGTCTGTGATATCTCAGCTGGTCGGGCAATGATCCCATTTCATCCAGGAAGGATTCCGGCAACTCCAGGCATATATCGTAAATCCTTTTTGCCCTTGTGTCAATAATCTTGAGCGCCCCCAAATCAATGATTCTGCCCCGGTACATGGAAGGCAGGCTGTCGAAGCTCTCATGGTCGTTGGGAAACCGTATCCATAGAGGAGTTCGGTTAAGAACGTCAGGGTCGGTGGTAATATGAACGGGAATTCCGGTTTCCTCAAATGCTTCTTCAGCCTTCCCGGGTTCCGGGAACCCATCGGGAATAAGCACATTAATGGTCTTAACCAACGATATCAACCTTGTGATGGCATATTCCAGATGACGCTGGTTCCCGGTAATAGCTATCTCAATACGGTTTAGGTTCATCCCTCTGTGCACCATACTAATAAGTTCTGTAAAACGTGACACAGCAATGTCGGCCAGATATGATTCGTATCTGGTTTTATGAGAACCATACAGGTTTTTGATGATCGGATGCTCTATAACAGAAAGAACCCCCTCCTGGGCAAATATTCTGTCCAGTTTTCGTTTCAGCCGCCTCTTAAGACCGTTATGATGCATAGCATTACCACAGACAACAGGAATATTACAGATAATCAGTCCTATATTTGGGCACAACTGAAGCCTTCTGACATCAATGGCCAGGGGGGCTATTGAAAGGATCGACAGAATGCGGAACAGCAGATTTTCAGTTTCTTTCCCATGGTTTGTTCTCCGGGGCAGGATCACGCCTAAATTCATTAGTCCGGCTCGCAGGAAAAGATTCTACCCTATCATACTGCGACGTGTTCCAAATAATGACCCATTCCTTATTTTTGGAGTCTTTCCTTGATTATGACCGCAAGTCCCGGACCGATCCCCTTAACTGCGCTTATTTCCTCAAGGCTTGCTTCCCGGATTTTCTTCACCGAGCCAAAAGCCCTCAAAAGAGCTTTCTTTCTGGCTTCTCCAATCCCCGGGATTTGATCCAGTACAGATTGCCGATGCCGCTTTCTTCTAAGATTCCTGTTATACTCAAGTGCATACCTGTGAGCTTCGTTTTGTACTGATGCTATGAACCTAAGTATCTCATGGTCTTGACCCAGATCTATGCCCGTCTGTCCATTCACCAGCCGGTGGGATCTATGCCTGTCGTCCTTGGCCATACCCCACACAGGAACCTCTATTCCCAAATCAGCCAACACCTCTCTGGCAGCACTCACATGGGCCGCACCCCCATCTACCAGCAACAAGTCCGGAAGTGTCCCGAAAGCATCATCTTCGGAGCCGTCCAGATACCGCATGAACCTTCTCATAAGAGTTTCCTGCATGCTCCCATAATCATTCTGCCCGGTGATAACCTTCATCTTGAAACGCCTGTAAAGGCTGCGCTCAGCCCGGGCATTTCTGAACACCACCATTGAGGCCACGATCTCGGTGTCACCTGTATTGGAAATATCATACGCCTCAATCACCTCAGGGATTTTATCAAGCCTGAGCACCGATTTAAGCTTCGTTAGAACCTCCTGTGACTGGGCATTCCTGATCAGAACTGCATTTCTGAACAATTCCAGCTCTTCCCTGGCATTTTGTTCAGCCATATCCACCAGTTCTGCCTTCACACCCCTTTGAGGAACCAGTATGGATACTTTCCCGCCACGCTTTTTGGACAGGATTTCAGCCAGAACATCGGTGGATTCAGGTTCATACTGCAGTGCAATCTCCCTGGGTATCTCAGGATTTGCATCATAATACTGGAGGACGAATGAATCCATAACCGCCCCCCGTGTTGATGCCCCCATCCCTTCCAGAACAAATGAACGCTTGCCCACAAGACGGCCTGAACGGATGGACAGAACACTGGCTGCACAGTTCCAGTCATCGAAGAACAACCCGATAACATCCCTCTCTTCAGCCTTGGTGGAATAGACCACCTGTTTTTTCAGCAACTCGGATACACTTTTGAGGCGGTCCCGTATGGCTGCCGCCTTCTCGAACTTCAGTTCCTCGGCATAGCCCTTCATCTCGTCTTCAAGCTTTTTGATTACTTCATCCTGCCTGCCATCAAGAAAAGCACAGGCGTTTTGTACCATCCGGTTATAATCCTGCTTTGAGATATTCCCGCTGCAGGGTGCAGAGCATAATCCGATATGGTAATAGAGGCAGGGTCTTTGCTTCTTGTCGGGGGATATACTTCTCTTGCAGGTTCTGATGGGAAAGAGCCTCCTTATGAGCTCCATACTCTCCCTGACAGCACCCACATTGACATAGGTTCCAAAGTATCTGGCTCCATCCTTTTGTATCTTCCGCACGATCTCTATACGTGGATAGTCCTCCTGGACACTGATGCGGATATGGGGATATGTCTTGTCATCCTTCAGCAGGATATTGTATTTAGGCCTGTATTTCTTGATCAGGGTGTTCTCGAGAATTAAGGCTTCTTCCTCGGTATGGGTGACAATATACTCCAGGGACTGCACATTGGACACCAATGTGGCGGTTTTCACATCCCTGTCCTTCATTTTTCGGAAGTAAGACCTTACCCTGTTCTTAAGGACCTTGGCCTTACCCACGTAGATGACTTCATTGTCTTGATCTCGCATTATATAGACTCCCGGTGAATCGGGAAGGTTTTTCAGTGTCTCTTTAATGGTTGCTTTCATCGCTCCTCAAATCCTTATAATATGCACGTTTAATAAAACCGCCGGCCTAAGCCGACGGTTCTATTATTATCTAATCTGTCATTCCTTTTTCTGCAAATGCCTCCAGCTCATTGAGAGCTGTCTCTTCGTCCCGGCCATCGGTTATGATGGTTATTCTGTCTCCGGGACTGATTCCCAGGGAAAGAAGCCCCAGCAGGCTTTTGGCGTTGGCCTTTCGATCTTCCTTCTGAATCCATATATTGGACTCATATTCTGAAGCTTTTTGGATCAGCTTGGCTGCCATCTTGGACTCCAGACCAGTTTTGCTCGATATTGTGACTTCTCTTGATACCATAGTTAAAACTTCCTCCCGCCTGTTCCCAAGTAAACTGCACTACTTATTATATAATAGGACAATAAAAAATAAAAGTCCATATACAGGCTTCAGCCCGATTGGCGTGCCGTTCTTCCTTTTACTAGCAGCAGAATGAAAGCTGCAACCATCAAGGTTGTAGTCACCATGAATAAAGGCAACAGCCCCCGGGAGCTGGCCATGATATTGCCGAAGAGCCTGATCAATACGCTGGGGTCAATGCCGATTGCACTTAAAAAGTTATATAACACAACAGACAATGCTTTCAAAAGATTGGATGCCATCCCTGACAGCAGAGGCCGCAAAAAAGGACGGAAAATACTGTACAGGATGGCCGAAAGGATGATAGCAACCGCCAATCCCCGTTTTGCTTCCACGGTTCGGGCAGGAAGAATCCTCTCATTAGTGATACGGGACATCACCTTTTCCTTGAATCCATCAGGTATGGTTATGCTGGATACAGTATTGAGCTTCTCTTTCAATTCTCTCCATGATTCCAGCTTCCCGGCGCATGTTCGGCACTTCCTGCAATGGGCTTGAAGCCTTGCAAGGGAGCCTGGATCCAGCGAGTCTTCGAGAAACCTGTTAAAACTTTTAGAGGTCATACATCTCTTCATTCCGTCAATCCTCCATCGCCTGCCTCAGCATCTTTCTCGCCCTGTATATCCGGTTTTTTACTATGCTCATGGGAACATCCAAATATTCGGCAATCTCATCATATTTCATTCCCGACAGATGGTAGAGCATCAAGGGTTGTTTATACTTGGGATCAAGGCCGTTTATGAGGGTTTCCAGCCTGTTTTTTGTTTCCCTGCCTATCACCTGCTGTTCGGGAGTATCCTCAGGATCTGTCACCTCAAAGGCATCGTCTATGGGACACAAATCCTTTCTTTTTCTTAAAAGATCGGTGCAGGTATTGGTTGTAATGCGGGCAATCCAGGTTGAAAACTTGTATTCCGGATTATATGAGGCCAGATGCTTATAGGCTTTTACAAAGGCTTCCTGAGAGGCATCCTCGGCAAGCTGCGGATCCTTCAAATAAGTCCAGGCCAATGAATAAACAAGCTTTTGGTATCGGTCAACCAATTTTTCAAAATATTCAGTCCTACCCTGAAGACAGAGCCTGACTATCTCATAATCCTGCATATCCTTTTCCATAACTCATAAATAATACGGCTTTCGGAGGCGATTGTCTGATGCCATTCCTATTATACCAAAATCCGGATGATGAAGGACTTGCTGAATGGTTTCTATGGGTGCACGGCTGCTCGAATCCAAAAAGAGGCCGTCAGCATTTCACTTTGCCGACGACCTCGCAGTTTAAACATCATCCCCGCCTGACGTCATAAGGACTGGAACCCATGAGGACTGCACTCCTCAAATCTTGGCTTCCTGTGGCTGGGGCTCATATGGAAAGCGTTCATGCATGGCATCATGTATGGTGGACTGAGGACAAACCTCTGCACACTTGCCGCAGTTAACGCACTTTGTAAAGTCAATCTCAGCAAGGAACTCCTTAACCATTATGGCATCATTGGGGCACACCTTCTGACACTTCATGCAACCGATGCAGGAAACTTTACAGTTCTTCTTGGCAATACCGCCCTTTTCATGATTGGCACACAGTACGGTATACCCTGTAAGTACCGGAACCATTTTGATGATGCCCTTGGGGCACTCGGCCACGCAAATACCACAGCCCTTACATTTTTCGGGAATGATATGCGCCAGCCCGTTTATCATTTCTATGGCATCAAAAGGGCATGCATGCTGACATGAGCCCAGGCCTATACAGCCGTAATAGCACTGGGACATTCCTCCCGCCAGCTGATTGGCAGCATGGCAGTCATGAATACCGTCATAAACATATTTCATGTCGGCATTTGTCCAGGTTCCCTGGCAGATGACCCGGGCAACCATCTGGGATACATCCCCCTCTTCAAGACCCATAACATCCGAGATGGCAGACAGTATTTCCTTGCTGCTGACCGGACATTTATTGGAAGGAACACCCTCATTAACAATTGCCTCAGCAAACCCATCACAGCCTGAATATCCGCATGCGCCGCAATTGGCTCCCGGAAGCAGTTCCTTTATCTTCTCCACTCTTTCGTCAGCCTTCACTTCAAAAACCTTGGATGCATAGGCAAGACCAATGCCAAAGAATAAACCAAGGCCCGATATGACGGCCACCGGAACGATTATACTCATTGTCTATACCTCCTTCCTACTGAATCACCAATCCCGCAAAACCCACAAAGGCCACTGAAACCAGGGATGCGGCGATCAATGCTATGGGCATGCCCTTGAAGGATTCCGGAATGTCGCAGGTTTCCAGTCTTTCCCTGATCCCCGAAAACAGGATCAGGGCCATTGTGAAGCCAAGCCCGGCGGAAAAGCCGAAGAAGATGGCTTCCAAAAGGCTGTAATTTCTTTCCGGATCCACATTGATCAGGGCTGATCCCAGTACTGCACAGTTGGTGGTAATCAGCGGCAGATAAATGCCAAGGGCTTTGTAGAGCGGCGGAACAAGCTTCTTCAGAACAATCTCCACAAACTGTACCAATGCGGCAATAACCAGAATGAAGGCGATAGTCTGCAGGTACTCCAGGTCATTTGGCTTCAGTAAAAGGTCATTGACCAGATAGGTGGCTGCTGAAGACAGTGTCATGACAAAAACCACCGCTCCGCTCATTCCCAGGGCTGTACTGGTTTTTTGCGATACGCCCAGGAAGGGGCAGATCCCCAAAAACTTTGACAGCACAAAGTTCTCTATGAACATGGCCCCGATTAATATGACAAAAAGCTCTTTCATAATCAACCATTCCTTTCCGTAACATCCCCAGGCTTAAGAAGCCTTTTCACAACCGGGACAGCCCATGGCACATCCCTCTGCACCCTCTGCGATCTTGGTCTTTTTCTTCCTGTTGGAAAGCTTGTTGACAAGGGCTATGAGGCAGCCCATGACCAAAAATCCTCCTGGGGGCAGAATCAGAATGGTTGTCGGATCAAAGAGATCAGCAGTCAATGTGATTCCCATCCAGGTTCCGGCACCCAGTATTTCGCGAACCGACCCTATTACAAACAGGGCACCAGTAAATCCAAGCCCCATCCCCAGGCCGTCGAGGGCTGAGAGCAGCGGACCGTTCTTATTGGCGAACATCTCCGCCCGGGCAAGGATGATACAGTTAACGACAATGAGTGGAATATATATTCCCAGCTGTTTGTTCAGGTCCGGAAAATAAGCTTTCATAAGCATCTCAACAATGGTCACAAACCCTGCAATCAGCGTGACATATATAGGTATCCGCACCTTGTCCGGTACAATTTTTCTTATAAGTGATATAACCACATTGGAACAAATGAGCACTGCGGTAGTAGCAATTCCCATTCCAATGCCGTTCTTGGCCAGGGTTGTAACCGCAAGCGACGGGCACATGCCCAAAAGCAGTCTCAGGGTCGGGTTTTCTTTAAGCAATCCATTGGTTAAAACAGTTAATGCCTTTGATTTCCCCGCCATTTACTCTCCCCCCTTCATCACATTGCGGATCAGTTGCGCCGCTTCGGAAATACCGTTTGATATGGCACGGCTGGTAACAGTTGCGCCGCTTAAAGCTTCAATGTCACCATCCTGACTTTTTTCAGTCTTAACAACACGGTATAAGGTTTCAGGAATCTCTCCAAGATACTGTTTCATATATTCGTCATCATCGGCTTTGGAGCCAAGCCCCGGAGTCTCGTTGTGGGACATTATGGCTGTACCGGTAATGGAAAGACTATTGTCGATGCCGACCAGCATGACTATGTTCCCTCCATATCCCCTTGAAACGACTTCCACAACGTATCCAGCCACTTCGCCACCCGTACTGGCTGTGTAGAGATTCTTGATCCTCTCTCCGGGTTGATAGCCCTGGCTTATCAAAGTCTCATGATCCACAGCTTCGGAGTATTCATCAGCGCCGGGCAGGACCACCGAAAGGGACTCACGTAGTGCCTCTTTTTCGCTTTCTTCAATAATGGGTTTGGTAACTGCGTTGACAACAGCCAGGGCACCGGTGATAATGGCACATATCAAAAATAGGGTGATGGCCGGTTTTACGATTTCCTTAAACATGAGCACCACCTCCAAAACGCTTGGGCTTCGTGTGCCGGTCAATGAGCGGAACCGCTGTGTTCATCAGCAGAATAGCATAGGATACTCCCTCGGGCATATTGGTATAGAGTCTGAATATAATGGTCAGAAGCCCGCATCCAATAGCATATATGATTGCTCCTTTTCTTGTCATGGGGCTGGTAGTATAATCAGTCGCCATGAAGATGGCACCTATCATCAGTCCTCCCGCCAATATATGGAACAGGGGATCCCCCGTCATGAAGCCCTCCGGTCCCAGAATCCAGGACAGAAGTGCCACAGTACCTATGTATATAACGGGAATCTCCCAGGATATCACCTTACGGATCAGAAGATAAAGCCCTCCGATAATCAGTGCAAGGGCAGAGGTTTCACCCAGGGAACCCCCGACATTACCCAAAAACATATCCAGATAGCCGGGAAGCTCTCCTCCCTCTTTCAGAACCCCCAAAGGTGTTGCGGAAGCAATGGCATCGGTTCCACTAAATCCTCGGGGCGCTGTCCACTGGGTCATCTTTGTACCATAAGCTACCAGAAGGATAACGCGGGCGCCAAGGGCAGGATTGATGAAGTTCTGCCCTATGCCACCAAAAAGCTGTTTTATGACCACAATTGCAAAGAACGAGCCCACAACAGCCATCCATTTTGGAATAGCCGGCGGCAGATTCAACGCAAGAAGAAGCCCTGTAACAGCAGCGCTTAGGTCTGAGAGGGTATTGCTTCTCTTAAGGATTCTTCTTGCCAAATACTCGAATGCTACTGAAGAGACAACACAAACTATAATGGTCAGAGCCGCATCCAGTCCGAAAAAGTACACTCCTGCCAAGGAAGCCGGTAACAAAGCGATCAGTACATCCAGCATGATTTTTGAAGTGGAGGCATCGCTTCTGATATGCGGTGACGAACTCATAGATAATCTGTTTTCCAATTCATCCCCACCCCTTTACTTTTTTGTATTTCTTCTGATGTAGTCCTTGCCGATACGAATGGATTGAACCATCAGCCGCTTGGCCGGACAGGCATATACACAGCAGCCACATTCAATACAGTCCATTATGTGGATCTTCTGTGCTTCCTCATACTTTTTAGCGTCCACCAGCCTGTCCAGTTCAAAGGGCAGAAGCCCCATAGGGCAGGCACGCACGCAACGTGCACAGCGTATACAGGCTGATCCCTCAGGGATCCTGCTTTGGGTTTCATCTAAAGCCAACAGGGCATTGGTGTGCTTCAGCACCGGCAGATCAAGTGAAAACTGAGAAACTCCCATCATGGGACCACCCATAACCACCTTCTCTGGGTTGGATTTGAATCCTCCACAGAATTCAAATACTTCCCTTAGGGGCGTTCCGATCAGCACTTCAACATTCTGAGGGTTTTTTACAGCTGAGCCGTCGATGGTGACTCTCTTTTTAATAAGCGGCATTCCGGTCTTTAAGTATGATGCCACAAAAGAAGCGGTAGTCACATTCATGACAATGCACCCAACATCGGCAGGCAGCTTTCCGGATGAAACCTCTCTTCCCGTAAGGGCATAGATCAGTGTCTTTTCAGCTCCCTGCGGATACCGGGCGGGAAGGGAATGGACTGTTATGGACGGTATATCGGAAACAGCCTGTGACAATGCCTTTATCGCCTCAGGCTTGTTGTCTTCAATTCCGATCATGGCCTTTTCAATACCGGTCCATTTCAGAACATGGAGAATGCCTTCCACAATCCCATCGGTATTCTCGATGCACTCCCGGTAGTCGGAGGTTATGTACGGTTCACATTCTGCCCCGTTGATGATCAGAGTGTCCACCTTGGTGCCCTTGGGCGGATTGAGCTTGACATGAGCAGGAAAGCCAGCTCCTCCAAGCCCTGTGAGCCCGGAAGCCCTGATTGCTGACAAAAAGCTCTCCCTGCTGTCCACCGCAGGGGGTTTGATCTCTTCAAATACCTCCTGCAATCCGTCAGGCTTGATCTCAACACACATTACCGGTTGGTTGCCCGATAATACCACGTTGTCCACCCTGGTCACAGTACCCGATACACTGGAATGGACAGGGGCGGAAACGTAGGCCTCAGAATCTCCAATGAGCTGGCCAACCTTGACGGTATCGCCTCTTTTCACCTTGGGTTGGCAAGGTGCACCCAGATGTTGAACCATGGGTATGACAACCACAGATGGAACACCCATTGCAACGGTTTTCATCTCGGTGGTGTTTTTTTGCTGGGGAGGGTGTACGCCTCCTTTGAACAACTTCATATCTATCACTCCAATAAAAAGTCATCACTGATGTCTCAGCAGTCGCCATAATGGGATCTAAGCCCGACAGGGTCATAACAATGGCAGATAAAGGAAGTTCTATAATATAGTTTTTGCCCGATTATAAAGCTACATAAAAACGATTCCCTTTTTGTTAAAAAGATGACAAAAATATCTGTTGCCAACGTCTTTATAATAGCATAGCGCGTATGAAAATGGTACAACTAAAAAATACTATGAAATCATTTTAAAACCATTATTCCGGCGCATTCTGAGCAAGACATTCATCAGGCTAAGGCTGTCGTCTCATGCATATAGAAATGTATGTGAAGTGCCCCCTCTGTCCTTACCCGGCTGTTGACTCATTTATGCTTATAATATACATTATACATTATACTCAAGATCATATGTTTTTCATATATCAGGACACACAATTTTATACCCCAGGAAAGCGAAATAACCTGAGTCATACTTAGCCCTCGGCCTTCAATCCAAAACCCGGCCGGGATCTTGAAAAAATGCTTTTCTTTTTATACTACATGCAGGTGTGCAACGCAGGCTAAAAATGGTATACTTATTCAGTAATGAATCGATATATTGCGAACCGGCTTATGCATATGCAAAACCAAATGGTATATTGCACATTTTAGGATTCACCTGTGAATTTATGCAATCCATACCGCTTTAACATATAGGCAGGGAGTGAAACTTGAATGGTAAAGAAAATGAGCGTACAGGATGTCCTGAGCCAGGCAAGGGGGAATAATGTAGAATTTGTCCGGCTGCAATTCACCGACCTTTTTGGCATGACCAAAAATGTGGCTATAACCGTGAATCATCTTCAGAATGCTCTGGAGAACAAGTTCATGTTTGATGGCTCTTCTATCGACGGATTTGCCCGTATCGAGGAATCCGATATGATCCTTTACCCCGATCTGGATACTTTTAAAATCTTCCCTTGGCATCATAACGGCGGTCGGGAGGCCAGGTTAATATGTGATATATACCGCCCGGACCGGACACCCTTCGAGGGAGACCCGAGATATATCCTGAAACGCGCCCTTAAGCAGGCTTCTGATATGGGTTATACTTTCAATGCTGGCCCGGAATGTGAATTCTTTCTGTTTCATACAGATGAAACCGGAAGACCCACCACTCTGACCCATGATATGGGTGGATATTTCGACTTGAGCCCAATGGATCTGGGGGAGGATGCCAGAAGGGATATCTGCCTCACCCTTGAGGATATGGGATTTGACGTGCAGGCCTCCCATCATGAGGATGCAAACGGCCAGCACGAAGTTGATTTCAGGTACGACGAGGCTCTACGCGCAGCCGACAATTTCATGACATTCAAGATAATTGTAAAAAAAGTTGCTAAACGCCATAACCTTCATGCCACATTTATGCCTAAGCCCCTCTCGGGTATGGCGGGGAGTGGTATGCATATCAACATGTCCCTTTCAAGAGACGGTGAAAACGTTTTCTGGGACAGCAAGGATGAGCGAGGATTATCCCGGGAGGCATATAGTTTCATGGCAGGTATTATGAATCATATCAAAGCCATAACAGCTATTTCCAATCCCATTGTCAACTCTTACAAGCGTCTTGTACCCGGGTACGAGGCACCGGTTTACATCACCTGGGCCACCAGAAACCGAAGCCCTCTGATCCGCATCCCTGCAGCTCAGGGCGAGGCAACCCGGATCGAGCTTAGAAGTCCTGATCCATCCTGCAATCCTTATCTGACCTTTGCCATCATTCTTGCTGCCGGGCTGGATGGAATAAAAAAAGGGCTTACCCCACCTGCTCCGGTGGAGAGAAATATCTACCAAATGACAGAGGAGGAACGCAGTACAGCAGGAATCGAGAGCCTGCCGAAGAACCTGTATGAGGCCTTGATGGAACTTCAAAAAGACGATTTCGTCACTGAAATACTTGGTTCTCACGCCACCTCCCGGTTCATCCAGGCAAAACTGAAGGAATGGGATGAATACAAGCATCAGGTGCATTCATGGGAGATCCAGAAATACTTATCCCGTTATTAAACAAAGATGCAGGTTTCAAATGCTTAACTTCCATACCGGATATATTCAAACCAAACAAAAACAGTTGGAATGTATGAATTCATTCTAACTGTTTTTTAATGCACTTATAAGAAATCTCATAGGGGACTGTAAAGTTTGTAACATATAATTAACCCATAAGGAGTATTAAGGAGGTCAGGGCACATGGTGGACCGCTTAGTGGAGATCAAAAACAACACTGTAAAAAAATTTGGTCCCGTCCTCGGGTACGTCATTCTCATCGCAGGGGCTCTCGCTATTCTCAGTGTGTTGGGGTTCCTTCTCAAATCGCTTATTAAGATGGTCATCGTTCTTGCTATAGGAGCCATTGTGGTTTTTGGCGCATATAAGCTCTATGAACTAATGAGTTCAAAAAAGGCGGGCTGAACTGGAAAGTGATTTCCCCGGTATTTGGAAACAGCGTGGCGCCTTTGTATGGCAGCCACGCTGTTGGGTTTCCGGCAACTTTACTGTCTATTGTTCCAGCGGGTTTTCAACCTTTCCCATGAACAATGCTGTTCCGGTTTGGTTATCGAAAATGACGAATACAAAGGGCTTATCCAGATAAAAGTCCACGATCTCCTCCGGTTCGGGCATTGCGCTTGTATTTTTTGCTTCAATAACTGTAACTGCAGCTGCTACAGTGCCTTCCTCGTCCAGTTCTATCCTGCATTCATGGAGTACCCGGTTCACTTTAACATCTTCAGAGTCTATCATATGGCTGAAATCAGCCCCATTATTAAAGGCATCAACCATTCCCAGGCTTTTCAGATAATCGCTCATCTCATCCTTATAGCCAAAGTTCAGTTTGGGCACCTTCAAATTGGTTCGAAAAAGGGTGAACTTGCTGTTTATATCAAGAAGCATATCAGCCGTCAGTTCATCCACCAGATTGTTGACATTCCCCTCAGGCCGTAAAAAGAGCATGGACACACCATCTTTATAATGAAGCTTCACAGCCTTTAGATCCGCGGTCTCATAGTAGGGTACCTTGAACTGTTCATTCATCATATCAACCTTCACGGTTTCTCCGGTGCTCAATGTATAATCTTCCTTCTGGGTGAGCCTTTCATTGAATTCATTCACCCAGGCACCCTTGAAATACAGGGAATTGACCAGGAGCGTTATGGTCAGTGGATCTATATCACTTATGGAATTGGTTATCATTCCCTTTGTCCTGTCCGATATCCACTCATTAACCTTCTTGACAGATGAAGGCGATTTAACGTCGAGAGAAAACACATCGGCATCGTACCAGGTTTTGGCCATCTGAATATAGTCCTCTTTAAGCTGGTATTCCCTGTTCACCCATAGGGAGTTAGCCAGTAGGACCTCGATGTCCTTTCTATTGTAGAAACTGCTGATCAGGTCCTTATATTTGCTGTTATACTCATCCTGAGAAAGCCCCTGGCTGTTGATAAGCCCGTTGATCTGTTCCCGGGTATCCCCGGCAGCACCATTGTTGAGGATTGAAAGGGCGGTGGAAAGGCTTATAGGGGATATGATCAGGTTGCTGCCGTCAGTATCGGCCTTATTGATCAGTTTTAAAGCGTTAAACCCCAAATTATTGATGTCAAGAACAACAGGGTCGTCCAACCGGATATGGGGCGCATCCGATGGCACAAAAGCATATCCGCTTCTTACCACACAGCCTGGAAGAAGGAATACCATGATCAGAACAACAGTCAGAATCAGTTTAAATCTTTTTCTATTGCGCAGTTTTGGGCAGGGATCCATTACATACCCCTCCTATATTTTATTGTAAATATTCTATCATATTATTTAGACGTACCTTCACATCATTGGTTCATTTTTATATGATATCCGGCACCACTATGGGAGATTTTTGCGGAGATCGCCACGCTTCGCAGTGCTCCTCTCCCAATGACAGTCTTGATTCGGGATGTGAGAAGCCAGAAGTGAGATATCAAGGCCACAGTGCTTAATGACACAAGAGAACTTTTTACTTTTATTGTTTGTTCAGGTGATGGATCAGCATTTCCCTCACCTGTGCGGGGTCTGCCCTTCCCTTCAGGGCAGCCATGGTCCTTCCCATCAGAAAGCCAAAGGCCTTTTCCTTTCCAGACCTATAATCTGCTACAGCCTGAGGGTTTTGATCGAGGACTTCTCCCACAGCCTTCGCGATGAGGCTCTCATCCCGCTGAACCTTCAAGCCCCTCTTCTCAATTATGGCATCCGGGTCTCCACCCTCCAGAGCCAGAATGTCCAGGATCTCCTTTGCCGAATTCGGCGTAATATCGCCCTTGTGCAACAGATCCAAAACCCTGCCAAGTTTCTTCCCGTCAAGGCTGGATACCGAAAGGAAATCCTTGTCTTCGTTGATTCGCCGCATGATATCGGTCATTATCCAGTTGCTCACAAGCTTGGGATTGCCACAGACACCAACGGCAGTCTCAAACATATCTGCCAGGGGTCTGGACTGGGTGATCAGTTGGGCATCATACCAGGGGATTCCAAAATCATTTATATAGCGATCCTTCCTTGATGTCGGAAGCTCGGGAAGATCTTTTCTTATCTCTTCGATCCGCTCCTTTTCAATCACCACAGGAACAAGATCAGGTTCGGGAAAGAATCGATAATCCAGGGCTTCTTCCTTGTTCCTCATGGAATAGCTCTCTCCCCGGGAATCATCCCATCTTCTGGTTTCCTGAATGATGCTTCCGCCATCACTGATGATGGCAGCCTGCCTGTCCGCTTCGGCCTGGGCGGCACGCTGCACCGCATGCAGGGAATTGATGTTCTTCATCTCGGTACGGGTTCCCAGGGGGTCCCCGGGTTTTCGGACTGAGAGATTGACATCGGCCCGGAGAGATCCTTCCTGCATCTTGCAGTCTGAAACCTCCACATATTCAAGAATGGTCTTTATGGTCTCCAGAAAAATCCTCGCCTCTTCAGGAGAACTGATATCAGGACGGCTGACGATCTCAATCAGGGGAACGCCGCATCGGTTATAGTCAACCAATGATCCTGTGACACAGGCATCATGAATAAGCTTACCCGCATCCTCTTCCAGATGAATCCGCTCTATACCAATTCTTTTATACTGGCCGTTCACATCTATGTCCACATAACCGTCATAGCACAGGGGCCTGTCGTATTGTGATATTTGATATGCCCTGGGAAGATCAGGATAGAAATAGTTTTTCCTGTCCATCTTGGTGAAGGATGAAATGCTGCAGTTCATGGCCAGCCCGGCCCGGATGGCATACTCCACCGCGGTTCTGTTCATGGCAGGAAGGGCACCGGGCATGGCAAGGCAGACAGGACAAACCAGGGTGTTGGGTTTTGCTCCGAACTCATTCCTGCAGTTACAGAACATTTTGGTACGGGTTTTCAGTTCTGCATGTATTTCAAGTCCAATCACTATCTCATATTCCATGAACGGTCATCCCCTTATAATGGTATCGGAGGCCACAGGATTCTGAGCAGTATCGCTGCTATGAGAAAAATCAATCTGCTCAGCCCCGGCACTTTGTTTTTGGTTTCAGCCTTCCCACCCTTTGTTCGATGGCATAGCCCGCACGCAGCAGGAGCTTCTCTGAAAACGGTTTGCCCACCAACTGGATCCCAATGGGCAAACCCTTGCGGTCAAGGCCGCAGGGCACAACCAGGGCCGGAAGGCCAGCCAGATTTGCCCCTACGGTATAGATATCTCCCAGATACATCTCTAGCGGATTCCCACTTTTCTCTCCCAGTCTGAACGCAGTTTCTGGATAGACGGGCGTGGCAATCAGATCAAATGACTCGAAGTTTTTCATAAAATCATCGGTGATCATTTTTCTTGCCCTCAGGGCTTTGATGTAGAGCTGGTCACGATAACCTGCACTCAGGATATGGGTTCCCAAGAGTATCCGCCTTTTGACCCCGCTGCCGAATCCATCGCCCCTGGATAACCGGTATAATTCCTCCAGATTTTTTGCATTGGCGTTTTGATAGCCATACCTGATCCCGTCGTACCGGGCAAGATTTGAGCTGGCCTCGGAGGATGAGATGATGAAATGGGCCTCTACGGCATAATCGGTGGTCGGGAGCGAGCTCTCACCCAAGACAGCTCCTGCTTCTTCAAGCATAGATACAGCCTTATAGACTGCATTTTTTACATCTTCATCAAGCCCGGATCCAAAATACTCTTTGGGCAGACCTACCCTGATCTGTAGCTCATCTTGTTCCAGCCCGTGAGAATAATCCTCTCCGATCCCTCTCACAGTGGTTGAATCCCTGGGATCATGCCCGGCTATCCCGTTCAGCACAAGGGCACAGTCTGTTACATCCCTGGTGATAGGACCAATCTGATCCATTGACGAGGCGAAGGCCGCCATACCATATCGGGATACGAGCCCATAGGTGGGTTTTAGCCCCACTACCCCGCAAAATGATGCAGGCTGGCGTATGGAGCCACCGGTATCCGAGCCCAGAGCAAAGCTGCAGAGACCTGAGGCCACCGCCGCTGCCGAACCGCCACTGGATCCGCCGGCCACCCTCTCCGTATCCCAGGGATTTCTGACACTGCCGAATATTGAATTCTCGGATGAACTTCCCATGCCAAACTCATCCATATTGAGCTTGCCAAGAAGAACTGACCCGCTTGACAGGAGCCTTTCAACTGCAGTGGCATCATAGGGAGGGATGAACTGCTCCAGCATCTTTGAAGCACAGGTTGTCCGCACACCCCTGGTGCACAGATTGTCCTTGATGCCCATGGGGATACCGCAAAGAGGCGATATCCTGTCTTCAGTACCAAGCCTCTTGTCGGCGGCTTCCGCCTGACTCAGCGCTACATCGGCGCATACCGTTATAAAGGCATTGATCCTGCTATTCTCTTGCCGGATTCTTTCCAGAGCCAATTCTGTAAGCTCCCGGGAACTAGTTTCCCGGCGCCTTAAAAGATCAATGGTTTCCTTAATGGTCATATCAATAATACTCATAGGGCATCCACCACACTGGGGACCACGTAACAGTTGTCCTTAACCATGGCTGCGCATTTCAACAAATCGTCACTTCTACTGAATTCTTCAGGAATGTCCGGCCGAAGTACATTTTCCAAAGGAAGAACATGCTCCATTGGCTCTATGCCATGGGTATCCACCTCAGATAACCGTTCCATATAACCCATTATCAGATTCATGTCTCTGGCAAATTCAGCCTCTTCCTCGGGGCTGAGCTCAAGCATAGCTAAAGCTGCAATCTTCCTTACCAAATCCCTGTCCGCTTCCACCAGGATAACCTCCCGCTATAATTATTGACCCTTTTTGCCGGCGCATATGCCTTTTCAGCATATGCCTCACAATACCTTAACCGCCGCGTTCCGGCTCTTTTGGGTCAGGCTCGCTGACTCCCATCATTTTACCATAATATCGGTGAAAAATCGTACGACTATTCTCCTTATAAGCGATGGTTCGCAGACCTACAGGGTTATTCTCACCGTTTTTAGGAAATAAACATGATACCAATCCGCCTAAATAACTGTCATAATACAAGCCGTTCACCTGATATGATTTACGGGTGGTGTATTATGATTATTGTAAGCATTAGCAAAAGAAAGCTGAAATTGTTTGCGGCTGCCGTATTGGCAGTATGCCTTGTCTCTTTTGGCATCTATCAGATTTTTGGGGACCAGGATACCGAGAATTACTCTGAATTGGTTGACATGTTGCGCAACAGAGATGTGGCTGTGTCTGGGGAGATCCTGGAAGCCACAAATGACTCGGAAAGCAATAACGAAATACAGATCTTTGATATCAGCAAGGGTAAAGTGGTTAAAAAGATGAAGACCACCCCTTCCCTGCAGGAACAGGCTCAACAGATCATCAGCAGCATCACGGGTCTATATACCAAGGTCCAGCCGTTCCCCGACAAAGGGTATATCGTCAGGATCCCCGTAAACCCTGCTCTGAAGGTACAAAACCAGTACATCAATGCCACCATTGACAAGATATATGTCATATTTACCGAAAAAGAGCCTCCCATCGTCCTGATCCTGGACAGCTCTGAGAAGCCCTTTGTTTACAATTTCAACTGGAAAACCGATGAACTGAAAAAGCAACTGGATTTCAACTTTGCTTATTAGGTATCAGCGATACCATGAAGGACAAATTCATCCTCACCTGTGCCTTGATATCTCAAACATCATGAGACCTGCGGCAACACCGGCATTAAGGGATGATATCCTTCCCTTCATGGGTATCCTCACCAGGAAGTCGCATTCTTCCCTGATGACCCGACTGATACCCTCTCCCTCACTGCCTATTACAAGACCTATGGGACCCTTCAACCCGGCTTCATAATAGGCCTTTTCCCCATCGGGGTCGGCTCCGGCCATCCATATGCCCTTCTTCTTCAGGTCACGGACAGTCTGGGCAAGGTTCACCACTCTGGCAATGGCGATGAATTCCTGGGCTCCTGCGGCAACCTTGGCTACCGTGGCATTAAGGGTGGCCGACCTCCGTTTCGGTATGATGATGCCATGGGCTCCGGCACACTCGGCACTTCTGATAATAGAACCAAAATTATTGGTGTCTGTGATGCCATCCAAAATAATGATGAACGGATCTTCTCCCCTCTCGGAGGCGATATTTAAAATATCCTCCACCTCGGCATATTCCTGAACAGCCACATCAAGGATAACCCCCTGATGGATCCTGGTAAGGGACATCATATCCAGTTTTCTTTTATCCACATATTGAATTGGTATGGCCTTACCCCTGGCTAAAGATGCAATCCTGGCCAGGATGGGATCTGAGTTGCCCTTTTCGATAAATATCTTGTTGACAGGACGATCAGACCTTAGTACTTCCAGAACGGGATTCCGCCCTTCAATCCTGTCCTCCCTGTCCTGTCCGTCTGCTTCGGTTATGTCATGATAAGGATCCTGAAAGGAATGTGCTCTGCGATCCCGAGTCTCTCTCGCATCCTCCGGTCCTCTTCCGCCGCCTTTTGCAAAAACCGGCCTGCCCTTCTGAACTGACCCTTTTTCAGGCCTTTTTTTTCTCTTATTCATGGTCGATTCTCCGTTTCATCTCTTTCTATGATGGAAGCAGCCCGTTCCAAAAAGCCATCTAGCCTCTCCTTCTGATGGGTCAAATACAGGTAACCCATAACAGCTTCAAGAGCCGTAGCGTAATGATAGTCCTGCAGATTGGCATTTTTGGGAACGGTTGTAGATTTTGCGTTCCGTCCCCTCCTGAAGATAAAGGCTTCATCCTCATTTAAATCCTTTTGGAGCTCCCTGGCAATCCTGGATTGGGAGGCTGCCTTGACATACCTGGTTGCATCAATATGAAGCTGATGAGAGGATGCCCGTTTTTTTCTCACTAGTCTTTCCCTTACGAAAAGATTAAATACGGCATCCCCTATAAAGGCCAGTACGGCAGGCTGCAAAAGCCTTATTTCATCGGTATTTTCATTAAGCAAACTATCACCACGCATATTCCTTGATGTATTGGGCTATTATACAAGTCCGCCCTGCCAACCAAGGCACGGCGGACCGGTTTTTACAGCGTCCATAGTGATGGTATCCTGATAAAGGGCAGTAAATCTCCCCATCCAACAAAGAAGGAGAAAACTATATGTACGAAGGGAACCGCAAGAATACTCAGTGCGAGGTATTTCAGTACCTGATGGCTCTTCATTCTTAATGCCAGAGGCGGAAGCAATACCGTCAGTGCTATGGGCAGGGCATAGTGGATATAGCCCGGCAGTTTAAGAATATTATTGTATTTACTGATGATGAAGCCCCCAAAGACCACCAGTATCCCGATAATATCAATAAGGAAGGATTTGCTCTTGTATTGTTTGCCCAGCACCAGCCTGATAACACACAGAAATATCAGATAGGTAAAGGCAACCATGACCATGAATTTGAAACCTGGATCCAATCATAATCCCTCCCTGTCATTTAAAACCATAGGGAATGTGCGGCGCACAACCATTTGATACATTGCGTCCCCATCCCTTTTGGGTTTCCGATCCTATTTGACTACGATATTTACAAGCCTTCCCTTAACAACGATGACCTTCACGATATTTCTTCCACCTATATAACCGGCGGCTCTTTCATCGTTCAGGGCAGCTTTCTCAATCTGCTGGTTATCAGCATCACTGGGCACATTGATCCTGTATTTCACCTGGCCGTTGATCTGAACAGCCATCTCCACTTCATCCCGAACCAGAGCCTTTTCATCATAGGCTGGCCAGGGCTGATTGAACACCGAGTAGTCGCCGCCGAGAAGCTCCCACATCTCCTCTGCAAAATGCGGAGCAAAGGGAGACAGAAGCAGAATGGCATCCTTAATTGTGTCTTCCATCAGCTTAATGTTCCGGTTTTCCAGCGCATCATATTTGTAGAGGGCATTGACCAGTTCCATAATACGTGCGATGGCCGTATTAAACTGGAAGACCTCGATGTCATCGGTGGCGCTCTTAATGGCAAAATGTCTTACATAATTGAGTTCCTTCTCATCGGATCCAAACTGGTCGCTGCCAGCAGATCCCTTTTCCGAAGCAAACTTTGTAATCAGCCTTTCGATCCGGTTAACAAACCTGTCGATGGCCTTGATCCCGTCATCACTCCATGGCCCACCTTCCACATATGAGAAACCGAAGGCCAGGTACATGCGGAATACATCCGAGCCATATTTCTCAATGTACTCATCAGGGGACACGGTGTTGCCTCTGGACTTGGACATCTTCTGTCCGTCCGGACCCAGTATTACCCCCTGATGCACAAGGGAAAGGAAGGGTTCGTCGAAATCCAGATAACCCATATCCCGGAGAGCCTTGGTAAAAAACCGGGCATAAAGAAGGTGCATTGCTGCATGCTCAGCACCGCCCACATACTTGTCCACAGGCAGCATTTTGTTGATCAGTTCGCGATTAAAGGGTTCCTTGTCGTTCTTATTGTCCGGATACCGCAAAAAGTACCAGGAAGAGCATACAAAGGTGTCAAGGGTATCTGAATCCCTTCTTGCGGGACCGCCGCAGCTGGGGCATGTGGTATTGATGAATTCCTCGCACTTGGCAAGGGGAGACTCCCCATCAGGGGTGAAAACCACATTGTAAGGAAGCTCTACCGGCAGCTGATCCTCAGGAACAGGGACCGTTCCGCATTTATCACAATAGACGATGGGAATGGGCGATCCCCAATAGCGTTGCCTGGAAACCAGCCAGTCACGAAGCCGGTATGTAACCTTAAGCTCGCCTGCATTCATACTTTCAAGCTTCTTAACAATAGCCAGCCTGGCTTCCTCGGAAGAAATACCGTCAAACTCCAGGCTTTCCGTAAGGAAACCGTCTTCGGTAAACGGAAGGGCATCGTCAATACCCTCCGCACCCTTTATGACACGCTTGATTTCAAGGTTGTATTTAGTAGCAAACTCATAATCCCGTTCGTCATGGGCAGGTACCGCCATAACACAGCCCGTTCCGTAGCCAGCCAGAACATAATCAGCAATCCAGATCTGAACCCTTTCCCCGGTTAGAGGATGAATAGCATAGGCACCGGTGAAGACTCCGGTCTTCTCTCTCACTGTGGAAAGCCGGTCGATCTCCGACACCTTTGATACGGTCTTTCTGTATTCCTCAACCGCCTGACGGCAGGCATCGGTAGTTATCTTGTCCACCAGTTCGTTTTCTGGAGCCAGAACCACATAGGTAACACCATAGAGGGTGTCAGCCCTTGTTGTAAACACCCTGAAGGACAGATCACTGTCGGCTACCTTGAATTCAATCTCTGCACCCTCGGATCGTCCAATCCAGTTGGTCTGTATCTTCTTTGTCTTTTCGGGCCAGTCCAGATCCGGCAGACAGTCCAAAAGCTCCTGGGCATATTTTGTAATCCTGAAAAACCACTGGGTCAGGTTCTTTTTGGTCACTTCGGAACTACAGCGTTCGCAGCAGCCATCCAACACCTGTTCATTGGCAAGTACGGTTTTACAGCTGGGACACCAGTTCACAGGCGCGTTTTTTCTGTAGGCCAGCCCATGCTTGTAAAGCTGGAGGAAGATCCATTGTGTCCATTTATAGTATTCGGGCAGGCATGTAATCACCTCATAATCCCAGTCGAAGGTGGCCCCCATCCTCTTGAGCTGCTCTTCCATGGTGGCTATGTTCTGCATGGTGGAATCCTTTGGATGAATTCCGGTCTTTATGGCAAAGTTTTCAGCCGGAAGTCCAAAGGCATCAAAGCCTTGGGGATGAAACACATTATGTCCCTGCATGCGCTTCATCCGGGCCCAAGAATCGGTTAGGCCGAAATTGTACCAATGCCCCGCATGGAGCTTTGCTCCCGAGGGATAGGAAAACATCTCCAGGCAATAAAGCTTCTTATCCAGGTTATCCTTATCAAATCGGTAGATATTGGTTTCTTCCCATTTTTTCTGCCATTTTCTGTCTATCTCTACAGAGTACCCCATTGCACAAGCCTCCCAAGCTATAATTTTCCATTACTGTTCCGGGGTTCCTTTAGATAACAGGACTCCCCGCATATAGTATAAAAAAAGAACATGAGCATTCTCTCAGGCTCTGGCTGCCTGAAACCCATCCACAGAAACAGGCTTTCCATCCTGCCAGAGCCGCTCAAGTCCGTAGAATTCCCTGTCTTCTTCATGGAAGATATGAAGAACGATATCCCCGTAGTCCATAAGAATCCAGCGTGCGCTGTTGTAACCCTCCCGGCGCAGGCATTGCACGTCCCGTTCACTGAGTTTTTCCTCCACATGATCGGCAAGCGTCTTGATATGGGTCGTGGATGTACCGTTGCACACAATGAAATACTGTGCTATGGTAGTCAGTTCGCTGATATCGATGGCCTTAACATCCTGTGCCTTCTTCTCATTCAATGCCTCAATCACCAGTTGAAAAACAAACTCATTGTCCATTAATCCGATTCCTTCCCTCCATGTCGAAGATATGATTAAAACCTTACGAAAAAGTTTTCATGATATTATACCATATAATATGAGTTTGCTTCTATTCCTTCTTAATTTAGCCTTCCTCTTTAATGCTGTATTTATCTGATCCCTGTCAGGTAGCCTTGGAAGAAAAGCCTGATGTGCTCTATTTTTGCCTCTCACCAGTAAAATTAAACCCGTTGACTGTTACAGCCCCAGAAATCGAAGTATGTCAGTACCCGCCGGGTTCTTAAGAAGCACAAGTCCAATGGCTGTATACACCGTCAAGATCAAGACCACACCGGGTACTCCCAGCAATAGTCCTCTGGCAGCCTTCTCGTCCCGCCCGGGCCGCTCCACCCTGTTTACGGTAATGGCACGAACCACCAGAAGAAGGCCGAATATGATTACCAGGCAAACAACGAGTATGACGGACATAGTGATAACCATAACATTCAGAAACTCGTTCAGTGACATGCCATACATGGCGGCCATATCCGCGAACTCAGGTGATGTGAAGGGATCAGCGGCCTGCTGGGGCATGGGGTTCGGGCTTGGAACAGCAGGCATATTCAAATGCATCAGCAGAGTGAGCAGGCCGTTGTTCATAAAATGAAGGATCATGCCGTTAAAGATTGAGCCGGTGCGGTATACAATGTAGGCGGCAATAATGCCAATGATGGTCTGTGCCGCAAACCTTTGAAAATCAAAATGAAACAGGCCAAATAAAAGGCCGCTTAAGAATATCGACCATCCGGCTCCCATCCTCTCAAGACCCCTTTGTATAAGGCCCCTGAAAAGCACTTCCTCGCAGACCGCCGGAATAACGGCTATGAGAAACAAAGACCATAAAACGCCCCCGCTCATCACAGATGTAACTCCCGTGTTCAATTGAACCGCCCCAAAGGTATTCTTTATGAAGATCAAGACAATGAATCCTGCACAGGCTCCCGCAATGATCATAACAGGGCTGATCATTAAGGTCAGAAGCACCTCGATAGCTCTGGGCTTTTTAAAACGAAAGGTCGAGGCTATATTCAGATTTTTCTTCCTTGCAAACAGTATGGGAGGAAGTGCGATCAGCAGAACCTCGGACAGGATAATATACAGGTCATATGGGAGACCCAGCCCGCCAAGACGGCTGCCGACAAAAACAAACAGGACGGCAGCTATAGAGTACATGAGCCCGGAATCCCTGGTATCGGGCAGTTTTTGTGTAATGCCTTCCAATTCCATTTTATTACCTCACCTGTTTCCTATTGGGGTTTTCCTATCCGGGACAGCGGCCAGATAATCATAACGGCCTTTCCTTCCACTGAGCGTGCATCTATGCAGCCAAAGTTGCGGCTGTCTTTGCTGATCTCCCTGTTGTCGCCCATGACAAATAGCTTTCCAGGAGGAACTGTAAGGGGGTATTCTCCGGAAAAAGCCGGCGTTGTTCCAAGCACATAATCCCCCGATTCCTTCACACCATTGACATAGACCTGACCATCATGAATATCGATGACATCCCCCGGTACACCTATTACACGCTTAACAAAGCGTTTATTGGTACGCTGGGATTCCTGCCTGAAATTGTCCATGAAATCCTGAACCTTGATCGCCAGTTCACTAAAAAAACCATCCTTAATCTTGCCATCGGCAAGAAAAAGAATGATGTCTCCCCGCTCAATGGTATTGATATTATAGTTAATGCGGTTGTAGTAAACCAGTTCCCCTTTAAAAAGCGTGTTGTTCATGGAATACTGATCCACTACCGATATGGCAAAAACCTTCATATTGAGAAAGAATACCAGAACCAGCGGTATCAGAATGACCAGCAGCCAACTGAATATCTCATGGATTATCCTTCTTTTCTTTGTCAAAGCTATATGCTCCCTTTTCTGCCGGAAAGATTCCTGCAGCAGTTCAATAGTATAAATTTTTCACAGGTTACCAATCATTATAGCACTTATTCTTCCTGATGGGAAAGTCTGATATCCCATTATTACTGCTTGCAACATAGGTTGAAGTTTGGTAGCATACTATTTAGGGTAGGACAAGTCAGAATTTCATATGATGGCTTGCTGCCGATTCTTATGATTCAAGGAGATGGAAAAGATGCCCGACCCATTGCCTGAGAGGCCGGACTTAGATGATTATTTAAAACACGACGACATTATTGACCATGATGACCCGCTCATTGAAGAGGCAGCGGAGCAAATCACAGAAGGCCTCAGGGACAATATTTCCAAGGCACAGGCAATTTACGAATTTGTAAGAGACCATATTTTTCACTCATTCCACATTAATGCAACCAGTATCACCATCAAGGCATCCGAAGTACTGGAAAAGGGACATGGCATATGCTACGCACAGTCGCATCTGCTGGCTGCTCTCATGAGGGCGGCGGGGATTCCCTGTGGCATGTGCTATCAGATCATAAAGGATAAAGATGACCCGGACAGCCAGCGCCTGGTGGTTCATGGCTATAATGCCGTTTACATCGATGAAATGAATAAATGGGTTCGTCTTGATGCCAGCAAGAGCATAGATGAATATACCCCTCCTTTCAATTTCGAAAAGGAAGCATCAGAGCTTGAGGTTGACACCAAAGCAGGTGAATTCGATGATCCTGTTGTCTACATAAACCCCAGCCGAAGCATTGTGAAATCCCTCAAGAGATACGAAACCATTGAGGACCTGAAAAATAATTTGCCGGATAAATACTAGATTTTTCCCCAAAATCACGCTTGATTAGCTGACTGTTCCGATATTTCAAGAAGGATTGAAGAGCCGAGTAATCGGCTCTTTTTTGCTTGTCCGATTCAGCTTTATTATCAAATTAGTAAATAGGTTTGTTTTTCCAGTAATTATTGTTGTATTATGGTTAGTGGAAATTTG
>ERZ773359.393-NODE-393-length-62071-cov-9.571207_pt1 | contig 62071 bp, 59 predicted proteins | sample MGYA00374955_ERZ773359 | MGnify/ENA primary metagenome ERZ773359 (study PRJEB29098, sample SAMN04486028) | biogas fermenter metagenome | study: EMG produced TPA metagenomics assembly of the Biogas fermentation microbial communities from Germany - Plant 4 DNA1... | reverse complement strand
AAAGTTCACGTTATTGGAGTCAAAAATGTCTTGTCCGAGCAAGAGATTAAAGAGAAAATTCTCGAAAGCGGAGTCTGTGGTCAATAACGTTTAAAACAAAGGCGTGGCTTAAGGGTGGTTGCCAGAGGCGGCTGGACCGTCTTGAGCTTACCACCCTTAAAGCTCTTTTGTTGTTCGGTATAGAATGAGAAACTAACGGTAAAACGGTATTGATTGCGGAGACAAAGTTCAGCAAAACTATCTGATAGGGGGCGGCCGTTTTGAAGGTCACTTTGTTGCAGGAGAACAATAGTCTGTTTGGTCGTTACTTAAGTGCGGAGCATGGTTATTCGGCCTGGATCGAGGATGGCTCAATAAAGGTATTATATGATTGCGGATTTTCGGATAAGTTTATCCATAATGCGGAAGCTCTTGGAATTGACCTGCGTACCGCGGATTATGTTGTGTTGTCCCATGGTCATCGGGACCATACCGGCGGTTTAAAATATCTGATCAAATATTACCGGGAAATGGCGATGGCCCGAAAACCAATTATGTTGATCGCCCATGAAGATATCTTTTTGCGCAAATATAACTTCAAAAAGAACCATTCTTCTGGGTTAGATGTTAGCCGTGAAGTTCTGGAACAATATTTTGATCTGAGGATAACCCCCGAACCCTTATGGTTAACCGAAAACCTCTGTTTTATGGGATTAACCGAAATAACCAACGATTATGAACGTAAAGTTCCTCAGGCTGCTAATAAGTTCAAGAATGGGGCATGGGTTGATGATCTAGTTGATGAAGACACCCAATTTGCCTATAAACACAAAAACGGTGAGGAAGTTAGTGTTATCGCGGCATGTGCCCACTACGGGATCTGTAATATTATGGAATACGCCAAAAAAATTACCGGCGCTTCAAAAATCCACACTTATCTTGGCGGTTCCCATCTGCGGATTGATGAAGTTCCCCAGTCGCAAGTCGATAAAACTTGTGAATATGTGAAGAAGCAAGGAATAAAGAATTTTTACATTTGTCATGATACGGATCTCCATTGTAAGCTTGCATTATGGAATACAACGCCGAGTAAAGAGGCTGGCGTTGGTTTGGTTGTAGAATGCGAATAAAGGATAAAATTTAATTAAAAATAAACAGTGAACAGCCTGCTCTTAAAAAAGCAGGCTGTTTTAATTTAATGAATTTGAAAAACCATTTAAGATTTAGAATCTTTATGTTTTGAGAAAGGAAAAAGGATGAAGAGGCAAGAAACAATGAATAAACCCTTCTTAGCAGGATAAAGATGGGGATGAAAGGAATGACGGCATGAGTACTTTCGATGAAAAACGGGATAATTACGGTTTTCCGTCGCCTTTGGCCGCCGTGATGCGGAGGAAAGGGATTGATCTAGAACTGACTAGAAATATTTTGACGCGGTACAATGCCGGTGAGTTTGACCGCTTTCAGCCGGTGCGGGCGACGGGGTTTCCGCGGATTGATGGGGAACGGGTTATCGATCTCACCGTTCCGCTAGAAGTGGCGGTTGATCTACCTACGGCGGAAGCCCGTTTTCAACGCTGGGGTCTCGCGCTTGATCTTTCTGCCTATTGCCGGGTGGAGGGGAAAACCGGTTATTTTGACCGGGAAGGGCTGGCGCAGATCGGCATTTTTCTCTACCCCTATGTGGGTTATGGGGTTCTAAACGGCGGCTCAGCCAGTAGTTACTTTGATTATAAGAAAAATGTGGCGCTAAGTCCCGAAATATATGAAATATGCGCGGAACAATTCCATTTCCTCGCGGAGCTTGGACGGAACAAAGCGAAAGCATTGGTTCCTGCGTATATTAACGAAGACGGAACACCCGGCGCTACTTTTATCGAGTTAAAAATGCGCGCTCTTTTGCTGGAAATCCTCCGCTACCAGCTTCGTACGGGAAGCAAAGCGAAACAGATCTTGCCCCTCTTTCAGATGGCGAGCATCTACAACTACCAAGAGCTGGAAGATGCTTACGAGAAACTGGGGGACAGTCCTTACTTGCGTGATTTAATGGCCGAGACCGGGGTAGCAATTAACAAAGAAGTGTTGACCGGGGTTCAACCAATGCTGGCGGCCTACACCCACAGTAGTTTGGGGCGGCCCAAGGAGGTGTTTGCCACTGCCTACGGCAAACCCAACAATCCCCTGCCGATGCCCGGTGGACATGGGCAGAACTTTCAGATCTTGAGCCGTTGTTACCGCGAACTTTTCGACCGGGGCATCAAGATGGTCTATTTAGGCAACGTTGATAACTTGGGCTTTACGGTAAATCCGGTGGCCGTTGCCCTCCTGGCCCTCCAAGGAAAGACCGGAGGCTTTGAATTTGCGTTCCGGACCGTGGTTGATACCAAGGGGGGAGTGCTCGTTCTGGATCAAGATGGCCGGTTGAACTGTGCCGATTTAGGGGTGGCGATTTCGCAAGAAGAGGTGTTGGCCGCGGAGAAAAGAGGGGAGCAGATCCTCTTCAACTGCGCGACCGGCCTCTTTGACTTGGAATACTTGGTAGCCCATTTGGAAGAGATCAGCACAAACCTGCCGGTGCGGTTCTCTGATCAGGATAAAGATGCCGGCCGTTACTCCCAGGCCGAGCAGGTGACCTGGGAAATCATCGGAATGCTGGAAGATTTTTATGTCTTTGGCATTGATAAATACGATCGTTTTTTAGCGGCGAAAATTGTGCTTGAGACCTTACTCGCCAGTGGGGTGGGGTTGAACGATCCCCGGTTCCCACAGGTCGATGACCCGGCACAGGATCTAAAAAAGACCGCCACTAAGCTTCATGCCGGTTTACAGCGGAAGCTTGCGACGGTCTATGGATTGAAAAAAGTGGCGGGGGGTTGGACCCCGAAAACAATTTCCGAACTAAAACAGGAGATGACCCCTGACCACCGATTATTTCCTTAAGTAGCTAGCCAGGATTTCGCCGAAATAGAGGACATGATAGTCGGGGGTTTGGTAGCAATTCGTCCGCAACTCCTTGTTGAGCTGCCCGGGTTCCATGGCCTGTTGGTAGACGACCCGGCATTCGAAGTGTAAAGGACATTCTTTGATGATCGGCGTATCAATAGCCCTCCCTTTTTCCGGGGTGAAACCACACTCTTTAAACTTGTCGATGTCCCGGCCGGACTGGCGGCCGCAGATCATCAGTTCATTGGTGCGGTCTTGGTGCAGGGGGATACTGACAGTGAATTCGCCGGCTTTTTCTAGTAAGCCATAGGTATGCCGCGAATACCGGACCATCACCATGAGGATGGGTTTCCGCCAAATATAACCGATGGTGCCCCAACCAATCGTCATGATGTTGGCGCGGTCTTGGTCGGGGTCTTTAACGGTTAAAAAGACCCCACCGTTGGCCAGGTGCGCGATGGCCTCATTGGCATATTCATGGTAAGCGATGTCTTTATGCATATTCCTTCCTCCGATCTTTGTTCTCTTCTTTAAAAAGATTCTGTACGGATTGGCTGGTTCCTTCTGGTTGTGGAGCAACCGGGGTAGGGGCACTCCTGCTTTGGTATTAATATGTAACCCGGCGCAGCCGGCGGTGAAGAAGGGGTAGTTTATAGGAGTTGGCGACCAGAAGGTTTCCGTCGGCGGTTTTTGCCTGAAAAACCAGGGTTTCTTTATAAAAATAGTATCTCGGTAACGTAATTAAACTAACCATCGGGCGGGGTACCGCCTTAATTATCACATAAAACCCCCGGTATTTTACTTCCAATGGTTCAAACCCACCGACCATAAGCAGAAGCAGGTCGGTATTTTCTTTGAGTGCCGGCAGTTGCGCCCCGTAGTTTTTTGCGAGCGCTTCCTGCTGGGCGAAAATTTCCCGCCCGATAAGGATGAAAGGGCGGGATGAACTGCTTTCGTGGCGAAAAAGAACCGTAAAGGCCAGTGGAATGTACTGGACGGCCGGGTAAGGATATAATGCACTCATTTGGCGTCCACCTCCAAACTTTTAAGCGTTATTCTTATTGTATGCGGAGGCAGGTTAGGAGGTGCCGAAGTCCTTCAACGGGATGAAACCGGAATTCCGGGCAAAAGGGCTTTGTGCTGTGGGAGATAGAAATCATCGATCTTCTTTTTCTTTTTCTTCTTCTCTTCGGTCTCGTCCTCTTCCAGGAAAAAATTAACGTTGCTGTTTTGCTCGTTATTTACTAGCTGATAAGTGGTGAACTGATCATAGGTGTGATACTCGACCTCTTGGCCAGCAATACTCCGGTTAGTGTTGGTTACTGGGAACAAATGAAAGGAAGTGAGGAGGAAAAGAAAGATACAGGCAGCCGTTAAGGTTAACCTTTTGCACCACTCCCACGGATTGCTGTCAACCGCATCACTTATGTGTAATTTGTAGCTAAAAAAGTGATCGATCAGGTCGATCTGGGGCGGAGGCGGTTCCAACCCCCCTAAATATTTCTTGATCCGGGAAAGCTCTTCCAAACATTGGGCGCATACCGGACAGTTAAAGATGTGGTTTCGAATCAGGCGCCGTTCTTCGGAGGAGAGCTCCTGGTCGAGATAGGCTGAGAGTAGGCTTTGGACACGATGACAATTCATTGTTTTTTTCCCCTTTCCCCGTTAAGGTATGGGTGTAAATGTTCGCGAAGTTGCCGCCGACCCCGGTGGATGCGGGAGCGCACCGTTCCGAGCGAACATTGGAGAATATTGCTGATCTCCTCATAGGAAAAGCCTTGGACGTCACAGAGGACAACGGCGGCACGGAACTCCTCCGGCAAACGCAGCAAGGCTTTTTGGATCGTCTCGCCGAGTTCGTGACGGAGGGCAAAATCTTCCGGCAGCTTGCTGTGGTCGGGCACCTCTTTCGGTTTTTCCTGGTCAAGATAGGGCGGAGATTCGTCTAAGGAGGCCACGAATGGACGCCGCCTTTTTTTACGGTATTGGTCGATGAACAAGCGATAAATAATCTGGTAAACCCAACGGTCAAAAGCCGTACCTGTTTTAAAGCGGTGGAAAGCACGATAGGCTTTGAGTAGCGCCTCCTGAGTTAAATCCTCGGCGTCGTCGTGATTGCCGGTTAAACGGTATGCAAAGTGATAAAAGGCCTTTTCGTAGGTTTTGACTTGTTTCTCAAATTCTTCAAGAACATCTGGTGCCGGCGCTGTGCGGACCAATGATAAGGTTTCCGTTTGCAGCATAATATCCAAACCCTTTCTCAGATAAGCTCTACCTGCATTTTACCTTTTTACATTAGTTATGTCAAAAGCAGGTTTTACCTTTGGTCTTCCGGCTTTGCTTCGAGGATGACATCGATCTTTTTAAACGCGTCGCTTCTCCAGACGAGGAGGGAGACGGTATCACCGATCTGCATTTTTTGGATCATAGCGGCCAAGTCTTCGCCGGACTTAATCGTCTGCTGGTTTACCTGGGTAATAATATCTTGCGGGAGAATTCCGGCTTTGTCGGCGGGCGAATCCTTCACAACGCGGCCGACATAAACACCGGTCTTAAAGGGTAATTCGAAATATTCCGTCATGTCTTCGTTGACGTCTTGCATATAAATGCCCAGCCAGGGAACGGTGGATTCGGCATGGGTAATTTTGCCCTCGTTAATGAGAGCATCCAGATTATCTTTCAGTAGTTTAATTGGAATGGCAAAACCGATGTTTTGCGCGTTGGAGAGGATGGCTTCATTGATCCCAATGACTTCCCCTTTCAGGTTCACCAGAGGACCACCGCTGTTGCCCGGGTTGATGGCGGCATCGGTCTGGATCAGGTAACCTTCCTCTTTACTATCGGCGATCGAACGGTTCAAGGCGCTGATGATTCCGGTGGTTACTGTTTCGTGTAAACCGTAGGGGTTACCGACGGCCACGACCCACTGTCCGATCTGTAGACGGTCGGAGTCGCCCATCTCTAAGTAGGGAAGGTTTTTCGCCTTGATCTTCAGAATGGCCAAGTCGTATTTACGGTCCGACCCCACGACTTTGGCGTCGTATTTTTTACCGCCTTTCAAGTTGACGGTTATTTTGTCCGCGTTTTGGATCACATGATAGTTGGTGACGATGTAGCCATCCGGGCGAATTAGAAAACCGGATCCGGTTCCTTGTTGCTTGTATTCCCGTTGGCCATAGTAATCAAAGAAGCCCGGGCCGAAGAACTCCCGGAAAAACTCGGGAATCATTGGATTAGTCTTCACCGTCCGCTCGGTATCGATATAGACGACCGCGGGTGCCACTTTTTTATGCACATTAATAATCGCGTTTTCCCAGGAAGAAGCGCTATCATCCGAACCGAATTTAAAGGCGGCTTCCTGCACCGTAAACTGCTCTTCGCGTGCTACTTTGCTGGCGGGAGGAGGCGAGGACTTATCTTCCACGCCACTAAAAGCCAGAAAAACCGCGGAAGTAATAATAGAAGTAGCAATTACCACAAATAATAAGGTTAATAGTTTTTGGTAACGTTGAGAGAATCTTCCCATCATCAATTCCTCCTTACGCGAAAGTTTGGACTGTAGAAATTTGGCTTATAGAAATATTATTGGTCTTGATTCTTTAATGGGTTAAAACGATGCCTTCAGTGAAAAGTTCCCCCTCACAAAAATACAGAAATTTCTGGTTAAAAAGGAGGAGTTTCCTTCTCTAGGTGGAATTAAGTACGTGAATTAGCTTATTATTTCGGTCGGAGAGGAGCTTATTCGTTAGTCTTTTAAGGAGTTCTGATTCAATGCCTTTTAGTATGACTGGCTACGGCAGGTTTAAATTAGAAGATGATCCCAACTATCTGGTTTCTGTTGAAGCTCGTAGCGTTAACCATCGCTTTTTTGATCTTACGGTCCGTTTACCGAAGAATTATTCCTGGTTGGAAGAGAGCATTAATAAACAGGTTCGACCGGTAATTCAGCGGGGGAAGCTTGATCTATATGTGGCCATTGAGGAGCGTCCGGAAAACCGCAGTTGCCGATTGGCCATCGACCGTAAGGTGCTCGCCGATTATTTGCACGAAGTGAACCAGGTCCGAAAAGAATTCCGGATTCCTGGTAAAATCGGGATCGAACAGATTCTGCAGATCCCCGATCTCTTCGTGAAAAAAGAAGAAGTAAACGAAGAAGCGCTCGAAAAGGCGGTTGTTACTGCGGTGCAAGGTGCTGTTCAACAGTTGTTGGCGATGCGCCAAAGAGAAGGGGAGAACCTGGCCGCCGACCTGAAGACACGTATTCAACGTTTAAGCCAAACGATCGAAGAGATCGAGCGCTTGGCTGCAACGTTACCCAACCTCTACCGGGAAAAGCTAACCAAGGCAGTTCATGATATATTGGCGGAAGTCGAATTTGACGAACACCGGTTAGCCATGGAGGTCCTTTTTTATGTTGAACGCTCGTCCATCACTGAAGAGCTGACCCGCTTTAAAAGCCATCTGGAGCAGTTTTTATCAACCCTGATGGTCACAGGTGCGATCGGAAAAAAACTTGACTTTATTTGCCAAGAATTGAACCGTGAGATTAACACGATTGCGGCTAAAACCAGTGAACTATCCATCTCCCGTTATATCGTGGAGGTTAAGAGTGAAATAGAGAACATTAGAGAACAAGTTCAAAATATTGAATAGGAGGTGAAAAAATGCCGCTTCCAAAACTGACGTTAGAAGAGAAAAAACAAGCTTTAAAAAAGGCACAGCAGGTTCGGAGCGAACGGGCTAAAATTCGTCAGGACTTGAAAGCCGGACGGACCGGAATCCGGGAAATTCTGGAACAGGTGGACAATGACGTAGTCGCGAAGATGCGGGTGGCCTATTTGTTGGAGTCTTTACCGCGGATTGGTAAGGTTCGCACCCGTAAGATCATGACTGAGATCGGAATCGACGAAACCAGAAGAATCCAAGGTCTAGGCTCCCGGCAGAAGCAGGCTTTGCTAGAGCGTTTTGGTAACCAGTAAAAAAGGGGGATTCCACTCCGTATGGATATCAAATTGATCAACATAGGTTTTGGTAATATGGTTGCGGCCAACCGAATTGTGGCAATTGTCAGCCCCGAATCGGCTCCGATTAAACGGATTATCCAGGAGAGCCGCGAGCGTGGGACCTTGATTGATGCCACCTATGGTAGAAGGACTCGAGCCGTGATTATCGTGGATAGCCTTCACCTTATACTTTCAGCAGTACAACCAGAGACTGTTGCACATCGTTTAATTTCTAAGGAAGCGGCAAATAATGATCCAGAGGAGTAATAATCGTCGATGGAAGGCTTACTTTTTGTTCTTTCAGGTCCGTCCGGAGTGGGAAAAAATACGGTTTTAAAGGAAGTGCTGGCCAAGCGCACCGATCTGACCTACTCAATCTCGGCTACGACCCGTCCACCCCGTGGGCAGGAGATCGACGGGGTGAATTACTACTTTTTATCGGAAGAACAGTTTTTAGTGGAGCGTCGGAATAACGGCTTTTTAGAGTGGGCAGAGATTTATGGTCATTACTACGGTACGCCACGAAAACAGGTTCTAGCTCTGCTTCAGAAGGGACAACATGTAATTTTAGATGTGGATATTCAAGGGGCTGCTCAGATCCGCGAAAATTACGCCAATGCGGTCTTGATTTTCCTCTATCCACCCTCAATTGCCGAACTAACCCGGCGGTTGCAGGGGAGGAACACCGAAGATGAAGAGGCGATCAAGAAAAGACTGGCCTATATTGAAACGGAATTAGCTGCTGTTACACTCTATGATTATGTCGTCGTCAATGATCATTTAGAGGAAGCCTGTCGGCGGGTGGAAGCGATCATCAACGCCGAAGAGGTTAAAGTAACCCGCGGGTACTGGAAGCGATTGCTGAACCCTTGACAAAACAGGAAAAACTGCTTATTGTTATTATAAGAGTATCGGTTTAGGGAGGCATTATTTCACCGATGAATACACCTTCGTTAGAAGAATTGTTGGCAAAGGTTGACAGCAGGTATACTCTTGTTGTAACCGCGGCCAAACGTGCCCGCCAGATTATTGATGAAAGCGACCCGAGTGAAGACGGGGCGATCGGAGCAGTTTCGACCGCTTTAGAAGAAATTCTGAAAGGGAAAATCCTTCCCGTACAGCAACCCTATAACAATTAGTAAAGGGTACACTTTTACCCCGGCGCGTCTGGCGCCGGGTGTTTTGTTATTTACGGCCTTTTTCACCGAATAGAGCTTGGAGGATGAAGATGAAAACCAGTCGCTACATTCAAGTTTGTGTTAATCTACAGGAATTGCCTGATGATCGTTTATATGATTACCAGGTCCCCGCCGACTGGCCGTTCGTCCCATCTCCGGGCAGCCGTGTTTTGGTGCCTTTTGCCGGACGCCGCGCGGAAGCGATTGTTTGGGATTGTCAAGAACCAACTTATTCGGAACGGATCAAAGAGGTACTTGCGGTTTTGGATGATACGCCTTTGCTGACGCCGGATCAAATGTCGCTCATCGACTGGTTAGCCAGGCGTTACTTCTGTCGGCGGCAGGATCTCTTCCGCTTGTTTTTACCGCCCGGGTTGAAGGCTAAAACGGAGAAATGCTGGCGGTTGGCGGGGGAGCCTGGTCAGATGGTGGCGTTTATCAATCGCCTTCCGCTGCCAGCGGAGATCCGCCGGGATTTACTGAAAGCAATGGAAGGGATCACACAGGAATATACTTCCGTTCCTAAACTGCAACCTGAGTTGCAACCTTATTTATTAGAACTTATTGAACATGGTTTCGTCAAAATAAGCTGGCGGCCGCAAAAGCCGACGATCAACTTCAAAACTGTTCAGGCCTATGCTTTAGCCCCCGCGTTTCCCGGAGCTGATGCTGCCCAGTTAACCGCGAAACAACAGAAAGTTACGGCTTTTTTGGCGGAGCAAACCACGCCGGTGGCCACGAAGGAAATCCTGGCTGCGACGGGGGTTACGGCCAGTGTTTTAACGGCTTTGTGCCAAAAAGGGTACTTAACCAAAACAACCTTAACCGTGGAGCGGAATCCTTTCCAACAACCGGTGGTCCCCCAACCAATTCCGGAGCTCAACGCCGAGCAGGAGCAGGCCTTTGCGCAGATTCGTACCGCCTTGCACCAACGGGAAACCGCCTCCTTTCTTTTACATGGGGTGACGGGGAGTGGTAAGACTGAGGTTTATTTACAGGCGATTGCCGAAGCTCTCAGGCTTGGCCAGGGCGCTATTCTCTTGGTTCCGGAGATCGCGCTGACTCCACAGACCGTGGAGCGGGTCCGGGCCAGGTTCGGCGAGACGGTTGCGGTCTTACACAGCAGTTTGTCCGATGGCGAGCGTTTTGACCAGTGGTGGAAGATCAAAAATGGTGAAGTCAAAGTGGTGGTGGGAGCCCGTTCGGCCGTATTTGCCCCCCTGCCCAACTTGCGCTTGATCATCATCGATGAGGAGCATGAGTTCACCTATAAGCAAGACGAGGTGCCCCGTTATCACGCGAAAGAAGTTGCTTATGAGATCTGCCGCCGGAATAAGGGTGTGCTGGTACTGGGGAGCGCCACTCCTTCCTTGGAAAGTGTCTATGCCCGGCAAAAGGGGGAGTTAATCGGGTTAACCCTGACGCAGAGGATCTTTGGGCGGCCAATGCCCCAGGTCCATTTGGTCGATTTACGCGAGGAGTTTAAGGCGCGGCGTTTTGCCGTTCTCTCTCCAGTCTTGAAAGAGGAGATTGACAAGCGGCTCCACCGTCAGGAACAGGTGATTATTCTCTTGAACCGGAGGGGGTTTGCCACTTTTATTCTCTGCCGCGAATGCGGACAAGTTTTAAAGTGCTCAGCTTGTGATGTAACCCTCACCTATCACCGGAAACCGAATGTGCTCCGTTGTCATTACTGTGACTACCAAACGGTTCCGCCCGACCGTTGCCCCCACTGTAAAAGTCATTGTATCCGCTATTTTGGACACGGCACCCAACGGTTGGAAGAGGAATTAACGGCCGAATTTCCCAACGCCCGGGTGGCGCGGATGGATCTGGATACGACCAGCCGGAAAGGGAGCCACGAACGGATCTACCGGCAATTGGTCCGGGGGGAGATCGATATTTTATTAGGAACCCAAATGGTGGCGAAGGGCTTGGACCTGCCCAACGTCACCCTGGTGGGGATCATCGCCGCCGATTCGGGGCTTAATCTTCCGGATTTTCGCGCGGCGGAGCGGACTTATCAGATCTTAACACAGGCGGCGGGCCGCGCCGGCCGGGGAGCCGAGGCCGGTTTAGTTGTAGTCCAGACCTATAATCCCGAACATTACAGTATTAAGGCCCTGGCGGAGCAGGAGGAGGAAGCCTTCTACCGGCAAGAGCTTGCTTACCGCGAAGCCGCCAACTATCCACCGTTTACCCATCTGATTCGGGTGGTCTTTTCTGGCCTCGACCAGCAAGCGGTGGAAAACGCCGCCCACCGGTTCACTTCTCTTTTGCAGAAGGCGCTCACGAAATTGGCTTTACCACCCGGGGTAATGGAAGTAATTGGGCCGCAACCAGCGCTGATTGAAAAGATAAAAAACAAGTTTCGCTGGCATACTTTACTGAAAACCAAAGAACTGGTTCTGGCGGAGCGCTTGTTACCCCGTATTGTCCAGGCCCTGCACCGCGAACGGCGCCAGGGGGTCCGTATAATCATCGACGAAAATCCCTATTCCGTGTTATAATACTTTCATCAAGTATTTTCTGGTCTAAGTTGGCATAAATGAATCATGCAATTCTATAAGTTATGCACATTGGATTGAAAGGAAGAGCTGTTATTATGGTTTTACCGATTGTAACCGACCCTAATCCCCTTTTACGCCAAAAAGCCAAGCCGGTTAAGAAAGTCACGAAAAGGATAAAAAAATTGGCCCAAAACATGTTAGAGACGATGTATGCGGCAGATGGGGTTGGGCTAGCCGGGCCTCAGGTTGGTGTGGGTGAGCGGATCATCGTGATTGATGTGGGGGAAGGGCCAATTGTCTTGATCAATCCGGAGATTCTCAGCCGAACAGGGGAGGAACGGGATGTGGAAGGCTGTCTGAGTATCCCCGGCCGGAACGGTTATGTGACCAGAGCGGCCAGAGTAAAAGTGGCCGGTCTTAATCTAGAGGGACGCAAGGTCGAGCTGGAGGGAGAAGGGCTCCTCGCCCGGGCGTTTCAACATGAGATTGACCATTTGGAAGGAGTCTTGTTTATTGATTACCTACCGGCGGAAGCGGGGAGGGTGGACCGATGAGATTGGTTTTTATGGGCACACCGGATTTTGCCGCGGTTTCACTCCGGAGTTTGCTGGCTGCCGGACACCAGGTGGTCGGGGTTGTTACCCAACCGGATCGCCCCCGCGGACGGGGAATGAAACTGACGCCATCCCCGGTGAAGAAGCTGGCCGTGGATCATGACCTTCCGGTTCTCCAACCGGGACGTCTCCCGGACGAAGAAGTAATGGCTTTGCTGGCTAAGACCCGTCCGGAAGTGATTGTGGTGGTCGCCTACGGTTTAAAGATCCCCCCGGCGATTTTGACTTATCCGCCGTACGGGTGTGTTAATGTCCATGCTTCTCTGCTGCCGAAATACCGGGGGGCATCCCCGATCCAGGCCGTCCTCTTAAACGGGGAAACAACAACTGGGATCACCACGATGCGGATGGATGAAGGTTGGGATACGGGCGATGTGCTGCTGATGCGCCAGATTCCGATTGACCCAGCCGATAACTTTGGCACCCTTCATGACCGCTTGGCGGCACTGGGGGGAGAAGTCTTACTGGATACGTTGGCCGGTTTGACCGCAGGTACGGTAAAACCGGTACCCCAGAACCATGCGGAAGCGACCTATGTTCCAAAGTTAACCGAGGGAGATCTGGTTTTATCGTGGGCTGATACGACGGCTGCGCTCCATAACCGGATCCGGGCGTTCGCACCGGTTCCCGGTGCCCGCACCTATTTGCATGGGGAAATTTTGAAGGTTTGGGCGGCAAGACCGGGGAAAGGATGGTATGGTTTGGAACAAGCCAAGCCGGGCACGATCGGAACGGTCACCAAGGAGGAGGGTGGAGGATTACCAGTCCGGACCGGGGACGGGGTCTTGTTACTGACGGAGATCCAAAGCCCGGGGAAGAAACGCCTTCCCATTCTTCAGTTTGTGGCCGGGAATCCGTTGGACGCTGGGATAATTCTAGGTTAAATTCAGTTTAAGAAGGAAACTTCTGAAGCAGGTGGGCGTTTTTTCTACTTAGAGATGGTCTTTCCGGAAAGACTAAGGGCCGTGGCCATGCGTGTTACCCTAGGGTCGACGGAGAAGCCATTACTGATGTGTGAAGGAGGATTTACACCGATGTTTTTCCCATTTCTTGATCCCACTTATATTCTGCTTATTCCTGCGATTATTCTAGCCGTTTATGCGCAGATGAAAGTGCAAACAACTTTTGACCGCTATTCACGGGTAAGGGCCAGCTCTGGCGTGACTGGAGCCCAAGTGGCCCGAGATTTGCTGGACAAAAACAACCTGACCGATGTGGTGGTGGAGATTACACCGGGGCGGTTGACCGATCATTATGATCCGCGTACAAAACGGTTGCGTCTTTCGGCGGAAAATTACCACGGTACGTCGCTGGCCGCTTTAGGCGTAGCTGCTCACGAGACCGGCCATGCCATCCAGCACGCCCAGGAGTATATTCCCCTGAATATTCGTCATGCCATCTTCCCGGTGGCCAGCTTTGGTTCGAGTTTGGCTTTCCCCCTGTTCTTTATTGGTCTCGTGTTTGGCGGGGGTGGAACTTTCTTAATGGATCTGGGTATTCTCTTGTTTACCTTTGCCGTTCTCTTTCAAGTGGTCACCTTGCCGGTGGAATTCAACGCCAGCGGACGGGCCCTCCGGATGCTGGAAAGCGAAGGGTATTTGATGCGTGGCGGTGAAGTGGCTGGCGCCCGTAAAGTCTTAAGTGCTGCGGCTTTAACCTATTTAGCGGCTACGGCAATGGCTTTGCTCCAACTCTTACGCCTCGTTGTGCTTCGCGGGTACCGTCGAAATGACTAAAAAACGCTCCGGTCGAAGCCTCGCCCTCGACGCCTTGATTGCCATTGAGGAAGAGGGGGCTTATGCGAATCGGATATTGAACTCCCTGTTTGCCAAGGAGCAACCGGAGGAAAAGGAAAAGCGATTGGCTACAGAGTTAGTCTTTGGGACACTCCGTCACCGGAGTAGACTGGATTTTCTTCTGAACCAGTTGCTCACGAAGGAACTTTCCGCATTGCCCGCGGCAATCCGGGAAGTTCTTCGTTTATCCCTTTATCAGCTTATCTTTACGGTGCACCCGGCCTATGCGGTAGTCAATGAAGCGGTTGACTTAACGAAAAACGGTAAGTATCGGGGCTTATCTCGTCTCGTCAACGGGGTGCTCCGGAACTATCAGCGGCGGCGACAAGAATTGGAACAGACTTTGCCCGACTTTGCTCAGGACCCCGTGGGTCATCTGACGATTGTCCATTCCCACCCCCGCTGGTTGGTGCAGCGATGGATCCAACGTTGGGGAGAGGAAACCACCCATCGTCTGGTCGAAGCCAATAATGCACCCGCCCCTTTAAGTGTGCGGACCAATACTCTCCGCATCAGCCGGGACGAGCTTTTAGGGGCGCTGGCCAAAGCTGGAATCGAGGCGGAGCCGGTGCCGACGATTCCGGAAGCGATCCGCTTAAAGAGTGGACGGGAGCTCACCAGTAATCCTTTGTGGGTGGAAGGATACTTTTATATTCAGGATGAAGCGTCGATGCTGGTTGCGCACCTTTTGGCCCCGGAACCCGGTGCCGTGATCGCCGATTTATGTGCGGCACCGGGGGGAAAGACGACCCATCTGGCGCAATTAATGAACAATACGGGTCAAATTTACGCCTTGGATCAGTTTGAACATAAGACCAGCTTGATTGCGGAGAACGCCCAACGGCTCGGGATTGGGATCGTCGAGCCGCTCACGGGTGATGCCCGGCGTTGGCGCCCAGCCGCTCTGGTCGATGGTGTCCTCTTGGATGCACCTTGTACGGGAACGGGCGTTCTACGCCGCCGTCCGGACATTCGCTGGCGGCGCCAACCGGCCGACCTGGTGCAGTTGGTCGCCCTCCAGCAGGAGTTACTGAACCACGCGGCCTCCCTGTTGAAGCCGGGCGGGCGGCTGGTCTATAGTACCTGTTCTTTGGAGAGCGAAGAGAATGAGGAACAGATCCGCCGCTTTTTAGCAGATCATCCTAATTTCCGGGTCGATCTCCCGGACAATTTTGCCGCAAACTTTTCGGCGGAACGCATGGCGGAGGGTTTTTTAACCATTCCCCGTGCGGACGGGCCCGACGGCTTTTTTATGACCCGTTTAGAAAAGTCAAGATAAAACCGGTGTATTTTCCACGCTGCCTTCCTTGAGCCTGTTGTCCCCTCCGGTAATTTATGATAAAATAATGAAAATTCATTCATACAACTTTGTTCCGCATGGTGCGGTAGAAAAAATGAAGGGAGAGTTTAATTTTGGAGATCTATGTTGATGGCCAATTTTACCCGAAGGATCAAGCGAAAGTGTCCGTTTTTGACCACGGACTCCTTTATGGCGACGGAATCTTTGAAGGAACGCGCGCGTACAATGGGCGGGTTTTTGAATTCGACGCCCATATCGACCGTCTGTATGATTCGGCAAAGGCGATTGCCCTCGAAATCCCGATGACAAAAGACGAGATGAAAGAGGCGCACCTGGAGACGTTAAGAAGAAACCAACTGACCGACGCCTATATTCGGACGGTCGTCACCCGTGGTGTAGGCGATCTTGGGTTAGATCCGCGTAAATGTGTGCGGCCAACAGTCATTATTATCGCGGATCGGATCAGTCTGTACCCGGCGGAATATTACGAACAAGGGCTGAAAATTATCACGGTCCCCACGCGTCGTAATTTACCGGAAACAGTTAACCCGATGATTAAATCCCTCAACTATCTCAATAATATCATGGCCAAGATCGAGGCCAATCTAGGCGGCGCGGCGGAAGCAATCATGCTCAACCAGGAAGGTTACGTTGCGGAGTGTACCGGAGATAATATTTTTCTGATCAAAGGGAAGATGTTGGCGACCCCACCGGCCTCCTTTGGTGCTTTGAAGGGGATTACCCGGGGTCGGGTTATGAAGTTGGCGGCCGAGATGGGGCTCGAAGTTGTAGAAACAGCGCTAACCCGTTACGATGTCTATGTGGCCGACGAGTGTTTCCTCACTGGGACGGCGGCGGAAGTGATCCCCGTTGTTGAGGTGGATGGACGAAAGATCGGTGACGGGAAACCGGGCGTCTATTCTAAACAACTGAAAGAGGCCTATCATAAATATGCCATGGAGAATGGGACCCCGATCTATAAGTAAAAAAACGTTTCTTGAGGCGCTACTCGTCATCAGACGCGGCTTTTCGATGGTGGCGAGCGATTTAGCACGGGAGAACATTTTACGGACAGATTAGTGGTCCGTGGAGGTTTTGACATGGTTAAAGTGATGGTACCAGCCACCAGCGCCAATTTAGGACCGGGGTTTGATTTTCTTGGCCTGGCCTTGGATCTATATAATACGGTGAGTTTTACACCCGCCGATGCGTGGCACGTAACGGCGGAAGGTTATGGGGCAGCGGCGCTCACGGGCCGTTCCGATTTGTTGGTTTGTAAAGCACTGAAACGGGTTTTTGTCGAGGTTGGCGAGGAACTTCGGGGTGGAGTCGTCCATTTGGAGAACCGAATTCCAGAGGCGGGCGGCTTAGGGACCAGTGCCGCGGCGATCGTCGGTGGCCTGGCAGCGGCCAATCAATTTCTTGGCGAACCTTTGAGCAGAGACGACCTGTTGGCACTGGCTGTGGAGATTGAAGGGCATCCCGACAATGTGGCCCCCGCGGTGTTTGGCGGTTTGGTTGGCGTCGTGAAGACGGCTGCACAACCGTATACTTATTTAAAAATCCCCTTTCCGCCCGAACTCCACGTTGTGCTTGCCATTCCCGATCTGCGGGTACCGACCACGGAAGCACGGAATCTCCTCCCCCCAACGGTGCCCTTGACCGAAGCGGTCTTTAATCTCTCCCGTACGGGTCTCTTGGTTGGGGCCTGTTATGCCGGACGGGCCGATCTCTTCCGGCTGGCGATGGAAGATGCCTTGCACCAGAACCGGCGGGCGGTTTTGATCCCCGGCTTTCACCAGGTTATTAATACAGCATACCAAAAAGGGGCTTTAGGCGTTGCCCTTAGTGGTGCCGGCCCGACGGTCATTGCCTTTGCACCAAAAAACAAACAGGAGGCAGTGGGCGCCGGGATGGTCGCTGTCTTTAACAAACAGGGGATTGAAGCACAGTGGTTGTCGGTTGCTGTTAACCTCGATGGTTTTCGTTTTGTTTAGGAATGGTTCGGCACAAAAGGCGTTTTGACCTTGACCGCATTACGGTCAAGGTCTTTTTTTTACCCTTTTTACTCCGGGGGTAAACATTTGCCGCCATATGGCATAGGATAAAGCAAGTTGTGGTCGTTAGTAAAAATCATACGGTAAAAAATTCTCTCCTTTGGCATAAATCTTTTCAGAACGGAACATAATAAAACTGAAATCCACCCTTTAGTTTACAAGGATGGAGAAGATTGAATTTAATGGAGGGAATATAATGGCGAAAATGAATGAAATGGTGTCGAGTGTAGATTTTATGCCGAACAGCAGCAATCAAGTTGTGCGATCCAAACCGCGCTATTCGGAGAATGAAAACGAAATGATCTACGAAAACTGGTGGAATCCAAAATTGCGGAAAGAACTATCCCGCCGTTTTGGCCGTAAAATTTCGGCGCTGAGGAGCCAATTTTGCCGGATCCTGAAGGAAAAGGGGATTTCGAACACGGATTATTACAAGATGATGCGCGCCAAGTACCAGACGGCCACACCCAAAGAAATATTATCCGATGACGAAGATCAGTTAATTCTGGAAATCTTCGCGAAACATCAGGTTTTAGGTGGGACCAGAAATGAAGCTTGTGCCGAGTTACAACGACTAATGCCGAAACCAATCAGTGAAGCGGCTTTAAAACTCCGTTTTTATCGCTTGGTCCAAAAAAGAGGGTTAAGTGATGAAAAAATTAATAGTTTGGGTCGGGATGTTCTGAAACGATCCGGGATCATCATTCCCGACGCCCCCCTCTTAAACGGAAAAGAGATTCCTCCGCTGGGGATAAAGAGCACGGAGCCGGAGATAGAAGGGGCAAACCAGAGCTTGCCGAAGGAAAAAAAGGCCCTGTCGGAAACAACGCTGGTCGATAATCTCGGGAAGAAGCCTGGTTACGTACATAGTATTACACCCGAGAGTGAGGAGCAAAAGTCTACTTTCCTGTATCAGCTGGCCCATCTACCGGAGACCATCCAAAAGCTAGAGGAGCGGGTTAATAAGCTGGAAGCAGCGCAAAAACGGCAGTTGGATCTGCGGGGGTTTATCGAACATCTCTTGGCTGTTGAACGGGATCTGAAACAAGAAGAAAAGTTTTTGGCGGAGATCGACCGTTTGGTGGCTGAGAACCAAAGCCTGACTGAGCAATTTGAGCGCGAACGGACACGGCTGGCGAAACGGGAAAAAGAATTGACCGAGATCTACGAACTACTCAATGGTGCGCTCAATGATTTTATGCACTTAGAAAGTGTTGCGAAACTGGCCTCCCTGGGCGATTTTATTCATCGGATGGAGATTACTGTCGATCAATTTGGCAATGTGATGAAGAGCAGGCGAATTCAAGGTGCCTAAAAGAAGAACTTGCAAACAAAACTTTTTTGAACGGTAAAAGGCGGAATTTTAACGGCGATTCATTGACACAAACAAAATACAATGCTATAATAAAATCTGCCGTTAATAATCGGGCCGTAGCGCAGCTTGGTAGCGCACTTGACTGGGGGTCAAGGAGTCGCAGGTTCAAATCCTGTCGGCCCGACCATCTACAAACCGAACACCGACGCAGGTTTCCTGACGCCGGTATTTTTTTGCCTATTTTCCTAGCACTACAACCCTTTCTCGAAACGGCTAACCAGCTGAAAGCCCAGCATTACACGGCAAGACATACTTGGCGATGGTTCTTCATATAGATGAAATAAAGTTTTGGCTGGGGGTGGGGCTTTTGGTTAAACAAGAGCGCCCGGCAGTAAATTTTCGCCTGGTATTGACCGCTGTTTTTACCGGTTTAAAGTATGTCTTTGCTTTACTTCTGATTACCATCTTTTTGTTGGCGCTAACTTACTGGCTGGGTTGGGATTGGAGCGCTTATGAGCAGACGATCTACACATATACGATTTATACTGCGGTCGTCCTCGGGGCGCTGGCGTCCGGTTATAAGGCAAGAACTAAGGGTTGGCTGATGGGGATTGTGCTCGCCGTCGCCGTCTGGTTAATCTTTTTCATCATCGGGAGAATATGTGGGCTGGCTCAACAGATTAATGAAGGCTTAATTAACGGGGCCATTACTTTACTTCTCGGGATTGTGGGCGGGGTGATCGGAATCAATCTCTAAGTGAGGCGGACTGGGCCTGAGAAGAATGGTTGCTTTCTTTCGACTAAGACTTGACATCAGGAAGAAATCTATATATAATTTAAATTGTGGATTGTACAGGGGAGTAGCTCAATTGGTAGAGCGTCGGTCTCCAAAACCGGTGGCTGCGGGTTCGAGTCCTGTCTCCCCTGCCAAAAAAACTTCACGAACCGGATTAGCCGGTTTTTTTTCTCTCATTCCAATCCTAGTTGTCGTTCCAATTCGGATTCGAGAAAGGAGTACATAGAAAATGTCGATCAAAGTACCGGTCGGAGTCTCAAACCGCCACGTTCATCTGTCGCAGGAAGATTTGGAAACCCTCTTTGGGAAAGGTGCCACTTTAACGGTGAAAAAGGATCTTTCCCAACCCGGTCAGTTTGCCGCAGAAGAGACTGTTAACCTTATCGGACCGAAACGCTCAATTCCGAATGTACGGATTTTGGGGCCGGTGCGTCCGCAAACACAGGTTGAAATTTCGTTAACCGACTCTTTTACTTTGGGGATTACTGCTCCGGTCCGCGATTCGGGTAATCTGGAGAATACTCCCGGATTGATCATTGAAGGGCCGAAAGGCCGGATTGAGATCGAAGAAGGTGTAATCGTCGCCCAGCGGCATCTGCATTTACATGATACCGAAGCCGCCGAGTTGGGGCTGAAAGACCAAGACTATATCCAAGTAAAAGTAGATGGACCCCGTGGTCTCATCTTTGATCAAGTTTTAGTCCGGGTTAGCCCGAAATTTAAAAAGGATTTGCATCTGGATATCGATGAAGCCAATGCAGCGGGCCTTAAAACCGGAGACCTGGTCACCATCATCAAGCCCTAACTATTTGGGAAAACAGGCAACACGGTTGAACCGAGGTGATTAGGTGCCGATTTATGAGTTTAGCTGTTCGCAATGTGCGCATCAATTTGAAGAACTGTGTAAGAGCCATACGGAAGAGATTGCTTGCCCCAAATGTGGCTCAAAAGAGACAAACCGTCTTTTTTCGCCCTTTGCGGTCACCGGTGGTTCCAAGATATCCGGCTCTAGCAGCTGTGGTAGTTGCGCCGGAGGACACTGTTCGACTTGTCATTAGCGCAGAGCAGGATATTGTACGCAAGAGAGAAGCCCCGTTATCGATTGATAGCGGGGCTTTTTCTGTGGATACCTAACTGATCAACAGTACTTATTAAAATTTCTTTAAAAGACCCCGGTTAGGAACGGACGAAGAGGAAAAAGGTACCGCCTTGTCGTATAAATAATAGTGCCAAAATATAAATTTCGTTTTCATAAGAACCAGAAAGCGGCTGTTCTAAATTCCTGGCTTACTTAACCTATGAGCCCAAGACATAACAAAAATAAGTGATTTACCCACGAGACATCTTTGGTGGAAAGTGAAAATCTAAACATAAGTGGGTTCTTTTTATGAAAGCTAATGATTATAGAAGGAGTGTTAACGGAATGAGTGAATTGAAAGGTGCGGCAATCTTTGGACAGTCCGGCGGACCGACGGCAGTAATTAACGCTAGCGCGGCGGGGGTATTTCAGGAAGCCTTAAGGCAAGAGGCGATTACTGCGGTTTACGGGGCGGCGCATGGGATCAGGGGGATCCTCGAGGAGAAATTTTACGATATTGGGAAGGAAGATCCCTATGAACTCGAGCTTTTGAAGACAACCCCTTCTTCGGCCCTTGGCTCTGTCCGTTATAAGCTAAAAGATGCGGACGAGGATGAGACTGACTACAAACGGCTTTTAGAAGTCTTCAAGAAGTATAACATTAGATACTTCTTCTATAATGGTGGCAATGATTCAATGGACACCTGTAATAAAGTAAGCAAGTATATGCAGAAGGTCGGCTATGAGTGTCGGGTCATGGGTGTGCCGAAAACCATCGACAACGATCTGTGGGGAACCGACCACTGTCCTGGTTATGGTAGCGCTGCCCGGTATATTGCTACTTCAATTATGGAAGTATACCAAGACGCACATGTTTACGATCAAGGGCAGATCACCGTCCTCGAAATCATGGGCCGAAATGCAGGTTGGTTGACTGCTGCCTCTGCTTTAGCCAAGCATGCCGGGTACGGACCCGATCTGATCTACCTCCCGGAGCTTCCTTTTGATATGGAGAAGTTCCTCGACGAAGTAAACGATCTTTATAAGAAACAGAAAAACGTGATCATCGCCGTTTCCGAAGGGATCAAAGACAAGGACGGGAAATATATCTCCGAGTACGGTGCCGAACTGGCTTATAAGGATTCCTTCGGCCATGTCCAACTGGGTGGGCTTGCCAACACTTTGGTCAATTTCCTCCGGGAAAAAACCGATGCTAAAATCCGCGGTATCGAGTTCAGTCTTTTGCAAAGATGTGCGGCCCATTTAGGTTCTAAAACGGACGTTGACGAAGCGGCTTTAGCAGGTGAAATGGCGGTCAAGTACGCTGTTGAAGGGAAAACCGATTACATGGTGGCCTTTGAAAGAGCGGCTGGACCAGAGTATAAGTGCAATATTAAGCTTGTCAACCTTAGCGAAGTTGCGAACACGGAAAAGAAGGTACCCCGCGAATGGATCGACGAAAATGGTACCGGGTTGAAGCAAGAATTCATTGATTATGCCTTACCTTTGATTCAAGGGGAGTCGGCACCGCCGATGGTAAACAGCCTGCCACGGTTTGCCAAACTGAAGAAAGTCTTAGCGACCGAGCCGGCAATGTGTAAGTAAGTCGTCTCCGACTAGCAATACTTAAGTGGGATGAAAAGATAACCACACTTGGCGAGAGAGGCGAAAGACCCTGTTATCCGTTGGATAACAGGGTCTTCTTTCCTCTCCATAGCAAGAAATGTAAACAAAATGTTAAAAAGGTTCGATAACGGTTTATCAAATAAAAGAAACGTCGATATCTATTATGTCGAAATCTGTTGTCGAACAGTTAAAGGTTAGGACATGGGGCAATATATTCAGTTTTATTCAAGCAAGTAGGTACTAATAAGATAAGGGGGCAAACGGGTCTGATGAAGAAGATCTTAATCGTGGATGACGCGGCTTTTATGCGGATGTCACTGAAGAAAATCATGGTTGAAAACGGTTTTGAGGTTATTGGCGAAGCCGAAAATGGAAGAGAAGCGGTGGAAAAGTATAATGAACTACAACCGGACATCGTCACGCTTGATATAACCATGCCGGAAATGGACGGGCTAACGGCGCTGAAAGCGATTATAAAGATTGATCCAAATGCCAACGTGGTGATCGTATCAGCGATGGGGCAGGAAAGTTATGTTCGCGAAGCCGTGATGGCTGGGGCCAAAAACTTTATCGTGAAACCCTTCAATAAAGAACATGTCCTAAAGGTATTAAGCTCACTTTAAAATGTCCACCATCCCAAAACGGGGATGGTGTTTTTTTGCTTTAATGTCAATTATTAATTCCATCCCTTTACCTCAAAGACCAGACTGAGTATAATAAGGATGTAAATCAGGATCGGCTCATGCTAACTTCTGTTCCAGATATTACATCCTAGTCGGGGGTGGGCTGTTGAAAAAGGCGCTAATTGTTGATGATTCGACTGTGATGAGAATGATGTTAAAGCGAATTTTACGGAATAATGGCTATGAAATAGTTGGTGAGGCCGATAACGGTTTGACGGGTGTAGAAAAATACCAAGAACTAAACCCGGATCTTGTTACGATGGATATCACTATGCCGGTGATGGACGGGATAACCGCGCTTAAAGAGATCCTGAAGATTAACCGCGGGGCTAATGTGGTGATGGTTTCGGCCATGGGCCAACACTGGTATGTGAACGAAGCGCTCGAATATGGGGCGAAAGGCTTCCTGATCAAACCATTCGAGGAAGAAAATGTTCTTAAAGTCCTCAAGGCAATATAGAGAATCCAAGGCAGTATAGGATTTTGGCCAAGGTGGTGCAGGGGATTGGAACAGTTCGTAACGGTGAAAAACAGGGCAAAGCGGAACAAACCAACCCTAAAAGAGCGTTTGCGTAAATATGAATTATTTTTTAATCAGGCGCGGGTTGGTTTGGTGATCGGTACAGCAGCGGGGAATCGGTTGGAGTTCATGAATCCCTATTTTGCGGAGTTACATGGCTATACAGTAAAAGAATTGACGGGACGCCCTTTCGCCGATCTATTGGCCCCCGAATACCGGCCTCAATTACCGGCAATTAATGAGGTTATCTACCAAACCGGATATTATTCGTATGAATCCATGCATATGCGGAAAGACGGCTCCATTTTTCCGGTCCTGGTAACGGCATATATAGTCTATGATGAAGGCAATAAAGCTAAATACCGCGTGATCAATGTTGTTGACTTGACGGAACTGAAGCGAAAAGAGCACAAAATTCAGCGGCTTTATAACCAAGCAAGCACTTTAGCGCGGACGGCGTTGACGATTAATGCTGCTTTGGACCTGACCGAAGTGCTGGAAACGATCTGTTTCGAAGTCTCTACTCGACTGAAGGCCAGTTGTGTTACCATTCGGCTCTTAGATGCCAAGCGGCAAAACTACCAGTTGTATTATAGTTATGGGAAGGAGCCTGCTTTTTTTACGCCGTCGATTCCCGTTTCCTTATTCGAACGTTACTTTGGCGGTACCGAACAGGTTACTGTGCTTGAGGATGTGGAGGCCATTACGGACCCTGCTTTCCAAAAGGTCTTTGGGCCACTCAAACTAAAGTCGTTGATTGGAATTAAGTTATATAACGGAAAAGAAGTAAGCGGCGCGATTTTGCTTTTCCGCATTGGTGAGGAATGGCCAGTTACCGAGGAAGAAAAGATGCTGATGCAGGGGTTGGCCGCCCAGGCGTCGTTGGCGATCCGGAATGCCCAACTTTACATGGAGATCCGAAACAATGAGCGAAAAATACACCAGCTTCACCATCAGGTGGTCCAAACGCTGGAAGAAGAGCGCCGACGCATCTCCTGGGAGCTCCATGATGAACTGGGCCAGGCCTTGACGGCGATCAAAATCAAATTAGAGCTGGTTGCCGATACAATTTGCCAGAATTGCATGTGCAAGCCGGAACTAACGAAGATAATCGACCTTACTGATGATGCTGTTGAAATGACCAGACATATTGCCTATAATCTTCGTCCGGCCGCTTTAGAGGCGGTGGGATTAATTCCGGCTCTTCGTAATTACTGTCGCACTTTTACCCAGCGCGTGGGGATCCCGGTTATTTTTACCTCCGCCAAAACCGAACTGCCCACGATCTCCGAAGTGGCCAGTATCACGCTTTATCGAGTATTACAAGAGGGGTTAACAAACGCCGCGAAGCATTCTCAAGCCTCACAGATCGAGGTCCTTTTACAAACCGATGCCGAGTTTATCACCTTAATCGTGCAAGATAACGGGGTTGGGCCAGACCCAGCGGAACTGTCGGCAGAGACCGGAGGAGGGGGCATTGGTCTCTTGGGCATGGGTGAAAGACTGTCGGCGCTGGGGGGGACATTGAAAACGAAGTTTCTTCCGGCGCAAGGGTTTACGCTAACGGCACAGGTTCCATGGGAGGGGATTAGATGATTCGGGTCGTTATTGCCGAGGATCATCATATTGTTCGTGAAGGGCTACGGGTTTTGCTGGAACGGACCGGAGAGATCGAGATTGTCGGTGAAGCCGACGATGGGGACAAAGCTTTAAAGTTGATCAAAGATTTACAGCCGGATGTGGCTTTGATTGATATCGTCATGCCGACCTTTACTGGTAATCAGTTACTGGTCAAACTGAAGGAATGTCGTTTATCGACGATTCCAATTGTCCTTTCGATGTGTTCCGAACCGGAGGTTGTACGGGAAGCTTTAAAAAACGGGGCCCGGGGCTATCTTTTAAAAAGTGGTGTCTTTCAAGAACTGATGATCGCCATTCGGGCTTGTTTAAATAATGAGATTTATTTGAGCCCGGCGATTTCCCAACTTTTGGTGGATGGTTATATCACGGAAAAAGATCATTATGGTCGGAACCTAACACCTCGCGAAGTCGAATTACTGCAGTTGATCGCGAAGGGTTATAAAAACCGGGAGATTGCCAAACAGATGATGATTGCCCTCAAAACGGTGGAGAACCACCGGGCCAATATCATGAAAAAACTGAATGTCACGAATGCGGCCGAACTGATCGTTACGGCAGTCAAAGAAGGCATTGTGAAGCTTGACGAGCAATAGGTTAAATTTAGCTGACAATAAGCAGTAAAGGCCTAGTGCATTAGCCCTGGACGCGGAAACGACTTCGAAGAAGAGGAGTGTTACCTGTCTTGAACAGTGAGTGGTAACACTCTTTTTTATTCCGTGCCTTGCGGAAATAGAAAAAAGATCTAGGGGTTAATAACTAGACGAAAATGGGGAAAAGACCTTATGGTAAAAGTGGGAAAAAAAAGCGATAATAATAATACCGATATTTACCAAAGGAGTAACTACGGTTAACAGAAGGTTGCTACGACCATACTTACCGCACAACCCCAAATTAGTTGTGGAGAAAGATAGTTAAAGGCCCTTTAGGGGCTTTTGAGAATCAACAAATGCATGGAAAGGAAGATTTACGGTGTATTTACTTGAACTACGGAGATTGATTAATGAAAAGAAGCAAGAACTCTACCACTATTATCGGGAACAAGGGATTAGCAGTGATGTCTTAAAGCTAAGCACGGATTTGGATAAGTTGATCTATGAATACCACCTGTTAAACTCCCCCCTGTTTTTCCAAAATGAGATCTTCAAGAATAGTTGCCCACCCCAATAAGAACGCGCGCGCGGCGCATCTTTCCGCGAAAGCAAGGGGAAAAATTCCCCAGGAGGGTAAATGGGGTTTATTCGCTATGGGTGATTGGAAACCGCACTTTATGTTAAAGTTTAGGTTAAAAAGGTTATGTACAGCTTATTAACAATGGAAAAATGTCGATAAATAGATTGGGATGTCGCAATACGTCGAGCAATGCAATGGAGGTATTACTTTGTTGAACCGACTGAAGCTAAAGCCGAAAATGATCACCCTACTTTTGTTAATTGGGTTACTTCCGATGTTAATTGCGTTAGGAGTTTCTGTTTTTGTGGCGAATCGAACGCTACACGACCAGATCGAACGCGAGATTATGGTCTTTTATGACCAACAACAGACGATTCTGCAGAATTGGTTTGAATCGCAGATGGCGGTGGGAGTGACCGTCGCTGCCGCCAGCGATCTGTATGAGAGTCTCAATTACTACATTGATGATCAGAAACTCACCGCCGGCGGCTCTTATCTTTGGGATATTCGAAACACAGAAGTGTTGTTGCCTTTCCTTTCTAAAGTGTTGGCGGAGAATGATTTTACGGAAATTGCCGTGACGAATCAAGATGGAGTAATAATTAGCTCAACGAATACCGCCTTACAAGGGATTAGTTTAGGCAGCCGCGATTATTTCCAGAAAGCCCTGGCGGGAGAGGTTAATAATACAGCCATCTTTTACTCCGATCTTGTTGATGCGGACGTGATGTTGGTCTCGGTCCCCATTTATCAGTATGGGACGTCGGGAACAATAAATGGCGTCCTTGCTTTTATGATGAATGTTCCGCGCATCAGCGAAATGATTACGAGTGGCCTTGAAGCCATCGGCCAAAGCGCTGATGCCTTTTTAGTTGATGCGAATCAGATCTTATTGACAATACCCCGGTTTCAGCAGGGCATGGAGGTTTTAAAGACCCGGATTACCACCGAGGCGGCGGCGGAAGCGGCACGGGCGGTTGCTGCCGGTAACCGGAATTACCAAAGGTTTTTTGTCTACAATGATCTACAGGGCAAGAAGGTAATTGGTAACGCCAGCACCATTGCTTTAGGCGATCAATTGGTTGGTTTTAATCTCAAAATTAACTATGATGAAGCTTTTGCGGCCGTGAACCAATTACGTGGTTTTGCCTTTATCCTGGCGGCAGTGATCTGTGTTGTCGTGATCTTTATTGGACTTAGCTTCGCCCGTTCGGTCGCGGAACCAATTATGGGCTTTCATGAAAAATTAAAGCTCCTCGCTGCGGGCGATTTTACGGTTAAATTTGCTACTGACCGGCAGGATGAGATCGGAGACATGGCGGTTCAACTCAACCTAACAGCTAAAGACTTACAGGAATCCTTCAGCGAGGTAGTGCATTCTTCCGAAAGCGTTCGGATGGCTTCGGCCCAAATTGCCGCGGGCAATCAAGAACTATCCCAACGTACTCAGGAACAAGCCTCTTCATTGGAAGAGATCTCGTCCACCGTTGAAGAGGTGACTTCTTCGATCCAAAGTGTGTCCAGCAATACCGAGCAAGCCAACCAAGTGGCGCAGACGACCCTCGAAGCTGTAACTGAGGGTGAAGAATCAATCGTTGAAACGATCAACGCGATGGAAGAGATATCGCATAGCAGTAAACAGATCGCTGAGATTATCAAAGTTGTTAATGATATTGCCTTCCAAACCAACCTTCTGGCCTTGAACGCGGCGGTTGAAGCGGCACGCGCCGGAGAGCAAGGCCGGGGCTTTGCCGTGGTGGCGGCCGAGGTTAGAAATTTAGCGGGGCGGACGGCCGAATCCGCGAAGGAGATTGAAGAACTTATCGTCGAAAGCGTACGGCGGGTTGACCGTGGTAACGTGTTGATCCAAAAATCCTCCGAGATGCTGCAGCAGATTGTGGAGAACACGAAAAAAACCTCGGATATGATTGTGGAAGTCGCCGCGGCGATGCGGGAGCAATCGGGAGCGGTGGAACAGATCCAGTCCTCCATTGAGCAGCTCAATCAGGTGACCCAGGAGAATGCCGCGATGGTGGAGGAGATCAACGCCACCAGCCAAGCTTTGGACGCGGCCGCTGCAAAATTACGGGATAATGTGGCCCGGTTTAAAGTGGATGAGCAGAAAGCGGACGAGCGTAAAGGAGACGATCGTAAAGAGGATAATCGTAAAGTGTATAATCGGAAGCGTTCAGACCGGAGCATGGAAGCAAATAAAGCGCTCATGGGTAAACTGGGCCAGGAAAACAGCGTTAAAAAGCGTCCTCCGGTAAAAGGAAGCGAGGCCGTAAACTTTGACCATGACAGCCTGGACCGTTTTTAGAAAGGAGGAGGCAAGCGATGGCTAATGCAGAGCAGACCGGTAATATCGACAACACCCTCAACATTATGAATCTGCAGTTGAACGGGGCAGGGAAGGAAGAACAGCTGATCGTTTTTACGGTAGGAGATGAAGAGTTCGGGCTTAACGTTCTCCGGGTACAAGAAATTATTCGCTACGTTAAACCAACGAAAATTCCGCACGCACCCCCTTTTATGGAGGGAGTTATTGACTTTCGTGGTGATGTAATTCCCGTTATAAATATGCGGGAACGGTTTGGGATTAGGGATGCCGACAACAAAGAGACCAGTGTGATTATTGTTATTGAGAATGCGGGCCGGATCTTTGGTCTAACGGTAGACGTTGTTTCTGATCTTTTGAGCCTGCCGCAGGATAAAATCCAGCAAAGAATCGAATTCACGGGCGAAGATAAAACCAAGTATCTACAGGCAATGGGTAAACTTGATGAACGCTTAATCTTGATTCTCGACTTGGATAAGATCATTGATTTCAATGAAGAAAAAAAGCTGGATGAAATGGTGCTCTCTTTAAAGGAAAACCAAGTTTAAGTTCGGGTTATTCAAGGCAAAATTGAAAAAAAGTACCGCAGAAGGGACCGGCGACGGTCCCTTCTGCGATCCTTGGCCCTGATTTCCAGGTGAAAGACTGGGATAAAGAGCTGTCGTAAGCGTTCCCTTCGGAGCATCGAAGGAACGGAAGCGCTTTTAGAAAATTAACGTGTGAAATGGCAAAAAAAGAGACCGACCCTATCCTTCCTTTGTGTGGAGGGTGGGGTCGGCCAACTCGCCCTAGTGGGATTTAACTTCGGTCCAAATCCGGTCGTAGATCCTTAAATAATCGCCCAAATCTTTAAAGATATCGTAATTTACGAGGTCTTCATCATCAGGATAGGCCGCCTTATCTGCTACTAAATCAGGATCGAGCATTTTTACCACTTCCGTGTGGGGACTGGAGTACCCGATATAATCCGCATTTTTAAAGGCGATCTCCGGTTCACACATGAAGTTGATGAAAAGTTCGGCTTCGGCCTTCTTCTTACTGGTCTTGGGAATGACCATGGCGTCGAACCATAGATTGCTTCCCTCTTCGGGCAGGGCGTACTCCAGATCCGGGTTTTCCCATTTCATATAGACCGCATCTCCCGACCAAACTACAGCCAAAGCCGCTTCTCCCGCAATCATTTTGTCCTTGACATCATCACCGACGTAAGCCAGGACCAACGGCTTTTGTTGAATCAGCGCCTGTTTGGCCGCTTCCAACTCATCAAGATTCCGGGTGTTCATGTCGTAGCCCAGCATCTTCAGAGCGACGCCGATGGAATCCCTTTGGCTGTCAAGCATCAGGATCTGTTTGCTGTACTTTTCATCCCAGAGGATCCGCCAACTGGTGACCGGTTCTTCCACCATCGTTCGATTATAGAGAATACCGACGGTTCCCCACATATAAGGGACGGAGTATTCATTTGCCGGATCATAATCAAGGTTCTTGAAGCGGTCGGCGATGTATTTATAGTTGGGAATATTGCTGAGATCCAGTTTGTGCAGCATGTCTTCCTTAATCATCCGTTCTATGGTGTAGTCGGAAGGGAAGAGAACGTCATAGTCCGCCCCGCCCGACTTGATCTTCACATACATATCTTCGTTGGTGCTAAAAGTATCGTAATTTACTCTAATGTTGTAAGTTTTTTCGAAAAGATCGATCACCTCTTCATCAATATAATCGCCCCAGTTGTAGACGTTCAGGACTACCCGCTTGTCCTGACCGCAGGACGAAAGGGTTAGGATGACTGCCGCCAGGAGGACCGCCCCTAGCAGAATACGGTATTTTTTCACCATTTTTATTCACTCCTTTTTTCTATGCTCACCGGAGGTTCGTATATTAACAATTACCAATAAAAGAAGGACCGTAATAAAGAGCAGGGTGGAGAGGGCATTAATCTTTGGATTTATCCCGCGCCGCGCCATCGAGTAAACAATGATCGACAGGGTGGAGACCCCGGAACCGGTGGTAAAGAAACTGATGACGAAATCATCGATGGAGAGTGTAAACGCGAGCAGAAGTCCGGTGATCACCCCTGGCATGATCTCGGGCAGAATAACTTTTCTATAGGCGTAAAGGGGGGTGGCCCCCAGATCTAAAGCCGCTTCATAAAGGTTTTTGTCCAACTGTTTCAATTTGGGCAGAACGGAAAGGATCACATAGGGAATGTTAAAGGTAATATGGGCCAAAAGTAAAGAGATAAAACCAAGGCGAAAATTGGTGAAGATAAACAAGAGCATTAAAGATAAGCCGGTTACGATATCGGGATTGACTACTGGGATATAGGTCAGGTTCATGACGATCTTGCGCTTCAGCTTCTTCATGTTGTGAATCCCAATGGCCGCTGCCGTCCCAATTACCGTGGCAATGGCGGAAGAGAGGACAGCAATGATTACCGTATTATAGAGGGCCTTCATAATCTGCCGGTCTTGAAAGAGTTCCAGATACCATTTTAGGGTAAAGCCTGCCCAGATTCCCCTCGACTTGGAAGCATTAAAGGAAAAGACCAGGAGAATAAGGATGGGCGCGTATAAGAACAGATAGATCAGCGCGGCGTAGCTTTTTTTTAGAAACCGGGTCAAAAGAGCCCACTCCCTTCATTTTCCTTTTCGTACTTAGACATAACCCCGATGCTCAAAAGGATGACCAGCATCATCACCATGGAAATGGCCGAACCGAAATTCCAATCGCCCACCAATAAGAACTGTTGCTCAATGAGATTTCCAATGAGCGTAAACTGTCCGCCGCCTAAAAGGCGAGAGATCACAAAGGTGGTTACGGCGGGCATGAAGACCATGGTGATTCCCGAAAGAACGCCGGGTAAGCTTAACGGAAAGATGACCTTCCGGAAAACCGTAACCCCATCGGCCCCCAAATCTTCGGCGGCTTCGATCAGGCTTTTATCGATCTTACTGAGCACCGAATAGATTGGGAGCACCATAAAGGGAAGAAAATTATAGACCATTCCTAATACAACGGCTTCTTCCGTATAGAGTAGATTTAACGGCGCCAAACCCAGCCACGAAAGGAAGGTGTTGAGGAGCCCCTTTCTTTCCAAAAGGGTCATCCAGGCGTAAGTGCGGAGCAGAAAATTCATCCACATTGGCACGACAAAGAGAAAGACCATGATCTGCTTCCGTTTAAAGCCGTTCCCGGCCAAAATCATGGCCATCGGGTAACCTAAGAGCAGGCAAATAACCGTGCTGATTAAGGCTAGTTTGACCGAACGGAGAAGTACTCGAAGATAGATCGGTTCCATAAACCGCTGAAAATGTTCGAACGTAAAGCGGATCCCATCCTCGGTCCGGGTGGTGACACTGTAAAAGAGTACCAGGAGGAGGGGGAGAAAGATAAAGAGCAACACCCAAACGAGATAGGGATAACTGAGCCAGTTTTTCTTCATTTTGTTGTGGCCACCTTTTTCATAATGTGAATGGCATCGGGGAGAATCTTCAGCCCGACTTTGGCGCCGACCGGCGCCATAACCGTACTGTGGATCTTCCAACGGAAGGTAGTACTGTCAACCAGCATCTCATAGTGTACCCCTTTAAAAGTAACGGTTTTAACTTCCCCTTTTAGTGCACTCTCTTCCTCGGCCACCACTTGAATGTCTTCCGGGCGAACGACCACATCAACCGGTTCCTTTTCGGCAAAACCATGATCGACGCAGTTAAACTGCAACCCGGCAAACTCCACCAAATAATCGCGGAGCATAACACCGTCGATGATATTGCTTTCACCGATAAAGTCGGCGACAAAAGCGTTTTTCGGTTCATTATAGATGTCAATGGGGGTACCGATCTGTTGGATCGTTCCTTCTTTCATGACCACAACGGTGTCGGACATGGAAAGGGCTTCTTCCTGGTCATGGGTGACATAGACGAAAGTGATGCCCAGCCGTTGCTGCATATTCTTGAGTTCGATCTGCATCTCCTGACGCAACTTCAGATCAAGCGCGCCCAAAGGCTCGTCAAGGAGCAAAACCTCCGGTTCATTAACCAAGGCCCGGGCGATGGCTACCCTTTGTTGTTGGCCCCCGCTTAAAGAGCCAATCTCCCGCTGTTCGTAGCCGGCCAAGTTAACCATGCTAAGAATGGTTCGGACTTTCTTTTCGATCGACTTTTTATCAATTTTTTTGATCTTCAACCCAAAGGCAACGTTTTCGAAGACGTTCAGATGGGGAAAGAGGGCGTATTTTTGAAAGACGGTATTGACCCGGCGCTTATAAGGGGGGAGATCATTGATTTTCACCCCGTTAAAAAGAAGGTCACCGCTGGTCGGTTCTTCAAACCCGCCAATAATCCGCAGGGTTGTTGTTTTCCCACAACCACTAGGCCCAAGCAGAGTCACAAATTCATTTTTACGGATATAAAGGTTGATGTTTTTTAGTGCTTCCGTTCCGTTATAATCCTTACTGATGTCGACCAGATGAATGATATTTTGCTGCATTCCACTGCCCCCCGCGTTTGTTAATTATTTCTTTCGCAATAAAAAACAGCCATTAAAAACTGGGTGGAGTTGACACCCAAAGCAATTTCGCGTTGGTTGATCCTGGATTGGAGAGATAATGGCTGACTACCGCCTTGAAATAAAAGCTCTCATTTTTCCTGACCTTAAAAACCTCTTTGCCCAGATGAAGATTGAGGGAACCGGCTAAGACAAAACCAAATTCTTCGCCATCATGGGGGTCATCCATTTTGGTCGCTCCGCCGGGCTCGAGAATGATCAAGATGGGTTCCATCCGGTTTTTCTGTGAATTGGGCACAATCCAATGGATCTGGTGTTTTAGCTCCGGATCTTCACGAATAAAAATATCGTCTCTTTTAAAAACAATTTTTTCATCCACTGTTTCGTTAAAAAAATCCTTAATATTGGTTCCTAAACATTCCAGGATGTCAAGCAATGTCGTGATCGAGGGGGAGGTCAGATCCCGCTCTACTTGGGAAATAAAGCCTTTCGACAACTCACAACGATTAGCCAGTTCTTCTTGGGTTAGTTGGTTCCTAATCCGTAAACGCTTGATTTTTTCCCCGATTTTCATGCACTTCATCCTTGCCGTGTTTTAATTAAATTAAACTCAAAGTTTACCATAGCTAAACCAAAACAACAAACATAATTATAAGCAGATTGGTGGGAAGAGTCAAGGGCTTTTTCTGCTTTTCTTTGTACCGTAAATTGCAAGTTCAATTGCCTTAACAATTCTCGCTTCGGGACGGGGAAAAGGCGGTCTTTTTTTGGGAAAGGAATCAGCCTAAAAGAAGGTATAATTTGATCATGCGCGAATTATTATTAACTAATAGGGAAGGGTATAAGGAGGGTATAATATGAAAGGTTCAGATCTACGTGGCCTGTTAGGTACGGTCTTATTCAGTGCTTTTGCCGTAATTGCGGTTTTTTTCCTTTTGGATCCATTGGTCAAGGGCGGCACCGAAACATTGGTGATCAATACGCATAAAATCCATATTAACTTTGGTTGGATCAAGGAATATGGAGCTACGTTACTGGTTACTTTCGGTTTGATGATCTTCATCATGGATAAACGACAAGTGTGGCCGTTAGTTATTGGTTTGGTTTTGGGCTCGATCCCCCTAATCGAGCAGTACCGGATGCCCGGCGTGGCCCAGGTGATGAATGTTTTCGGCCAGAGTACCACCAACAATATTCAAACCTACATTCCTCATTTGACGGTACTCCTTGGTGCCCTTTTGGTTTTGGCGTTACTAAAGGTCACGAACCGGATATTTAAATAACCCATTATTTGGGAATGAAATGATCCAGATAAAAAAAGAGGAGCGCTTTCCCTTAAGCTAATGAGGGTATGCTCTCCTCTTTCTGTATTAAAGAATGGGCCAAACCGGAACGGCTCCTGGTCATAAAACATTCCAGATTCCTGGGTCTTCGTAACCCAAACGCCAGATGGCGACGCCACGGAGATTGTATTTGTCAACCAATTCTAGTTTAGCCGCGGTACTCCGGCGGTTTTCATACCAGACTTCGTGGCGGACGCCGCCTTCGGTGTAGGTGAAATAGGGTGTTTTATATTCTTCGTGCCATTTTGGGGCGACCTTGTGTTTATTGATTAAGGATTGAATAGCGGCGTAGTTTAAAGCCCGCCCGGAACGGTCGTTCCAGTCGTAACCGTAAGCAGCAATGCCCATGACCAGTTTTTGCGGGGCGAAAGAACGGAGCGCGTAAGTCAAGACGCTGTCGACCCAAGCTTGAGAAGCAACGGGACCAGCCGGTCCTCCCGCATAATGTTGGTCATAAGTCATCAGGACCGCTAAATCCAGATAGGGAGCGATCGCTTGATAGTCATAAGCGCCCGACCAAGCGGACCATTCTTCCGTGGCTGTTTTTGCGGGTAGGGCGGCGGTGACCAGTAAATTATTGGCCCGTAAAGTGGCGGCCAGTTCCCGGAAGAAGGCGGTTAAATATGGCCGGTCGGCTGGTGGCACTCCTTCAAAGTCGATATTGACACCAGAATAGCCGTTTTCCTTTAGGAGATTAAGGATTTCTCTGATCGCCGTACTCCGAGCGGTTTTATTCCTTAAAAGGGAGCTCACTGTCTGTTTGCTAAAGGTGGAAGAGGAATCAATGTTTGTGACGACCGCTAGGATCTTCACGCCTGTACTCTTTGCCGCCTGGATCAACTGGGGTTTGGTCTGGCCACTGACTTTTCCGTTTTGATCAACCCGGTAGAAAAAAGGCGCGATGGTCGTGATCGTACTGGTGTTTTGGGTGAAAGAATTTAAGGCGCGGGAATCACCCTTATAACTTTCCGCATAGTAGCCAAAGACTTCCCGTTGTTGAAAGGTCGCTGGGACCGTAACATAACCGGGCTTTGCGGCCCATTTCACAATCCAGCCAGAATGGCCTTGCCCGTCGTTTACTTGGTACCAACCGTCCTTTTCATCCTCAACGGTAAGTACTGTTCCCTTATCGAGCTGGCGAATGACGTTTGCTTTGGTGGCGGGTTCCGCGCGCATACTGACGACCTCCGCCGAGACCGCTACGGTTGAAGGTAAAGCGGTGGCCGTGGAGGGGGATTGCTGAAGGCCGGTGTTTGGTGAAAGGGGCGAATTCGTTCCTTCGCTTCCGCCCCCAAACAGAGCGGAAGAAAGGTAAACCAGTAGCGCCAGGACAGTGGTGAGAATGTTTTGCTCCATTTATTTCTCCCTCGTGTTAACATAAATTAAATCGCCTTATTTACATTCGCGCTCCGTTGAGCAGAAACCTTTATGTAGATTAAACCAGATTAGTATAGGATTTCATATATTTATGGGGGAAAACGGTCCTTATGTTTAATGTTGTGTAAAGTAAAGGATTGATTGCAATTGTACGCAAAAGAAAGGGGTTTTCCATTCGGATCGCGAATAAAAACGGGTCCTTAGATCTTTAATCAGTTGGGCGAACCGCGCGGAAACAAAGGAAAAATAGGATGATTACGCCGCTGATTTATGGAGAATATGTTTATGAAGAATCAGGATGAGGAGATATTACACATGTCGAACCGAATAAAACTAGAAAACGGATTAACTCTCGTCTATGAACACATCCCGAACGTTCGTTCCGTGGCGATTGGTTTTTGGGTCGCTTGTGGTTCGCGGAACGAAGCCCCCGCGGAACAAGGTATTTCACACCTGCTCGAGCACATGCTCTTCAAGGGGACCGAGCTGCGGTCGGCCCGGAAGATCGCTGAAACGATTGATGCGGTCGGCGGACATTTAAATGCTTTTACCACAAAAGAATACACCTGTTATTACGTGAAAATCCTCGATCAGCATCTTAGATTGGGCCTGGAACTGCTCGCCGATATGGTTATCAACCCCTTGATTGCCCCGGAAGAACTGGAAAAAGAGAAAAATGTCATCCTCGAAGAGGTGCGGATGTATGAGGACAATCCCGATGAACTCATTTACGACCTTTTGGTCCAAACCTTGCTGCAAGATCATCCGTTGGGCCATCCGATCCTCGGTACACCGGAGAGTATCTTACAGACCAGTCGCGCCGATTTAATTCGCTTTAAAGAACGGTTTTACACACCGGACAATTCCTGTCTGGCCATTGCGGGTAATTTTGAGGTTAGTCAGCTTTTAGAGGATTGCAATACTTTTTGGCGAAAACTACGGGGGAGTTATACTTCGGAGGAGAGTAGCCCGGTCCAGACCACCGGGACAACCTGTTTGCGGAAGAAGGATACCGAACAAGTTCACCTTTGTATTGGTGTCCCCGGTTTCCACCGGCAACACCAGGACCGCTATGCTTTATTGGTGCTTAACAATCTTTTTGGGGGTAGTTCCTCCTCCCGTTTATTCCAAGAGTTAAGGGAGGAGCGGGGCCTCGTCTATTCCACCGGCGCTTATTACTCGGCTTTTCGTGATACCGGTTTGTTCTCTATCTACGCCGGGACCAGCCGGAAAAACTTTCCCCGGGTCCTCTCGCTAATCTGGAAAGAGTTGAAACGCCTCCAGGTCGAGCCGGTTCCAGCCGCCGAATTGAAGCGGGCGAAGGAACAGATCAAAGGAAACCTCTGGCTTAGTCTGGAAAACACGACCAACCGCATGAGCCGCCTGGCGAAGTCCGAATTATTCTATGGCCGTTTTATTCCGCCCGAAGAGGTTCTGGCCGCGGTGGAACGGGTGACCGCGGAAGACTTAATCCGGATCGCCGGCGATCTTTTTCGCGAAGAACAGATTACCCTTGCGGCGCTAGGCCCCTTTGATGAAGAAGACGAAGCAATTGCCAAAGGATGGAAGAAATGATGTTATCCCAGATCGAGATCAGAGTTAAAAAGTTAGACCATGCCGGAGATCTTCCTTTACCGCAGTATATGACGGACGGTGCGGCGGGGATGGATCTTTTGGCCGCAGTGGAGGAGGAAGTTCTGCTTCCTGCCGGAGAGTACGCCCTAATCCCAACGGGGATTGCCATTGCGCTTCCGGTTGGCTTTGAAGCACAAATCCGGCCCCGTAGTGGTTTGGCGGCCAAGTTTGGGGTTACCGTTTTGAATGCACCGGGCACGATTGACCAAGATTACCGGGGTGAGATTAAAGTTCTATTGATTAACCATGGTCGGAACGGGTTTCAAATTAAACGGGGTGACCGCATCGCGCAGTTAGTGGTGGCGCCGGTCGTGCGGAGTACATGGCTCCCCTGTACCGACTTGGAAGAGACCGGACGCGGGGACGGCGGTTTTGGCCATACCGGGCGGCGTTGAACGAGGTGGTGCTTTCACTTTATTTCAAGGTTGCGGGAATAATAAGATCAACAAGGCCGATGATCAGCGCGGCTAGGAGCAAGCCTAACCAGGAAAAGTCGATCCCTGAAACCATTTTTAAGCTGATTAGTCCAAACAAAGAAAGGAAAAAGCTAATTAAACCCTGGGTGAAGGGTAATACTTCCTTTTTTAGAATAATGGTTTCCACGAAGAAGTTGAGACCGGCAATGGCAACTCCCGCGATCGCCGCGGTGGAAACCGGAAGGATCGAGAAATTTGGTAAGAGATAACCAAGGCCTAATACCACAAAAAAAACGGCGGCGAATTTAAACCCAAAGCGTCGCCAGGACATGGCAATCCTCCTTTCGCCTTTATTCTTTCCTTTTTTCCGCACTTCACTCGCAAATGCGGAAAAGAAAAGCCGGGTCGATTAGGGAAAGGAGAAATTAAAGCAGTGTTTTTAACGTTAGTTAAAGGAAGGATCCATCTTGCGTAAAGAAAAACCGGTTGCCGTTATTGCATCCGTCGCGCCCCACAGTTTAGCTTTCCGCCTTGGATTGCAACCGGGTGACCGGATTGTAAAGATCAACGGGAAAAGAATACCAGACCTGATTACGTACCAGTTGGCTGAAGCTCAGGAACACCTCGTTTTAGAGGTGGAGAAGGAAAACGGTGAGTATTGGGAGTACGAGGTAGAAAAGGCAGAAACCGAGGGGTTGGGGTTGTCCTTTACGGCGGCCGTCTTTGATGGTATTAAGCGTTGCCGTAACCATTGTCTTTTCTGTTTTGTCGACCAGATGCCACCGAAGCTGAGGCCTTCCTTGTACATAAAAGACGATGATTACCGGCTCTCCTTTCTACAAGGAAGTTATATCACTTTAACCAATCTGACCGACGCCGATTGGCAAAGAATTCAGCGGTTCCGCTTAAGTCCGCTCTATATCTCGGTGCACGCGACCGATCCAGAAGTACGCGTACGCTTGCTGGGGGGGAATAAGCGGGCGGGGGAGATCCAAGCTCACCTCCAGCGTCTGGCGGCTTGGGGATGTCATTTTCACGCCCAAGCGGTGCTGTGCCCCGGAATCAACGACGGCCCAATTCTGGAAAAAACCATCGCCGATCTGGGCGCGTTCTGGCCACACCTGCAAACCTTGGCGATTGTTCCGGTGGGCTTGACAGGACACCGGACGGGTCTTAGCCCTTTGCGCCTTTTTAAACAGGAAGAAGCGCAGGCGGTGTTGAAGATTGTCCACGCCGCGCAGCAGCAATTTCTTAACGCCTACGGAAGCCGGTTGGTCTTTGCGGCCGATGAGTTTTACCTCCAAGCGGATCAGGAGTTTCCTCCGCTTGCGGAATACGAAGATCTGCTGCAACTGGAAAACGGGGTCGGTTTGTGGCCGTTATTTAAAACCGAATTTCAACAAGCCCTGACCAGGTATGCCAGGAAAGGGCAGCGGCGTGCAAGCTCCGGTCATTTTACGATCATTACTGGAACAAGTGCGGGGGGACTCTGGACTGAGCTTCGTCGTATGCTTACAGAAGTTTTTCCCCAGATCGAACTGGCGATCTTACCGGTAACCAACCATTTTTTTGGTGCGGAGGTCACGGTGACTGGACTGGTCACCGGGGGCGATATCCGGCGCGCGTTAGCGGAGACTTCAGTAAATTCTGAAACCTGCCTGTTGATACCCCAGGTTATGCTCCGCCGGCCGGAGAATGATTTTTTAGACGGCATGACGGTGGATGAGTTGCGGGCGAACATCTCACATCCGGTGAAAGTACTTGCTGTAGACGGTGAGGTCGTGGTCAAGACATTGCTTGGATTGGAGGAGGAGTAATGCCCAAACCGATTGTCGCCATTGTTGGCCGCCCGAACGTGGGTAAATCCACTCTGTTTAACCGGATTATCGGGGAAAGGATCGCGATTGTGGAAGACGTCCCCGGTATTACCCGGGATCGGCTTTATCGGGAGACAGAGTGGATGGATAAACCATTCCTGCTGGTGGATACCGGCGGAATTACCAGTAACAAAAATGATCCTTTTAACGTCAAAGTATATAACCAGGCCCAGTTGGCGATTGAAGAAGCCGATGTGATCTGGTTTGTCGTTGATGCCAGGGAGGGTCTCCACCCCCTGGATCAGGAGATCGCTGATATTTTGCGGAAAACGCAGAAACCCTTGATTTTGGTGGGTAATAAAGTTGATACGTACAACCCCGCGCTAGCCAGTGATTTTTACCCCTTGGGGTTCGGCCCGCCGATCCTGGTCTCGGCCGAACACGCCTTAAACCTTGGTGACCTTTTGGACCAAACCGTGGCCGAATTTCCCGTCCAACAACAGGAAGCGGAGGATGCGATCGGCGTTGCCCTAATTGGCCGGCCGAATACGGGTAAGTCTTCGCTACTTAACGCGCTCTTAGGCGAAGAAAGGGTGATCGTCAGTCCGCTCCCGGGAACGACCCGCGATGCGATTGATACGCCTGTTCAGTATGGGGGGACCAATTATATCCTGGTCGACACCGCCGGGATCCGGCGTAAAGCCCGGGTGGAGGAGGCTGTTGAGTATTATAGCGTCCTCCGGGCGATCCGGGCGGTGGAAAGAGCAGACGTCGCCCTGGTGGTGCTGGATGCGACCGATTTCTTGGCGGAGCAAGATAAAAAAGTAGCTGGAATCGCCCATGAAGCTGGGAAAGCGGTGATTATAGTCGTCAACAAGTGGGATCTGGTGGAAAAGGACGACCGGACCGCAAAAGCGTTTACTGAGAAAATCCGCGCCGAACTTTCCTTTTTAGAGTATGCTCCGGTCCTTTTTATCTCGGCGAAAACAGGGCAAAGAGTAAATAAAGTCTTGCCGGAAGTTTTTAAAGTGGCGAATGAATTCACCAAACGGGTTCCGACCCGGGCTTTGAACGCCTTGCTCCGTGAAGCGTTGCTACGCCACCAACCACCGTCCCATAAAGGAAAACAACTTAAGGTTTATTATGCCACGCAAGTTAAGGTAAAGCCTCCTACGATTCAACTGTGGGTGAATGACCCAGCGCTAATGCACTTTTCATTCCGCCGGTTTTTAGAGAACCAAATCAGAGCAAACTTTGGTTTCACCGGCTCACCGATCCATTTTTTGGTGCGATCAAGGACGAAAGAATAACCAAAAATAAGCGGGAGTGTACATGATGCGGATAGTTTTAGCAGTTGTCCTTAGTTATCTTCTAGGCGGTATTTTATTCGGGGAATTGATAGCCCTGATTTCCCGGGTTGATGTGCGGAAGAAAGGGAGCGGAAATCCGGGCGCAACCAATGTCTACCGAATTTTAGGACCGCTCTTTGGTTTGATCGTATTGGTTGGTGATGCGTTAAAGGGGATCATTGGTAGTATGATCGGTGGTTGGCTGGGTGTACCCGAGATTGCCCCTTGGTGTGGTCTGGCGGTCATTGCCGGCCATAATTGGCCGCTTCAATTTAATTTTCGAGGAGGAAAAGGGATTGCGACTTCCTTTGGGACGATTATTGTCTTGGCCCCGGAAACCCTACTGATTCTTATACCCCTCTGGATAATCACCTTAGTGCTCAGCGGCTACGTCTCCCTCTCCTCGATGGTGGCGGCTTTAGGTCTGCCCTTGAGCTGTCTGATCTTATATCCGGGTGAAACCAACTTATTAATATATGCCACGCTGGCCTGCGCCTTGGCAATTTTCCGACATCGCGCTAATATTCAGCGGATTATAAACGGTACCGAAAACAAAATCTTACGTAAAAAGGCTAAGGAGGATCACAAATGAAGGTTGGAGTAGTAGGAGCAGGAGGCTGGGGAACCGCGCTTGCTAAATTATTAACGGAGAATGGACACCAGGTTACACTATGGGCTTATGAACAAGAAACGATGGAGGAGATCAACCAAAAACACACCAATGAACGATTTCTCCCCGGAGTTGTCCTCCCTACTGAACTGGTGGCAAGCACCGATCCGGCGGAAGTCGCGCAAGGAGCAGAACTCCTGACCTTTGTTGTTCCGTCGCAGTGGCTGCGGGCAACGGCGAAACATTTTATCGCGTACCTTTCCCCGGACGCGGTTGTGGTGAACGCCGGGAAAGGCGTGGAGATCCAAACGCTAAAAACCTTGACCCAAGTCTTAAAAGAGGAGCTGCCCGCTCTACACCATGAAATCGTCGCCCTCTCGGGGCCGAATCATTCTGAAGAAGTAAGTCGCGGTCTACCTTCGGCTACGGTCGTCGCGGCCCCCGATTTAAAAGTAGCCGAACTGGTGCAAGAAGTCTTTATGTCACCGTATTTCCGGGTATATACGAATCAAGACCGGACCGGGGTTGAGCTTGGTGGTGCCTTAAAGAATGTTTTTTCGATGGCTGCCGGAATCTGTGACGGATTAAATTTTGGGGATAACACGAAAGCTGCTTTGGTGACGAGGGCTTTGGCGGAGATGCGCCGCCTTGGAGTGGCGATGGGGGCAGAACCGGTTACGTTTTCCGGCCTGTCGGGCCTGGGGGATCTTTTTGTGACGGCCGCGAGTCGGCATAGCAGAAACGCTTGGGCGGGCCGGGAGATTGGGAAAGGCCGCCGTCTTGAGGAAATTCTGGCTTCGACGCCAATGGTGGTGGAAGGCGTTCCAACGACGAAAGCCGCCTATGCGCTCAGCAAAAAGTTCCAGGTTGAATTGCCGATTATTGAAAAAATGTATCAAGTGTTGTTCGAGGATTATCCCCCCCGCCAAGCGGTGGAAGATCTGATGATTCGGGAGCGCCGTTCCGAAATAGAGACGCTTGTCTGATCAGCCCTGAGGTTTCCAGCAATTAAGCAAAAGGAATCATGCCATTCCGTGCCGAAGATGGCACATACATCCGGCCGCGGAAAGGAGCGATTATAATGACGAAGAAACTGGTTAAAACCAGCTTTCTGCTGTTTATTTTGCTATTGGTGATGGGAACCCCCTCCGTAACGGCGGCGGCACGTTTAAAAGCCGTTCGGGTTGGGGAAGGTTTTGACGGGACTTTGTCAGAGAAAGTTTGGGTGGAAAACACAACCGCTTATGAATTTTCTTTGCACAACGGTTTGAAGATCCGTCTTTTGGCCGGTTTTGATCAGCAGCAGTTATATCTGGGTTTTCTCGTCAAAGACCCTTTTTTAACCTTTCAAGACGATTTTTCTTTAGATTTTCAAGGCAGTGACCATCTGCGGCTCACTTTTTGGCCAGAGGGTTCAAATCCGGTAACTTTATATCTGTTGCCCAGCAGTAAAATTAAAGAGCCGCTTGTGAACATCTCCGGCGCTTCTTGGCGCCAGACAAGTGTAATGGTGCGTTCGGTCCCTGTTCAACATGGCTATTTTTTAACCGCCGCCATTGATCTGAACAATTTGGGCCTTTCTTCTCGGTACGGGGAAATACCGGTTCAGGTCGGGGTGAACGAGATTAGCAGCAAAGGCGAAGCCAAGACTTACTGGCTTTTTGGTACAGGGCCGCAGGACTTTGCCACTCTAGTTCTTTCCCCCTAGAAAAGGCATCGTGCCTCATACTTTTATCCGGCGGCGTTTCTAGCGCCGGGAGAAGGAACGACTAATATTTTATTAAATGTAGAGAGAACAACCCGGAAGGGTTGTTTTTTTGTCCTATTTTGGGCTTTACATTCATATAGATAAGCAGACCCTGGATCCTGGCGATAATGATCGACCCAGAGGATTTCCGCAAGAGAGGCATATCGGCTCATCTTCTGTTGTATATATATTGAGATCAAGACCGATGGATCGAAGTCCAGAATTTAAGGCTTTTGGGAGGTGTGTGCAAAGAAAGACGCTTGACGTTTTGGTTGAACTTGAAGGAGAAAAGGGGGGAGGAGGATTGGAACGGTTTGATATCTTCAAAGATATCGCCGAACGTACGGATGGAAACATCTATATTGGTGTTGTCGGACCGGTGCGGACCGGAAAGTCCACTTTTATCAAGCGTTTTATGGAATTAATGGTCTTGCCGAACATCAGCGATCAGCACCACCGCGAGCGCACCATGGATGAAATGCCACAGAGTGGTGCCGGCAAAACGATCATGACCACGGAACCTAAGTTTATTCCCGATGAGGCAGTTCCCCTCAAATTTGACCAGGTTGAATTAAGGGTGCGGATGGTGGACTGTGTCGGTTACACTGTTGATGGGGCCAGGGGCTATCAAGATGAGACAGGGCCGCGCATGGTGATCACCCCCTGGAGCACAACGCCGGTAACTTTCCAGGTGGCAGCAGAGATGGGCACGAAAAAAGTGATCCAAGACCATTCCACCATTGGTTTGGTGGTTACCACCGATGGGAGTATAACCGAGATCCCACGGGAGGATTATCTGCCCGCGGAAGAAAAGGTCGTGGCCGAACTGACCGCCCTTGGTAAACCCTTTGTTGTCCTGGTTAACTCGATACATCCGGAAGCCACGGAGACCATAGAATTAGTCGAAGCTCTGCAGGAGAAATACAAAGTCCCGGTATTGTCAGTAGATTGTTTGCGGATGGAAACGGATGAAGTGAACCGTATTATGCAGAGCGTGTTAAAGATGTTCCCGGTCCAGGAGATTCAGGTCAATTTTGTCGACTGGATCGAAGAACTGCCGACCGACCATTGGCTCCGTTGCACTTATGAGGAAGCGGTGTTGTCTGCGGTAGCGGCGGTGGAGAAGGTGCAGGATATTGAGGGAGCATTGACGAGCCTGGGCAACGTCGAACAGATGGAAGAGGTCTTTCTTGACAAGGTTGATTTAGGGAAGGGTGCGGTCGTGATCCGGATCCAAACGGCAGAGGCCCTGTTCTATCAGGTTTTACAGGAGATGACCGGTCTTTCCCTACAGAACAACGGGGACCTTTTACGGAATATACAAGAACTCGTTGCGGTGAAAAACGAATACCAAAAAGTAGCCGGGGCCCTTGCTCAAGTGCGCGAGTTCGGCTACGGTCTAGTTATGCCGCAAATGGATGAGATTGAGTTTGCCGAGCCCCAGCTTATTCAGCAAGGGAGCCGGTGTGGGGTGCGTATCCGGGCTGCTGCCCCATCCTATCATTTTATCAAAGCCAATATTCAGACGGAAGTTATCCCGGTGGTCGGCACGGAAAAACAAGGGGAGGAGTTTGTCCGCTTTTTAACAGAAGAATTCGAAAAAGATCCGGAAGGAATTTGGAAGACCGAGTTCTTTGGCAAGACCCTTCACGACTTGGTGAAGGAAGGAATTCAAGCTAAATTAAGCCGAATGCCGCCTCATGCCCAAGAAAAGCTGCAAGAAACGTTGACCAAAATTTTGAATGAAGGCAGCGGCGGGTTGATCTGTATCATTATATAAAACCCTTGTTTAGCTGGGAAAGCCGTGTAAAGCACGGCTTTAATTTTTTTTAAAAGCAACGGCAAAACCCCAATATTATAAGGCTGGATAAAATATTTTTCGATTAGACAGAAGGAGAACGGGGAATTATCTAGAATAGATAAATGCAATTTCCAAGGTAACTATTGAATACTACTTTCCATAATGCGCCGGTCGGTGCATGAGAAGGAGGTGAAGGTTGATGACGAAAACAGAGTTGATCGATGTAGTCGCCGAAAAAAGCGGTTTAACGAAGAAAGACACGGGGAAAGCAGTTGACGCACTTTTTTCAGTGATGACAGAAACTTTGTCCAAAGGAGACAAGATCCAACTGGTTGGCTTTGGCAGTTTTGAGGTGAAAGAAAGGAGCGCCCGGATGGGACGGAATCCGCAAACCGGAGCTGCCATCGAGATCAAAGCCAGGAAGGTACCGGTATTCAAACCGGGGAAAGCTTTGAAAGAAGCAGTGGATCGTTAATTTTCCACTAAGCAATTTTATTCTACTTCGGAAAGGCTCCGTTCATCTCGTATTATAAGGCCCTCCCGTAATTTGGGGGCCTTTTATAATATAATTTTGACACGAAGCGGAACTGTCTCTTGTTTTTTTACGTTCTTGTTTATATGTCCATTTATTCCGCATCGTAGTCGGGGAGGAGATTGGCTTTGAAATTAAATAGAATCTTCCGGGAGATCCTTGAGGTCGTACTTCCCGCGTTAGTTCTGTTTTTGATCTTACGTGCCTTTGTCGTCGAAGCGCGGTATGTCCCCAGTCCGTCGATGCGCCCGACGATCATCGAATGGGACCGATTTTTAGTAGAGAAAGTCTCTTACCGCTTTCGTGAACCCAGACGCGGTGATATTATTGTTTTCCACCCAACAGAGGACGCAAATTATCTCGCCAATCAGCAGCAGGGTCGTCAGGGTGAACCGGTAAAACTCGATGATTTTATCAAACGGATCATTGCCTTACCCGGTGAGACGGTGGAGATTACCGAAGGTAAAGTATGGATCGATGGTGTTCCCCTCACGGAAGATTATATTTCACCGGAGCGGCGTCCCATTTATGAATTCGGGCCCGTGACTATGGGGGAAGACGAGTATTTCGTTTTGGGGGATAATAGGAACCAAAGCTGGGATAGTCATTATTGGGGGGCTCTCCCACGGAAAAACATCGTGGGCCGGGCTTTCTGGCGTTTTTGGCCGCTCAAACGGATCGGGCCGATCCGTTAAAAAAACGAGGGTGGGATCAACATGAGACTACAACAGTTTGTCCTTGGTGAACTCGAAGTCAACAGCTATCTGTTGTGGGATGAAGAAACCTTGGAAGCTGCCTGTTTTGACCCAGGCGGTTCACCACAAGAGATCCTGGCGGAGCTAACACAGAATAAATTGGGTTTAAAGTATATACTGCTTACCCACGGTCATTATGACCATATTGGCGGGGTCAATGAGCTAAAAGCGAATACTGGTGCCCTCGTTGCTATCCATGCCGCCGATGCCGCGATGTTAGCCAATCCGGAACTCAACCTTTCTGCTCTTTTTGGCCGGCAAATTGTGGTAAAGCCGGACCAGTTATTAACCGATGGCGATGTCCTGTGTTTAGGGGGGCAAATGCTAAAGATTAATCATACTCCGGGGCATACTCCGGGCGGAATATCCGTCTCCACGTCGGGGCTGTTGTTTAGTGGGGATACCCTTTTTGCCGGGAGTATCGGCCGAACCGATCTGCCGGGAGGCGACCAAGCCACTTTAAACTGCAGTTTGCAGCGGTTGGTTCGACTGCCCGATGAAACCCGTGTTTTCCCCGGCCATGGTCCGGAGACAACTATCGGGCGCGAAAAGCAACTCAATCCTTTTCTAAAGTAATTGGTGGGGGGAATAGATGCCTTCTTACGAGCTTGAATGTAATCTACCGGGGAACACCGCCAACATGGAAAACATGGTACGTGCGGTCGATCCGGAGGCGGTTTTCACTACTGGCTCCGCCGACTACCGGATCGAAATAACAGTCAGCGGAACGAAGCAGGAGCTTACCTGCGAGGGGAGGATTGGGGGTCGGCAGGCCGCCCAGATCAGCTTTACCGACCGGGAGATCAGCGATCCCCGCTACGGTATGGATGCTTTTGCCCAGCGGCAAAAGGAAATGGTTCGCAAAGGGGTCTTGCTTTTACTACAAAAAAGCGGTGCGTCGCCCCTTCCCTGGGGGATTCTTACTGGTGTCCGCCCGAGCAAGATCTATCACTACCTGCGGGATTTAGGCTTTAGCCCGGCGGAAGTAGAAGAGCGACTACGCGACCAGTTTGTGCTGGTTCCGGAGAAAGCGGCCCACTTAACGGCCGTAGGCGAAGTCCAAAGGCCTTTTTTCCGAAAAGTGGCAGGGCGCCTCAGTATTTATGTGGGGATTCCCTTCTGTCCGACGAAGTGCCATTATTGTTCCTTTGCTTCCCATCCCTTAACCACCCATGCGCACTTGGTTGAGGGGTTTTTAGTGGCGCTTGCTTACGAAATTGAGGAGATCGGCAAAGCGCTCACCCGGATTGGCCTTTCTCCGGCCACGCTATACATTGGGGGCGGAACGCCCACGGTCTTAACGGTAAGTCAATTACGGGACTTACTTAACCGGATTAGCCATAGTTTCCCCCTAGGTGAACTGTTGGAATATACCGTGGAAGCCGGACGCCCTGATACTTTAGACCGGGAGAAACTGAAGTTACTGCGGGATTATGGGGTCACCCGGGTTAGTGTTAATCCGCAAACCTTCAACCCCTGCACCTTGGCGCGGATCGGACGGAAGCATACCGTTGAACAGTTGGAAGCAGCGGTGGCTTTGGTACGTACTTTGGACTTTCCCTGTTTAAACATGGATATGATTGTTGGTCTGCCCGGAGAGGGGGAAGAAGACTGGGATGATACGCTCGAAAAGCTCCTTGCCTACCAGAGCGAAAACATTACCTTGCATACCTTGGCACCAAAACGCGCAGCGACCTGGGACTTTTCCCAAGTTAAAGCGGAGATTGCCGAAGAAAGGGTTGCCTGCTGGTTAGAGACCAGCAGGACGCGGCTAAGCTCAGCCGGGTATTACCCCTATTATCTTTACCGGCAAAGAAGGAGCGTGGGCGGACAGGAAAATTGCGGTTACACCCTTCCGGGTTGGGAGGGGATATACAACATTATCATGATGGAAGAACGTTCAACCGTTTTAGGTTTAGGGGGAGGAGGGATGAGTAAATGGTTTGATCCGGTCAGTTTAAAGGTTTCCCGAACTCCCAACCCCAAATGTCCTGCTACCTACCGGGGGCGGATCAAAGAACTAGTGGCGGAAAAAGTCAATAGACTCATAACGAGTGCGAATTGACATTGCCAGCGGCTTTGGGTACAATTAGGATTGATGCTTACCATGGGCTTTGTGGATTTACTACTATATTGATGGTGAAATCATCTTTAAGGAGGAATTTATTTGGCTGGGATTATGCGTCTTCGCCGGTTAACTGAGACCTTTTTGAAACCGGTTATTATTATTTTAGTCTTAGGTTTGGTTGTTGGTTTGTTTTATGCGATTCCGCGCTTTGGAAACGTCGATACCCCGGTTTTCTATAAAGGCCCTTCCGTTCGGGTGAACAAGGTGAAAATCTCCGATAAGGATTTTAACGAAGTGTACTTCCGCTATATGCAGCAATATGGAACTTTCTTCGGTGAAGACCAGATCAAACTGAGTACAATGGAGTATCTGATCGGTCAGGAACTGGTCAAACAGGAGATTGAAAAACGGAAGATCACAGTCTCCAATCAAGAAGTAGAAGATCTCCTTGCCGAGATTAAACTCTATAATCAGATCGACAGTGAAGAAGAGCTGGAGTACTTGATCTACCAAACCGGTGCCGGGAACCTGAAAGGGCTCAAGTCGATGCTCCGTGACATCCTGGCAGAACAGAAACTGTATATTGCTTTGGGTAAAGAAGCCCAACTGGAAGTGGACGAGCAAGCGATCATTGACCGTTATGAAGAGCTGGAAACGTCCCATATCCTTATTGCGACCAACCCCCAGGTGACGGCCGAACCCCTTTCCGATCAGGAGGCACGCAAGAAGGCACAAGAAATCTACCAACAGCTGCAGGATGGTGCCGACTTTGCCGCTCTGGCCCGGGAGCATTCGGATGATAGTAGTAATAAAGAACAGGGCGGAAGACTCGGCCGTGTTCCGCTCACTTACTTTAAAAATGCCTTTGCTGCCGAGTTCGTGGAGGCCGCTTTGGCGCTTGAGGTTGGTGAGTACAGCACGCCGGTTAAAACCCAGTTTGGTTACCATCTGATCATGGTGCATGACAAAAAACTGGCCGAAGGCGAACAGTGGGAACAGGAGAAAGAGATCATCAGAGACGACCTTATTGCCAACAAGTTTCTGACCGAGAAAAAAAGCGAATGGGTTCAAGAACAACGGACGAAGCACGCTAAGATCGAGATCTTAGACCCCTACCTGTTAGGATACAGTCTAGCGCAGGAGGGGAAATGGGTCGAGGCTTCTTTAGCCTTTGAGAAGGCGTTAAAAGATAAGCGATACAAAAAAGAGCTCAAGACTTTCCTCGCGTTGGCTGAAGTCTATAAAGAATTAGAAGAATACGATGCGGCCCTTGGTGTCTTTGCCCGCATCCCCAAAGATTTACAGGATAACTTCGAAGTCGAGATCGGAAAAGCCGATCTTTACCAAGCGAAAGGTGATCGCGAAAATGCCAAAACGGCCCTGGCGGCGGCAGAAGCCAAAGCCGGCGATGATCTTGCTCTTCTCAACCAAGTACTGGCTGTGTTAAAGGAGGCAGAGTTGACCGCCGAAACCGAAGCCTTAGAGGCCAAGATTGCCGATCTGCAAGAGAAGATCCGGCAGGAACAGGAAGAGTTCAACCGGAGATTGGAAGAGGAGCAGAAAAAACGCGAAGCAGAACAGAACCAAGAGGGGATCATCGAAACTCCGGCGGAATAACCGCTGTCATCTGACAATGTGTGCGTGGGTGGAGGGCTGGTCCCTTCACCCTTTCTTTCCGTGATGATTAAGTAAGTTAGTTATAGGAACGAGGGATGACTTTGACAACTGCGCCACGCGGCACTTTTGATCTGATGCCGCAACAAGCTTTGGTCTGGCAATGGATGGAGTCGAAAATCCGGGATGTATTGCTTTCTTATGGATACGGCGAGATCCGCACGCCCATTTTTGAACATACCGAACTCTTTCAACGCGGGATCGGTGAAACCACCGACATTGTGGAGAAGGAAATGTACACGCTGACGGATAAAGGGGGGCGCAGTCTCACGCTGCGACCGGAGGGGACCGCCTCGGTAGTCCGGGCCTATATTCAGCATAAGCTTTATGGTCAGGCACCGGTGACGAAACTTTTTTATATCGGTCCGATGTTCCGACAAGAACGGCCGCAAGCTGGTCGTTTTCGACAGTTTCATCAGTTTGGGGTCGAAATGATCGGCGAAGAAAGTCCCGTTGCCGATGCCGAGGTGATCATCTTAGCCCATGACCTCTACTGTCAACTGGGCCTGACCGCACTGGAAATTCACTTGAATACGGTGGGCTGCCCCGAGTGCCGTCAAGAATACAAAGCCGCACTTACTTCTGCCTTGGAGGCCGAAGCCGAAGCGCTCTGTTCCACTTGCCGTATGCGCTTGGTCCGTAATCCTTTGCGTTTGTTGGACTGTAAAAGTCCGACTTGCCAAGAAGTGATCAGTCGGGTGCCATCGATCCATAATTACCTCTGTGCCGACTGCCGTGACCATTTTGACCAGGTTACAACCCTCCTTAAGCAGGTCGGTGTCAAATATAAATTGTCTCCCAAGTTGGTTCGGGGATTAGACTATTATACCCGGACCGTGTTTGAGGTCATCAATAATGACTTGGGTGCCCAAAATGCCCTCTGTGGAGGAGGCCGCTATGATGGGCTGGTGGCCGAATGCGGTGGACCGGCCGTGCCCGGGGTGGGCTTTGCTTCCGGGATTGAACGGCTCTTTACCACGCTCGAACAACAGGGGAAGATTCCGGAGCTCGCCAGTGGACCCCAGTTATATGTCTTGCCTTTGGGCGAAGAGTTAACTGTGGTCGCCTTTGAACTGGCGACGGCGCTTCGCCGCCAGGGGTTCAGTGTGGAAATGGGTAATGGGACAAAAAGCCTGAAAGCGCAGCTAAAAACGGCCCATAAAGCAGGGGCCGTGTATACGCTGATCCTCGGTGAAGATGAATGGCGGGAGCGGCAAGTGACACTGAAAGCAATGGCGGATGGAAGCCAAAAACGACTCCCGGCGTCCGGTCTGTTGGAGGAGATTACAGAACTGGTCAGCCCCCGGGGGCCGAAAGTACCGCTAAGGGAGGAATAATATTGTCATCACCAATCCGTACCCACGCATGTGGTTTAATCGGTCTGAACGAAGTCGGGCAGACTGTCACGTTAAATGGTTGGGTAAATCGTTACCGGAACCTGGGAGGATTATTATTTGTTGATCTGAGAGACCGGACCGGGCTTGTCCAGGTTGTCTTTAATCCCGAGGAACAGCCGGAACTCTTTAAAACCGCGGAGACCCTCCGGAATGAATATGTCATCATGGTGAAGGGGCAAGTGCAGAAAAGACCGGAGAACATGGTCAACCCAGAGATGGCCACAGGTGCGGTGGAGGTGGCCGCTACCGAACTGGTCATCTTCAATGCGGCGAAAACACCACCGATCTATGTGAATGAACAGGCGGAAGAAGAAGAGACCCTCCGCCTGCGGTACCGATATCTGGATCTGCGCCGCCCTAAAATGCAGAAGAATCTGGCCCTGCGCCATCGGATCGTGAAACTGATCCGCGATTTTTTAGACGAAAAAGGATTTTGGGAGATTGAAACTCCCATGTTGACCCGGAGTACTCCGGAAGGAGCGCGGGATTTTTTAGTTCCCAGCCGCGTCAATCCTGGTCAATTTTACGCTTTACCCCAATCTCCGCAACTGTTTAAGCAATTATTGATGGTGAGCGGGATGGAGAAGTATTTTCAGATCGCCCGTTGTTTCCGGGATGAAGATTTACGGGCTGACCGTCAACCTGAATTTACCCAGATCGACCTAGAGATGTCCTTTGTGGAGCGGGAAACGATCCTCGCTTTGATGGAAGAGATGATGGCGATGCTCTTAAAAGAGCTCAAAGGGATCGACATGCCCCGGCCTTTCCCCCGGTTGGATTACGAAGAAGCCATGAACCGTTTCGGCAGTGATAAACCAGACACCCGTTTCGGGATGGAACTGAAGGATATCTCTGCCTTGGTGGCCGAAGGGGAGTTTGCCGTGTTCCGCAAGGTTGTCGCCCAAGGGGGTAAAGTGGTTGCCTTCAACGCCCCGGGATGCGGCGCGTATACCCGCCGGGAGTTGGATGCTTTATCACCGCTGGCGGCGAAGTACGGCGCACAAGGCGTTGCCTATTTTGCCTTAACCGAAGGGAAAGTAAGATCGCCGATCAGTAAGTTTTTCACCCCAGACCAGTTAGAACAGATCTTTGCCCAGCTGGAAGCGGAAGACGGTGATTTGATCATCATCATCGCTGACCAGAATCCAACTCAAGCGCTTACGGCGCTCGGGGCCTTACGCCTCGAGTTTGGCCGCCGCTTAAATTTGATTCCGGAAAACCAGTATAATTTATTATGGGTTCTGAACTTTCCTTTGTTTGAAGAGGATCCCACCACCAACCGCTTGGCATCGATGCATCATCCCTTTACTGCACCCTTGCCGGAAGAGAAGGCGCTGTTAGATTCGGATCCTTTACAGGTCCGCGCGAACTCCTATGATTTGGTCTTGAATGGAATGGAATTGGGCAGTGGTAGTATTCGGATTCACGAGCGCAGTCTCCAGGAAAAAATCTTTGCCACGCTGGGCTTAACCCCCGACGTGGTACAAGAAAAATTCGGCTTTTTATTGGAAGCTTTTGAATACGGTACTCCGCCCCACGGTGGCATAGCTCTAGGTTTGGACCGTTTGGTGATGCTACTGGCGGGGGCCGACAGTATGCGCGATGTGATCGCCTTCCCGAAGACGACCAGCGCTACTTGTTTGATGACCATGGCTCCCTCACCAGTAACCAAAGAACAGCTGGATGAGGTGCATTTGACTACCAAGTTTAGGAAAAACCAATCGACAAGTGCAGACTTGCAAGAATAAGCCCTCATATGGTATTATCAAGTTAGAAACAACAAGCGAAACCCTGCTGTGCGCGTGACGAAGCTGATGTTTTGAACCAACACATTTACCTAGGGAGCCGAGCTCCGGATGGCGGCCTGTAAGCCTTCGCGAAAGAAGGACACACAAAGCCTCTGGGTAGGCACCCACCTGTGAGAGCGGGTTCAGGTAACCTTCAGCCGTAAACGACATGGCGGGGTTTCTTTGTCCTCTTTTGGAAACGAGGACGAAGCAAAGGGGGCATGGCATTGCAATCCACAATAAAAAAAGCCAAAAAAGAACAGCGCGCCGCCTACCAAGCCCAGCTCAAGCAGATACCGTTGGCAGAAGTGCACAGACGGAGCGCAGTAATCTCTTCATTGGCTTTGGCCTTACCGGCTTTACAGAACAAACAAGTAATCGCCGCTTATTCCTCCTTTGGTCATGAAGTGGTCACGCAGCCGCTCTTGGCTAGCCTATTGACGGCGGGCTTTGTTTTAGCCCTTCCTGTTGTTGACCAAGCAAACCGGAAGATGGAGTTTCGGCGCGTGGACAGTCTCGAGAGCTTAACACCGGGGGTTTATGGAATTTTGGAACCCCGTAACGGACAACTGTGTTTCCCGGAGGAGATTGATCTGTTCTTCATTCCCGGTCTGGCCTTTGACCGACAAGGTAACCGGTTGGGTAGAGGGGGCGGCTATTATGACCGTTATCTCGCAACAATCCGACCGGATGCGGTCAAGATTGGGCTTGCTTTTCAGCAGCAGATCGCCGACGTCCTTCCCGTTGACCCCCACGATATTAAGGTTAATGCGGTCATTACCGAGGAGGGGATTATAGATCAGTTTTAACTCTTACGCTTGAAACCACCAAAGAGAATGATGAGGCCAAGGGAAATTAAGATAAACGGTATTAAGTCGCGAAAACGCGGCCAAGGAAGCAGGGCGCGCAACAAGAAATAGAGGCCCAGTACGATCAGGATTACCCCGCTCCGGCGCCACCGTAGGTCGTGTTCTTCCGGGTTTGTTTGGCTTTCCGTTCTGTTCCAGTCGTCGTTAAACGGGCTTTCGTTGTATTCCGAACCAAAAGGCTGTTCGGGAATGATAAAACACGCAATCAGATAAGCCAGCCCCCCACCGAACGAAAGAGTGAGAAGCCATACGATTCGGATCACACTGACATCAACGTCTAAATATTCGGCTAACCCCCCAGCCACCCCGGCAATCATCCGTTCTTTACGGGAACGGTATAAACGTCTTTGCCCCACCGGACAAACCTCCTTTCAATTTTCCGGCTTTTAGCATTATCTTACACCATGTTTTAAGGACAAGCAATCTTCCAGCAGGAAAATAACGCCCGTAACAAGAACCTGATCACAAGAATCAGGATGGGGGCGGAGTTCATGCTGAAAATTATTCGACATCCCGATCTCTACCGAGATCCAGTCCGTTCGATCCGGGACCTGATGGGATTGGAATGGCAAAAGCCCGGTCAACAGAAGCCGGTGCTCATTTTTCCCACCCAAACACTCTTGGAGTACTGGGAAGAACAATTACTACCGGCTGTCGGCAGTTGGGGTGGGGTTCGTTTTGTCTTGTTCGATGGTTTTGTCCGGGATCTTCTGCAGGAAACCCGTCCCGACCTCTCCGACTTAACGCCCGGGGACAGCGTCTTACTTTTACGTTTAGCCGTTTCCGCACTGGCGCAGGAGGGGAAGATCCCATATCTGGCGCAAGCCTTCCCGGCGGCTGGCTTTTATGCTGCCCTCCGTCAGGAGATTAGCCTCCTGAAACGGGCGGGTCTTGAACCGGCTTTCTTTCGTAACTTGGTGCCAGCAACGAATCAACCTTTACGAGAGCTGGCTGCAGTCTACGAACGCTATCAGCAACTCCTCAACGAACGGCATTTGGCTGATGGGGAAGAGAAATTCCGTCTGGCGGTTGCCGAAAGCGCCAATGCCGTCCACTGGCTTAAAGGAAAACAGCTCTTGGTGATCGGGTTTACCGATTTTACCCAGCAACAAGAGGCCCTTTTACATAAGCTTGGCCACCAGATGGAGGTGACGGTGGTCTTTGACCATGGGCTTGCCGACCGGAAAGGGCTACCGCTGCCCACGCTGCAGACCAAAGAGAAGACGTCAGAACTTGTCTATTCCCGTTATCAAGCAAAAGAGGAAAACAAGGAAGGCCGCCTATTGCTTTTTCATCTCCAACAGAATTTGTGGAGCAGCCTACCGGAGTCTACTCCCCCCGGCCCCGACGGGAGCGTCGAATTGCTGAAAGTAAAAGGGGGGAGCCGCCATGAGCTGGTCGCGGTGGCTAATGTGCTGAAAGGGTTACTCACTGCCGATCCAACCCTGTCACCGGAGGAAATCGGGGTGATCACCCCTTACCCGATCGAAGAGGCTTATGAAATCCTCTCGGGGTTTGGGATTCCGGTGACGGCCCAAATTAACAACCCCTTAACGCACGAACCAGCGGCCAAGGCTTTACTCCAACCCTTTCGTGTTGTTTTATCGGCTTTTGATTGGGCCGAGATGGTCAAATATCTGCGCTGGGGCGGTATCTATCCGCCGGATCAACTATACCGGATTGACCCCCCCGCAACCCTGGGGGAATGGGAAGCTGCACTCACGAAGATTGATGCCTTGGCGGAAGGAAAGGGAGCTCAAAGCAAAGACCTGTTAACTTTGCTCGCAGATATTCCGCTCCACGGTACCTACGGGGAATATTTCCAACGTTGTCTGGAGTGGTTAGATTACCCGTTGCTTTTAAACAACTTCCTGCCCCCATCCGTCGGGTCTACATCCTTTCTACCAGCCAGATTTGTCCAGACCTCCTTCCTTGGGAAACTAAGAGCCCTTGTCCAGAAAGGCCAAAACTTAACGGGGTCCTTTGCTTCGCAGGAGGTTAAACTGGCCGATTTTTACTTAACGCTCGAATCCATGCTGGCCCAGGAGTTTACGCCGAAACCAACGACTTGGCAGAACGGCGTCCGATTATTAACCCCAACCGAGGCGCGGGGCCTCAGCTTTCGGGTATCTTTTGTCGTCGGCCTCAATGAGGGGGTTGTCCCACACTTAAACCCGGCGGGTTGGCTTTTAAGGGAAGAAACGGTCCAAGACTGGATGCTCGCTTCTTTTCTGCCGACCAATCGCGACCAATTACTACGGGAACGCGTCCTCTTTTCTTATGTCCTGAAAACTGCCCGGGAAAAACTGGTCCTCACTTGCAGCCAAACCAATGCGGAAGGGGAAGAGGTAAACCCCAGTTCCTTTTGGGATGACCTGAAAAAACTCTTACCAACCGGGCAACCAATTAAAGAGGTGGAGACCGCGAGTTTGCTTACTCCGCTCTGTTCGGTCAGCACCGTCGCTTTGGGAATGGAGATTGAAGAAAAGATCGAGGCTGCGTTGGGGCGGCACCGAGATGGCCGTGCCCGTAACGGTTATTTAGGCCCGTCGGAAGCGCAGTTCCTCCAGGCGAAACTGGGTGATCAGCCCTTTAGTATTTCGGCTTTGGAAGAGTACGGGACCTGTCCTTTCCTTTATTTTTGCCGGCGGTGGCTCAAGATTGACCCTTTGGGCGAACCGGAGATCATTCCTTCCCGGCTGACCGAAGGTAGTGTCGCCCATTTTGTGTTGAAAGAATTTTTCCAGTGCCACCGGGGCCACGTTTTACGACGGGACTGTTTAGACAGCTATCTTGCCGAAATCCGGGCTTTGGTCGAAGCTTATTACCCGCAGACCGACGCAGCCCAGTCAATGCTTCACCACAACTTACTGGTCCTCGGACGGGAAAATTTAATTTCCATATTAACCCGAGTCGTACAGGAAGAAGTGGAGTGGGGGGAGAAGACCGCCGGCCGCTTTACTCCCTGCTATTTCGAACTGGGTTTCGGCGGCCTGAAACACGAAGCGGATGCCAGTTCCACGCCCAAGCCGCTGGTCTTAGCGGTGGAGGACGCTTCGCCTGATCAACCGCCGTTAAAAATTTGGGGTAAGATCGACCGGGTTGATACGGACCGGGCGGGTAATTTCATTGTCTATGATTATAAAACGGGAAATCCGCCGTCGCAAACGGAGATTCTCAGTGGTAAACGCCTCCAGCTTCCCTTGTATCTGCTGGCAGTAAACCGCCTTTTTCTCCCGGAAGGAGAGCCAATGGGGGCCGCCTATTATAGTCTCCAAAAAACCAACCGGTTACGGGGAATTTGGCGCCAGGAAGCTCAGGCCTTTGGGATAAAAAGCCGAAACACCCTCGCGGCGGAGGCGTGGACGGGGACGCTGGAAGGTGCGGTGACGGCGGCTTTACGCGCCTACCACGCCATCCTGCAGGGCGCCTTTCCGTTTTGTCCACCGAAGATGTGTCCTGCTTACTGTGAATTCTGGTCCATCTGTCGGCAAGGGATCTGGGGAAAGGAGGAGCAAGATGAAACTGAATGAAGAACAACAACGCGCCGTTGAAGATTTTTCCACGGATCTGTTGGTGATGGCCGGGGCCGGTACCGGTAAAACCAGAGTCCTAACCCAAAAATATCTGCATTTATTGCAGACGCGAAGATGTGAAGTTCCCCAGATCGTCGCGGTTACTTTCACCAACAAAGCCGCGGCCGAAATGCGGGACCGGATCCGAAAAGAAATGAAGACCATTTACCACAAGAGTACCGGTTCGGAAAGGGAGTATTGGTCCCGACAGGTGGAGTTGTTGGAAGTGGCAGCAAAAATCACCACCATCCATGGCTTATGTTTAGCGCTTTTACGGCAACACCCTGTAGAAGCCGGCATCGATCCACAGGGAAAAATTCTGGATGAAGGGGAAGAATACCTGTTTAAAGCGAAAGCGGCCAAAAGTGCTTTGAGTGCTTTGTTGGCCACGGATGAAGAGGGGTATAATCTGCCGGTGGTTCTGGCGCTCGGATCCCACTTCTTTCTGGAGCAGCTTCCGGCTTTATATACCACCTTGAAAGAAGCGGGGGTGGAAGTGGAAAAGCTGACGGCGTCCGCTCCGGATGAGGATTTGCACCGAAAATTAACAGCGGCCAAAAAGAATCTAAAAAGCGCCCTCTTTCACCTGGAACAACAGGCGGGCGCAGTCCGACTAACCCCTCGTGCCCAGGATTTGCTGGCGGCCCTTTTTGCCCAATGGCCGTCTTACCAGGAGGAGCTAGAAAAGATGGAACGGTTGACCGAAGAGGGTTTAAAAACCCTGACGGACCTCCTTGGTTTCCTCCCGAAAAACCTCAACAAACAACTGCGTCCGGCCATTGACGACGTGCACGACCAGGTGGAGGCGGTCAGAACGGCCCTGGTTTCTCAGGAAGCAGCGGTGCAAAAACCGGTGATCGTCGCTTTTCTCCGTCTCTTCGATCAGGAATATAGCTCCCTGAAACAGTTGGAAGGGAAATTGGACTTTACAGATCAACTCTGCTTAGTCCGGAAAATGCTCCGTACCCATCCGGCTATTGCCCAAGAATACCAAAAGCGTTTCGCCTACTTTATGGTAGATGAGTTTCAGGATACCAACAGTTTGCAATGGGAGATCATTCAACTTTTGTGCGGGGAAGGGCACCGGGAAGGAAGGTTGTTTCTCGTTGGTGATCTGAAACAGTCGATTTACCGTTTTCGTGGGGCGGAAGTCGAGATCATGACTGGTTTGGCCGCCTCAAAGCTGGGTTCGGACGGTCAAGTTCTGGTCTTAGCGAAAAACTATCGGACTAAAGCGGTGGTCGCCGCCGTGATTAATCATCTCTGCCGTGCTATTTTTGCCAGTGAAGCTTTTCCCTACCACCCGTTGGTGCCAGCGGTAAACGCAAATGGGGACCGGGAAACCGGGGATGGTGAGACGGGGGTTGAAATCTTACTCGCCAACGCAGATGAACCCTTGCTGCTAGCCGCCAGAATCAGACAGTTGGTGGAGGGGGGAGAGGTGCTGATCCAAGACGGGAAAGCCACCCGTGCGGTGCAGTACGGGGATGTGGCTTTACTCTTTCGGACGAAAACCCATCTCAAAGCCTTTGAAGACGCCTTCCGGGTCCAGGGGATTCCTTATCAAGTCACCGCAGGTGTCGGGTTTTACGCCCGTCAAGAGATTCAAGACCAGTTGAATCTGCTCCGTCTCGTCGAATGCCCCGATGATGCCCTGGCTTTAGCGGGGGTGTTAAGATCTCCCTTCTGTCAGGTTTCCGACCGGGCACTTTTCTGGTTGGCCCACCCCGACGGCCTTACCAAAGGATTTTTTACGGGGGAGAAAGCTGCTGATTATCCGGCGGAGATCCCCACCGCGGAAAGGAGACGTCTGGCACGGTTCCGCCAGTTTATAACCGCCTTAAGCCAAAACGCCCACTTACTTTCGATCCCGGAGATCCTCCGCACTGCCTGGGAGGGAACGGGATATTTAGCCACGGTTGCCGCCTTACCGGAAGGCGAACGTTGCCTGGCTAATCTGGAAAAACTAATCCTGCGGGCGGAGGATTTTGCGGCGAAGGGTTACTCCGGGTTACGGGACTTTGTCGCTTTTTTGCGCCATCTATCCACCCTGGAAGTGCGGGAAGGAGAGGCGGCGGTTCCACAGGGGGACGGGAACTATGTGCAGATGATGACCGTGCATGCGGCTAAGGGGTTGGAGTTTCCAGTAGTGGTAATTCCGGAGTTGGATCGGGAATTTAATCTGTCATCCCGGACAACCATTGCTTATCATAAGGAGTGGGGGCTTGTCCATAAGGTTAAAGATCCAAACGGATCATGGTTGGATACGGAGGCGACCATGGAACTAAAAACAGTGGAGAAAAGGGCGGAAATCTCGGAGTTAAAGCGTCTGTTCTATGTGGCTCTTACGCGGGCTCGTGATTATTTATTATTATCCGCGACCGCCAAGGAGGTTAAAGCCGAGACCATTGATGAGGGACGGTCCTGGCTGGACTGGTTGGAACTGGTGGTGCCTGGTATTATCAGTGCGGAAGAAGGCCTGGTTTATCTGGATAAACAACCGATTAAACTTACCCGGTCGGTAACGGTGACCGCCCCGCTGGGACTGGTCTTTGACCAGCAGAAAGCCGGGGTTGAAGAGATCGCTTCGACCTTAGAATTACCTGTTACGACACAAAAGATGACGACCCGGCGGCTCTCGTTAACGCCACTACTTACGTTCCAGGAATGCCCCCGCCGATTTTTCTGGCAACACCGCTTAGGGAGCGACCCGGCGACGGTTCCCGCCCCCCTTGCTTCACCAGAAGAAAAGGTTACCACCAATTACAGTTTGCTCCTGGGAGAAGTCTTCCACCGGCTGATCTCCGGTCCCACCTTAAGCATGGAAGCAGCGGGAACCGCTTTAGAAGGTTGGTTCCAAGGATTACCGCCGGGGGAGCGGCAAGCCGCTTTTGACCAGGTGAAGCTGATGTACCACAATTACCTGGCCAGTCCCTTCTTGCCCGAAAACGGGGTGCGGGTGGAAAATGAGCTCCCCTTTGTTTTGGCTTTGCAAAGCGTAATCATTAAGGGGGTTATCGACCGGGTTCTCTTCTATCCCGATGGGCGGATCGTGGTAGTTGATTTTAAAACCAACCGCCGTCTGCCACCGCCGGGGAAGATCCGCGACCGCTACTATTTCCAAGTGTACCTTTATGCCCTGGCGATCCGCGAGATATACCAGCAACTCCCGGCGGAAGGCTGGATCTATTTTGTCCGCCCCGATCTTAAGTTGCCTTGTTCCTTAACAGAAAAAAACCTCGGTGCTACCGAGGAACAGATCCGAAAAACCGTCGATTATATTACCACCCACGATCATCCGGAGGATTATCCCCCCGGAGAAGACTGTGAGTTTTGTCCGTTTACGCCGTGGTGTAAGGAAGCGGTCTCTTCTTCACAGTAAGCAAAAGCACTGTGGTTATGGATCGATTCAAAGCTTTCTACTTCCAAGCGGAACCACGAGACTTTTGGTTCGCGGCGTAAAGCGAGCACCGAATCGCGGAGGATATCTTCGACAAATTTCGGATGGTCATAAGCCTCTTCGGTCACGAACTTTTCGTCTTCCCGTTTCAGGACGGGGTAAACGCAGGAACTACCCTGCCTCCTGAGGAGTAAGATCAAGTCTTCAATCCAAAGATAACTTCCGGGCTGGCAACGGACCGCGGCCCGGATCACCGCCCGTTGATTGTGGGCGCCGTACCGGGAGATTGCTTTACTACAGGGACACAGAGAGACCACGGGCACATGAACCGTGAGGCGAAAATCGTAACCGGCCTCGGTAAGCCGCCCCCAAAACTGGCAAGAAAAATCTAAAGGGGAGGTCAGGCCGCTGACCGGGGCAGTAACCGGCATGAAATATCGAAAATCCAGGGATAGATCGGCTGCTGACGCTTTGAGCCTCGTTTTTAACTCCATTAACATCAGCTTTAACTCCCGGCCGGAGATGGGTTTATCCCCCCAGGCCACCAAGACCTCCATGAAACGGCTGAGGTGGGTTCCTTTATATTGCTTCGGTAGGTTAACAGCGGCGGTGATCTTCCCTAAAATCTGTTGATAACCACCGTCGCGCGTGGCGATCAGAAAAGGAAGGTGGACTTCCTTCACGCCGACCCGTTGAATTTCAATACCCCGCTGATCCAAGAGATTCTGAACATCTTCCATAGCAAAACCCTTTCCGACAGTTCTGAAACTGGCTAGATTTTTCTCTTTTCCTTTATATTCGCATCTTTGACGAAGCTTCCTTTTTTTTAACCCAGTGTTTCCACGCATAATGCTTCTTCCTTTTGT